>Ga0209540_10000626_pt1 | contig 31590 bp, 30 predicted proteins | sample BarGraIncu01121A_FD_184501 | JGI IMG/M metagenome (GOLD analysis project Ga0209540, IMG submission 184501) | Arctic peat soil microbial communities from Barrow, Alaska - Barrow Graham LP Incubations 011-21A (SPAdes) (version 2) | ecosystem: Environmental > Terrestrial > Soil > Wetlands > Peat... | reverse complement strand
CTACTACAGTCTGTTGTGCTCCAAGTGCACAAGAATACCTTGGTTGTTCAATAAATTTCGACATTAGTATCACCTCCGAGAAAAGTAAATGGATCTTGCTCCAGCCACCATTTTGTATATGGCATGATGCTATGCTTAGCAAGGTTAGTTACAAATTCTTTGTTATCAAGCGTCTCAACTATTCTTTCCGCATAGTTTAGTACACCCTGGTACCCAAATCCGAACTGCTCGTCACCAATAAGTAAAGTTGGAACTCCAAGCTTTGCGCCCCAGAGAGTCATACCTCCATGTCTTGCAATCATAATATCAGGTTTTAATCTATTTAGAATATTAACAAGCTCATATGCTTGCTTGTTACAAACATTATAATTTTTAACATCACCATAATTTTCAACATCTTGAGCCAAAGCATCCGATGTTTTTTCTCCATTATCATATACAGGGTCATGATGGAAAATAGCTGCCCCCTGAACCTCAAATCCTAATTCACGAAGTAGTGCAATAATAGCATGCCCATGAGCAGCTCCAGCTGTTAGATACGCTGTTTTCCCCTTAAATATAGAACGATATTCTTCAATTTTCGGAATAATTCTTTTATGCTCCCGCTTTATAATTTCTTCTATTTCATCTTTTCTATTAAGTACTGTGCCAAGTTCTCTCATCCATGTATCAGTTCCAGCTATTCCATAACCAGGTGGTGATTTTATTTCTGGTACTCCATAAACTTGTTCAAGCGCTGCCCCTAAATATGTTCCAAGAGTTGGACAAATTTCAATAGTTGCCGCTGCTTCAGAGATATACTCTAGCTGGGAAATCGTTGTAAAAGGAACAATGTATTCTGCCTTGTATCCTAACTTTTCCAGCATTTCATCAAAAACATGAGCTCCCCAGAAGTTTATTACATTCACTTTATTTGTTTTCTTTCTTGGTGGTTTTACAATTTTTCTAACTATTGAATGGTAGGCTGCATCAAAACCTGTTGTCCAAATTTTCGATTTAAATCCTTCGCAAAAACATGTAACAACTGGTATACCTAATTCCTGCGTAAGTTCATTTGCTGCTCCCTCAACATCATCTCCTATTATTCCAGAAGCACATGAGGTTGTAACAAATATTGCCTTCGGATTCACCCTCTCGTATACCTCATGCACTGTGCTTTTAAGTTTTTCTACTGCTCCAAATACAGTATCCCGTTCTTCAATATTTGTATTGAAATATCTACCAATTGTAGATGACAGCCCTCTTTCCATCTGTCCTACACGATATACAAAATTATATCCAAAGAAGTCCCCTGCACAACCTATTGGTGCATGATTTACAATTGCTGCATCCTTTATCATAGAAAGCTGACAAAAGGCCTTACCAGAAGTACAATCCAAGCATTGACTAAAGCTTCTTGAACAGTCATTAAGTTTTCCTGCATGTGCGCATTTTACAAGTTCCCCTGCTGTACCATTAAATCCAGTTATGGACCCAAGACGTGCTTCGCGTATGCTTACTGCCGGATCTTCAAGATTAATTTTTTCCATTACCCAACCTCCCTATTTTATTACTACTCTTTCCTTTTAACCAAACAAAATCCGCCTATAGGCTAGCTATAGGCGGATTTTTTTCCTAATAGCTTCCCATCTTCAAGGTTTAAACCTACTGGATTTAGCACCTATGAATTAAATTCAGGTTGCCGGGTTTCACAGGGCCAGTCCCTCCACCACTCTTGATAAGAAGTTTTATTTAATTTTAAATTGGCGAATCCGTTAAATTTTAACTACATTTAAATTTTTAAAACTACTAATGGGTAAATACTATATACAATGCCTAGTATTCATATATGTTTATTTTACGTTGTTATAATCATAATGCTATTTTAAAATAATGTCAAGCATCTTATTTATTCTTCACTTCCTAAAGATTGTGAAACTATCAAGCCATTTTCTTCACCCACTATCTCAATTGTAGCATCAGCTACAATATTAACTGTTAATCCTATATATATTTCTAGCCACTTATAGGTTATCATATAAATCCTCTATAAATGTAAGACTCCCCTTGTATCCAGCATATGTTCTGTTGAATATAAGACGGTCAGTAATTGGATATGAAATAATGCTACATTGAATATCCTTTTCCAATGCAAATTCCCTTTCCTTTGTACTTCCTATCAGTAGTGTTATTTCTTCATGTTCTTCTAATTCCTTTTTAATTTTCCATTGGTCAGTTTCAAAAACTATTTTAGGTGGTCTTGCATAATCAAGTTGCGATAGCTGCTCATTTATACGTTTAAAATCCTCTGGCCTAAATATAGGGTCTGTAATTATAGCAACAATTGGCGTAAAGCTATAATCATTGGCTAGGTACCTTGTAACTCCAACAACCGTATTTGCATCTCCAACCACTGCAAATTGCTTCCAGCTCATAGCACCAATAGCTGTTTCAAGGTAACTATAAACATAATCTTCCTCTTCTATTATTACCTCTTCCCCACGTTTTTCTAAACCTAATTCTTTTGCAACAGCTCGAATAAATGCTGATGTATCACTTGCACCAATTGGTAATCCCGGCCATCTTAGAAAAGGTACACCAAATTGCTCCTGATATTCTTTTGCTGCACTTTTTAACAGCCATGGTGAAACAATAATATTAAGCGCTGCTGATGATGATTTTCGAATATCCTCAATCCCTTGATGGCGAGTGAAGAATGTATTAACCTTTAATCCAAGCTTTTCAAGAATTCTTGTAAGTTCTTCGAAATTACCCTCCCAAAATGGGTCATGATATGGCATAATGCCAAATAGATTAACAAGATTGTCCTGACGTTTGGCAGGCTTTACGATATGCTCCAACAATGAACTAAATGCAATTTCATAACCCTTATAACTCTCCCCTAGGAAGCCCGGGGTTTCAATTGGGTATACAGGAATACCTTTTTTTCTAAATTCCTCTGTAACGCTCTCTATATCGTCACCTATAATGCCTGAGGTACAACCAGATAAAACAAAAAAAGAATCTGCTTCGAATATTTCAATTGCACCCTCTATGGTTTCCCTTAAGTGGTCCTCACCTCCAAAAATTACGTCTTTTTCTAGCATATTTGTACATGGCGTCGATACACTCGAAACATAAAATGGTGACCGACCTCCAGCTTGACCTGCTTCACCTGCTGTAGTCTGCATACAACAGCCTGGACCAGCATGATATATTGGAACAACATGGTGTATTGCAGATAAAACTGCATTAACACCACCTAAAGCACAATTTCCACGTGGACTTTCAGTAATTAATGACATAAAAAAACTCCCTTTCTGCTTAGATAAAATTATTTATCTATTTAATTTACTCAATCTGTTTTATAAATTTAAAAGCATCCTTCTCATACCATGAATCTTTATATGGTAATCGTGCATGTTTGGCTAGTTTTTTATTAAAGCCAGGATTCTCTATCTGATCTGCAATTTTATTTCCAAGATATAATATCCCGTCATACCCCATTGTAGGTCTTTTCATATCAAGAACATGGGTTGTGGGTATACCAAGTCTAGCTGCCCAGACAGGCACACCAATAAATACATCTGGTTTTAATTTTTTAACCAGGTTTATCTGCTCAAATGGCTGCATATTGGCAATGTCTATAACATAATCGCCATGTATGCCATTTAAATACTCTATATCAATTTGAGCATCCTCATCATATGTTGGAGTTTCAAGACCGACTAGTTTCATACCAAAATCATCAATGAGAGCTGCTGCTGCAAAAGACCGTCCACTTCCACCACAAATGAATACCCTCTTACCGCTAAGACGCTTACGAATATTTTCAATTAAAGGCAGTATTCGTTTATGTTCCTGCTTAATATGAAGTTCTGCCTCCTTTTCCTTTCCAACAAGTGCTGCAACTCCTCTGAACCAAATATCTGTATTTCGAACACCAATTGGCATTACAGTATGTGAAAATGGAATATCATAATCTTGCTCTAGAGTTTTCATAAATTCATCTGCAAATACCTTGCAAATGGCTGTTGATCCCTGCGCTGCTGGTATCTTTTTTATTTTTTCAAGTGAACTATAAAATGGAATATAATTAGCATGAAGATCTAATATAGAAAGCATACGTTCAATTTCAACCTGATCTTTATAACTTACCGTTGTTGGTGCAAATAAATTAATTAATCCCTTTTCCTTTGGCACTTTTTTACCATCAAATATATATTTTGCTATAGATATAAATGCAGTATCAAATCCAGAAGCACAAACTTTGCTTTTAAATCCTTCACAATGAATGGGAACTAATATTGTGTTTAATTCCCTTTGTAGTTCAGCGGAAACGCCATCAATATCATCACCAATAATTCCAGATGCACAAGATGCAAAAATAAAAATCAATTTGGGGATATAACGCTCATATGCTAGAAGTATAGACTCCCTAAGCTTTTTCTCTCCACCATGAACAATATCTATCTCATCTAAATTTGTAACTATCATCTTAACATTTTTTATTAACTTTACACCTCTATGAGCCTGACCTACCTGATATAGGTCATTTGCCATTGATGCACACCCAACGCAACCTTGAGGCGAATGCACTATAAATACAGAATCCTCCATTGACATTAGAGCAGACATACTATTAATCTGCTGACACTGCAGTCCTTGACTAAAGGTTCTATCCGCCATTTTAAAACACTTCTTGTCAAATTTATCTGCTAGCTCAGTACTGTTGCCACCACAGTCATTATATGTGAATGGTCTACTTTCCCTTATTCCTGTATAATCATTACTCATAGAAATTTTACCTCTCTTCTCAATTATTAATTCTCATTTTATTAACCAAATCATAACCTCCAGTTTACTGGTCAATCACTTAAATCAAAGTGCTACCGCCTTACTATATTTTTTTAAATACTGTTCAATCATAAATGAAGCTCTTTCGATTATAATGCAAACTACCCAATACACTATTGCGGATGCAACATAAGCTTCTAAAAACAAGTAATTTCCTGTTGCCGTAATTAATGCACCATTCATTACATCAGTTACCGATATCAAAAATGCCACTGACGAACCTTTAAAAAGTCCTATAAAACTATTACATAACATAGGTACCACTACAGGAAACATTTGTGGAAGTGCAATCCTCCACAAGGTCTGAGTTTTTGTCATTCCTACTGAATATGAAGCTTCATACTGTCCTTTATCCACTGACATAAGTCCTCCACGCATTATTTCAGATATTGTAGCAATTGCATGTATTGACAATCCTATAATTGCTACATAAATAAGATTTATGTCCTTAGACCGTATTCGTAAGTGGAACAACTTCGCAAGTCCATCAAATCCCTGTATTAACCCAAAATACATAATTAAAAGTAATAATACAACTGGTATACCTTTAATAATTACAACATATATCTGACACAATTTCCACAGCACTTTAACTTTAAATACTCTTGCTATTGCAATGAGCGTTCCTATAATAATTCCTACTACAAGTGGTACAAAAGCAAGAATGAGTGAAACTGGTAAAAATTTAATTGCCGCTTTTAAAGCCACAAGCATAAAGTTAAAATCAAATTCCATAATATCACCTACCATAATTTATAATTTTTATGTAATTATTTTATATTTAACCTTTTTCTCAATTATAGTAAATGCTTTTTCTAATAGAGTACCTAATACAAGAAAAATAATTGCAGCACCTATATATGCCTCTATGGAATGATATGTTGTAGCTCCTATAGATTGTGCTTTCCCCATTACATCAATTATTCCAATTGTAAACGCTAGTGATGTGTCTTGAAGAAGTCCTAAAAAACTAGTTCCTAAGTTTGGCAAAGCAATCAGCAATGCTTGAGGTGCCACTATACGAGAAAAAGTCTGTATTCTTGTCATACCTACTGAATATGAAGCCTCTGTCTGTCCAATATCTACACTTATAATTGATGCTCTAATAATTTCGCTCATAAACGCTGCAGCATTTAAACCATATGTTATTATTACAAAATACAATTTGTCCCAGCGGTTAATGTTAATTCCTATACCTAAGAGAAAACTTGGTAATCCAAAATATACTATAAACAGCTGTACAATCATTGGTGTTCCCCTATTAAATGATATATATAAAGTAGCTAACTGACTTAATAAAGGTATTTTATAAATCCGAATCAGAGCTAAAACTATGCCTAAAAGTAATCCTATTATAGTTGCAAATACTACTATCAGTAATGTAATATGAAGACAATATAGCAATTGAGGCAAATCTATAAAAATCAACTTTAAATCAACCATTTTTCCCATCTATATCCACAACCTTTATCATTAATTGTTAAAATTCATAAACCATATTAGAAAATCAAATGCACCTTTAGGTGCATTTGAAGTAATTACTCGTTTGCGGTGTAATCTCCACCTAATATTTTTATTGAAATCTTAGCCAATTTCCCATTTGCTTTCAAAGTTTTTAACGCTCCGTCTACATCTTCTTTTAACTTAGTATCCTCTTTACGGTAAACGTAATAAGTATTTGAAGTAGCTATAGGATCACCTACTGTTTGAATTACATCCCCAAAAGTTTTGTTTAAGGATTCTACTACTCTTTTTATTGAAATAAATGCATCTATTCTTCCATCTGTAACTGACTTAACAGTAGTAGCTTGATCTGCGCTTGAATAAACTAGTTTAATAACATTATTGTTTTTCTTGTTATACGTTTCTAAAGTATATGCATCATTACTTCCTGGAGACACTTGCACCGTTTTCCCTTTTAAATCAGCAATGCCTTTTATACTTGTATTTCCTCTTTTAACTGTTATTCTTAGAATAAAATTAGTATAACTTTCACCACCAAAAAGATACTTAGCTTCTCTATCAGGATTTTTCTCAAATTGATGTGCTGCTAAATCTACTTTTTTAGCTCCCAAGCTAACTAAAATTGTTTTAAACTCTGCTGGTTGATATTCAAATTTGTATTGTGGAAGAAGTTTGTTTACCTCCTGTAAAACCTCGTATTCATAGCCAGCAATCTTGCCTTTATCATCCAAATAGCAATAGGGCTTAAATGCATTTCCTATTCCTATAACAATAGTTTTTGGTTCTGTTTTGGAAGCACTTACCGGTGACTCGCTTGTTTTTGATGAACATCCGGATAATGTAAGTGACAGTAAAAGTAATCCAGTAATTAATCTTGTTACTTGTATTTTTTTCATAATAATTCCCCCTCATTTTGTGTTTGTATTTTAGTGCTAAGACATTATAGATAATAAAAATAAAGGCTTTAAGTAAAATATTTGTTATTGTTATAAACAAAACAAGTATTTTACTTAAAGCCTCTGGTTTTCCAGTCAACTTAAAATGTATTAATTTTTTTCACTTTCCCCTCTCCTTTAAAGCAAATAAAATCCTTCTATAGGCTAGCTATAGAAGGATAATTCTCCAATCTATTAGCTTCCCATCTTCAAGGTTTAAACCTACTGGATTTAGCACCTATGAATTAAATCCAGGTTGCCGGGTTTCACAGGGCCAGTCCCTCCACCACTCTTGATAAGAAGTTTTATTTAATTTTATATTTAAACATATATTAAATCTTAGTTAAAAATTCAAATTGTCTTAAAACTACTTTCAAGTAATTTTCTTGTAAATTACCTAGTAATCCTATTCGTTTATTTCTTTATTGTTATGTTACTACTATTTCAAGATGATGTCAAGCATATTTTCTATTTATAATTTTCCGGAATATTCTAAATATATTTAGTTTCTATTTGTTTAAATTATCTTAATTACCTATATTGATTTTCACTTTTTCTTTTAATAAATAAGCACTCAAAATAAATCTAAATAAAATATCAATACCTATAATTGTCCAACTTACAATCACAGGAAATTTAAAGTAATATGTTGATATTAATATTAGTGGAATTCTAATATTAATATCCTAGAATAGATATAATTATTGGGATTCCAATAATTCTCATACCTCTTAAAGCGCCAATGAATAGCCCTTCTATGGATTTAACTATTTACCGCCTGTATAGCTTTCTCTAATTCACCAAAATCATTTTCCAACCAGGTCCTTGTTACTAACGACCAATTTTTCCAAAACTCTGTTGAAGAATTCCCCTTAACCTTTTCTACAAATGAAAGTGTCCATTTCAATAAATGTTCTTTTAAAAACTCTTGTTGCTTAACTAATAATTCATTGATTTTAAATGCTTCATTTACACTTACCTTAGCGCACAATCTAGCCATAAATGCTAACTCTAATGAAAGATGATCTGCTGGCTCAGTTTTTTTAACATCTAATCCAGATTTATTATATAACCTACGAATTTCTAATTCAGTTTCATCAAAAATTATTTTATCCTTTGTTCTATATACAGATTCCCAAAGAGGAACCAATATATGATCTGGGCCAACAAATAATTTTTGATAATCATCCAACAATAATTTAATATAATCTCTGTTATTTTTATTATCTTCTATATCATTAATTATTTTAACAGTACTTGATTTCAGTATTGTATTATCGCTATAATCTAATAACTGCTGCAAAAAATCAGTATTATACAAATTGTCTAATCCTTTTGTTAATTCTCCACGGTAAAATAGCGCTAAGGTTGAATACACTAATTGCCTTTTAAATAACCACTCTTTTATATTTTTCATTATAAATAATTCTCCTTATTTAATAATAATTGCATCACGATGAGGAGTAATAACCAATGCCGGTGTCGTAATCTCTGCTGAGGGCATCCCTATAACTTCATTGATGCTACCATATTTTTGCTTTAATATATCCAATGTTCCATAATCTAGAGCTCTCATAGGACACGCCGATACACAGGCTGGATCCTTCCCCTGTGCTAAGAAATCTAGGCAAAAGTCACATTTCTCAACTTTCTTTGTAGCTGAATTATATTGTGGTGCTTCATAAGGACAACTTTTCAAACAACGAAGACATCCAATACACTTCTCTTGATCAATCAAAACAATTCCGTCTTCTAAGCGTTTTTTTATGGCTTTTGTTGGACACTCATTAACACATATTGGATTAATACAATGATTACAGCTTATCGTAATCCAAAATGCATAAACCTTTGGCACGACAACATTTTTATTAACCGTGTATTCCCCTCCAGAAACTTCATAAACCTTTCGAAAACGCTGTCTCATGTTTAAATTGTTTTTATCCTTGCAAGCTGCCATGCAAGTATTACATCCAACACAATACTTTTGCTCAAAATAAAATGCTAACTGTTTTGGCATAGATTAAAACACTCCTTTCGTCATATTTTTGTTATTTGAACCAAATTAGTGTGAGTTGGATTACCAAAAGCAAGCGGTGTAGGATGATATTTGGTTAAAGTATTTATGCAACCTCGTCTGTCAATTCCTTCTTCATCCGGTTTCCACCAAGCCCCTTGTGGTACAGACACTACACCAGGCATAATGCGAGGGGTTATTTTTATAGGTAGTATCATTACTCCTCTACTATTAAATACTTTTACTAATTCACCATTTTTTAGTCCTCTATTTTCAGAATCATAAGAACTAACCCATATTTCTTGAGGTTCTACTTCATCCATAAACTCTATATTATCAAACATTGAATGCACTCTACGTTTAGTATGATGACCAATACATTGTAGTGGATACATTTTAGTCAAAGGATCTTCTGGTCCTTCCCATGCAGGCACATATTTTGGCACAGCAGGAATTTTCCTTAGATTATTTTTATTCCATAACCTTTCAGAAAAAATTTCGATTTTCCCCGATGGTGTAGGAAATGGATTATTATTAGGATCTTTAATTTGTTTTTCAAAAGCAATAGATAGTTTATCGTACTGCCATCTATAAATTGATTTTTCTTTAAATTCTTCAAATGATGGAAATCCCGGATTTTTCTTTGCTGTCTCCTCTACAATATATTGTAGCCACTGCTGCACTGTTTTCCCTTCAGTAAATTGTTCTTTTAATCCAAGTTTGTCTGCAAGATCACTAATCCAATCATAACCATTTCTACATTCAAAAATTGTCTCTACTGCTTTATTCATATAAATAACATAGTCCCCATGACCCCATGGTGTAACAATATCATCTCTCTCCATCATATTATCTGAAGGCAAAAGAATGTCAGCAAATTTAGCACTTGAAGTAAGAAAGTGTTCACTAACAACAATAAATTCTACTAGACTTTTATCTTCTAAAATTTCTGCTGTTCCCTTTGCATCAGCATGCTGATTTATCAAGCAATTACCACCTAAATTAAAAATAAGTTTTATGTTCGAAGATAATTTTTCTACTCCTGTAACGCTTAATTCAGGTCCCATACCTTTACCTCTTATTATAGCATCAGGCCAACTAAACATAGAAATTTTGGCTTCACTCGGATTATGCGACGGAATAGACTTTACAAAATTATCTCTAACTTGATATCCTGTGCCCGATGCCCATCCACCGCTCACTCCAATATTCCCTGTAATTGAAGCAAGTACTGTTCCGCTTCTAACCACTTGCTCACCATAAGCATGTCGTTGTGGTCCAAAACCTTGAATCAAGGCTCCTGGTTTGCATAGTGCATATTCTCTTGCTAAATTAATTATAATATCTCTTGGTATACCAGTAATAGCCTCTGCCCAAATAGGTGTCTTGGGCGTTTTGTCATTGCCTTTTCCTAAAATATAGCTTTTAAAAGAATTACCCTTTGGAATGTCTATTGGCATATGTTCTTCATCAAAACCCAAGCAATATGTATCCACAAATTTTTTATCATAAATATTTTCGTCAATCATAACATATGCCATAGCATCTAGTAGCGCACTGTCTGTAGTTGGCCTAATTGGAATCCACTGATCTGCTAAGGCAATTGCAGTATCTGAATATCTTGGATCAATACATATAATTTTTGCTCCTGCTTCCTTAGCTCTTTTAAGATAAAGGGCCGTATTTGTACCATGAATTGTTTCTGCTGGGTTCCATCCTAGTAAAATAATCAATTTAGAATTTACCCAATCCTCTCTGCTATTGCCTGTATAAATTGTACCGAAGGTATAAGGTGTAGCCTTTTGAGCACATGCTGTACTATACGTTCCGTAAAAAGATAAATACCCCCCATACATTCCAAGTAAACGCCCCATCCATTCCGTTTCCGCAAGTCTTCCAGCGTTTCCAGTAGCATATGTCATATAAATAGCATCAGAACCATATTCGCTCATAATCCTCTTTGTATTCTTTGCTATAGTATCAATTGCCTCTTCCCATGATATCCGTTCGAATTTTCCCTCACCACGTTTTCCTACCCTTTTCATTGGATATTTTAATCTGTCATAATTATATAAATAATTTCGATAAGACCTGCATCTAAGGCAACCACGCAATTGTGGAGTATCATAGGAATCCGGAATATTATCCTCAGTAGATATTCTTATAATACGTTCATCTTTAACATGAACCTTTACAACACATCGCCCTCCACAATTATGAGAGCCTGATGTTAACACCACTTTCTCATCAGATTTAATATCCTTAACCTCATATTTAAAAAAGCCATCATTATTAAATAAAGTATCATTCATTATTTATCCTCCTCTGATTAAAAAATAGAAACTAAGTGTTCATAATATTAAGCTCTTAGTCTCAAGTATTATTAATCAACTAAAATAAATTATATACTCCAATTCTATCACTTAAAATGTTGTTTAATTCACTTAAGTATTAATATTTATTAATGATAATAAATTATTTGTTTCACTTTCTTCCGGTATTATAATTAGTCCATTAGATTTAGTTAAATTCATTAGTTGATTTGAATTTTGAGTTCCTATTTTATATGCATAATAGTTTTCAATAATTAACTATATTCAAAATACCTATTAAACTCCCAGTCGGTAACTGCTTCTTCATAAAGACTTACTTCATTTCTTCCAATTGCTAAAAAAAGATCTACAAATTTTTCACCGAAATACTTTCTGGCAGTTTCACTTCTTTCCAAATGATTTAACGCCTGCTCTAAATTTCTTGGTAAAGGTTTTTTAACAGTTGAATATGCATTTGCAGAAGCATCTTCGCATAAATTAAGTTCATTTTCTAATCCATAAAGTCCGCCAGCAAGGCTTGCTGCAATTACCAAATATGGATTTCCATCTCCTGATCCCACTCTTTGCTCGAGTCTACTTGCGTTTCCATTACTAAGAAGTGATCGAACAGCAGCTGTCCTATTATCATGTCCCCAAGATTCATTAACAGGTGCAAATGAATCTTTACTGAACCTTTTATAGGAATTAATGGATGGGGATGTAAATGCCATAAATTCACTTAATGTATTTGTTAAGCCCGCAAGATATTGAGTTGCAATCTTCTCATCCTTTTGAAATACATTTTTTTTTAATTCTAAATCCCATAGACTTTGATGAACATGTAATCCATTTCCAGATTCTCCTGCCCAGGGTTTCGCCATAAATGTTGCATAAAGTCCATATTTCCTTGCTACTTCCTTAACTATACTTTTAAGCAATACAGTTTTATCTGCAACTTCTAAAGCATCACCATATTCAACAATTACTTCAATTTGAGCAGGTCCATATTCGATATGCGTAGCTTCAATATCTATACCAATATTCTCTAGATTATTACGTATTTCAGAAAGAACATATTCTAGTTCTAATCCTTTGCTTAGCGAGTATGAATGAATTCCCTGATGCAATTGTTTTTTTTCATTATCAAGTAAATAAAATTCCAATTCCACACCAACTAAAGGTCTGTATTTAAGCCTTTCATATTTAGTCAGAAGTTGTTTAAGTATTTCTCTAGGTGCCAATTTGAAAATTTCTCCACTGTCTTCATAAATTTCTCCAAGCACAAAAGCACTGCCAATCCTCCATGGAATTTCTCTAAATGTTGATAATATCGGTTTTACGATTACATCTGGGCATCCTGTTTTAAAATCAGAAATTTCTGCTCCTTCAAACAGATTACCTTGTATATCCCACCCTAGAGATGCTCTACACACTCCAAACCCACTATTATAATTTTTTAAGAAACTTTTAATGGGAATCATTTTTCCTCCAAGCATTCCAAGAGTGTCAGCATGTATTACCTCCACAGTATGTATTCTTTTTTCTTCAATTCTCTTTTTTATTTCCTCTATCAACATTATCCATCTCCTTATTTAATTATTATATTTGAATACCTTAATAGTTTATATATCAGCTTTAAATTGTTCATTGATACGATGTACATCAGTTTTAATATTAGAAACTAAGCTAGGATTTTTAACCTTTTGCACAATAAACCAAATAGCACCAACAACTAACCATGCCAAAAATATAAATGGTAAGATATTATATGGGTATGCTGGGAGAGGATAAATACTTCCAACAATAGGAATTAGTAGTATAATAAATGTTATTGCAGAGATTACTATATCTTTAATTTTCAATTCTTTTTCCTTGTATAAATATACTGGTGCGGCTATTGTAACAAGTGCATAGTTAAGAAGGAAACCATAGGTTGCAATTGTTCCTAGCCAACCATAAATATCAAATATCTTATTATTAAGAGATATTAGAATCATTGGAACTAATGTGGCAATTAATGAAATCACAGCAATTGCTATATGAGGAGTGTTGTTATCCTCATGAACATTTCCCACAGAAGAATTTACTATTCCGTGTCTCCCTATAGAAAACAGAACTCTAGCTCCTGCATTAGCGCAAGCTAAGAAACTAGCCCAAAAACTAAGCATAGTACCTAATGAAATAATTGGTCCGAAAAAACCAACAGAATTTAAATTTGCAAGAGTATCTAGTGGTGCATCAGCTGCATTTAATTTGACACTACTCCCGATGAACCCTAACACCTCTATATATGAAAATATAACAAAGAAAACTCCCACAATAATTGCACTAGATAATACTGCCTTTGGGATTGTACGTAATGGTTTTTTTGCTTCTCCTCCAAGAGCTGCTGCACTTTCAAAACCCGCAAAGCTAAAAAATGCAATTACAAGACCTATTCTAATGTTTGTAGGTGAAACACCCTTAAGGCTTAATTGTGCGAAATCTATTTTTAAACCATTGTGAATTAATACAATAATACCTAAAATGGATATTGATATTAATGAAATCGCCTCCAATACAAGGGTGAGTTTAGCAGACAATTTTATATCCTTATATGCAACATACCATGCAGATATTGCGCCAATAATGCCTAAAATAACAAGTGGAATGCTAATTCCTACAGACTTAAATAACACATTTGAAAAATTAATAAACCCACATAAAACCGCACTAGTTGTAATTGCATATGCAAGTAAAAGTGCCCACCCCGATATAAATCCCGCTGTAGGTCCAAGTCCATTTACAATATATGTGTATAAAGACCCTGGCGATGCTGACCTTGATGCAAAATGGTTCAAATTTACAGCCACCAATGCTACAGCCACAAATGCAAAAGTATATGCGAGCCATGTACCGTTACCTGCCGTACCATAAACTAATGGTATAACAAATGCTAGAGAGGCAGTAGGTGCAATACTCCCAATGGATTGTGCTAAAACTTCAAAAAATGATAGATATTCTGACTTTAATTCCACGTCATTTTGTTTTGAATTATTACCTTTTATATTACTCATTTCAAGTCCTCCTTAATTTTAATATGTTTCCATTAAAAAGAGCGAACGATTGCTCTCTTTTAGGATGAATTTTTACTTAGTGCTAGCTTTATGGATTGTATCGTCAAATTAATCTTGTCATCCTTTGACAAAACTTTATTCTTAGAGCTAAAAAACAAATTTACCCTCTTACTGTGATATTCTGAAACTAATGAATATGCAAAAAGTGTAATATAATTATCAATTAAATAAGCTGCTACTTCATTTTCTACATTTTGATCTATATCTCCACGTTTTTTACTTTCTTCAACCATCTTAATAGTATAAATACTAGTAGATTTTCTTAATCTTTCTGAAGTTTTAGACGCAAACCTATTCATTGAGCTAGAACCTAAATCACAATAAATTGAAACATAATCGTAATAATTATCAATAAATTGTTTAAGTCCTTTTAATAAATTATAAATATCATCATATAAAGATTTTGAATTTGCTATATTTTTCTTATATACTTCTGTTTCTAATTTATTCGTAGTGTAATCAAGAATAAAAAAAAATAATGACTCCTTATTTTCAAAATATTTATATAAAGCGCCATTAGAAATACCTGCATCCCTACATATGTTGCTTATGCTGGCATGATGATACCCCTCTTTAGCAAACAAATGGGTAGCAGCATTTAAAATGCATCCTTGTCTTTCAGGTGATAATCGTTTGAATGCTCTTAATATATAAATCTCTCCTCTCACCTAATTATTGATAATAAATCTATTAGTTTGATAACCAGAATTTTCTTTTAAACAATAATCCAATTTTATAAATTGGGGATGATATTTATCGTGTATAAATTTAACTATTCTCATAATATTTCCTAAAATGAAGTAAAAAAAAGGCCAAAATTATCTTCTATAATTCAGAAAATAAATTTAGTCTCCAGTTTACTGGTTAACTTCATAACTCCCATAGATATCTTTTATCTATCATAACCACTTAGTCTTAAGTTTTTTAGTATAATTTCCTTTATTCATCTTAATCTTAACTTCTCATTCCGCTCCATTTGTATAGCTATACCATCTTGTACCACTAACGTTACAGATCCATATTGAGTTGTTTTAAGTAACACTAAAAGCTTTTTTAAGTTTTCTTCTGATATACTCCGGTTATCAAACAATAAATTCTTTTCCAACATAACTATCCCCCCATATTAAAGAATTTCCAATAAATTTCCTATCTATATTTATAACAATGCATTAAATATAGAATATAAATCAAAAAATTATTTTTGTTTTTAAATACCTAGTATTCCTATATTTTTAGTTTTACTTTTCTATTATATTACTACCATTTCAGAATTATGTCAATCATACATTTATTTATTTTAATTCTTTTTCTATGAATTCTAGTGTATGTTCAATAACTTGCTTTGCCCATTCACTTTTGTCAAAGGTATGATTCGCTCCATTAATTACCTTTAATTGTGAAGATTCTCCCCAAAGATCTGTATACTTTTGCGAGGCACTTAATAGAACTTCCTCGTCTTTACTTCCATGAATTATAAGAGATTTTTTATCATATTCAGTTGCTTTTTCATATATTCTTATATCTTTAGCATTATCCACAAATCCTTTCCCAACAAGTAATCCCTCAACGTCAAGATAACTATTTTGTCTAAATCCTTCATAATTACCACCGATATATTTCTTACCTAAAATTATTTCATCCATATTTCCCGCCGGTGCCCATAAACACATTGTTTTTACATCACTTTTTCTGTTGCCTGCCAGCATGCTAGCAATTGCTCCTCCCATGCTTAATCCTACAATTCCAATCTTATCATTATCCACAAACTCTAATGTTCTCACATAATTTAAAATGTTGCTTGCATCTTTTAACTCAGTACCCATAGTCATATCTATAAATTTCCCATCACTTTCACCACTTCCTGCGAAATCAAATCGTATGCTAGCTATTCCAGCTCTTTCGAGTAACCTAGATAACTTCACAAATATGAAGTGTGGTCCCATTTTGTTTCCAAACAAACCATGAAATATTATGACTATTGGTACCTTATCTTTTATATTTTCAGGAACATGTAACATACCTCTAAGCCTTAAATTCCCACTTTCTATTTCAACTGCCTTTTGCATTAAAATACCTCCAATATTTCAATGACAAAGCATAAATGCATTGCCTTGCCACTCTTTGACAATACATCATTCTATTTTATAAATATTTTTTTATTTCTTCAACTTTGTTAATTTCTTCCCATGGTAACTTTAAATCATTTCTTCCAAAATGACCATAAGCAGCAGTTTGTTTATATATTGGTCTTCTTAAGTCCAAGTTTTTTATAATAGCTGCGGGTCTTAAATCAAATTCACTATTAATTATTTCTATTATTTTATAATCAGCAATCTTCCCCGTTCCAAAGGTCTCAACCGCAATAGATATAGGACTGGCAACTCCAATTGCATAAGCAATTTCTATTTCTAATTTATCTGCCACTCCTGCCGCCACAAGGTTTTTAGCCACCCACCTTGCTGCATATGATGCTGATCTATCTACCTTTGTTGGATCCTTACCTGAGAAGCATCCACCTCCATGTCTTGCATATCCTCCATAAGTGTCCACAATAATTTTTCTACCAGTCAATCCTGAATCACCTTGTGGACCCCCAATTACAAATCTTCCAGTTGGATTTATAAAATATTTAGTATCCTTGTCTAATAACTCAGACGGAACTACGGATTTAACTACATGCTTAATTATGTCTTCTTCAATTTGTTCTAAATTCACATTAGGACTATGCTGAGTAGAAACTACAATTGTGTCTATTCTAACTGGCTTATCTTCTTCATATTCTACAGTCACTTGTGTTTTTCCATCCGGTCTTAAATAATCTAAAACACCATTTTTTCTAACCTCCGAAAGCCTTTCGGCAAGCTTATGTGCTAAAAAAATTGCCAGTGGTAAATATTCTGAAGTTTCATTTGTTGCAAACCCAAACATCATTCCTTGATCTCCAGCACCTGTTTCATATAAAATGTCTTCATGACCTTTTTTAGCCTCAAAGGCTTTATCAACTCCAAGTGCAATGTCAGGTGATTGTTCATCAATAGAAACTATTACTGAACATCTATTTCCATCAAAACCTACATCAGATTTGTTATAACCTATTTCATTAATAGTTTTTCTTACTATTTTAGGTATATCTACATAAGCATTTGTTGAAATTTCACCAACTAACAAAACTAGTCCCGTAGTAACAATTGTTTCGCAAGCAACCCTTGCATTTGGATCTTTCTCAATAAGCGCATCAAGCACAGCATCAGAAATTTGATCGCAAATTTTGTCTGGATGACCCTCAGTAACTGATTCTGAAGTAAATAACTTTTTCATAAAATAGCCCCCTTTTTATGTAATTGTCTATAATTATCATAATTTAATCTTTGGAATATAATCATTTTTAATTATTTTAATCTTAACTTCTCATTTCGTTCTATTTGTATAACTACACCGTCTTGTATCACTAATGTTACAGATCCATATTGGGTTGTTTTAAGTAATTCTAGAAGTTTTTTAAAATTTTCTTCTGAGATAGTCCGATTATCAAATAATAATTCTTTCTCCCCCATAACTCCCCCACCCTCCCCTTTAAACCAAATGAAATCCCCCTATAGGCTAGCTATAGGAGGACAAATTTCCCATTAGCTTCCCATCTTCAAGGTTTAAACCTACTGGAATTAGCACCTATGAATTATATTCAGGTTGCCGGGTTTCATAGGGCCAGTCCCTCCACCACTCTTGATAAGAAGTTTTATTTAGTTTTAAAGTTAATACCACATTAATTTTAAAGATATTATGCACTAGCACCTACTGTAGTAGTATAAATCTTTTCTAGTAGTGTTAGAGCACCCCTATATCCAATATATGATCTAGAAATTACAACCTCATAGGATGTAGGAAAACCTACTTCTACTATTGAAGTTTTAAACTCTTTTGCAAGATCTCGTTCCCAAGTAGTACCAAATATTATCGGTGGCTTATGACCATAATCTGTATCACGTAATATCTTATGAATGGTATAACTATCTTCTTCGAATTCAACATCTGTTGACACATCCTCCGCAATATTTTGATATAATTTACGAATTGCTTCCCTATATTTCTCTGGTGGATTTTCCGTAACAATCTGCTTTCCTGGAACTAACCCTAACTGATTCACCAAAAACTTTGTTAAAGCAATATTATAAGCACTATCACCAATAATTGCAAATTTCGCAGGTAATCCCCACCAATATTCAGCATAAAAATCCGTGAAGTCTCCCAAGTAATTGTAATATATTTTTTCTTCCGCTTGAATAAATGCTTCTGCTTTATCTACATTAAGTCCAGCAAAATCCACAACATTTCTCAGGAAAGCACTAGTCTCCATACCTCCAATAGGGATAACAGGAACATGTAAATAAGGCTGATTATATTTTTCTTTTAAATGTTCTGCAGTTTGAAGTCCGAGCCATGGAGAAAGTACTAGATTAAACTGAGATTTAGGAATATTTTTCCATTCAGAAACTCCCTCTGAATCATGTCCAAATAAGATATTTACCTTAAGTCCAATTCCCTCAAGAATTCTTTTTATTTCTGTAAGATCCCCACGCCAAAAAGTATTATGGTAAGGAAGCAAAGACCAAACATTAACTGTTCCCTTTTCTCTTGGCCCATCATATTCTCCAACATATTGATCTATTATAGCTTTAGTAACTAGCTCATGTCCTGTAAAGTTATTTCCTCTAAACCCACCAGTCTCTGCAACTACTATAGGAACCCCTTTTTTTTGAAAATCACTTACCACAGATTCAACATCATCGCCTACCAAATCAGATATACAACCGGTTACCACAACAAATAAATCTGCATCTAGAATTTTAATAGTAGACTCAATTAATTCTGTAAGTCTCTCTGCGCCTCCAAATATAACCTCTTTTTCAGAACAGTTAGTACTTGGAACCACTGCTCCGCCACCATATCCTCCTCCTTGAAAACCATTGTAAAATGCAAGATTCATATATTGTTTATCCGCACAACCTGGTCCACAATGAGTTATAGGAATTACTCTTGGAATTGCAGATGCGCTATGCGATGCTCCGAGAGCGCATACATAACGAACCTGTTCTATTGAATTAGTCTTAACCGCGTCTTCTTGTATTGTTTCTAACTTTATATCATCACTCATAATATTTTCCTCCATACTTCTTAAATTATTTCTTTTGAAAGGATAAATGGATCTTCCTGATCTAACCACCATTGTTTATATGGTAATTTTGTATGCGCTGCAATATCTAGATGAAACTTCTTATGTGCCAAAATATCCAAAATAGTTTCTCCTAAATTAAGTATTCCCTGATATCCTAAAGCATGGTGTTCATCACCAAGTGGAGCAGCAGGTATACCCATCCGCGATGCAAGTGGTGCGAGTCCATTGTGTCTAACAAGAATAAAATCCGGGTTTACTCTCTTAAGTAGACCATAAAACTGATATTGCTGACGGTTACTTACGTTAAAGTCAGGAACATCTCCAGAGTCTTTAACCATAAAATCAAGAGAATTCTTGCTAGCATCAGGAGTATCTGAAAGTGCATCTTGGCTATCATATATAGGATCATGATGGAATACAAGAGATCCATTTACCTCAACTCCAAGTTCTCGAAGCACAGAGATTAATCCATGAGCATAAGATGAACCTGTTGCAACATAACCCTTTTTACCCTTAAGGAGTTCTTTAAGTTCTGCAAGACGTGGAGCTATTCTTGCATGTTCCTTTGCTATGTATACTTCTGCTTTTTCCTCTGTATGAGTTACCCTTGCAAGTTCACGAAGCCAAGCATCAGTTCCATCAAACCCATAGGGTTGTGGAGACTTAATCTCAGGCACTCCAAATTCTTGTTCTAGTCCCGCTGCTAGGTACGAGGACAGGGTATGGCAAAAGCTTACCGTAGCTGCGGCTTCTGACATTTGCGCTAGTTCTTCAACAGTTGCCATATCAATTACAAAATTAACCCTAAGACCAAGTTCTGCCAGCATTGGAGTAAATACGTCCGTACCCCATAAATTAATGACATTTACCAAATCTTTTTGTTTTTTAGGATTCTTGTTTACAATTTGTCTCAAAAGTCCATGTTGTACGGCATCAAAACCCGTACTCCAATGCTTAGATTTGAATCCTTCACAATGTAGTGGTATAACAGGAATCTTAAGCTCCTCTTCTAGTTTCGCAGCCGCACTATCTACATCATCACCAATAATACCAGTAGCGCAAGAAGTACCAATGAAAATGGCCCTAGGTTTGTGACGATTCCACGCATCCCTTATTGTTTGTTCAAGTTTTGCAATTCCTCCAAACACCATGTCTGATTCTTCTAGATTAGTACTCGTTATTCTAATGTTTTCAACAGGCAACTTACGCATTGCAAGTCCATTACGATATATAGAGTTATATATTACTTGACCAGCACCACAACCAATAGGTGAATGCTGTATAAGTACTGCATCTCGAATATTTCCTGCCTGACATTCAACCATCATTTCACTGCACACAGATCCTTGAGTAAAAGGCCCCTTAGATTCACATAACCTTTCTCCGTCATTTGCCCCACATCCACTACATATAGTTGATGATTCCTTTACAAGATTCGTTGCACTACCATTGTCCCAAGCAATTATCGTACCCAGTCGCTGTTCACGATTTTCCACAACTGGTGTATCAAGATTAATTTTCACAATTACATTCCCCCTCCGTAAATAAATTAATTTTAAATTTGTAGATCACTATTATAAATTTCCAGCAGCTTTTGTTCCTATTACTCCAGTTTCTAAATCAAGCAATGTATCTGCCCATTTGGCTGCCCAATCTCTTAGCTCCTGAACTCCAAGTGGTGAAGGTGTTTTTGACTCTACATGTTCATTAATTTTCGTTGCAAGCCTATTATAAATCTTAGCTTGTTCTGAATTCGGTGCATTCTCAATCGTAGTTTTACCATGAAGTTCACTTTGGGTTACTGTAATAGATCTAGGCACATATTCCATTATTTTCGTATTTGTTACTCTTGCAAAATCATCAACAATGTCCTTTGCATAAGGTGTATTAATAGAATTTGCTATAATACCGCCAAGCAATGCTCCACCAGACTTAGAGTATTTCTGAATTCCTTTAAATAGATTATTTGATGCATATACTGACATGAAATCCGATGATGAAACTGTAAATACATGTTCTGCTATGCCCTCTCTTATCGGTACTGCAAACCCTCCGCAAACAACATCTCCTAGAACATCATATATAACATAGTCTAAATCTAGTTCTTCAAATACTCTTTGCTGTTTAAACAATTGAACTGCAGTTATAATTCCTCGCCCTGCGCAACCAACTCCTGGAGCTGGGCCTCCTGCTTCAACGCAATAGATTCCATTAAATCCTCGAAACAATACATCATGTGCCTTTACTGAATTTTTTTCTCTTAAAGTGTCTAATACAGTAGGAATATAATCTCCACCTCTTAAGGTATTTGTAGAATCACTTTTAGGGTCACAACCAAATTGCAAAACCTTATAACCTTGTTTTGATAATGCTGCACTAATGTTTGAAGTTGTTGTTGATTTACCTATACCACCCTTACCATATATCGCTATTTGTTTAATTTTTTTTGCCATTTTTACCACTCCTATTTTTTCTATTTATTCTTATTGCTACTTTTATCAAGATTTAAATAATATTTTATTAATTTCTTTAAAGCATCCTCAATAAAATCATGGACATCGAAAACATCTATCCCTTTTGTTTTCAATGCCTGAGTAGCACCATTACCAATTTGACTTACCAAAACTGCTCTTATGCCTTCAAGTGCTTCCACCGCAGACATTAGTTTATTTTCCTCATGTTCTCCATGATTACAGAAAGCTTGCGTATCTAATATCTCTAGATATTTGTAATTGTCCTCTTCCACTTCAAAAATCAAAAACTTAGTAGCTCTTCCAAAATGCTGGTTCACAACCTTACCGTCACTACTTGCAACAGCTATTTTGTATGACATAAAATCACCTCTATTTATAAATTTCAATAAAAAAAATCCCCTTCTTTTCACAAAAGAAGAGGATAAAATGCATAAATAACCCATGGAATGGTTCACTTTAATAGCACCCTAACTCATCTTTCAGAAAAGCATTCTGATGGACTTAGCACCTAGCATGTCAAAAACCATGTGGTTGCTGAAACTTCATCGGGCCAATCCCTCAGTTTCTCTAGATAAGAACAATATTAAATTTTCATTTTTTGCAATTTTTGATTGCTTGAGCTTCATTATACTTACTACTTTTCTAAATGTCAACATAAAAATTAAATTGTTTTAACTAATTATTTTAATCATAAAATATATGAATTTTTGTTTATCCTAATAATGAACTTTCAACATTTGACCATGCACGTTTGGAGTATATAGTTTTTATACCAAGTCTTTTAGACTCTTTTTTTACATGATTACTTACTCCATGACTAACATAATCAGTTAAAATCAAAATCAAATCTATACCCTTGGGGATTCCAATACATTTATGTTTGTTCTTACGCCCACTTATATGTTTAGCTACACAATATCCATATTTACAGATATTACAATTTATTATTTCAATATTATCCCCACCTACAATTAACATACGCATAACCCCACCGTTAAAGAATTCTTCATATCCCCTGTTCTTACAACGGTTTTCACCACCTTTCTACTCGAAATATTAATTTAAAGTTTCAGTTTATTGAAATTTCAGTTTATTCGTTTCCCACTATTCCTATTATATTACTATGTATTGTGATAATATGCAAGATATTTATAAAAATAAATAAATTTACTTTTTATCATATACATTATTGACATTATAACCATAAACTGATAAAATAATTATTAATATAGTATTCATACATGTTTACTAAGATAAAATATTATTGATTTTTATAAAGAACTGATATTAGGATTCAAATAATTCCTAGATTATCCACAACTATTGTAATTGCCATTGAGAAATCTTTCAATAAAAAACACCTAGATAACAGATAAATCTGAAATCTAGATGTTTAATATAACAGTTATTTTTGTTCCAATACCTTCTTGACTTTCTACATTTATAGTTCCCTTATGTACATCCACAATCAACTTAGCAATAGAAAGTCCAAGTCCAGTGCCACCCTTTTCTTTAGATCTGGATTTATCTACAGTATAAAATCTTTCAAATATATTTTGGATTTCATCTTTTGGTATTCCTATTCCATTATCACTTATCGTTATTTTTACTGATTCATTTTCAATCTGTGAATTTATATTGATTTTTCCTTTCGTGGGCGTGAATTTAATACTATTATCAATTAATATCCTAAGCATCTGCTTCATCATTTTATAGTCTGCAAATATATTAACTGAATCATTTTTATCACTTAATATTATATGGTTATGATCTATAAGTTTAGTTTCCGTAAGCACTTCGCAAATTAGCTCATTAAGACAAAAAGCTTTTTTCTCAATTTTTTGGTTTCCATTATTACCCTTAGCAATAAATAATAATTTCTCAACTAAATCTTCCATATTACTTGCTTCTAGCTTAATCGCATGAATAGACTTTTCTAATGCTTCTCTGTCATCCTTTCCCCATCTATCAAGTAGGTTTGAATACCCTTGTATTACTGCAATAGGAGTTCTAAGCTCATGAGACGCATCTGATACAAACTGAATTTGCCTGTCAAAAGATTCTTGAAGTCTATCAATCATTTTATTAAAAGTGTTACTCAATCTTTTAAGCTCATCGTCAGGACCACTAACCACGATTCTTCCCTTTAAATTATTAATACTAATATTATCAGCAGCTTCAGTTATTTGATCAATGGGTTTTAACATTTTTTTGCTTATACTATAACCTAATAGAATTGAGACAATACTACCTATAAGATCAGCTATTGCCATCAAAAAGAATAGAATTTTAATAAAATAATACTCATTATCCATATCTTTCACTATTTGAATGTATACTAATCCATATTTTTTAGTTTCAATTTTTAAATTTTTATATACCAAATGTTTGTCATCTTGTTTAATATCTATTGTTTTATCAAAAGGTTCTTTAACTATGATATTATAATTAAATTGGTTTGATTCGTTTAAAATTTTTCCATCTCCTTTTAGCATTCTTATTAATACATTTTGTTTCGATGGAACATCCGAAATAATTTCTTTGCTGGATAAATTAACATTTTCATTTTGTGACATAACTTTTTTTAACACTATAATCTTAACATCTTCTATTTGTTTATTTGCCTGACTATACAAATAATATTTTATTCCATATAAAATCGAAGCATTTAAAATTAGTAATACTATTGAAAACATTAATGCATAAACTATTGTTAATTTAAGCGAAATTTTAGCACTTTTAAAAATTTTAAAATTATAATTAATCACCTTTGACAACATATCCTACACCTCTTATAGTAGTTATAAGTTTATCTTCAAAGCCATCATCAATTTTGCTTCGTAAATATCTTATAAACACATCTACTACATTGGTATCACCTATGTAGTCATAACCCCACACCTTCTCAATTAATTGCGATCTTGTAAGCACAACATTTTTGTTTATTAATAACATCTCTAATATATCAAATTCTTTTTTTGTAAGCTCAATCTCCGTGCCACTCCTCATAACATTATGAGCTTTTTTGTTCAAAACAATATCTTTTACCTTTATCTCATTAGTATTATTACTTATTGATGTATTTCTTTTATACACTCTAATTCTTGCTAATAGTTCTTCTATTGCAAATGGTTTTGTGAGATAATCATTTGCACCAACATCTAGTCCTAAAACCTTGTCTGATATATCGCTTTTTGCCGTAAGCATAATAATAGGTACCTGAGAAAATTTCCTTATTCGTGTGCAAACCTCAATTCCATTAAGGCCCGGTATCATAATATCGAGAAGTATTAAGTCATACTCATTTTTCTCTGCTCTATTTAAACCTTCTCGTCCATCATACGCCACATCCACTTCATATCCCTCATGACTTAATTCCATCTCAACAAACATTGACATCAGCTTTTCATCTTCCACTAATAGGATTTTAAAATTCTTCAAAATAGCACCATCCTTTTAAAATAAAATACAATTAAATTTTATTCCCTAGGAAATTTTTCACTATTACCTTGAGATTGTATTTTAGGTAGTATTCGATAGACCTCCAACAAAATAATATTTATAGTCAACCAAATCCCTCCAAAAATATACCCTGCATAAACATCACTTGGATATGCAGTTTGAAAGAATACCGGATTTATTCCTGAAAATATACAAATAAATAATGTTATAATTAAAACTGCAGTTTTAGACCAAGTTCTCTTTACATTACTCCCTATTAAAAAGGCAAAAAAACCATATATGGCAACTGCCATTAAAGATTGATTATTGGGAAATGTATATTGGCTATTTCCTAATAGGTTTATTGTAGAAGGACCTAAACGTTTAAAAATATGCCTTAAAATAACTTGTAGAATTTCCCCGCCACCTATTACTATAAATATAAACTCAATTTCAAGAATTCGGTTTCTATTTCTTTTTAGAATCCATATTAATATAAGAATCGTAAGTGGCGCTAACAACTTAATTGAAGTTATTAACTCAGACAAATCAATTAAATAGGACCATTTAAAAGTGAAAATCTCTCTTACTAAAAATGATACAACAATGTCAAATTGGTCAAATTCATGTGCTAAGTAATCTTGTATTACCCCAATTACAAGAACTGAAAACCCTAAAAAAGCAACCGCCACAACTGCTACAGCAACTTTCATCCTTCCCATAGAGTGAAATGTAATTATAGTTTTATTTAGCATTTTATATGTAGTGTCTATTATTTTCACTTTATGGTTTCTATAGGCATAAATAATAATAAAAATAATAGATATAACTAAAGTCCCAATAATCAAATATCTCGATATATAATTATGGAATTTTTGCCAGTTTGGTCCAAGAACCCTACCTAATGAAATAAAAGTAGAGGTCCATATCAAAGCTCCAAAGTATGCATTTAATCCAAATCTTCTATAAGAAATCTTTGTTATTCCTGAAAAATACCCCGTTATATGTCTAACCCCAGGAATAAAATATGCTAATATTAATAATTTATTACCAGATGATTTAAACCACTTTGATGTTTTTTCCATTTGCTTTGGTCCAAGATGAACATATGAACCATATTTTCCAAAGAATTTTGTACCTAATTTAGAACCAACAAAGTAGGATATAGTAATACCTACTATTACTCCCGTCGTAGCTACAAGGATACTTAGAAACCAGTTCATTTTAGATTGATAAACAAGATAACCGCAGTATGTCATCATTAACTCACCAGGAAGAGGAAATGCAATTAATTCAAGCACTAAAGCACTAAACAAAATAATATATCCATAATTATTAATTAATCCTATTGTGAAATGCAAAATATAACCACCTATCTTCAGTATTTACAAATTATAGCATACCATTTATTTTTTTAAATTCCATGAAAAGTTTCTAAGAATACAAAAAGACTAATGACAATCACTAATCATAAGTCTTTTTAATGTAATTTAAAATAACTATCTATATGAATTGTGTTTCATTATAATTAACGATAACTTTATTAACCAATTTTCCTATATTTTCAATATAACATTCCACAACATCTCCATTTTTTAAAACCTTAGGCGGCTGAAATCCCATTCCAACACCACTTGGAGTTCCGGTGCAGATTATATCCCCTGGTTTTAATGTTAATCCTTTTGATAAATCACTAATAATATACGGTATATCAAAAATTAAATTTTTAGTATTTGAGTTCTGCCTTAACTCACCGTTAATGCTACATTTAATATTTAATTCCACAGGAAATGGAATTTCATTTTTATTCACTATACAAGGTCCCATCGGACAAAATGTGTCTAAGCTTTTCCCCTTAAACCATTGTGTATGCTTTCCCTGCAAATCCCTAGCCGAAACATCATTAACTATTGTGTATCCAAAAATATATTCTTCTGCTTGCTCAGGTTTAATATTAATTCCTTCCTTTCCAATTACTATAGCTAACTCAACTTCATAATCCACTTGAGTTGTAACCTCATAGGAAAATTTAATATTCTCTCCATTCCCAATTGCAGGAGATGCAACCTTAGTAAAATATATAGGAAATTCAGGAATACCTGTATCTGATATTTTAGTTATCTTTATTTCCTTGGCGTGATCTACATAATTTTTGCCAAGACAAAATATATTTCTTTTTGGATTTGGTATGGGAGCAAGTAATTTAATTGAATCTATTAGCACATAATCAAAATTATTACTTTCAATAGCAGTTTCGATTTTACTTATTGTATTTTCATCAAATTTTTCTATTAGTTCAATCATAGAACTAACATTATTTTCTCCTATAAAATTAAGCACCTCATTTACAAGTATAACCTTTTCCCCAATATTAATCCCTACGCTTTCTTCAATATTATTCATATACGTAACAAATTTCATAATGATTACTCTCCTTTTAATATCTCGCGATTCCGGCAACAAGTATTAATAAAATTATAACAATAAAAAACAAAAAAGTCTTTTTATTTATATAAAAAAACAGACCAACTAAATATAATTAAGTTGGTCTATTGTCGTTAAATTTTAAGTGTAATTATTTATTATATCGAAGTGCATCGCGACCTTCAGCCCCATTGCTAATTCGAATAATATTTTTTACATCATAAATGAATATTTTCCCATCACCCATTTTTCCTGTGTGAAGTACTTTTTTTGCAGTCTCTACAACCAATTCCGTAGGTATATCACAAACCACTATTTCCACTTTAATTTTAGGTAGAAGATTAATGTCTAAAGCGAGTCCACGATAAAATTCTTTATGACCCTTTTGCATTCCACATCCTAAAACGTTAGATACTGTCATACCGCTAATACCAATTTCATTTAGAGCATCCTTCAATTCCTCGAATTTACTTGAAGAAGTTATAATTTCTACCTTGTAAAATTTACCTTCCATACTTGTTCCCCCTTTATTTTATATATATTTGGTTTTAAAATTTTATAAAACTAAACGCTTGTGCCACCATAAGCCTCTTCACCATGAAGTGAAACATCTAATCCTTCCATCTCTTCTTCACTGGTTACTCTTAAACTCATAAATTTACCCATTATTTTTAATATGATAAAGGTCATTACAGCTGAGTAAGCAACAGTTGCTACAATTGCTATCAGTTGAATTCCTACTAATTTAATATTACCATATATCAATCCATTTGTGCCAGCAGAATTTATAGCCTTTGAAGCAAAAATACCAGTGGCTATTCCTCCCCAAATTCCTCCAATCCCGTGACATCCGAAAGCATCTAATGAATCATCATATCCTAATTTTTGTTTAACTACCGTTACGCCAAAGAAAGATAACATCCCCCCAATTCCACCTATTAATATTGATGCTAAAGGGCTTACAAAACCTGCGCCTGGAGTTATTGCGACAAGTCCTGCAACCATACCGCTTGCAATCCCAAGGGATGTAACTTTTCTTCTGGAAGCTATCTCACATATACTCCAAGCTATAATACCCGCAGCAGCAGACGAATTAGTTGTAATAAATGCGTTTAATGCCACACCATTTATTGCTAATGCACTCCCAGCATTAAACCCAAACCACCCAAACCACAAAATTCCAGCTCCTAGCATTGTCATAGGAATATTATGAGGAGTAATTGTTTTTAGCTTTTTTCTCCTTCCTAATACAAGTGCTGCAACAAGTGCTGATATACCCGAACTTATTTCAACAACATATCCACCTGCAAAATCTAATACTCCTAAATTTTTAAGCCATCCACCATAACCCCATACCCAATGTGCAATTGGATCATAAACTATTATTGACCATAGTAAAATAAATACCGAAAATGCAAAAAATTTCATTCTCTCGGCAATTGCTCCTGAAATTATAGCAGGAGTAATTATCGCAAACATAAGCTGAAATAACATAAATAATGATTGTGGTATCGTAGCTGCATAATTAGCGTTTGGTAAAAATCCTACTCCTTGCGATCCAAGAAATTGAAAATCGCCAATAAATCCAGCAAAATCTTTTCCGAAACATAATGTATACCCTATTAGCACCCATTGAATTGATACAATCGCCATTGCTGCATAACTATGTATAGTGATACTAAGTACATTTTTCCGTCTAACCATTCCTCCATAAAACAATGCGAGCCCTGGTGTCATTAACATTACTAATGCTGTAGCAAAAATTATAAATGACGTATCTGCTGCATTTACTGCGTTCATAAAAATTCCTCCTAATTAAATATTATTCCTATATATATATAAATAATACATTGTAGTTACAATGAATTTTTACTTATCAATAAACGTCATTTTACTTAATTTTGCGACAAAAGTCAAGTCTTTTTATGCTATTAAAAAAATTGTATATTTAATGATACTGTTTAATTTTGAGCGTATTTATATGATAATTCCATAAATATAACCTATAATCATTTTCACTTTTTGTCTTATATGATATTCAAAAACTACATTTTTGCATGTTGATTTTCAACATGGATCATTATTTTATATAAAAAATAGACCAACTAAATAATTAAGTTGGTCTATTACTATTGAATTCTATGTGTAATTATTTATTATATCGAAGAGCATCTCGCCCTTCAGCGCCATTGCTAATTCTGATAATATTTTTCACATCATAAATAAATATTTTGCCATCACCCATTTTCCCTGTGTGTAGTACTTTTTTTGCTGTTTCTACAACCAATTCTGTAGGAATATCACAAACCACTATTTCTACTTTTATTTTAGGTAACAGATTAATGTCTAAAGCGAGGCCTCGATAGAATTCTTTATGCCCTTTTTGGATTCCACAACCTAAAACATTGGATACTGTCATACCGCTAATACCAATTTCATTTAAAGCGTCCTTCAATTCCTCAAATTTACTTGCAGAAGTTATAATATCTACCTTGTATAATTTTTCTTCCATACCTTTGCCCCCTTTATTTTTATATGTCCGGTTTAACAATTATAAAATTAAATACTTGTATTACCATATGCCTCTTCACCATGAAGAGAAACATCTAACCCGTCCATTTCTTCTTCATCACTTACTCTTAAACTCGTAAACTTACCTATTACTTTTAATATAACAAATGTCATTATTGCTGAATATGCAATAGTTGCCACAATTGCTATAAGTTGAATTCCTACTAATTTAATATTACCATGTATCAATCCATTTGCTCCCGCGGAATTTATAGCTTTTGAAGCAAAAATGCCAGTTGCTATTCCTCCCCAAATTCCTCCAATTCCGTGACAACCGAAAGCATCTAGAGCATCATCATATCCGAATTTTGGTTTAACTACCGTTACAAAGAAGTAGCATATCAAACCTCCAAACCCACCTATAAATAATGAAGACATCGGACTTACAAATCCAGCTCCTGGTGTTATTGCTACAAGTCCTACAACTATACCACTTGCAATGCCAAGGGATGAAACTTTTTTTCTAACAACTAGTTCACATATAGCCCAAGCTAATGCTGCAGCTGCAGCTGAGGTATTAGTTGTAATAAATGCATTTAATGCTACACCATTTACTGCTAATGCACTTCCTGCATTAAATCCAAACCATCCAAACCACAAAAGTGCAGCTCCGATTAGTGTCATAGGAAGATTATGAGGAGTAATTGTTTTTAATTTTTTTCTCTTTCCTATTATGATTGCTGCAACAAGTGCCGATACACCGGAACTTATATGAACAACATTTCCGCCTGCAAAATCTAAGGCTCCTAAATTTCTAAGCCATCCACCATAACCCCATACCCAATGAGCAATTGGATCATAAACCAGCGTTGACCATAATAAAATGAATA
>Ga0209540_10000625_pt1 | contig 31658 bp, 32 predicted proteins | sample BarGraIncu01121A_FD_184501 | JGI IMG/M metagenome (GOLD analysis project Ga0209540, IMG submission 184501) | Arctic peat soil microbial communities from Barrow, Alaska - Barrow Graham LP Incubations 011-21A (SPAdes) (version 2) | ecosystem: Environmental > Terrestrial > Soil > Wetlands > Peat... | reverse complement strand
CACTGTGCACACTGATATTAATAAGCAATTACCGTGCCAAAAGTTTAACTATATGCTTTTATAATATAAAAGCCAGGTTCTATAAGGTTTTGCGATGACTCGCCCGCCTTATTGTAAACGTTACCTTTTTGCAATATGTCGCATTTACTGACACTTACCGTCAATTTTTCGACACTTGTTCCCACAAAGCCCACTTTGTTAGACAATGTTTTAACGAAAAAGAGCGTGCAGGTGTCATTTTTCTGACACTTGCACGCAAAATTTACTCTATTCTGTATTTCTCAAGCTTATAGTACAATGTACTCCTCTTGATTTTCAGCATCTTGGCCGCCTTTTGTTTATTGCCGTCTGCAAGCTGCATGACTTCCCTGATGGTTTTTCTCTCTAAATTCTCGACTATGCCTTCGAGGTCGTAGTCGTCAACATCCTTGTCTTCACCTTGACCAGCGCTGTCCGATATATATTCGGGTATGGATTCCGCAGTTATCCTCCCGCCGCTTGATAAGACAACCATTCGCTGGATTACGTTTCTGAGCTCTCGGATGTTTCCGTCCCACCTGAAGTTGGCAAGGACCTTGAACACCCTTTCATCCACACTCTTTATTTTAATGCCCTCCTCAGAGGACATCTGGTCGAGAAAAATTTTGGCCAAATCCCGCACGTCCTCTTTTCTTTCATGAAGGGTCGGAAGCTTAATCTGAACTACCGCCAGCCTGTAATACAGGTCCTCCCTGAACTTGCCTTCCACTATGAGTTTCATGAGGTCTTTGTTTGTGGCTGCCAGGATCCTTGCATTCGTATTTATAGGCTTTTCGCTGCCCAGTCTGTATATCACACCATCCTGCAGCACTCTCAGCAATTTCACCTGCATGTCCATAGGCATATCCCCAATTTCGTCGAGGAAAAGGGTGCCGTTATTCGCTAATTCAAACTTGCCCGCCCTGCCTTTCTTGACGGCTCCGGTAAATGCCCCTTCAACGTAACCGAAAAGTTCGCTTTCAAAGAGACTTTCAGGAATGGCGCTGCAGTTTATGGCAACAAAGTTTCCGCTTCGCCCGCTTGCTTCATGGATGGATCTTGCAAAGACCTCCTTGCCCGTTCCGCTCTTGCCTGTAATCATGACACTGGTAGATGTTGGCGCAACCTTCTGAGCCACGGTAATGGCGTCAATGATCTTTTTGTTTTTGCCTATTATGTTTGAGAATGTATATTTCGATGCGATTTCCCTCTGGTATTCCTTCTGGAGAAATTCCACCTTGGATTTTTCGGTCTCAAGCTCCTTTGATAGCTTCATAACTTCTGTAACATCTCTGTCAGTTGAAACAGCCGCTATTATTTTACCCTGAGCATTGAAAATCGGCACAGCGCTCAGTATGACGAACTTGCCTTCGTTAGGCTCATGAAGTGCGCTGTCCACCCTTTTACCATTTTTCAAAACCTGTAGTGCCATAGCATTCTTGAAGAAATCTCCCAGATATCGCTGGAGAATTTCTTCCGCCTTTACTCCGTAGAGCTTTTCAGAGCTTGCGTTCCAGTATTGGACTATTCCTTCCGCATTGACTATGCAGATTCCCTCGTGAAGGTTATCCATTATGTTGCTTTGGAGGTTAAAAAGCTCCTCTAGTTTTGGGTAGTATCCGTTCATTATGTTCTCACTGGTTACGATTCCGATTATGTTTCCGTCCTGAACAACCGGAAGCCTTCCGATCTTTTTCTTTACCATGATGTCCCTGGCGCTCCTGGCGGAATTGTCGGCTTCTATAAATATTATGTCCTTGACTGCATGCTTTGCAACAGGATCGTCATATGGTATATTATCATTTTTTATCCTGGCGAGATCCTTCCTAGTGAATATTCCAACCAATTTGTTGGTTTTATCTACAACTAACACTTCATCCCTGTACGCCCTGGCCATTTTATCCGAAACCGCCCGTAATGATTCGCCAGAGTCGACTTTTATAAATTCTGTTGTCATGATGTCCTTTGTTTTAAAAATCAATTCATCTATAGTCAATTCTGCAACCCTCCTTAAATAAAACAGCACTCAACACAATTATAAATGTATTGAGTGCTATTTGAAAGGCATTTATGAATTTACTTTCCTCAAGGGGCCTGTCAGTTTATACGCCGCAAATGCAAGTATAGCACCTGCTACAAGTATATCCGCAACGTGGAACCAAGGCCTCATGAGAACCCAGTTCTGGCCCAGGGCATAGCCCGCGTAGCCGAGAATTATGCTCCATATGAGCGAACCGGCAAAAGTGTATATAACGAACTTTTTTACGTCCATCTTTGCGATGCCAGCAGGCAATGAAATAAATGTTCTGATAATCGGCAGCAGTCTTGAGTAGAATACAATCTTCTCACCGTACTTTGCAAAATAGTAGTCTGTTTTTTCAAGATGAGCCCTGTTAATCTTTATTTTATCGGCATATTTTTCAACCAGCGGCCTTCCGCCCAATTTCCCTAAATAGTATGCAGCAAGTGACCCTAAAGTTCCTCCTACTGTGCCAAGGATTATGGTCCAGTAAATATTAAGTCTTCCTGTGTAGCTTAAAAAGCCGCCAAAGGGAAGGATTGCTTCGCTCGGTATAGGAATGCAGGCACTCTCAAGAGCCATCCCGAAAAATACTCCTGCGTATCCTACCTTGTCCAAAACTGCAATCACCATATTAATTAAATGTTCAATCATATTTTATTCCTTCCTGTATCGCAAATTTCCAAATATAATTCCACAATCAATTATACATCATAAAACAGCTTAATAACTGCCCTCCGCTGATTGTTAACATATATTTCATTTGCAGGAATTTCTTTCGATTATTTCGTGTCCAAGGACGTAACTCTGCTCCTCTGGTTCTTTGGTGTTGATTTTCTTAATGAGCATCCTCATGCCCACTGATCCCATATCATACATAGGCTGGGCAACTGTAGTAAGTTTAGGATTGAAAATTGATGAAAAATAGATATTGTCGAAGCCCATCACATCCACTTGTTCGGGTACTTTTATACCTCTTTCCCTGAGTGCGTTTATAACTCCCATGGCTATCTCATCGCCGGTACAGAAAACCGCATCAATTTCTGCGGCATCGAGAATCCTGTTTACCGCCTCAAATCCGTCTTTCGCCTTACTTCCAGTAAATGCCACCCTATCTTTGGCCAGCTTCATCTTATTTTCCTTCAGCGCTCTTTCATAGCCTTTATATCTAAGCGAGCTCAAGTTTTTACTATCTTTATCCGCACCGATGTAGGCTATTTTTTTGTTTCCTTTATTAATGAGGTAGGCTACCCCGTCGTAGGCAGCATTCTCATTGTCTATAGAGACGCTTGTAAGCTTTCCTGTAGGATCAATATTTTCAATCAATATGGCAGGAAGGTTTAACTCTTCTAAAAGTTTAAAAACATCTTCGTCAAGATAAGTGCTCATATAGATAATCCCATCAGCCATTTTTTCTTTCATAATCCTTAGGTATTCTATTTCCTTTTCTTTGTCAAGATCCGTGTTGCAGAGCATCACATTATAATCATAGATGTTGGCTACATCCTCTGCACCTCTGACAATCTCAGGATAAAACTGGTTCGATATGTCAGGGACTATTATTCCTACGGTTCTAGTCTTCGAAGTCTTAAGACTTCTGGCCACTATATTGGGTCTGTAACCCAATTTTTCAATTGCATCCTTGACTCTCTGCTTTGTATCCCCATTCACAACATCGATATTGTTCAAAACTCTAGATACAGTTGCGATGGATACCCGGGCTTCTTTAGCCACATCTTTAATTGACGCTGCCATTATCATCGACCTCCACATTTTAATAAAATGCATGCAATCAGTGATAATTGCATGCATTCATTTTATTCTGCTATTTCTACAAATATATTGAGCTTTTCCCCGTTGATGTTGCTTTCTGTATAGTCGGCCTCTTTGTTGTAGAACAACTCTACAGCGAGTGTTTCCTTTTTGATTGTATCCTCGAATTTCTTGACTATTTTTTCCAGCATCTCGTTTCCGGAGACATACAGTTTGATCTTGTCGGCAACTTCGAATCCGCTGTCTTTTCTCATGTTCTGAACCTTACTAAGTATCTCTCTCACGTAGCCTTCTTCTTTCAGTTCCTCTGTTATATGAGTGTCAAGTACAACTCCAACCTGTCCTTCTCCGGCAAAGGCAAATCCCTCCAGGCCCTGCATAGTGACCAGAACATTTTCGGCTGACAAAGGAATATCCTCATCATCTATTGACACATAAACCAGCTCTCCTGCCAATATTCTCTGGGCAAGATCCATCTGGTCCATAGCGTTTATCTCTTTCCTGATTGCAGGAATGAGTTTTCCGTACTCTTTTCCAAGCACAGGAAGGTTCGGTTTGATGTCAAAGCTTACATACTTGGAAAGGTCTGCTCCGAAATCTATATTCTTGATGTTAAGCTCTTCTTTAACTATGTCGCCATAGTATTCCGGCAGTGACTTGGTACTTACAAGCATCTCTGCAAGGGGCTGCCTGTTTTTTATGTTTGCAGTATTTCTTGTGCTTCTTCCAAGTTTAACTATCTTGTATGCAAGTTCCATGTCCTCTTCAAGCTCGCTGTCTTCAAGGGATGAATCGTACTCCGGCCAATTGCAGAGGTGAATGCTTTCCTTTGCCTTCGGATCCAGGGCAACAACCAGATTCTGGTATATTTCTTCAGTCATAAACGGCACAAATGGTGCTGAAATAAGGCATAAGGTGTTGAGGACTCTGTACAAAGTCACGTAGGCGCCTATTTTATCATCAGTAAGAGTTTCGCTCCAGAATCTCGATCTGTTCCTTCTTACATACCAGTTTGAAAGCTCATCAACGAATTCGCCTATGTTTTTTGCTGCCTCAGTTATTTTGTAAACATCCAAATATTCTTCTGTTTCTTTTATAAGGGAATTTAATTTTGCAGTTATCCACTTATCCATGATGTGTCCGCTCTCGAATTCCTTGTAATCCATCGGATTAAAGTTATCAAGATCTGCATAAAGCACATAGAATGAATATACATTCCATAGTGTTCCAAGAAATTTTCTCTGGCTGTCTTTTACAGCTTCATCGTAGAACCTTGATGGAAGCCATGGAGCACTTGCAGTATAGAAGTACCATCTTGAAGCATCTGCTCCTATGTTTTCAAGCACTTCTGTCGGGCTAACAGCGTTCCCTTTTGACTTTGACATCTTTAAGCCGTGCTTATCAAGTACGTGGCCCAAAACGATGCAGTTTTTAAAAGAACTGCTGTCAAACAAACATGTTGCAATGGCCATCTGAGAATAGAACCATCCTCTTGTCTGGTCAACGGCTTCTGTTATAAAGTCAGCCGGGAAGCTTTTTTCAAAAAGCTCCTTGTTTTCAAACGGATAGTGATACTGGGCAAAAGGCATAGCACCTGAATCGTACCAGCAGTCTATAACATCGCTTGATCTTGTCATTTCTCCGCCGCACTTGCTGCATTTTAGCTTAACTTCATCAATATACGGTTTGTGAAGCTCTATACCCGCAGGAACATTTATTCCCTTTTCATTAAGCTCTGCTATGCTTCCAATGCAATCTCTGTGGCCGCATCCGCACTCCCAAACTGGAAGCGGTGTTCCCCAATACCTTTCACGGCTTAAGCTCCAATCTATAGCGTTTGCAACAAAGTTTCCAAATCGCCCAGTCCTTATATTGTCAGGATACCAGTTCGAGTTATTTGTGTTTTTAACAAGCTTTTCTCTCATGGAAGACATCTTTATAAACCAGGTATCCCTTGGATAGTATAATAAAGGTGTATCGCATCTCCAGCAATGCGGATATGAATGCTCAAACATCTCTTCTTTGTACAAAATATTGTTTTCCTGTAGATACTTTACTATGTCTTTGTCAACAGATTTTACGAATTTACCCTTCCAAGGAGTTACTTCTTCAGTGAATTTTCCTTCTGTATCTACCGGATTTATTAGAGGAAGATCATATTTTTTACCTGTTATGTTGTCATCCTCGCCGAAAGCAGGGGCAGTATGGACTATACCGGTACCATCTGTTGTTGTAACATAATCAGCATGAACAACGTAGAAGGCTTTTTTGTCGACCTTAACAAATTTAAACATCTGCTCGTATTCGACACCGATCAGTTCCTCGCCCTTGAATTCTCTTACGATCTCATATTCCCCAATCAGTTTTTCAAGAAGCGCTTTAGCAATTATCAGGTTTTCACCGTTGTTTACTACTTCAACATAGTCAAATGTTTTATTTACTGCAAGAGCTGCATTACCCGGCAATGTCCAAGGCGTAGTAGTCCATGCGAGTATATACTTGTTTTCATTTTTTACTTTAAACTTCACATATACGGATACCTCTTTTACGTCCTTGTATCCTTGGGCCAGCTCGTGTGATGACAGCGCTGTTCCGCATCTTGGGCAGTATGGCACAACTCTGTGGCCCTTATACATGAGGTCTTTATCCCACATTTGCTTTAGAGACCACCAGACTGATTCTATATAATCGTTGTGATATGTAACATAAGGATGTTCCATGTCAACCCAGAATCCAACTCTATCTGACATTTCCTTCCATTGTGAAACATAGGTGAACACGCTTTCTTTACATCTCTTTACGAATTCCTCTACCCCATATTCCTCTATCTGAGGCTTTCCTGATATGCCTAATTGCTTTTCAACTTCTAGTTCAACAGGCAGACCATGAGTATCCCAGCCTGCTTTTCTCAGTACATGGTAACCCTGCATTGACTTGTATCTTGGGAATATATCCTTTATAACCCTTGTCAATACGTGGCCTATATGCGGCTGTCCATTTGCAGTTGGCGGGCCGTCGTTAAATGTGAAGTACTCGCCCTCTTGATTTAAGTTGCGACTTTTCTCCGCAATATCGTTTTCGTTCCAGAATTCCAGTACATCTTTTTCCATCTGTACAAAGGATCTTGAGTTGTCAATTTTTTTATACATATTGTTTTTCGCCCTCCTAAAATTAATATAAAAAAACTTCATCCTGAATAGGACGAAGTAAAATTCGCTATACCACCTATGGTAATAAACTTTCAGGCACTTCCATGCCCTATTCTTTAACGCAGAATGACGAAGAAACTTACTTGATGCCGCAGGCATATTCAGTTCCTTAGCTCCCAGGTGATATTCTTTAAATCTTTCCTATGGATTCCCACCTATATCCACTCTCTGAAAGTGACCGATTTAAATACTCTTCCTGTTCAACGCTTCATGTTATGTAAACAATCATTGATTTTCATAATTATATTATATATTTTGCACACTGTCAATTATTTTGACTTAATTTTCAAATTGTTATATATGAAATTCCATAGCGGGAGTACGTAAAGGTAAACTAGGAATGGAATGCACTTGTAATCCGCCCTCAAGTTCATCATCGGCACCAGCAGCGCAACATTCCAGGGGATAAGAGGGGATATGACAATCGCAGTATTTTCAAGATCCACTGCGGCCTGCTCCTTCGGGATACCGTGCTTCAAATAGCTGTTCTTGTTTAGCATATATGTCATGATAACGGCCAGAGACTGGCTGCATCCGAAAGCCGAGGTCACGACGCTTGACAGCATAACATTCCTGAACACCTCAAATCTATTTCTGGCTTTATCCATAAATTCCAGGACTTTGTCCAGCATACCCGTTCCCTCGAATATTCCCGAGAAGGCAGATGAAATAAACACGACTAGGGCAGTCTTGAGCATGGATTCTATCCCTCCGCCCTTGATTATCGATGTCAAAGGGCCAGCCTCCGGAGTCGTGTATCCGAAAATCATGTATCTCAGGCACTGAGTAACAGTATAATCCTGAACAGCAACACTTATGATCACTGCTGTTATAACGCTGATCACCATGGAAATCTTTACATCAATTTTAAAGACAGAGAAAAGCAGCATTATCAAAGCAGGTATGAGCACTACCGCATTAACTGTGAAAACTTTAAGTATTTCATTGTTTAGGTAATTTCCTGGATTATTCAGCTGAAATTTCAGCGAGATTAGAAAATATATTATTACCGATAATGCGAATGGTCCAGCGCTTGTTTTTAGCATGTTTTTTATGTTTTCATATATATTTGTCTCAGTTATGACTCCAACCAGGTTTGCACTTGACGACATTGGAGACATCCTGTCCCCGAAGTATCCCCCCGCAATTATTGCTCCTGCTGCTGCTGCAGGAGACACCCCGCCGCCTCTCGCTACAACCATGAGAGCTATACCTACAGTCCCCACAGTTCCAAAGGATGTACCTATGAGGAATGAAACAAAACAGCATATCAGGAATGCTGAAAGGATGAATAATTGCGGCTTTAGAAACTCAATGCCGTAAAAAACTATGGCTGCCACTGTGCCCGATGACATCCACGTTGCTGTGATTGCACCGATGAGGATGAATATCTTCAGGATTGTTGCCGACTTCTTTGCCCCCTCGTAGGACAGCCTTGCTACCTCCCTGAATCCGTTTCCCCTGCGGAGCGCCACTACAAAAAAAATAGCAAAGCTAGCAAGCAGCGGATAAGCAACGAAGATTCCGTTCAGCACACATAGTATTAGCAATATGAAAGATATTATAAAGGATACCACAATTTCCAAATTTATCACCTACTCAATTCTAATGATAACAGATATTAATTTCAATTTATAGGTTATAATGTAAGTAAACTAAAGAAAAAGAGGTGCTAGTTATGGAAATTACTTGGCTTGGTCACTCTTCATTTCTTATTGAGGATTCCAAAGGCATAAAAATACTGACAGACCCCTTTGACGAGACTGTCGGATATGCCCTCTACAGAGGGAAGCCGGATATCGTTACAATAAGCCATCATCACTTTGATCACGATTACGTGGCGCTTATTCCTCAAAATGTTCAGAAACTCGATTCACCAGGTGTTTTCGATATTTACGGAATCAAAATCACCGGTATTTCGACCTTCCATGACAAATCAAAGGGTTCAAAGCGAGGAAGGAATACCATCTTCATAATGGAAGCGGACGGCTATAGGATATGCCACCTGGGCGACCTGGGATATGTGCTTTCCCCATCTGAAATCGAGTCGCTCGGGAAGATCGACATCCTGATGATACCCGTCGGGGGTGTTTTCACAATCGACGCGGCCGAAGCAGAAGCGCTTTCAAAAGCCATCGGAAGCCATATTATACTTCCAATGCACTATAAAACGCCTGCTTTAAATTTTGAGCTATCCGGTGCGGAGGCATTCTTGTCCCGGATGGGAGATTCCGAAAAAACAGGCAGCAATAAACTCACTCTCAATGGAGTGCTTAAAGGTTCAAACCAGGTTAAGGTCCTTAGGTACAAATAAAATTTAAAGCCTGAATTCAGGGTCAGCATCCCGAATTCAGGCTTTAAATTTATTATAGTTTTAAGATCCTCTGGTTGCTGGAACCCGCATATTTAGGAGCCCCTTCCTTTTTTGAAGCATCGAATCTGCCGTCCACAAGAACGTCAACCTTGTTAAGGAGGCTGATCTTGCTCTTGTCGTTGCTGTTCAATATCTCCTCATAGGTGTACCCGGAATAGCACCAGATATTGAGCCCCATATCCTTTATTTTTTCTGCAAGCTCGCCGAGAACCTCTGCGTGCTCGAATGGGTCGCCTCCCGAAAATGTAACACCTTTAATTAGAGGAACATTATTTTCAATTCTTCCTAAAATCTCTTTAAGGCTTACGGAATCTCCGTAATCAAAATCCTGCATTGTTGCATTGTGGCAGCCAGGGCATTTGTGCTTGCAGCCTGAAACAAATAACACGGATCTCAATCCTTCGCCGTTCACCAGCGAGTTGTCAAGAAAACCGGCTACGCGAAGGCATTTATTCAAATTATCCATAAGCCCACCATCCTTTACATGTAGTAGCTGTGATTATGGTTGGAATCGTGTGAAACTCTGTCGCTTCTCTCTGCAGATTTGCCGACTCCGAACCTTTCATCAAGGCTGAGATATCCGGTTACCCTTGAGATACCTTGTATATTGTCGCTTCCGCAGTTGTGGCAGGTATCCTCTCCCCTAAGGAAAGTCCCACACTCCCTGCAGTATCTTATATGGAAGTTTATTCCCAGGTAGCTTATGTTTGTATTCTCATATGCGTATCTCAAAATATCCTCTAATACATCCACTTCAGGATAGTCATCCAGTTCAATATAGCTTATGTGTCCTGCATTGCACAGCTTATGATAGGGAGCCTCTGTCTCAACCTTGTCCTTTATCGAGATTTGGTATTCAACAGGCACATGAAAGCTGTTTGTATAGTAGTCCTTGTCCGTGACGCCTTTTATCTTGCCGAATATCTTCCTGTCCTGCACTACAAATCTTCCGCTTAATCCTTCTGCCGGCGTTGCATATGTGCTCCAGTTCAGGTGTGTCTCTTCTGTAAGCCTGTCAGTGTAAGCCCTTATGCGCTGTATGATCTTTACGCCAAGCTCCTTTGCCGCCTCGTTTTCGCCGTGGTGAGCCCCTGTCAGGGCAGTGAGCGTTTCTGCAAGCCCTATGAAGCCGATTGACCATGTACCCTGCTTAAGTATAGGTTCGATTGAGTCGTTAGGCCCCAAGCCCTCTGATCCCTTCATGAGTCCCTGTCCGGCTACGAAAGGAAGATCCTTCACCCTAAGTTTCTTAAGAACTCCGTACCTATTCAAAAGTGCATCCTTTGCCAGTTCGAGCCTTGAATCAAGGATGCTGAAGAATTTGTCCTGGTCGCCCTTTGCCACGATTCCGATCCTAGGAAGGTTGATTGTGGCAGGAGCGATGTTACCTCTTCCCTTTGTTCCTGGTTCACCGTTTACGTTCCCGCACACATAGGTTCTGCAGCCCATTGTTGCAGGCAGCACGCCTTTGTCGTAGTATTCCTTGTTGAAATCCGCGTCTATGTTCATGAATGTAGGGTTCATCCTCTTGCTGGCAACATCGCATGCGAGCTTGAACAGGTAGTGGTAAGGGTCTCCGGCATTTCTGTTTACGCCTGCTTTGACCCTGAAGATTATGTTCGGGAATATAGGCTGCTCACCTTTTCCAAGTCCCTTCTTGTACTCAAGCAGGAACTGTTCGCAGACAAGCGCCGCGTCCTCGTTGTTTGGGATTCCTATATTCATAGAGCTGAAAGGCACCTGGCTTCCGGCTCTTGAGTGCATCGTGTTAAGGTTATAAACTATACCCTGCATGGCCTGCTGGATACATTTTAAAAGCTTCTTCTCCACAATTTCTTCTAAGTTGTCTACTTCTATGCCGAGCTCCGCAAACTCTTTCCTTATTTCGCCCCTTGTAGTTTCAACAAAATAGGACATATCGTTGTCGAAGTCAGGGTGTGACTGTCCTCCGAACATATCATTCTGAGTTGACTGCAGGAGTATGCATGATAATTCACAAGCCGATTCTATCCTCTTAGGAGGTCTGATGTATCCGTATCCGGTGTTGAAGCCGCCCTGAAGAACCTCTTTAGTCGGTATATGCAGACAGTTTGTAGTAAGATTGTAGCTGTCCAGGTCATGGTAATATACATCACCATTTTCGTGGGCCTTTGCAAGATATTTTGGCATTACACTCAGGTTGTACCATTTGTTTGATTCGCTCGCTATTCTTAGCAGCTTGGAACTGAAATTGTTTCCAACATTCGCATTATCCCTGTCAGTCTCAACCCCGATTTTTTCTATGGCAGTCATAAGATCTGACTTGATATCCCTTATCTTGGTTCTTTCTTTTCTGTAATTCGAGTATGTAACTCCAAGTTCGTTATACCCTTTTAAAAACAGCGTACCTTCCACAACGTTCTGTATATCCTCCACGAATATCTCATTTCTCTCCATGGATTCCAGGTCTTTTATGGCTCTCTGGGTTAAATCTATGTACTCGCTTTCCTTAAGTTCATTTCCAATTTCAACACAAGCGCTTTTGATAGCATTTGTAATTTTCACCGAGTTGAATTGGACTTTCCTACCGTCTCTTTTCACTACATGTAGCATACGTTCTTCCTCCCGACCACAATATATTGTATTTCTATAACTGTTATTATACTATGGCAATTGTTAATAAGCAATTGCCATAGTAACTTATATTTATGTTTAAGGCCGATAATCTGACCTTTATCTGCCGTTTTTATCTTTTCTTGATAGGGTACAATAAAAAAATAAGGGAGCGGGCGCTCCCTTATTTTTAGTCGAATTGAGAAATACCTATAACGGATACAGGGCATCCTTCCTCTGCTTCTTTTGCGCTGTTCAGCGCATCATCGGGGATGTCCTCACTGATAACCTCTGCCTTTCCGTCTTCACCCATAGCAAAAACTTCAGGGCATGCTGCAGCGCAAAGGCCGCAGCCTATGCAACCTTCTTTGTCGATCATAGCTCTCATAACGATGCCTCCCTCAATTCATATTTACTAATATTTTAGACTCTAAGAAGCCGCCAGTCAATCCTTTTAAAAATCAGCAGGCTTTTCCTTTGTTATGTTTACATTCCAGCCGCCGTTTTCATACTTGTTGAATATATAGTATTTCACTTCGGTCTGATCCTTTTTATCCCAGAATGTTACTATCGCTTTATAGAGAGTAGATTTGTAGCCTTGGGTTTTTATTGTTACAAATATGTCATACTGCCCTTTGTTTTCCTTCACAATTTCTGAGTTCTTGTATTTCCCTTTCAGGCTGTCCTGCAAATCTTCAAGGTCAGCAGAAAGAAGGAACTTCGCCACGTCTACATCGTCAATAAGATTTACGCCTATGCTTTGGTCCTTGTCCTTGTCTGAAAAATATTCGTCTATAGTCGTTTTGAGCGAATTGTAATATATGCTCTCAAAATTCTTTGGCTTTCTGATATTCCAGAAATTTTTTATTATATCGTTGTCTATCCTCTTTGAAACCGTATATATCTTGCTTTCAGAATACAGATTTCCAGAACCGGTCTTTCCCACCGCAGCAACGTATTCAAACTTGTGCACGGTACCGTTTCCTTCATCCATCTCCAGTATATAGTCAGGATCAAGGGTGGACTTTTCGGAAACCACTTTTGCAGACGACAGAACACCGTACAGATCACTTATGGCATTCTGGTCAGATACAACAAACCTGAAGCCTGGATCCCTTGTACTCTGAATAACTATCTTTTTAATTTTGCTCTGCTTGATATATTCAAAATCAGTATTTTTTAAACCCAAACTAACCTTTGCACTGTCTATGCTTGCACATCCAGACAAGCTTATGGAAATAAATACAGAGGCTAATGTATAAGCTATTACTTTTTTAAATTTCAAAGTAATACCCTCCTGTCAAACTTATAAATTTTCACTGAATCTTATTATAGCATATGAAGCCTGTAAATTACAGCAATGCCTTTATGCAGTCCGACAGCTTAGCGAACTCTTCTATGGAGAGGGTTTCTCCCCTTCTTATCGGATCTATCCCAGCTTCTTCAAAAGCTTTCTGCAGCTTTTCCTTGTCGATCTTCATATTCTTGAGTGAATTTGAAAGCGTCTTTCTTCTCATATTAAACGATTCTCTGATTACTTTGAAAAACAGATCCACATCTGCCACATCAACCCTTGGTCCAGGTAATTTGTTAAGCTTTATAACCATGGATTCCACCTTCGGCTGAGGAATGAAGGCATCAGGGCTGACCTTTCTTACGATCTCAACGGTGCTGTGATACTGCACCAGGAGCGTAAGCGCACCGTAATCTTTGGTGGACGGCTTAGCGGCAATCCTTTCCGCCACTTCCTTCTGGATCATTATAGTGATAGAGCTGAAGCTGTAATTCCCCTTCAAAAGTCTCGATATTATCGGTGTCGTAACATAGTAAGGAAGGTTTGCCACGACCTTGACTGATTTTTCATCGCCAATGATCTCGTTGAAATCAACCTTGAGTGCATCCCCGTGTATTACCTCAAGATTCCCGAACTCCTTCAGTTCCTCATGCAGTATAGGGATAAGCTTGTCATCCAGCTCAATAGCGCAGACCTTCTTTGCCTTTTTCAGCAGCAGCTTGGTCAGCGTTCCCACTCCCGGCCCTATTTCGATAACAAGATCCTCTGGGCTTATGTCTGCGGCTGCAATTATGTCCTCCAAAACCGTGTCATCAATCAGAAAGTTCTGGCCCAGGCCTTTAGAAAACTTAAAGCCGTATTTTTTTACAATATTCTTGGTTAATATTTCATTCATCGCTTACTCCCCATCTATTTTCATTAAAGCTGTTAGGAATTCTTCCCTCGAGATGCCGTAGTTATTAAGCCTTGTTACGAACTGGGAGCTATTGCAGTAACCAATTCCAAGCACACTTCCCAGCTTGTCCCGCCTTTCCTTAGCGCTTTCATTCCCTGTGAGGTTGTGCACGACCATATCCTTTGTATGGAATTCCTCCCGTTTTTCCTTTGTTTCGCATTTCGCGGAGTCCAGTGCCTTTACTATCGTAATAGGCTCGGCATTTTCAACCCCTATATCTCCGTTCTTTGTTCCGTCCTTCTGTGATATATATGCATGCTTAATCCCCAGAACCCTTTTGGCGATAATCTTCCTGATCTTCTCCCCTGCAAAATCCGGATCAGTTAGCACTATTACTCCCTGCCTCTTCTGAGCCTCTTTAATCCTGTTAATCACCTTTTTATTTATGCCAAAGCCGCCGACTGCTATGACCTCAGCCTCTACAGCTCTTTTTACAGCTGTTATATCATCTCTTCCTTCAACTACTATAACCTCTTTTATCACAGAAACATTTCCTCCTTCTGCTGCATTTATATGAATGCAGAAAAAATAGGAGCATAAGCTCCTATTGCAAGATGTATACATTTACGTATCTTACTCCCCAGGCGTTTACTTCACTCATACTATTAAAGTACAAATCGATGATATTTCCATGAATCGCACCACCTGTGTCTTGTGCTATGGCATAGCCATATCCTTCCACATAAACCTTGGTCCCCAGTGGAATGACGCTCGGATCAACCGCTATAGTGCTGTATCCGCTTGAATTTCTCACCGCAACAGCTCCTGAAGCCGTAATGTTGCTTCCGGTCTCCGCAGAATTGTATGCAGTGGTTTTCATGTTAATGACTTTAGATGAGCTAAAGTCTCCACCTCTTGATGTCGAAGCAGTCTTTGCAACAGCAACAGCAACAGAAGTTCCTGTTGCAACTATCTGCTGAACCGGCTCCTTCGTTACAGCTTCGCTTACCAGAGACCTTGATACCTCTACCCCGTTTTCATATATTACTTTGAAAACTGCTGATTTCTCTCCAGCCTGGCCGGCCTGAACTACCTTTTTTACGCCTTTAAGTATGCTGCTGTCATTTTTAACAACTGTAGCATATTCAACCGGGCTTACCTGTGTTACGTCTGACGTGTTGACTCTTACAACCGCTACCTCTGTTCCGTCCTGAAGCTTAGAATCTTTTGATGGAGATACCTTGTCCTGATCTCCAAGCTTAACGCCCTCTGTTGCAAGCATGTCGCCCACATTAGCCTCCGCAGATTCCACGTCCAACGATTTTCCATCAACTGCAACCTTTACTTTCACTGCTCTTGTTATGTTTATGCTGCTTCCATTTTCCACCTTGCTGTCCAAACTTGGAACTGCTTTGTCCTTTGGCCCAACTTTTATGTTCTCTTTCATAAGCACTGCAGCATATGTAGAACTGAAAGTTGTAACTTTATGCGCTTTGCCGTCAACAGCTATCGTTATCTGCTTCATGTTACTGAATACAACAACCGCTGCCGCTATCAAAATCCCGGCAATTAGAAAAGTTACTTTTGAGCCTTTTGAAGAATTCTTAACGTATCCTTTTAATTTTTCCACCTATTTACCTCCTCTAGGTTAGAGCAACCTGCTGCTGCTCCTTCAGACTGTACTGTGATTTATGCACCTGGTGCATGAGTAATAATAAAAAATATAATTGCTTTTTCACAGTCTGTTTTTATTCTTGGTTTTTAGGGTGGTTGCAATGAAAGTTTCCTTTAATGCTTGTTTCATTAAAAGAGAAAGTGTACCTGAAAAAAGAAACACTTTCTCGAAAATTATACTTTATCCGTCTATATGAAGCAAATTCCTGATATTTGATATGACAGTATTAGCTATGAAATCCTCTGTATATCCCTTGATTTCTGCTGTTTTTTCTATAATTTCCTTAATATACTCGGATCTGTTCCTTTTTCCCCTGTATGGAACTGGTGCCATGTAAGGGCTGTCTGTCTCGAGAATGAGCCTGTCGAGGGGGGTCTCTTCAACAACCTTGATAATTTTTTTTGCATTTTTAAAGGTTACAACTCCTGTTACTCCTATATAGTATCCAAGCTTTATGCAGTCCCTGGCAAATTCGGCGCTTCCAGAGAAGCAATGAACCTCTCCGGTCACTTCCGGGAATTCCTTCATGACCATGAGCGTATCATGATGCGCATCCCTGTCATGGATAATAACAGGAAGCTTCAACTCTCGCGCTAGTTCCATCTGCATTCTGAAAGCTTTAAGCTGGATATCCCTGGAAGGATTTCCTTCCCAAAAGTAATCCAGTCCTATTTCGCCTATGGCCTTAACTTTTTTTCTGCCGCTTAACTCCCTAAGATTACTGACCATTTCTTCATCCACTATATCTGCATGCTCAGGATGTATCCCTACTGCAGCATAAAAAATATCGTATTTCTCAGCGAACTCAACCGAAGCGAGGGCCCCCTCATAGGCTGCCCCGCAATTCAAAACACCTATCACTCCGTTTTCCTTAAGCTCTCCGATCACAGTCTCCCTGTCGGCGTCAAATGCCTCATCATCATAATGAGCGTGCGCATCAAAAATATTCATAGCTTCTCCTTTGTCTATAATCTTATTAATTCATAACCCATATGGCCCAGGCCAATCTTTTCTGCATGCTCAAGCCCAGCTTTCCAATCCGTGTTTGCATGGATGTGGCTGAACTTGTCATCTCCATGGTGATAGTCCATGTCCTCCAGAACAGATCCCCTTAATGCCGCTGCCTCGTTGACCATATCCACGCATGCTTTATCCAGCGCCACAGGGTCAAAGGATGCTGCTATTCCCAGGTCAGGCACTATTGCCGTGTCGTTTGATTCCCAGCAGTCGCAGTTTGGTGAAACATTCATAATGAAGCTGATGTGGAAATTCGGCTTATCTTTAAGCACAGCATAGGCGTATTCGGCAATTTTTCTGTTTGTTATGTCTGCCGCCTCGTCCCACACAACCTGCGCCGCGTTGAACTGGCATACTGCAACGCACTGCCCGCAGCCCACGCATTTTTCATAATCTATCTCAGCCTTTTTGTCTTCATCAAATGCTATCGCTTTCTGTGCGCATGCTGATATGCACATCCCACAGCTCACGCACTTTTTCTTTTTTATCCTGGGTTTTGAAACCGAGTGCATCTCAAGCTTGCCGGCTTTGGAGCCGCAGCCCATCCCCAGATTTTTCAAGGCGCCCCCGAAGCCTGTCATTTCGTGGCCTTTGAAATGATTCATGGAAATCACTATATCCGCCTCAGCAACAGCCTTTCCTATCTTAGCCGTTCTGCAATATTCCTGGTTTATTTCTATCTCCTCGTAATCGGCACCTTTTAATCCGTCTGCTATCAGAACTTGGCAGCCCAGAGTCATGTAATTATAGCCGTTCTCCATTGCCGACTGAAGATGATCAAGAGCATTTGACCTTCTGCCTGAGTATAGAGTGCTGGCATCTGTCATGAAGGGCATGCCTCCAAGCTGTTTTACAAGACTTATAATTTTTGCAGCGTAATTAGGCCTTATGAACGCAAGGTTTCCAGGTTCCCCGAAATGTATTTTAATTGCAGTGAATTTATTGTCAAAATCTATTTCCTCAACGCCTGCTTTTTTTATCAGCGCCTCGACTTTGTCAAGCAGGTTCATACCAGGTTTAGTCCTGAGATCTGTAAAGTATACTTTCGATTTTTCCATTATATCCCCACCTCGAAATTATTTCTATTATTATACCACAAAGCATTGGAATTTCAAAAAGATGGCATCCATCACTTTGAAGTTCCGAATGCCATCTTTTATATTATTCTTATCTTACTACGCTTCCAGTTGGCACTTCACCCAGAATCTGCGGCAGTTCAAGTGCGCTGTCATCATCAGTGCAGGCTGCCAGTATCATTCCCTGTGACAGTTCGCCTTTGAGCTTCACTTCCTTCAGATTTGTCACCAAGATAACCTTCTTTCCTATAAGGTCCTCAGGTTTGTAGAACTTGGCTATGCCTGATACGATCTGCCTTGTTTCTCCGCCAAGATCAACCTTTATCTTAAGAAGCTTGCTGGATCCCTTTATCTTTTCGCACTCAAGAACCTTCACGATTCTGAGGTCAATCTTTCCGAAGTCTTCGATTGTTATCTCAGGCTTTACAGGAGTCATCTCGCTCTGCTTGACCTCTTTAAGCATCTCTTCCCTTATCTTGTTAAGTTCATCTATTTTTGCATCGAAATCTATCCTAGGGAATATTATCTCGCCTTTCACAACTTTGTTTCCGGCTTTAATCACACCGAATGTCAGGATGCTCTCCCAGCTTGTTTCTTCAGCTTTTATCTGATCGTTTATTTTTTTGCTTGTGCCAGGCAGGAATGCTGAAACGAGCACTGATACTATTCTGATCGACTCAACCAGATTGTATAAAACTGTTCCCAGTCTTTCCTTCTTAGCCTCATCTTTTGCAAGGATCCAAGGCGTCGTTTCATCTATATATTTGTTTGCTCTGCCAATCAGAGTCCATATCTGCTCAATAGCGTCAGGTATCTTCAGCTCATTCATGAGTTTTTCAACAATCAATGGCGTTTCAAGAGCAACCCTTATCAGGTCCTCGTCAATTTCTTCTTTCTTTGTTGGGGCTGGTATAACGCTGTCGAAGTACTTTTCAATCATTGTCACCGTCCTGGAGAGAAGGTTCCCAAGGTCATTCGCCAGATCAGCGTTTATCTTCTTTATGAATATTTCATTGTTGAACAACCCGTCTTGTCCGAAAGGAATCTCCCTCAGAAGGTAGTATCTTACAGGATCTGTTCCGAAATGTCCCACCAGTTCAACCGGATCAACAACATTTCCTTTTGACTTTGACATTTTTCCACCGTCAACAAGCAGCCATCCATGTCCGAATACCTGTTTCGGAAGCGGAACATCTAGAGCCATAAGCATTATAGGCCAGTAAATTGTGTGGAATCTGAGTATGTCTTTTCCCACCAGATGAACATCTGCTGGCCAGTATTTTTTGTACAGCTCATCGTTTTCACCTTCATAGCCCAGAGCAGTTATATAGTTTGAAAGTGCATCGATCCAAACGTATATAACATGTTTGTCGTCGAAGCTTACAGGTATCCCCCAGTCGAAGGAAGTCCTTGAGACACAGAGGTCCTGAAGGCCAGGAAGCAGGAAGTTGTTCATCATTTCATTCTTCCTTGACTCAGGCTGTATAAACTCAGGATGGTTTTCAATGTATTCAATCAGTCTTGGGGCATATTTTGACATCTTGAAGAAGTATGCCTCTTCGCTGGTTTTTTCGACAGGTCTGCCGCAGTCAGGGCATTTGCCGTCGACAAGCTGGGTTTCTGTCCAGAATGACTCACAGGGTGTGCAGTACCAGCCTTCGTATGCTCCTTTGTAGATATCGCCGTTGTCATAGTACCTCTTGAACATCTTCTGAACTGCTTTAATGTGGTAGTCTTCTGTTGTTCTTATAAACTTGTCATAGCTGATGTTCATCATTTCCCACAGCTTCTTTATACCGTCTACCATCGGATCCACGTAATCGATGGGCTTGAGTCCCTTTCCTTCGGCAATCCTCTGGATTTTCTGGCCGTGCTCGTCTGTTCCTGTAAGAAACATAACATCATATCCTGTCAGCCTTTTGAATCTAGCAAGTGCATCTGCTGCAACTGTAGTATATGTGTTTCCAATGTGAAGCTTAGCTGATGGATAGTAGATTGGTGTTGTAATATAGTATGTTCCTTTTGTCATTTTTTACTCCTCCTAAAATATCTTATTATAATCAAAAAACCTCTATATGAATTGCTTCATATAGAGGCGAATAACCGCTGTACCACTCTAATTCGTCCTTACCTCGCGGCAAAGACCTCAACAGGTGACTCAACCTTTAAGCCCTCATCACCCTGCATTTTAACGACTGCACCCGTGTCATGCTAAATATTCGCACAACCTGCTCCGGAGCCATGTTCATGAACCTCATATCCGCCGGCTTTCACCATAACCGGCTCTCTTATGCTCAAATCCGTTCACTACTCTTTCCTTCTTCGCATTTACAAATATAATAGTACTTAAATAAAATTCTGTCAACTGCTTTCTCAATATAATCAGGCGATAATTCGGCGTGTTTATTGCATGCAAATCTTAACAAAAGCTTTAAAAAAACTCTATTGCAAATAAAATTGAACAGTGATAGCATTAATTCTGGAATAAAAATATCGGGAGGGAAAGCATGACCATACGGGAAATAATGCAGTATATCGAGAGTGAGTATTCTGTAATAAACGACACGCCTTGCGAAGTGTGCGGCGGAGATTTCTTTGCAGAAGAATTGACCATAGACATTGTTAACGGCGTACCCTACGACGTATGCGACTGCGTATGCAGCAGCTGCGGAAGTACGAAGACATTTGAATTCTTCGCACCGTTTTTCAACAAAAATACATCTGAAAACATTAAAAACAATCTTAATTAGTTAAAGGAGTTTTTTTATGAAAGAAATAAATCTTAAAGCAGCACAGCAGGACATCGAGGACGCTCTCTCAGCTGTTGAGACCATCGAAGAAATCCTTAAGGCCGAAACACCATCAAGGGATTCAATAAAAGAAAAGTTCGTTTTTCTGTCCGGAAAAGTTCAGCAGTTGGAAGACATATTAAAAGAAGAAGGCATCCTGGATTAATCCGGCTGCCTTTTTTGTTAATGAAACTCTCTACAATGCTTAGGAATACTGATTCAAAACGAAAGGAGCAGATCTCTTGACTAAAACTAATATTATCAGGCATACTGACGAAAAAGATGAAGTCAGGCTAAATAAATATTTGAGCGACAAAGGCATCTGCTCCAGACGGGAAGCCGACAGTCTTATAGCCCAGGGAAGGGTCAGTATCAATGACACTTTTGCCGAGATAGGTTCGAAAGTAGCCAAAGGCGATGTAGTGAAACTGGACAATAAAACGGTATCCCCGAAACTCGAATCCAGGGTTTACATGGCTTTCAACAAACCCGCCGGCATCACCTGTACTACGGACAAGTCAATCCAAGGCAATATTGTGGACTGTATAAACTATCCTCAGAGGATTTTCCATGTAGGCAGGCTGGATAAGGAGTCAGAAGGACTGATCCTGATGACTAACGACGGAGATATAGTTAATAAAATCCTCCGAGCTTCAAATAACCATGAAAAAGAGTATATTGTTACTGTGGATAGGCCTGTGACAGATGAGTTCCTTAAAGATATGGCCTCAGGAGTTCCTATCCTGGATACCGTTACAAAACCATGCATTGTGGATAAAAAGAGTTCCTATGTATTCAGGATAATCCTTACCCAGGGCTTAAACCGCCAGATCCGGAGAATGTGCTCATTTCTCGGATATAAAGTGGTAAAACTCAAAAGGATAAGGATAATGAATGTCAGACTCGGAAATCTTCCAATAGGAACGTGGAGATACCTAACTGTCGAAGAACTCAAGACGTTGAATAAACTCATATCTACATCCTCAAAGACACAAGATGCCGCGAATTAGGGCATCTTTTTTATTTACTCGTTTAAGGCTGTGCATAAGTTGTTAGTTTAATGATATTTGTGTAGGTGATTCCCACATAACAGTTTTTAAGTAATCATCATTATTAGTAAGGCAGCAAGTTAATAACATTATCCACAGTTTGCCTGTTAATAACTTGTGAAATTAATGTTAGTTTCATGGTTTTACATAAAAACGGATACTTATCTACTCACTTTTTTGAATTCTTGCATTATATTATTTAATTTAGTACACATTATGCACAGAATTGTTAATAACCTGTGCATAACAATTGGATTTCTAGTATAATAGTAACAAGATGGAGGTAGATGATATTATGCGAATAGGTATTGGTTATGATGTTCACAAATTGGTTGAAAACAGAGCTTTGATAATCGGGGGCGAGAAAATACTCTTTGAAAGAGGTTTGCTGGGACATTCCGATGCAGATGTGCTCCTCCACGCAATAATGGACGCGCTGCTGGGAGCAGCTGCTTTAGGCGACATAGGCAAGCACTTTCCAGACACAGAGATGGAGTACTCAGGTATATCAAGCATGGTACTCTTGAAAAATGTGGGTGAGCTTCTTGAGTCAAAGAATTACAGGGTGGCTAACATCGACTCTGTCATTGTAGCCCAGAAGCCCAAAATGGCCCCTTATATCGAAAAGATGAGGATCAATATAGCGGCAGCCTTGAATCTTGAAGTTGACCAGGTTTCCGTTAAAGCAACCACCGAGGAGGGTCTCGGATTTACCGGTCGTTCTGAGGGTATTTCTTCTCAGAGCGTCTGTCTCCTGGAAAAAATCACGTAAAATAAGTTACCCGCAAACAATGACTATGCTCAATGTTTGCGGGCTCTATTAATTTCTGCTTATTTTATTCCTGTCCCAGTGTCGCCACCATTAATGCTTTTATTGTATGGAGTCTGTTTTCTGCCTCATCGAATACAGTTGAGTATTTGCTCTCGAACACATCGTTTGTTACCTCTATCCCATTCAATCCGAATCTTTCAAAAATGTCCTTGCCCACCTTAGTATTTGTATCGTGGAATGCAGGAAGACAGTGGCAGAACAAAACATTCTCGTTTTTGCTGGCCTTAATCATGTCCATATTCACCTGATAAGGAAGGAACTGCTTTATCCTGCTCTCCCAAGCCTCGTAAGGATCTCCCATCGTTACCCAAACACCGGTGTAAATTACATCTATTCCAAGAACCCCTTCTTTGACATCGTCAGTCAGTGTGATTGTAGCTCCTGTCTCCTTTGCTACCACTCCGCATTTCTCAAGCAGATCAGCGTCAGGGAAAAACTCCTTTGGTCCGACGAGCGTAAAATCCATGCCCATCTTTACCGCACCAATCATCATGGCGTTGGACATATTGCTTTTCCCGCTTCCTATATAGGCGAATTTGATCTTGTTGAGCGGCTTGTCTGTGTGCTCCATTATTGTAAGGAAGTTTGCAAGCACCTGCGTAGGGTGGTCATAGTCAGTCAGGCCGTTCCATACGGGCACTCCCGCATATTTAGCCAATAGCTCAACGGTTTCCTGGTCAAATCCCCTGTACTCAATAGCGTCATACATCCTTCCAAGCACTCGGGCAGTGTCCTCAACAGATTCCTTTTTGTTAAGCTGACTTCCAGCCGGTCCGAGATATGTTGTATGAGCACCCTGGTCAGCTGCCCCTACCTCGAAGGCACATCTTGTCCTTGTTGAATCCTTCTCGAATATTAATACAACATTTTTGCCAATCATGGTCTGCTTCTCAACCCCGGCCTTTTTATCCTTTTTTAATTTTGCTGCCAGATCGATATAATACTTAATCTCTTCAGGTGTAAAATCCAGCAAGGTCAAGAAACTTCTGTTCTTCAAACTTTCCATACAAACTGCCTCCTCAGCATATAGTGTTTTATCCAAATTTTGTTTATATTTATACTAAAAAATGAATATTTATACTTTTAATTATAATACACAATTTTAAATATGCAAGCCCCTTTTTTGATTTTCAGCAAAATTTATAAAATTATTTGTTTTCGTATTCAAAATCTTGTATGATTTGCTGGACAACCTTCTTTATCGCGCTGGCCTCGGATATCAGCTCCATCACTGTCAGAAACACCTCTATCCGTTTTCTGTCCGAAAGTTCAAGCTTAAGATCATCAATGATGTTTTCAAGCTTGTCCCTCTCAAAAGGTTTTTTTGATAAAAAATCATCCATGCTGTCCTCGTGGAGGTCTGAAAAGATCTTGTAAGCCTTTTCCCAGGAAATAATATCGTCGGTCCCGTCATTTATTTTATTGAATGCTAGAGCAAAAACCTTCTTGATTTCCTCCGTGGTTAATATAGGCCTCATATAGCTCAAAAGAACCAGCTGTACAAGGTGCAGCTTAGTATATCCCCTTTTCTTTCCATCCTCAGGTTTGGAAATGACTTCGCTCTTGATATAGTTCTGTACTATGTTATTCGTATATTTTTCGCCTTCGAATTTATCGTTAAGATAGTCGATAACCTGCGAAATAAACAGGTCATACTTAGGCAGTTCTTCATAAGGCACTATATTATTTCTTGACATTCGGTTTGTTATCTCTGCTACCTGGTCAAGCCCATATTTTTCATTATCCATCACTATCACCTCTGATAATATTATAGGTTATCCCAAACCATATTACAAGTTATCTGGAATCAATTGGTTGGGGATAAATTGCTTTAATCCACAAGATTCTGATTTATATTCACAATTTCTGTGGATAACCAGCTTTTTTCCATTTTATCCCTGTTTTATTTTCATCAGGATTCAAATTTATGAAATTCATAAATAATTCAGCCAAAATTTGCAAATTATATTGTTTTGGCGCGCAAAGCCTTGATTTACCTCACGTTTTTTAATGTTTTTGAAATTCACTTCTTGGATAATTATGTTGACTTATGATATATATGGTAGTATATTAACTTAAGATGGAAGTTCAAAGAAAAAATGTAAATTTTAAATCAGAAATGTGTTGACTTTAAATGTCATATTTGTTACTATTTTCTCAAGATATGTCGAATATTGTAGTTTAAGGAGGTTGTAAATTATGAAATCAACGGGTGTAGTTAGAAGAGTTGACGAATTAGGAAGAATAGTAATTCCTATCGAATTGCGAAGAACATTGGATATTGCTGAAAAAGACGCTTTAGAGATTTACGTAGACGGCGAACAGATAATACTTAAAAAATATCAACCCGCATGTATTTTCTGCGGGGATGCAAGAGATGTTACTAACTATAAAGGTAAAAACATCTGCAAAAATTGCATGAAAGAATTAAAGACAGATAAATAGAAAAACTAAAGGCGCTGCAGTCAAAATTGACTGCAGCGCCTTTAGTTTTCTAATATACTCTTCTTGCTCCGCTATAATCCGACCTTCCAGCCAGTGATGATATCTTAACAACATCGCCTGTCTGAGGCGCATGTATGTAGCATCCGTTTCCTACATAGATTCCGACGTGATGCGCAGGACTTCCGAAAAAAACAAGATCTCCTGGCTGCAAATCGCTTTTCGCAACGGATGCTCCTACTCCCTGCTGCCCAGCAGCAGTTCTTGGGAGGCTTATGCCGAAATGCTTGAAAACATAGCTTGTGAATCCTGAGCAGTCGAAAGTGCTCGGGCCGTTTCCACCCCATGCATAAGGTGTTCCAATGAAATTGGATGCATATGCAACAACTGCACTGGACGAAACCGCCGCTGCTCCTCTTGAAGGCACATAAGGTGTCGCGCTTTGAACTACTGTTTTTACAGCAGTCACTGCTACTGCAACTGTTTTGCTGCTGCCGTCTGAAACATTAGCATAGGCTTTATAGCTGGCAAGCGTTTTGTTCAGATCTGTTTTGTCTTTATTTAAAGCAGTCAATTTCTGCTCGTTCTCAGCTTTTACGGCCACTACCTTGTCATTTTTTCCCTTCAATGCTGCCGTTTTGCTATCAAGCTCTGCCTTTGCTGCATTAAGTTCACTCGTTACTTTCTGATCATATGTAATAACAGTTTTAACGGCTTCGACTCTCGTGATTAAATCGTTTATTCCATCTGCCTCGAGTAAAACACCTATGTACGAATTTGTACCGCTCATATACATCGCTCTAAGTCTGTTGTTATAAAGTTTCTGCTGGTCTGCGAGCTTTTGCTCGGAAGCTTTTACTTCCTTTTCAACTATTACTATGTCAGCTTTAATTCCTTTTATTTCGGTTTCATTGTCCTTAATCTCACCCATTGCTGTAGATATCTGATTGTCAATTGTTTCGATTTTCGTTTGCAGCTGCTGCTTTTCCTGTAAAGAAGTCGTAGGTGCGGCTATTGCAGTTCCGTTTATTGATAGAGCAATTACTACTGCAAGAACTGCAGCTTTAGTCTTTGTTTTCAATTCTCGTACCTCCTTATTTTTCTAAATATGTTATCTCTTTTTATTTTCGTCGAAAATCCGACATTACAATTATATCACTGAACGATAACAAATCTCAACTCAACAAGGATATTTTTGTCAATATTTTATAGATTTTAAGATATTATTAAAATTTATCAGGCTTACACTGCGAATTTTTAAGAATTCCTCAATTATACTTTTTGAATTATCCAATTTCAGTAGAATATTTGTAAATTTCTGATTTGGGCATTCCCCTATCAGAGCTGACAAGTTTAATAGATTCTTTTTTGCTGAATCCTTTATCCATGTAGCTGATTATATGTTCCTGTATGGACATATTTTCCCACTCGGCCCTTTTTTCCTGACGAATCTCCTCTTTGCTTTTCCCCCTTATCACAAGCACAATTTCGCCCTTGATCTGCTTCGACCCGAAATGCTCCGCAGCTTCCCTTAGATTGCCCCTGAATATTTCCTCGTGGAGCTTAGTCAACTCCCTGCATACAGCTAATTCCCTGTTCCCAATGGATTCCCTGAGGTAGTCCAGTGTCTCTAGAAGCCTATGCGGTGCCTCATACATAATCAGGGTCTCACCCCTGTCTCCTATCTCTTCTACCAGCTTTTTCTTTTCCTTCGTTTCCCTGGGAAAGAAACCAAGAAAGACGAATTTGTCAGTGTCAAGCCCTGAATAGACCAGCGCAGTGGTAACAGCCGTAGCACCAGGGAGAACGACAAATTCTATTTGCTGCTCTATGCATTTTCTGATTATTACGCTTCCGGGATCAGATATTCCTGGTGTACCAGCGTCGCTCACAAGAGCAACATTCCTTCCTTCCTTGAGAATCTCTATTATGTTCGCGCTTTTGTTTTGCTCATTGAACTTGTGATAACTCAAGAGGGGTTTTTTTATATTAAAATGATTCAGAAGCTTCAAGCTCTGCCTTGTGTCCTCTGCAGCTATAAGATCAGCAGCCCCCAGCACTTCCAGGGCCCTAAGCGTGATGTCTTTCAAATTGCCTATCGGTGTAGGTACAACATAAAGGGTACCGTAATTCATGCGCTTCTCTCCAATCCAACTTATTTTCCGTAAATGTCGTTGAGCTCTCTGGTGTAATTTCCATCTAGGTCATAAATATACAACGGCGGCAGCCACTTCAAAAACGCCCCGCCGTTGTTCTGCCCTTCCACAAGAACCATGGCCGGCGCTTTTGTATAATTTGAATGAATCATTCTGATCTGCTTAGGTTCCACCTTGTGTTTCCTCATGGTGCAAAGTATGTCAACAAGCCTGTCGGGCCTGTGAATAATGTATATTCTGCCGTTATGCTTGAGAACAGCTTTTGCTGCAACCACAACATCTTCAAATGTGCAGAGTATCTCGTGCCTCGCTATGGCGTTTTTATCATCTGGGTTTATGAGCCCTGAATTCCTTAACTTGTAAGGAGGGTTCACCGTTACCGCATCAGCCTTATCCAACCCCGACAAGTATTTTACATCCTTCAGATCATGATTGATAAAATTTACCCTTTGTTCCATCTTGTTGTATTTCGCGGATCTTGAAGCCATATCCGTCATATCCTTCTGAATTTCGACGCCGGTTATGCTTTTTGCTTCCGTTTTTCCAGCAATAATGAATGGGATTATTCCGTTGCCGCTGCAAAGGTCTATTACCCGGTTGCCTTTCTTTATCTTAGCGAAATTAGCAAGGAGTACCGCGTCAACGCCAAATCTGAAAGCTTCTTTCTTCTGTATAATATATATGCCGTTAAGCTGAAGGTCATCCAATGTTTCGTCATCATTAATCAAGATTTCTTCCATCATAATCCTCCTTGCATTCAAAAAATACTATATAAAATTAAAAAGGCTACATAAGCAGCCTTTTTAATTACGATTATTCCTGAACTGGTGCTCCTACGGGACAAACATTAGCGCAGTTTCCGCAATCTATGCAAGCGTCTGCATCGATAACGTATATTGAATCTCCCTGGCTAATAGCATCTACTGGACATTCTGGAGCGCAAGCGCCGCAGCTTACACATGCATCTGTAATTTTGTATGCCATTTTATGAAATCCTCCTTTATTAAAATCTAGACGAAATCGTCAAATTTATTCTATCATGTTTTGTTATATTTTTAAAGTGTTTTTATAATACGGTATAGCCGGAATCTTCTAAGGACTGTATCAATTTTTCAGGTCTAACGAAAAAATCATCGTACACTACACTAACTTCGCCTTTTTCCGTATTTATCTCACAAGCAATAACCCCCAAATTGTTTGAAATTGCTGTCTTTATATTGCTGACATCATCATTGGTTTGTATGCTGCACACCTTCAAAACGGATTTCATAACTAACCTCCTTAGTTGCCCTTTAATAGCTGTTTAACCATTTCTGCATCCTCTGCTTCAGTTTCCACTTTTATATGTTCAGCGTTGACAGCATCCTCGAATCCGCCTGATATAAGCGTGACATCACTGATAGGCACTTCTATGATTTCTTCTGCATCGTGAGTTTTAATCTTGACCTTGACACTCTCCTTGATCACGTTGTTAGCTACAACATCGCCCCTTCCGAAGGGAGTATTCACAACCGAGTATACTTTAGGAAGCCTCTTTCTTATTCCTTCGTATGTTTCCTGTTCGTAGTTCAGGCAACACATCAGCCTTCCGCATATGCCTGAAATTTTTGTCGGATTTAGTGACAGGCTCTGTTCTTTTGCCATCTTTATGGAAACTGGGGCAAAATCACCAAGGAATGAGGAACAGCACATAGTCCGCCCGCAAGGCCCCAGGCCGCCGATCATTTTGGCTTCGTCCCTGACACCAATCTGCCTAAGCTCTATCCTTGTCCTGAAAATCGATGCAAGGTCCTTAACCAGTTCCCTGAAATCCACTCTTCCATCCGCGGTAAAATAGAAAATCACTTTGTTGTTGTCAAAGGTATATTCCACGTCTATGAGCTTCATATTAAGCTTATGCTGTTCTATCTTTGACATGCATACCTCAAAAGCCTCTTTTTCTTTTTCCTTGTTCTCATCATCTTTTTTTATATCCTCTGCTGTCGCCAGCCTTATTACACTCTTTAAAGGGGAAATAATCTTGTTGTCTTCTACCTGTTTCGGTTCAATTACGCACTCGCCGAATTCAATCCCACGGGCTGTCTCTACGATCACGTTGTCAAACTTTTTTATATCAAAGCCCTCCGGGGAAAAATAATATATCTTGCCGGCTTTTTTAAACCTAACGCCCACAACAGTTACCATTCTATACCTCCTGCATCTTAATCAGTAAAGAGTCAAAAACCAATGCTGTATTAACATTTCTCTCTAATTTTTTTCTTGATTCTTTCACAACTTCAATAATATCACTTAAGCTGTTAAATGAAAACATCTCGGACAAATGTTTTATCGAATTTATTTTATCGATGTTTATTATACCATATGTTTGCCCTGTTTCCTTGTACAGCAAGGCATCCCTTATATAAGACATGAACCATGTGAATATCTCGTCCCACTGATTTTTATATTTCATCAGGAATTCCCCGTATTTGAGTATATCATCAACCTTCTTATCGTTAAGAGAAAGAAGTATTTCCAAAGCTGTATCCCTTATCTCCACAAAAGCCGGATCCTCAATGTATTTCTCGCTTCTTCCCGGAATGCCGTCGCTGAATGCGGCTATTGCTTCCTTTTCCGATTCGCTCATACCGGGATACCTGATATCGAGGAACTTCCCCATTTCCACCTTCACAAGCCTGTTCAACTTGTATATTTCGCACCTTGACTTTATAGTATCAAGTACGGATTCGATATTTTCACATAGTATCAAAATATAAACACCACCAGGAGGTTCTTCTATTGTTTTAAGGAGGGTATTCTGGGCTGCTTCCGTCATTCTATCCATATGGTGAATTATTATAACCTTTTTGTCTCCTTCAAAGGGCTTTTTATTTGTTTCAGCTATTATATTCCTTACTTCCTCTACACCTATGGATTTTTTATTGCTTTCCAGCCTGAAAGAAATTATATCGGGGTAAGGGATATCCTTTTCTTTACCAAGTATTTTCAAAGCAATCGCTTTTGCCATGTTGCTTTTTCCAATCCCGTCCTCGCCAACGATTATGTGTGCGTGATGGAACCGGTCCTCTTTCATTGAATTTGCAATCTGAAGCTTTACATTGTCATGTCCGATAATTGAATCAAATAATATCAAATGCTACCTCCACTAACTATATCTATATCTTAATATATTTATCTACATCCACAACGAAAACCACAGCTCCGCCGACCTCTATCTCCAAAGGGAACGGAATGAATCCCCCGGTTTCGATCGCTGCCGGAGCCGCTGAAACAATTATCTGCTCCCTAGTCCTGCACACCTCTTCTATCTTTGCCAGGACATGATTGACCTTTTCATCATCGGCACCAATAATAAGCGTGGTGTTGCCTTCTTTCAGAAAACCGCCTGTCGTAGCAAGCTTGGTAACCCTGTATCCGTCTTCATTAAGTGTTTCAACCAGGTTAGCAGAATCATTGTCCTGAACTATGGCAAATATCAATTTCATACAAAATCATCTCCCTATATTATATTTAGAATCCTTGAATATATCTCCTGGTGGATATCGTCTATATCTCGCAGAATGCCCGCCTCAAGGCAGTTGATCCTGACCCAGCCATATTTCTCAGCAACCCGGCAGGAGCTTTCATAGGATTTCTGCAGAAAGGCAGGATCCTTTTCGTGAATGTCCTTGTCCTGTTCTCCGCTGATCTTATTTGTCCTGTTTTCCATCAGCCTTCTGCTGCAGGAAGGATCAACATCCAGAAATATAACGCAGTCAGGCACTGGCAGCCCCAATTTAACAAACTCATAATCCCAGAGCCAGTCCAGGAACCGTTCTCTCTGGACCGGATCATCTATCTTGGAAGCCTGATGCACCATATTGGCTGTTGTATATCTGTCAGCCAATACGATCCCTCCAGCCTGGTGGAAATCCTCCCACTCTTTTTTGTAGGATGCATACCTGTCAACAGCATAAAAGCTGGAAGCTGCATAAGGGTTAACAGCATCCGGCCTGCTTCCGAATTCCCCGTTCAGGTACATTTTGACAAGAGCCGAAGAGTCACTGCCATAGTTCGGGTACTCAACCTTTATTATCCTGCAGCCTTCTTCTGCAAGCCTGTCAAAAAGCTTCTTTGTCTGGGTTGCCTTTCCGCTGCCGTCACTGCCTTCTATGACTATTACTTTACCCTTTTTTATAAAGTCCTTATTCACAAGTTACCTCCGCGCATCTATCTCTTATTATCACAATATGCTTGTTTTCGTTTATCCCTATTATTTTAACTCCATTATCGATAAAATACTTCATAATTTCAACATGTTTTTTATTTATCTCTTCTCCAGGCATGAGGAGCGGGATCCCGGGCGGATAGGGCACAATGCTTTCGCCGCATATTTTCCCTTCAGCTTCCATGAATCTTATGCTCGCTTTTCCCGCGTCTATCGCCTCATGGGGGAGTATTTTCAGTG
>Ga0209540_10000624_pt1 | contig 31685 bp, 25 predicted proteins | sample BarGraIncu01121A_FD_184501 | JGI IMG/M metagenome (GOLD analysis project Ga0209540, IMG submission 184501) | Arctic peat soil microbial communities from Barrow, Alaska - Barrow Graham LP Incubations 011-21A (SPAdes) (version 2) | ecosystem: Environmental > Terrestrial > Soil > Wetlands > Peat... | reverse complement strand
AGTTCGCCAACCGGATGCGTCCGTGGACGCTGACATCACGCAGCAGCAGTCCGGTGATCAGGAAGCCTGAAAGGACGAAGAAGGCATCCACTCCGAGGAACCCAGCGCTGAAACCAGGGCTGCGGACGTGAAACGCCATGACAACGAGCACAGCGACCGCCCGCACTCCGTCCAATGCCGGGATGCGGTTCTTCGAAGGCTTACCTGACTTCTGACTCACAGGTAACCATGGAACCACATCATAGGCCGTGCCAACGAACACCAGATTCCGTAAACCAGCCAGAAGATCGTCGTCAGGCCCATAGCCTTGGACCAGGGGAACATGTTCTGGAGGAAGCCGTGGCGTTTCGTCGACCGGCGCGTCACGCTGCGGTTTGGGCCGTGCTGGTCGCCTTCTTCGCGCTGGTGTCGGTCCCAACGTCGACGGCGTACGGACAGGTGTCGTCGGAGCCCAAAGCCGCAACGCAGGGTTCTGTGTGGTCCTGCCCTGGCTACAGCGGGTTGGAGGTCGTGAACCCGCTTGCGGCTGTCAAGGCGGACATCTTCTCCTGGAGCTCGTTCGCGCCGTACAAGGTGGGCAATGGCGCCGGGAACGTCAGCTGGAGGCTCAACCCCTACGCGAACTCCTCGTGGTACCAGTGGCTGCATTCGCTGAGGTGGGTCGGCAGCGCCATCATCGCCGGGCGCCGGGGTGACGTGGCCGCCCTGGACCACGCTCGGACGATCGCAAAGGACTGGGTCCGCGACAACCCCTACCCATGGACAGGGGACTTCGGGGCCAACGGGGCGACGATGCACCGCACCAATGTGCTGCTCTGCCTGCGCGAGGCCATCGCCGCCAAAGCTCCGGGTGGGGCGCTGCCCGCGGCGGACGGGTGGCTGGACACAACGTTGCTGGCCCACGCTGCGTTCTTGCGGAACAACTGGATCGGCCGCGGCAACAACACGGGCACCGACCAGTCCATCGCCCTGCTGGGCGTGGGATGCCTCCTTGGTCAGACCAACCTGCGCGATCTTGCGATCCTCCGGTTGAGCCAGGCCATCACCACAAGCATCGATGCGCAGGGTGCCACGAATGAGCAGTCAACCTCCTACGCGCAGTTCAGCTACGCCTTGTGGGTTCGGGCCGAGACGGTCATGACCCGCTGCAACGTCAGCCCTGGGACCACGATCGCCCAACGGCGAACGCTTCTTGCGAACTTCGTCGCCCAGTCCACCAGCCCGCTCGGGAAGCTCGCGCAGATTGGAGACTCCGAGGTCGTCAGTGCGGCGCCCTTCGCGGGGACGGACGCACTATGGGCCGGATCCCAAGGCACGCTCGGCACCGCACCTGCCCGTCGGGTGTCGCAGTATCAGGCCGGCTACGCGTTCGGCCGGTCCGGGTGGGGCACCGGGTCGACGCCCTTTCGCCAGGAGTCGTTCTACAGCCTTCGCTACGGACCGGGGCGCCAGCTGCACGGGCACCAGGACCACAGCTCGCTGACCTATGTCGCACGCGGGCGGGACATTCTCATCGATGGCGGCCACACCGGATACGTCAACGACAAGTGGCGTGTCTGGGCCCGCTCGGAGTTCGCCCATAACGTGATGACGGTCCCCACGGCCACACCGCGGATAACGACGGCCGCCAAGCTGACGCGGTACGCCTACCTGCCCGGGTCCGACTTCCTTGAGGTGACCGACTCTGAGGCGACCGACCGGACGCACGTCGGGTTCACCCGGGTCCGAGCGGTCCTGGTCCTGCACGATCCTGAGCTCATCGTCGTGCTGGACCGCGGGCTATCGGCCAAGGTGCAACAGTGGCAGACCCTGTGGCATCTGCCCTCCGACCAGTCCGTGAAGGTGTACAGCCGGACAACGGCCGTCGCCACGAAGTCGGGGGAGAACACCCAGACCATCCTCTTCCAGGTTCCGTTCCGCCAGGCGTTGCCCCGTGGCGCCATCCTCGCCCAACGAGGGCGGACAACGCCGACGATCCAGGGCTGGCACTACCCGGACATCACGGGGCGCCATGCTGCAACCACGCTGATGTTCGCCCGCAGCGCCCCCAGCGCGAGCATCCTGAGCGTTATCGTCCCCCTCCGAACGGGGGCCGGCGTGGGCTACGTGCTGACGGCGTCCGCCGGCGGCTGGACGAACTTGAACCTCACTGTCGGAGGTACCCCGGTCCGGGTACGGATCTCGCCCGGCAACGCGCTGATACGTGGTTGAGAGGCAGCGGGACGCTCAGCCTGCGGTCGCTTCGCGGTGAATGCTTGATCCAGCACTGTGTCATGATCGACGCTCAGGGCTTCCAGTACCGGTCGACACCGTCGGCGAACTACGAGCCAATGGCCAGAGGGGCTTCATGACCGCGATGCTGAAGCAGTTCTGCACGTCCGCATGAGCGCGCCCGACGAAGGGTTCGCGCTCGGCTCCGGCGACTGGCCTTCAGTGAGCGTCATCATCCCGGTGCTCAACGAGGAACGTCACCTTGCCCAGGCGGTCCGGATGATCTTGGACCAGGACTACCCGGGTTCGCTGGAGGTCGTCCTTGCCCTCGGGCCCTCGCGGGATCGTACGGACGCCGTCGCCCAGCGCCTGGCTGCCGCGGACCCGCGGGTCCGAACCGTGCCCAACCCGAGTGGCAAGACGCCCAGTGCGCTGAATGCGGCGATCGGGGCGGCGTGTCACGAGATCGTCGCCCGCGTCGATGGTCATGCGGAGATCCCGGCTGACTACCTTCGGGTGGCAGTCTCCGCGCTGGTGCGGGCAGACGCTGACAATGTGGGCGGTGTCATGGACGCCCAAGGGACGAGCGCCTTCGAGCGCGCGGTTGCCTGCGCGATGCGCAGCAAGCTCGGCGTCGGCAACGCCCGGTTCCACGTCGGCGGCGAGCCGGGTGAGGCGGAGACGGTCTACCTCGGCGTGTTTCGTCGCAGCGCGTTGCAGCGGGTCGGTGGCTATGACGAGCACTTCGCTCGCGCCCAGGACTGGGAGATGAACCACCGGATCCGACAGACCGGCGGCCGGGTCTGGTTCGTGCCTGAGCTCAAGGTGACCTACCGCCCGCGCAGCACGGTCCGAGCCCTGTCCCGGCAGTACTTCCTGTATGGCCGCTGGCGGCGCGTCGTCGCACGGCACCACGAGGGCACCATCAACGCGCGCTATCTCGCCCCGCCGGTCATGGTGGCGGCCACGTCGGTCGCGCTCGTGGCCGGGTTCTTCTGGTGGCCCGCATGGGTTCTGCCAGCCGGGTACCTCGCCGCGATCGTGGTCGGCGGGGTCGCGATCAGCCCTGGAGAGTCGGTTCGGACGAGGCTGGTAACGCCGGTGGTCCTCGGAGTCATGCACTGGTGCTGGGGGATCGGCTTCATCACAAGCCCGCGGGCACTGGCAAGATGACCTGATGCGCATTCTGATGTTGGTCGCCACTTCCGTTGCCACCGACACCCGAGTTCTGCGTGAGGCGGCCACCCTCGTGGCCGCCGGGCACCAGGTCCACATCATCGGCAAGTCCGTCCCCGCCGACTTCGTGCCCGAGCCGGGGATCACGATCTCCAGCGTCGGTTCGTCCTCGATCTTCGGGGAGCAGGTAAAGCAGTCGCGGTCCTCCCGCAAGCCTGCCCCGTACCTCACACTCGCGCGCTGGCTGTTGCTGCCCCAGCACCGCAACTCAGCATTTGGACGATGGGCCGGCGGTGCGCTCGCAGACGGGCACGACCGCGAGTACGACGTGGTTCACGCGCACGACTTCACGGCACTTCGCGCAGGTGCGGAGCTGGCCGGGCGCCGTGATGTCCCGTTGGTCTACGACAGCCATGAGCTCTGGTCGGGGCGGGTTCGCATGCATCGTCCGACGCCTGTTCAGGGCTGGCGTGAGGGGCGCGAGGAAGCCCGTCTGGGCGCCAGTGCGGTGGCGGTCATCACCGTGGGAGACGGCGTTGCCGACGCGCTGAGACGACGTTACGGATGGACTCACCTGCACGTGATCCGCAACTCTTTTCCCACCGCGGCGGGCGGCCCGCCCGCAGCGCCGGTGGGTGCGGTCTATGCCGGGCGTCTTGCGCCGCACCGGGAGCTTGAGACGATTGCCCGGGCATCGCGCGAGCTTCCCATCCCGGTCACCCTGATCGGGCCAGCCGATGAGACCTGGCTGGCGAGCTATGACGCAGGGGCAGCAGCAATCCAGGCGCCGGTCAGTGTTGATGCCGTGACCGGCCTGCTGCAGCAGGCCGGCATCGCGCTCGTCACGATCAGCGACGCGTCCGCCAACCAGAGGCTGGCGATGCCGAACAAGATCTTTCAGGCTGTGGCAGCCGGCGTTCCCGTCGTGGTGACCGACGTCGGGGAGCTGGCTCATCTGGTGCGCCAGCACCAGCTCGGGACCCTGTATCGAATAGGGGACGCGAACGACGTGGTCCGTGCGGTGCGCGAGCTGATCAGCGACTACGAGCTGTGGTGTCGCCGTGTCGCGAAAGCTCAGGAGACGCTGTCCTGGGATGCGGACGCCGCCCGGCTGGTGCGTATCTACCGGGAGTTGGCGGCCGAGGGCTGATGAGTCACCTAGACTGTTGGACTGTCAGGGCTGCGGCCGACTGAGCGAAACGAGGATCATGAGCACGGTGAGTGCCGTCAGCGTCGGTGAAGATGAGAACGAGTTCACCACGATCCATCACGTGTACGAGCCGCACAGAGCGGGTCTGCCTCCGGTGATGCCCTATTTCCGCGAGCTGTGGCGACGTCGTGAGTTTGCCACGGAAGCGTCCAAGTCGGACATGAAGGCGGCCAACAGCCTGACGGTGTTCGGTCAGTTGTGGCTGATCATGAACCCCCTGCTCCTGGCGGCCGTCTACTACCTTCTGGTCAATGTGATCGCCGGCGGCAAGCACCGCGGATGGGACTACTTCGCCCACCTCACCGCGGGCCTGTTCACCTTCTACCTGGTATCGGGCTCGATGTCGACCGGGGCGTCCTCGGTCGTCGGCGGCGGCAAGCTCTTGATGAACATGTCGTTCCCGAGGCTGTTGTTGCCCCTGTCCGCGGTGCGCACCGCTTTCTTCCGCTTCCTGCCCACCATGCCGGTCTACTTAGTCTTCCACCTCCTGGCGGGCAACCCCCTGAGCTGGCGGACGCTGACGGCGTTGCCCTTCCTCGCCATGCTGATTGGCTTCTCGGCCGGGCTGGCCGCATTCTTCGGGGCACTGCAGGTCTACTTCCGGGACACCACTGCCTTCATGCCGTACTTCGTCCGGATCTGGCTGTATCTCTCACCGGTGATCTGGCTGATCAGCGACGTCCCGAAGCGTATGGCGCCGTTCGTCCACTTCAACCCTATCTATCCCATGCTCGGTGGCTTCACCGAAGCCCTCGTGCAGGGTCGGGTGCCGGGATGGCACCTGTGGCTCGAGGGCACGGTCTTCTCCATCGTCGTATTCGTGGTCGGTTCGTTGTTCTTCATGTCACGGGAGCGTGAGTTCGCTGTTCGCCTCTAAGCCCTCCAAGCCCGAGCTGTCCTCCGATCCCGAGATGGTCGTCAGCGTCCAGAACGTGTCTATCACCTACCGCACGACCTTCGAGCGGGTGCCGACCTTCAAGAACGCGATCGTGCGTTTCGGTCGGGGCGAGCATGCGGTCCGCAACATCCATGCGGTCGACGGCGTGTCGTTCGACGTCAAGGTCGGCACCTCGCTCGGGATCGTCGGATCGAACGGTGCCGGCAAGTCCACCTTGATGCGTGCCATGGCCGGGATCCTCCCACCCACGTCTGGCCGGATCGAGGTCAACGGACGGATCAGCACGCTGCTGTCGCTCGGAGTGGGGTTCAACGCCAATCTCTCCGGTCGGGAGAACGTCATCCTCGGCCTTTTGGCATCCGGCCTGTCGCGTCGAGCGGTCTTGGAGCGTGCTGAGGAGGTCGCCGACTTTGCGGAGCTCGAGGACTTCATCGATGCGCCGATGCGGACCTACTCGTCGGGCATGTACAGCCGGTTGGCCTTCTCCGTGGCCGTGAACATGGATCCCGACATCCTGATGATCGATGAGGCACTCTCCGCCGGTGACGCCAGCTTCAAGGGGAAGGCAGGCGCCAAGATGGCCGAGCTTCGCGCCAGCTCGCGGGCGATGTTCCTGGTGAGCCACTCATCGTCCGCCATCAAGGAGATGTGCAACGATGCCATCTGGCTGCACAAGGGGAAGCTGATGATGCGCGGAGAGCCGGAAGAGGTCTGCGAAACCTACGAAAGGTTTGCCAACGTCGGCGAGAAGGCCTTCGTCCTGGAAGACTTCTGACAGCTCTCAGGGCGATCGCGCCCGATCTCAGCATCGTGACGAGCGGGCACGATGTTGCGGACGCCCGGCTTCACCGTGTCGTCGCCGCCTGTCGGCGCGTCGGCCTGACGGTCGAGGTGCTCGGACTCGGCGACCCCTCTGCTGCCCCTGACGGGGTCTCGGTGCATACCCGCGCGCGGGGGTCGGTCGCTCGCCGTCTCCGGATGGCCTTCGACGTGGCTCGAGCAGCCCGCGGTCGGGTGCTGTTCGCGCTGGACCCGGACTCGACACTCAGCTGCCTGGCGATAGGGCGTCTCCGGCGCAGGCTCGTCGTAGCCGACGTACACGAGGACTACCTGTCGTTGCTTCGTGACCGTCGGTGGGCTGCGGGACCGGTCGGGCTGCTGGCGTCGACCGTGGCGCGGTTCGCGACCTGGGCTGCCGCCCGAGCAGACCTCACCGTCGTGGCCGATGAGCACGTCCCCCCGAGACGGGCACGTCAACGGATGGTCGTGCGCAACCTTCCAGACCTGACGATGCTGCCGGATCCATCCGCGCGAGACCAGACGCCGCGCGCGCTGTACGTCGGGGACGTCCGGGCCAGTCGAGGCCTCTGGCACATGTTGGACGTCATCGAGGAAGCCGTCGACTGGCACCTCGACGTCGTGGGCCCGGTTGCTGCTTCCGATCTGCACGAAGTGCAGAGACGAATGGGAGGGTCCGGGCTGGCCGGGCGGGTGCGGTTCCATGGTCGTATGCCGCCCGAGCGGGCATGGACCTTTGCTCGAGGCGCCTGGTGCGGCCTGGTGATGCTCGAGGACACGCCCGCCTTCCGGGAGGCCATGCCGAGCAAGCTGTTCGAGTACCTTGCCTGCGGTCTCGGCGTGCTGGTGACGGACCTGCCCCGGCAGAGGGACCTGGTCGAGGGGCTCGGCGCGGGCCGGGTCGTGGACAACGGACCCGAAACGGTCAGCCAGGCAGTCGAGCAGCTGCAGCGGTGGGTCGAGAGACCCGAAGAGCTTGACGTGTGCCGCGCGAACGCGGCTGCCTGGGCAGCAGAGAATGCGACGAGCTCGGACTACGATGCGCTGGCCCAGGTCCTCGTGAAGCTGGTATCAGAGCGGGGTTGACTCCCGGCGGTGATCAATGACGTACTTGGCAGCAGGGATGCCGATGACCACCTCGGGGTCGGAAACCCTTTGTGCCAGGGTCCACGCGCCGCGTTGGGATGCGGCGTCCAGGGCCACTACCAGGTCGGCGTCGCGTATGAGGTCGTGAACCATGCCGGCTCGCAGGCAGCTCGCGGCAAAGCTCAGCGAGACACCCGGGGACAACCTGTTGCGGACCTTGCGAAAAAGCGGGTGTGTACGTATCCCCGTCAGTCGTGAGGGTTCCTGGGTACGCTTTGCTCGCTCGAGCCGGCGGATACGCTCAGCTCGCTTGAGCCGGCGGACGCGCCAAGCGACGGCCTGCTTCATCCGGCGCGGATGGAGCGCGGGGAGCCGTGGCGTGGCAGGCGCAGCCTTGGGCAGGCTCGTATTGTCGCCCGGGCTCTCAGCACCGAGCTCCTCAGCACCGAGCTCCTCGACAGCTGTGGCGATCGGTTCGCGCTGCCGTTGCACCCGCTGAACCGTGGCGAGGGTTCCCGCCACCCGAAGGTGCGGGCCGAGCACAAGATGCCGGTCGACCGGCAAGGGGAAGCGGGGCCGCTGCCAGGAGACTAGACCGACAACGTCCGACTCGTGCAGACCCAGCCTCTCCCGCAACCCACTGATGAACTCTGGGCGCAGGCCGCGGCCGGTCGACAGGAAGATGATCTTCACGAGACGTGCTCCATCGAGGGAAGGGCAGGTTCGCTCGAGCCAAGCCCGTGAGCAAGCGCCACGATCCTGGGGAGCAGCTGCAGGTCGCGGGCGTACTGCTCTGAGAAGAGCCGACACTGCTCGTGAACCTCAGGCGACGCGGTCCGGGCAGCATGAGCTGCCCGTTCGAGCGTCTTGGCTATCGACTCCGGTTCCAGATCGGGCACGGGGAACCACAGGGGGTAGTCACGCAGGACATCGGACGCCGCGTTGTGGGGGTCATGCACCGATACGATTGGCAGGGCACTCGCGGTGTACTCGAAGACCTTGCCGCTGGTGACGTATCGCCCCTTCCCGAGGATGAGCAGGACGCCGTCAAAGTCCTCGAAGACGTCACGCACCATTGCCTTGGGCAACGGGCCGGCGTACTGCAGGCCGTCCTCTGAGTAGTCGTCGATGAGCTTCAACAACGAGGGGTTGGAAGTGGCGTAGTAGCCCAGGTAACCCCAGATCTGAGCCTTGGCACGGGCCAGCTCAGGGCTGCGGTCGCGTGCGATCCGCCAACCGGCGGCGAACTCGGCCAGCGGCACCCTGCCCGAGACGGTGCCGATGTAGCCAAAGGTGAGTGGCTGCTCGGGGTCGCGGGCAGAAGTGCGCGGAACGGGAGCGAACTCCGGGTCGTAGCCATTGGCCACGACATGCATGCGTTCGGCAGCTTTCGGATAGCGTTTCTGGTGCCAGCTGCGGATCGGCTCGTTGACGAACCAGACCTCACGTGCTCCGGACACCAACCGCTGTTCGAGCCGGGCGACTCGGCTCCGCTCCTTGTGCAGCAGGCCGCCGTCGAAGACGTCGAGCATCCAGGCGTCGCGATAGTCCATGACATAGGGAATGCCGTGCTCCCTGTGCAAGAGGTCTGCCACGGTGAAGTCCACGTTCGGGTTGGCCGACGCCACGACGAGGTCCACCGGGTTGTCCTCGTGGATCCGGCTCGCGGCCGCCTCGAGCGGCTTGCGCCACGGACCGTAGCCGACCTCGGGGAAGGACACCTTGTCCAGCTGGACGCGTGCCTTTCGCCACACCCTGGGCGCGAGGGCGCGCAAGGGGCTCCAGCGTCGGACGTTGGTCTCCAGCGTGGGCCATTCGAACGGGATCCGAACGATCTCGATGCGAGGGTCGACGAGTGCTTCCAAGGAGACGTCGACACCCGTGAACCGGGTGAACGCCTCCCGGTCAGCGGTAAGAACCGTCACGCGGAACCCCTGCTGAGCAAAGCCGTTGGCGGTGGCCAGTGCTCGGTAGACGCCGCCGCCCCGGCATGGAGGGAACCCCCAGGCCACATAAAGGACGTGTGGTGCCTTACCCGCTGGCTGCATCGATGATCCTTCCCATGGGAGCCGTCCAAGAGGGAGGTCCACTCCTGTCGATATGCTCGCAATCATGTCAGATCGTGGTGGTCCGCTGGTCGAGGGGGACATCCGGCTGCTCGTCGGTCCGGCCAACTTCGCCGGGCAGGCCAGCGCGTGGGCGAGGGCCGCGGGGACCCTGCCGCACGTGTCTGCCTGCTCCTTCGCGGTGACCAACGCTGCCGGCTTCGCCTCTGGGACCGACTATGGGGTGGATCCGGTCACGTTCGCCGACGAGGCGTGGTCGCAAGAGCACGAACGATGGGTTGGCGGGTTCACCCACGTCGTCATCGAGGCCGGACGGCCCATCACCGGGCTGCGGCACGGCCTTGACTGCGCGGGAGAGCTGCCGATCCTGGCGGAGATGGGCGTCAAGGTTGCCATGGTCGCGCACGGTTCGGACGTGCGCCGACCTGACTCGCACCGGCGGCGCGAGCCCGACTCGCCGTTCGCCGACCTTGACTCAGCCGACAGCAAGAGACGGCAGAAGTATGCCGAACGCATCGCTCCCCTCATCGACTCCTGCCGGTGGGCGTTCGCCTCAACCCCGGACCTGTTCGAGGACGTTCCCAGCGCTCGGTGGCTGCCGGTGGTCGTCGATCCGCAGCGCTGGCTGGCCAAGCCCTGGGAACCCTTGACGGAACGCTCGACCGGCCGGGCAGCGGTGCTGCCGCCCCTGGTCGTGCACGTGCCGTCGGACACCTACCTGAAGGGGACCGAGGCGATCGAACCGGTGCTGCACAGGCTGGTCGAAGCCGGCCGGATCCGCTACCGACCGCTGCGCAGCGTGCCATACCAGGACATGCCGGCGGTACTGGCCGAGGCGGACATCGTGCTGGATCAGTTCGCGATCGGTAGCTACGGAGTCGCTGCCGTCGAGGCGCTGGCCACCGGGCGAGTGGTCATCGGTCACGTGCGCCCGGAGGTGCGCCATCGCGTCATGGCGGACACGGGCTGGTCCCTGCCCATCGTGGAGAGCACCCCCGCGACGCTCGAGCAGGTCATCGAGGGGCTGTTGGCTGACGTGTCCGCCTGGCGGGACCGGGCGCTGCTCGGGCCGGCGTTCGTCGACGACGTGCATGACGGCCGGCGCTCCGCCGCCATCCTCAAGGACTTCCTGGTTGCGCCCACCCCCTGACGCCGACGTACGATCCGGTGGAGCATCGGGAGGTAGTCCATGACGCGTGCGGAAGAGCGTGGCCTGCACGTCCTCTATGTCGCCTGGGGATTCGCCCCTCATCAGGGGCCGGGGGTCTACCGGCCGCTGGCTACGGTGGCCGAGCTCGTGCGCCAGGGGCATCGTGTCACGGTGCTGACCGCCGATCTGGCGACCTTCGACCTGGTGGTCGGGGGGGACAGGTCGCTGCTGGATGACGTTCCGGAGTCCGTCCGGGTGGTTCGGGTCGCGATGGCTCCGCGTCAGCGGGATCCCCTCGTCAACCGCTGGTCGGCCGCCCGCATCGCGGACCCGAAGGTCTGGGGGGCCGCGGTGAACAAGGAGCAGGTGCAGGCCTTCCCCGAGTATGTCTACGCCACCTGGCAGCCGCGCGCCGAGGCGGCGGCAACCCGGATCCACGAGCTGGACCCCGTCGACCTCGTCATCGCGACGGGCAACCCCTACGTCGACTTCAGCGTTGCTCTGCGGTTGCACGTCGACCACGGCATTCCCTACGTCCTGGACGACAGGGACAGCTGGCTGCTCGACGTCTACACCGGGGAGCCGAGCCCGTTCGCCGAGCGCATCCTGCCGTGGCTGGAGTTCGCGCTGTCGCAGGCGGTGAGCATGTGGTTCGTCAACGAGCCCATCGCGGCGTGGCACCGCCAATGCTTCCCGCAGCATGCGGACCGGATACGAGTCGTGGAGAACGGTTGGGACCCGCGGTTCCTAGACGTCGGGTCGCGCCCTTCGCGCCGGGACCCGGGGCGGGGGCTCGTCTACACCTTCGTCGGCACGGTCAACAAGGACCTGCCGCTGCGGCTGCTGGCCGAGGCCTGGCGACTGGCGCGCACCCGGTCACCTCTGCTCGCGGGCGCCGAGCTGCGCGTGGTCGGCCAGTCCGGCCACCGGGATCGGCTGACCCCGGACCCGGTGGCGATCGCGGCGGAGTTCGCCGCCGACGGGCTGGTCCTGACCGGTCGCGTGCCCAAGCACCGGATCGGCCAGGTGTATGCCGACTCCGACGTCCTCGTGTTCCTCAAGGAGGGCTCGGCCATGGTCACCTCCGGGAAGGTGTACGAGTATGTCGCCACCGGGCTGCCCATCGTCTCGGTGCTGGAGCCGGAGCACGACGCCCGTCGGGTGCTCTCGGGCTATCCGCGCTGGCACGATGCGGTTGAGCACTCGGTGGAGGGTCTTGCCCAGGCCATGCTGGTGGCGCTCGATGACCATGAGAGTGCTGACCAGGAGGATGGCGCTGAACGCTACGCTGCCGCAGTTGCCTACGGCGCCGCGCGCAGCCGGGAGGCGGCCCTTCGGCCCGCCCTGCAGGATGTCTTTGCGGGGCTCGTCTCATGACCTCGGCGGTCCTGGCCAGCGATGCCGGCGAGGTCTGGCTTGTCTACCTGTCGTGTAGACGACCCGAGCAGGCCACGGTCGCCAAGGTGGGGCTTGTTGAAGGGGCACGTGGCAGCATCTTGACCTTGGTCGTCGACCAGGACGACTCCACGATACGGCTGCTGGAACCTCAGGACCTGCCGCCCGGTGAGCTCACCGAGGTGGGGACCGGTCACGTCAAGCAAGCGGCGGTCACCGTTGGCGAACTTCTCGCGCAGGCCGCCGGGCCGGTGGTACTGGCAGCGGTCGACCGGGTTGCCCAGCTTGCGTCCTGGGAGGCGGTGAAGGAGCTGGACCACGTCGTGGTCGCCAGCGCGTGGGACCCCGCGGTCAGGGTGTTGGCGATGATGGCGGCCGGCGCGGACGTGCAGGAGGTGCTGCACCCGCCGGGGTTCAGCGTCGCGCTGAACGTGGCTGACGCGGGCATCGGGCCTGCCGGCTCGCAGACGCTCGTCACCGTCGACCACGGTCCCGCCTCGCCCGACACCCCGTGGCTCACGGTCGGCGACCAGGCTCTCGAGGTCCGGACGCATGGGATGAGCCGGTGGGGCGTCCGCGCGGTGGCAGTCCGCGCGGGGAGATCACGCCGCGTCATCGAGGACGCGCCACGTCAGCTGCTCCTGGGGCCGGCCAACTACGCCGGACAGGGTGGCGAGTGGGCCAGGGCCGTGCGGGAGCACGCCCCGGGATGGACGGCTCGCAACATGCACGTCGTCACTCCCAGCGCAGTGCTGGTGTTCGGTGCCGATCTTCCGCTGACCTCGGTGGAGTGGGCCGAGCCTGGCACGCGGCTCGACCTGGCGGTCGAGCTGGTCGTCGGCGCCACGGACATCGTGGTGGAGGCCATGCGGCCACTGCTCGCGGTGCGGGACGGTAGCGACGCCGCCAACACCACGGATCAGCAGCGGGCGCGCGAGGACGTCGATGCCCTGCGCGCTTCCGGGCGCAACGTCGCCCTGCTCTTCCACGGGTCCGAGGTGCGCCGACCGCGCGAGAACGCCCGGCTCACGCCGTGGTCCCCCTTCTACCGCCAGGAGACCAGGGCCCTGACCGCGGCGCTGGAGCGCAAGACCGAGATGGTCCATGAGGCGCTGGCCGGCTTCGACGGACCGGTGCTGGTGTCCACGCCGGACCTGCTCGACCACGTTCCGGCAGCGGCGTGGCTGCCCATCGTGGTGGGGCCCGCGTCATTCCTGCCGACGCCCCCGGCGCTGACCGGACGTCGACCCATCGTCGCGCACGCGCCGTCCAGCGGCTGGCTCAAGGGTTCGGAGTGGGTCGATCCGGTCCTCCAGCGGATGGACCGGGAGGGTCTGCTGACCTACCGGCGGCTGCAGAACCTCCCCCCGAGCATGGTGCCTTCGCTGCTGCGCGAGGTTGACGTGGTCGTCGACCAGGTCGTCCTGGGCAATCCCGGTGTCCTGGCGGCGCAGGCCATGGCAGCCGGCCGGCTCGTGCTCGCCCACCTTCCTGAGCGGGTCCGCCGGCGGTTCCCCGATCCGCCACCCGTGGTCGAGGCCACTCCTGCGACCATCGAGTCGGTCCTGCTCTCGGTGATCGAGAACCCGGAGCACTACAGCCAGATCGCCGCACGCGGTGTGGGGTTCGCCCGCAAGTATCACGACGGCCGGATGTCCGCCCGCATCCTGACGGAGGCACTGGACTCATGACGACCCCTGACCCTTGGCTCGCCGCAGGCGACCTCTCCTACGACGACATGGGGAACCTGGCGTTCAACGCCCTGCGCATCGGGCGTCTCCTCGACGTCCTGGGCACTCTCGCCGAACCCGTGGCCCCGCTGCGGCTCCTGGACGCGGGATGTGGCACGGGCTGGTTGACGCGTGCGCTGGCGTCGTTCGGCCATCAGGTCGACGGCATTGACTCCGCCACCGCGACGGTGGAGGCATGTCGCGGCCAGTCCCGAGCCGATGGCCGGGATCACTATGCCGTGAGCCGGCTGGATACCTGGGCGCCGTCCTATCTGTACGACGCCGTGGTCAGCGTGGACGTGTTGTTCCTTATCAGCCAGGACTCGCTCTGGGAGGCGTCCGTGGTCAACCTCGCGTCACTGGTGCGTTCCGGGGGTCGCCTCGTGCTGGCCGACCACAACCTGGCCCAGGACCATCCCTGGGGCGGACGCCAGGTGAGCCGAGCCCGCCGACGCTATGTTGATCTGCTTGCGGCGGAGGGTCTGGTGTATCGCCGCTCCGTTCCCTACGAGTTCCGCGACAGTGACGCGGGCTTCCACGTCTTCGACAGGATCGCCTGATGTTGATCAGAGAGCTCATCATCCGTCACGTTGGCACCGACGGTGCCCTGCACGAGCGAGGTATCCGGCTGGACCAGGCCCAGGTGCCGCCCGGGCTCCGCGTCCACCACGACGGGGATGAGGCTATCCCGCCGGTGTCCGGTGATCTGCTGCTCGTGGCCGCGCCGGTGGGAACGGGGCTGCGGGAGCACGTCGACACCGACCTGCCGGTTGGCACCGCCGTGGTGCTGTTGCTCGAGGTGGAGGTCGCCGAGCTGCCGGTCGGCCGGGTCCTTGCCGCCCTGGCTGTCGCGAGGTTGCAGGTGGTGGAGGCCGCCGTCGTGTCCGGGACCCCGGCGGCCACGGTCGCGGTGGTGGCAACACGCACCGACGATCTGGTCGCCCCCCAGCCCTACCTGGCTCACGACCTGGAGCCGGGGGACCACGAGGGCCCGGCGGTCCTGCGGCGCGTGCTGGGAGAGCACACCCTGGAGGGACTCGTCCAGCGGGCCCGCGAGCGCGCACTACTGGCGCAGGTCGCCGAGATCGGGGTCCGACTCGGGCAGGTGACCGCCGAACGGGAGCAGTTTCGGGCCGACCGGCAGGGTCTCGAGGCCACGGTCCGGGACCTCGAGGTCGCGCGCAGGGACGCGGACGCCGAACGCAAAGCGATGATGTCGCTGGTGGAGGATCTGCGCAAGGAAGCGGACGGTGCACGCAAGGAAGCGGACGCCGAGCGAAAGCGGATGAAGTCACTGCGTGGTTCGACATCGTTCAAGGTGGCCTCCCGTCTGGCGGGGATGTCGGGCACCGCGCGGCGGATCATCCGCCGGGCTGGTCACTGGAATGCCCGTCGCTAGCTCCCTCGTGCCCGAAAGGCATCGCTCGACGGTTTCTCATTCGTCTCCCGTTCGCTCTATCGTGGTTGCGCGCCTTCCGGCGCCAACCCGTAACGGGCTCCGCCGCGCTATACGCGCGAACAGTGAAGGTGACGATGGGCATAAGGATTCAGGACAGCGCCGACGTCTCACCGGTGGCCACCATCGGCGAAGGCTCGTCGGTGTGGCACCTTGCGCAGGTGCGTGAGGGCGCGGTGCTGGGGAAGAACTGCATCATCGGCCGTGGCGCCTACGTCGGGACCGGGGTGCGGATGGGCGACAACTGCAAGCTACAGAACTACGCACTGGTCTACGAGCCGGCGGTGCTCGAGGACGGTGTCTTCGTCGGTCCGGCCGTGGTGTTCACCAACGATCACTACCCGCGCTCGATCGACCCGGACGGCACGCTCAAGCGTGGCGATGACTGGGAGGCGGTCGGCGTCACCGTCCGCCAGGGGGCGTCGATCGGTGCCCGTGCGGTGTGTGTGGCTCCGGTCACGATCGGGCGGTGGGCGCTGGTCGCCGCCGGCTCCGTGGTGACCAAGGACGTGCCCGACTTTGCCCTTGTCGCGGGTGTTCCCGCCCGGCGGATACGCTGGGTCGGGCGCGCTGGCGTCCCCCTCGAGCCGGAGGGTGAGGGCACCTGGAAGTGCCCCCAGACCGGTGAGCTGTATGTCGAGACCAATGAACGCCTGATGGAGGCACCCCAGTCATGACCGAATTCATCTCTCCGGCAAAGCCGCTGATCGGTGACGAGGAGCGTGCGGCCGTCGACCGAGTCCTGCGCAGCGGAATGCTCGCCCAGGGCCCAGAGGTCGCGGCGTTCGAGAAGGAGTTCGCCGAGCACTTCGGTCTCGGCCGGGTCTGCGTCGCCGTCAACTCCGGCACCTCGGGCCTGCACCTGGGCCTGCTGTCCAGCGGAGTCAAGTCCGGTGACGAGGTCATCGTCCCCTCCTTCACCTTCGCCGCCACCGCAAACTCCGTCGCCCTGACCGGGGCGACCCCGGTCTTCGCCGACATCGACGCCGACAGCTTCTGCCTCAGCGCCGCATCGGTCGAAGCTGCCGTGACTGACAAGACGGTCGGCATCATGCCGGTGCACCTCTATGGCCACCCGGCCGACATGACCGGCCTTCAGGCGGTTGCCGACAAGCACGGTCTGCAGATCTTCGAGGACGCGGCCCAGGCGCACGGCGCCTCGCTGAACGGCGTACCCGTTGGCGCATTCGGCTCCTTTGGGATGTTCTCGCTGTACCCGACCAAGAACATGACCTCCGGCGAGGGCGGCATGGTCTCGGTGGCCACCGACGAGATCGAGCACCTGGTGCGGCTCTACCGCAACCAGGGCATGCTGCGCCAGTATGAGAACGAGGTCGTCGGCTTCAACTTCCGGATGACCGACATCCACGCGGCGATCGGACGTGTTCAGCTGACCAAGGTCGGCGCCTGGACCGCAACGCGTCAGGCGAATGCCGCCTTCCTGTCGGCCAACATCGAGGGTGTCACCACGCCTCCGGTCGCGGCGGGTGCCGTCCACGTCTACCACCAGTACACGGTCCGCGTCCCGGCCGACCGTGACGGAATGGCCAAGGCGCTGAAGGCGGAGTACAACATCGGCTCCGGCATGTTCTACCCGACCCCCAACCACCGGTTGGCTCCGTTCCAGGTCGATGTCGAGCTGCCCGAGACTGAGCGAGCGGCGAAGGAGTGCCTGTCGCTGCCGGTGCACCCGTCGTTGTCGCAGGGTGATCTCGAGCGCATCGTGACGGCGGTCAACACCCTTGCCAAGGCAGGTGCCTGAGATGGCGAACCTGCGTGCCGGACTGATCGGGCTGGGCATGATGGGCCGTCACCACTGTCGCGTCCTGGGCGCGCTCGGGGGCGTCGACCTCGTTGCCGTCGTCGACCCCGGCGGTGACCAGCACGGCGTCGCCGGCGGTCTTCCGCTGCTGGGCAGCGTCGAGGAGCTTCTCGCCGTAGGCGTCGACTACTGCATGGTTGCCGTACCGACGATCCACCACGAGCCGGTCGGCCTGGCTCTGGCCGAGGCCGGCGTCCACGCGATGATCGAGAAGCCTCTCGCTCAGGACACCCCCTCGGCTCGCCGGCTCGCCGATGCGTTCGCAGCCAAGGGCCTGGTCGGGGCGGTCGGTCACATCGAGCGCTACAACCCGGCGCTGCAGTCCGCCCGTGCCCGTCTCGAGGCCGGTGAGCTGGGTGCGGTCTACCAGGTCACCACCCGACGTCAGGGACCCTTCCCGGCCCGTATCGCCGATGTGGGCGTGGTCAAGGACCTGGCCACTCACGACATCGACCTGACCGCCTGGGTCACTCAGCAGGCGTTCACCTCGGTGGGCGCACGTACCGCCACCAAGAGCGGTCGCGAGTTCGAGGACCTGGTCGCAGTCACCGGGCTGCTGGCCGACGGCACGGTCACCAACCACCTGGTCAACTGGCTCTCGCCGCTGAAAGAGCGGGTGACGGTCATCACCGGTGAGCGGGGGACCTTCGTGGCCAACACGCTCACCGCCGACCTGACGTTCTACGCCAACGGCCTGGTGCAGACGACCTGGGACGACATCGCCCAGTTCCGTGGCGTCTCGGAGGGCGACGTGGTGCGTTTCGCGATCCCTAAGCCGGAGCCGCTGCGGGTCGAGCATGAACAGTTCCGTGACGCGGTGCTGGGCAAGGACGCTGACATCGTCACCCTCGAGCAGGGGATGACCACTGTCGCCGTCGCCGAGGCTGTCCTCGAGTCGGCCCGGACGGGCCTGACGGTGAACCTTCCGAGGGCTTGATCAACCTCCCAGGGCATAGAGAGCGCGCAGACACGGCTTCCCCCTGAAGTCGCACACACCGACCAACAACGACAATTCATTGAACGATGTGTGCGACTTCGACGGCCTATCTGCGCGCTTTCCAGCGTGTCAGTGCAGGTGCTTCTCCAGGGTGGCGACCGTGGCCTCGGCGGCCCGCCCGTCGCCATACGGCATCACGCTGGTTGGCGCCGGTCGCGGCCGCATGACCACGTCGGCAAGATCGTCGACGAGCGGACGAAGGACGTTCCAGCCCAGGTCCACGGTCTCGGTCCATTCTGTCTCGGTGCGAAGCGTGGTGCAGGGTGCCCCGAGCAGGAAGGCTTCCTTCTGCAGTCCGCCGGAGTCGGTGACGACCCCGCGAGAGTGCAGCACGGCAGCGACCATCTGTGGGTAGCCCAGCGGTTCCGTGGTCCGCAACGCGCCGGCGCTGAGGTCGATTCGGGCAGCGGCTGCACGGGCCACGAGCCGCGGATGGGCCAGGAGCACGACCGGGACGGGCAGTGCGGCCAGCGAGTCGATGATGGCTCGTAGCCGCTCGGGATCGTCGGTGTTCTCGGCCCGGTGGATGGTCGATACGAGATAGTCCCGGGATGCGTCCACTCCCTCGGGCAACGGCGGAGCCGAGTCCTTCACCTGGGCGGCGACGCGCAGGCATACATCGGTCATCACATCTCCGACCAGCACTGCGCGCTCACCCAGTCCCTCGCGGATCAGGTGGTCCATGGCGGTCTGGGTTGGTGCGAGACACAGGTCGGCTGCGTGATCGGTGAGCACGCGGTTGTGTTCCTCCGGCATCCGGCGGTTGAAGGAGCGAAGGCCCGCTTCCAGGTGCGCGAGGGGCAGGTGCAGCTTGACGGCCGAGAGCGCACCGGCGATCGTCGAGTTGGTATCGCCGTAGACCAGCACCCAGTCGGGACGGTGTTCGTCGAGGACAGCGTCCATGACCGACAACATCGCGCCGGTCTGCACCCCGTGGCTGCCGGAGCCGACGCCCAGGTGGACATCGGGCGCGGGGATGGCCAGGTCCTCGAAGAACACGTCCGACATCTTGACGTCATAGTGCTGGCCGGTGTGCACGATCACGTGCTCGTGACCGGCAGCCGCGAGCGCGTGTGCGATGGGCGACAGCTTCACGAACTGGGGTCGGGCTCCCACGATTGACAGGATCTTCATGCAGCTGTCCTTCCGGATGCGGTAGGCGTTCAGCGCCGATCGGCCTGTTGCCGATGACCACCGACCCGCGATCCTTTCATATGGTTGCGCGGATAGAATCGATCGGCCGCCGGACCGGGTTGGCATGCACGTCGCTTTGAGGTGGCCCAGATGAACATTGCTGAGATGGTGTCTCGACACGCCGACGATGAGCGGCGCCCTTCGGTGGCAATCGTGGTGCGACCGTCTGCTGAAGCGTTCGCCTCGGCGCTGACCGGAGGGCCGGTCGTCCGCTCGTGGGATGAGCATGCCCCCGAAGAGTCGGGACCTCGAACGGTGGTCGAGGTCATCGCACCCGGGAAGGAGATGGAGCAGGTCGCCGAGCTGTCCGCCGTGCTGGGGGACACCGATGTTGCCATCCTGCTGTTCAGTCCGCCGCCAGAGGCGTTGCCGGTGGGCGTCGTCACGGACACACTGTCCCGACATGGGCTCACCGTGCTGGATGGGTGTGGCACCGGCTATCGCTCCGCGCGCACCACCCTCGCCGTCAGCCGCGACGCTGAACGTCGCCAGCGGGTGTATCTCACCGGGACACCGATCCCCGACGACGTGGACGCCCGACTGCGCCAGCGCAACGAGTGGGTCGTCGAAGGGTTGCAGCTGAGGTCGTCCGTTCAGGTCCTTGGGCGTCGACTCGAGGGGCAGGCGGCAGAGCTGTCACAGGCTCGCGCAGAGCGTCGGCTGTTGGAACAGGAGCTGACCGAGGCCAGAGAGCTGTCGGCTCGGCTGAGCGTGCTGGAGGGCGAGCTTGCCGTCGCCCAGGAAGCGCTTACGGCCGGCGAACGGTCGTCCGTGGTTCCCCGCCCTCACCTGGCGAACCACCCCTCCAGGATCCGAAAGGCTGCGCGCTTTCTGGCCGAGGAACCCGTGAAGGGCTCTGGGCGCATCGTGCGAGCCATCGGTCGCAGATGGCGCCGCTAGCCCGAGCTGCGTGGCTCGAGGGTGCTCCCGCGTTCCGTATGATCGGGCGTGACATGTGACTGAGTGTTCCCGGAAACGAGATTGGTGATTTGTGAAGATCTGCGTTGTTGCCCTGGGCAAGATTGGCCTGCCGCTGGCCGTTCAGTTCGCCAGCAAGGGGCACGAGGTCATCGGCGTCGATATCAACCCCGACACCGTGGCGAGTGTCAATGCGGGCCAGGAGCCGTTCCCCGGCGAGACGGACCTGCAGACCAAGCTGGCGGAAGTGGTCGGGTCCGGCCGGCTGCGTGCCACCACCAACCACGTCGATGGGGTTCCGGGCGCAGATGTCGTGGTCGTCGTCGTGCCGCTGTTCGTTGACGCAGAGGGCGTGCCTGACTTCGGCTGGATGGACTCGGCAACGCGTGACATCGCGGCCAATCTCACCGCCGGCTCTCTGGTGTCCTTTGAGACGACCCTGCCGGTCGGCACGACGCGTAACCGCTGGCGCCCGATGCTGGAGAAGGGCTCGGGCCTGAGCGAGGGCACCGACTTCCACCTCGTGTTCAGTCCCGAGCGGGTGTTCACCGGCCGGGTCTTCGCCGACCTGCGTAGGTACCCCAAGCTCGTGGGCGGGCTGTCGGACGAGGGCGCCAAACGAGCCACGTCCTTCTACGAGGGCGTGCTTGACTTCGACGATCGTCCCGACCTTGAGCGCGCCAACGGTGTCTGGGACCTTGGCAGCGCAGAAGCTGCCGAGCTGGCCAAGATGGCCGAAACGACCTACCGCGACGTCAACATCGGTCTGGCGAACCAGTTCGCCCGGTTCGCCGCCGACAACACCATCGATATCTACCAGGTGATCGAGGCCTGTAACTCCCAGCCGTACAGCCACCTCCACCGTCCGGGGATCGCTGTTGGTGGCCATTGCATCCCGATCTACCCCCGCCTCTACCTGTGGAACGACCCGACGGCGACCGTCGTCCGAGCGGCCCGCGAGGCCAACGCAGACATGCCTGCATACGCGGTTGGCCTGCTTGAGGGTGCCTACGGTGACCTGACCGGAGCGCGCGTCGTGGTCCTGGGAGCCGCCTACCGTGGTGGTGTCAAGGAGACCGCGTTCTCCGGCGTCTTCCCCACGGTCGAGGTGCTGACGAGGCGTGGCGCGATTGTCACCGTCCACGACCCGATGTATACGGCGGACGAGCTCGCCGCGCTGGGTCTGCAGGCCTACGTGCAGGGGTCCGCGGTCGACGCCGCGGTGCTACAGGCCGACCACGCCGAGTACCGCGACCTGCGTCCTGCTGACTTCCCTGGGATCCGCGTGCTGATGGACGGACGCAACTTCACCGACCCGGCCAGCTGGGCCGGGGTCACGCACCGCGTGATTGGCAAAGCCGTCTGTGCGTGAGGTGCCGCCCGCCCATGTGGTGATGCTCGTCGCGAACGACGTCGTCACGGATACGAGGGTCAAGAAGGAGGCCCTGGCGTTGGCGCGGTCCGGTTTGCGCATCACGGTCGTGGGCGCGGCCTCCGAGGACAGGCCGAAGAGCTCGTGGATGGGCCCCGTGGAGATTGTCCGGGTGCCGGTCGAGCTCGTGATCCGCGCTGAGGCGGGTCGCAGACGGCGCCACCCGCCCCGCCGCCGGCTGTTCAACATCAACGTCGCTTCCAAGGCGGGGGTCAGGATCAGGGCCCGCGAGCGCGACGTCCAGGGGCGCTCCGTGCTGGCGATGCAGCACCGTTCCGCCGGACTTCTGGGCACTCTGCGCTTCAAGGCCGGCGTGGGGGAGCGACAGCTCGAGCGTCAGGTGCTGCGGGGCCGACGGTTCGGGGCTCGGGTGGAGCGGGGCGTGGCGCGCCGGGTCGAGCGGCGCCGGGTGGCCCGCGCTGAATCGCGTGCGGTCCGCTGGCGCACCGAGCACCCAGTGGTCCTCGACTACGAAGTCGCCTTCGGCCCTGTCATCGATGCCCTCGAGCCGGACGTGCTGCACGCACACGACATGCACGTCGTCGGTATCGCGGCCCATGCGCGAGCCCGCGCTCGCGCCGCCGGGCGTGACGTGCCGTGGGTCTACGACGCTCACGAGTACGTTCCGGGACTGTCCACGTACGGTTCCCGGACGGCCCGCATGGTGCAGGGGTGGGCCGACCTGGAGAACGAGTTCATCCGCGACGCCGCTCGCGTGATAACGGTCAGCCCGGCCATCGCGGACGCTCTGCAGGAGAAGTACCAGCTTGCCGCCCACCCTGCTCTGGTCCTCAACATCCCGACCACCGACCGCAGGGGGGAGGAGCCGGTGCGCAGCTTGCGCGAGGTCTGTGGGCTTGGGCCGGACGTGCCGCTGCTCACCTACAGCGGAGGCATGACGCGGGCCCGTGGCATTCCTACCGCCATCGAGGCCATGGCCCAGCTCACCGATGCCCACCTCGCCCTGGTCTGCGTCCCTCACAACGACACGTCGGACGTCCGCCTCCTGCGTCAGCAGGTCGCCGACCTGGCGCTGGGTGACCGCGTGCACTTCGTCAACCCCGTCGGCCCCGGCCAGGTGGTGGACTTCCTGAAGGGGGTGGATGTCGCACTCATCCCTCTGCTGTCGTACCCCAGCCATGAGATGGCTCTTCCCAACAAGCTCTTCGAGTACCTTCACGCCGGCTTGCCCATCGTCAGCAGCGACCTCGACAGTATTAGTGCGTTCCTCCGTGAGAACGGAGTCGGGCTGACACACCCGGCGGAGGACCCCTCCGCGTTGGCAGCCGCGGTCCGAACCGTCCTTGCCGACCATGAGCGCTTCGCGGCCGCCGCATCCGACCCGGCCCTCCTGGCCCGCTACTCCTGGAGCGGTCAGGCTGACCAGCTGCGCGCCGTGTACGACGAGCTCCTCGGCACACACCTTGCTGGAGCAGAGTTCGGCCGCAACGCCACCGATGAGGTAGTCGATCTGACGGAGACCGACCGGCCCAGTACGTGAGCTACGACCAGTGCCCCACCCCATCACGCCAGTCCCCGGACCCAGGAGGACCCTTGCGACACTCGGCCGATCCCCAGTCACCCCGGCCCCACGTCGCGATGGTGGCGCCGGGCGGTGCGCCGAGCGAGGGCCGAGTCCGGCGCGAGGCCCTGGCTCTGGTTCGGGCGGGGTTCGACGTCACCTTGCTCACGGAGGGTGAGGGTGCACCTCGCGCGGAGAGCCGGCTCGGCGCCGTGCGGGTCGTGCGATTCGTTGTCCCGTTCGCCCTGCGCCGCGCGCGCCATGAACGTTCGACGCGACGGCGGAAGTGGACGCCCCGGATCGGGTGTGGGGACCCCTTGGCGGAACGTGCGGCGCGGGCGCGGCTCCAGGCCGCCCGGCTGGCTGTGGCGTCGTCGCGCGTCCCGGCCATCACAGGCGCCCTCCTGACGATCCAAGAGCAGACTCTGAGCGCGCGTACCTTCGCCCACCGGGCGGTGAGAGGGGCCTTGCGGATTGGCTGGCGTGGCTTTGACGCGACAGTGGACCGCGTGCCGGTGGGAGCTTCCTGGCGCCGTCGCCTGCCTGAGACCGACGACTATGAGGCGGTGTTCGGGCCAGAGCTCGACCGGCTCAGGGCCGATGCCCTCTTCGTCCACGGGGTTGTCCTTGTCGGAGTGGTGGCGCGCGCCAGTGCCCGGGCCAGTCTCGAGGGACGGCAGGTGCCATGGCTCTACGACGTCGACGTCGACGTGGCCAGTCAGCAGCCCGACGATGCACGATCCCGTCGTGATCGGGCGGCCAGCACTGCGCTGGAGAAGGAGCACGTGCGGTATGCCGCGAAGGTGGTCGCGGCGAGCGAACCCCTCGCCGACGTGCTTCAGCGCAGGTACCGGCTCTCCAGACGTCCGACGGTCATCATCGCAGAGGACGTCGCGCCGGTCGCGGACGTCTTCGTCGAGCTGCTCGGAGCCCAGGGGCTCCAGCCCCGTCCGGACGAGCCTCGCGACGACGTGGAGGAGCTTCCTGTCTTCCCGACCCGCGTCACCGGTGAGGGCCCGCTGGTGGGGATCGGCCCGGCCAACATGGCGGGCCAGGCGTGGGCCTGGGCCAAGGCCCTCGAGCGTGAGCTGCCGGGGACGCGCACCGAGGTGCTGATGGTCGACCGCGGGTCGTCGTTGATCTTCCCTGCGGACGAGCTTGTCCCCGCAGCCACGTACGTCCGCGATGTGCAGTGGCAGCAGAGCACCCGCGACCGGATCCTGAGCACCTGGACTCACGCGCTCCTCGAGGCCGGGCGTCCCTTGATGGGCGTCTTGTACGGGCGCACCTTCGCCGCCGATGCCCGTCTCATGGAGCAGGCCGGGGTGAAGGTGGGTCTGGTGTTTCACGGCTCCGAGCTGCGTGACCCACGTCGCCACGCGGCGGCACACCGCTTTTCGCCCTTCCAAGACACCACGGACGAGTGGGTGCAACGCGTCCAGGCGACCGTCGACCTGCTGCGGCCGGACGTCGAGGCGTTCTCCGGGCCATGCATGGTGTCGACACCGGACCTGATCGAGGAGCTGCCAGGTGCGACCTGGCTTCCGGTGGTCGTCGACTGCGAGATATGGACGCCGCGCCCAGAGCGCCCTGAGCCGGCGGTTCCGGTCGTCGTCCACACGCCGTCGCGCGCGGCGATCAAGGGCAGCGCCTTCGTCGACGACGCGCTGGCACCGCTCGTGGCTGAGGGGTTGGTGGAGTACCGCCGCGTTGAGGGGCTTCGGCCCGAGCAGATGCCCAAGGTGCTGGGTGAGGCCGATATCGTCCTCGACCAGTTCGCCATCGGGTCGTACGGCGTCCTCGCCTGTCAGGCAATGGCCACGGGCACCGCGGTCATCGGGCACGTGAGCCCCGAGGTCCGCAGGGCGGTGGAGCAGGCCACGGGTCAGGTCCTACCGGTCGTCGAGGCGACGCCTGACACCCTCCAGGAGACGTTGCGCCGGCTGGTCGCCGCGCCGGAGCTGCGCCGGGCGGCCGCGCAGGCCGGGCCGCCCTTCATTCGAGCCGTGCATGACGGCAAGCGCTCGGCACGCATCATCGCCGAGGTGATGGGGATCGAGCCTGATGTCTAGGTCAGCAGGGGGACCGTGTCACACGAGACGTCCACACAGGCGGCGAAGGAGAGTGCGATGACCAGCCAGAAGCGTGTGCTCATGCTCGTTGGCAACGACATCCGCAACGACACCCGCGTTCTCAAGACGGCCTTGGCGCTCAGTGACGGTGGACTTGAGGTCACCGTACTGGGCTATGGCTCGGACGGAGTCCGTGAAGAGACCGAGCTTGGGCGCGTCCGTATCCTGCGGGTTCCGGTGTCGTGGCGGTTGCGCGACGGCGCCAAGCGCAAGCACCTGGCGTCGCGGGCGTCGCGGGTCAAGATTGCCGTCGACCCGGAGCAGCGCCGGCTCCATGACCTGAAGGCCGACCTGCGCGCTCGTGAGGCTGACGAGGATGGCACGGCCGCGCACCGCCTACGTTCCCGGTCGGCCAAGGCCGGAAAGAAGCTCGCCAGGGTGCGTAGTGGGGTGGACCGCAGCCTCTCTGAGCTGGAGACCAAGGCGTGGTGGATCCTCGACGGTGTGCGCAACCGCTCACCGCTGCGGGTCGGCTGGCGACGGGTTCTGCCCGAGATCGACGACTACGAGGTGGCGTTCGGCCCCGTCATCGACCGTCTCGAGTGGGACGTGCTCCATGCCCATGACGTGCACATGGTCGGTATCGCCAAGCGGGCGGTGGCCCGACGTCGCGCGCAGGGCCGCCCGGCCGCATGGGTCTACGACGCACATGAGTTCGTTGCCGGCTTGTCGGTCTACGGTTCGCGCACCCGTCGTCGGGTGGCAGGCTACGAGGACCTCGAGCGCGAGTTCATCCGCGATGCAGACGGTGTGATCACGGTTACCGAGCCGCTTGCGCAGGAGCTGCAACGGCGCTACCACCTGCCTGCCAGGCCAGGCGTCGTGATGAACAGCCCCGTCCTGGGGGCCGGATCGCGCAACGTCGCGGTCAGCCTGCGGAAGTCCGTGGGACTCGCCGACGATGTGCCTCTGATCGTCTACAGCGGGGGAGTCACGCAGGCTCGCGGAATTCAGACCGCCGTGGCTGCCCTGCCTGACCTGCCCGGAGTGCACCTTGCCATCGTCTGCGTTCCTCACAGTCGGGTTGACCAGGCCGGAAGGCTCCTCGCCCAGGCGACGAGGCTCGGGGTCGCCGAGAGGCTTCACCTTCTGGATCCGGTGGGCCCCGACGAGGTCTCGGCGTTCGTCGCCAGCGCCGACGTCGGCCTGTTGCCGCTGAAGCACTTCGGCAGCCACGAGGTGGCGCTGGCCAACAAGCTGTTCGAGTACCTCTATGCCGGCATCCCTGTACTGGTGAGCGACTGCAAGGCGCAGGCCGACTTCGTTCGCAGTCATGGCGTCGGGGCGGTGCACGTCGCGGACGACCCGACATCGTTCGCCACGGAGCTGCGCGCGCTCCTGGCCCGCCGTGTCGAGGTGGTGCAGGTGATCGAGCACTCCCCGGACCTGCTCGAGCCCTACGCATGGGAGCGGCAGGAGGTGGCGCTGCGCGCGTTCTACCGTGAGCTCCTGGGCTCACCGGACGCGGTTCTCGAGCCGGCACGGGCATCGACCTTGGGCGACCTCACCGAGCGGCCGAGGACGCGGGCGGACCGCCCCTCGGTCGTCGGCATCGGTCCGGCCAACATGGCGGGACAGGCCTGGGCGTGGGCCAAGGCGGTTGAGCGCCATCTGCCGGGTGTTTCCACAGAGGTGATCGTGGTTGACCGAGGGTCTCCTCTTGTCTTCGAGGCGGACGAGATCGTGTCCATGGCGACGTACACCAAGGACGCGCGGTGGGCGCAGGAGCTCGAGGCGCGAGCGCTGGACACGTGGACGCACGCCTTGCTCGAGGCCGGGCGTCCCATCTTCGGGCTGCGGCACGGCCGGGACTTCAGTGGCGACGTCCCGGTGTTGCGGGCTGTGGGAGTCGAGGTGGCGCTGCTGCTGCACGGCTCGGAGGTGCGCAACCCCAGCCGGCACGCCCAGACGACGCCTTGGTCCCCGTTTCGCGATCCTGACGAGGAGCTCACGGCGCGGCTGCAGCGTGGTTGGAACCTGCTGTTTCCCCTCATTGACGCGTTCGACGGACCGAAGCTGGTGTCGACGCCGGATCTGCTGGCGGACGTGCCAGGCGCCATCTGGCTGCCCGTGGTGGTCGGCCTTGATCTCTGGAGCACCAACCCGCCGGTGATGCAGCGAGAGGTCCCGATCGTCCTGCACGCGCCCAGCCGGGCGAGCATCAAGGGAACCGCCTACGTCGAGGACGCCATGCGGGTGCTCTCGGCGGAGGGGCTGGTCGACTACCGGCGGATCGAAGGCGTCGCGCCGGCTGACATGCCCAGCCATCTCGGTCAGGCCGATATCGTGCTCGACCAGTTCAGCCTTGGCTGTTATGGGGTGCTGGCCGCCCAGGCGATGGCTGCGGGCAGGGTCGTGGTGAGTCACGTGACGCAGGAAGTGCGCAGCCTGTGCCCCGGGGACCTGCCTATCGTCGAAGCGACCCCTGATCAGCTCGTCGAAGTCGTCAGAGGTCTGTTGATCGACCGCGACGGCGCCGTCGCCAGCGCCCAGGCCGGTCGTCGCTACGCAGCGGACGTACACAATGGCGAGCGGTCGGCACAGGTGCTCACGGCCGCTCTGGGTCTGCGGGGGACCGACCCGGCAGTCGTCTAGTCGGCCGCGATGGCGTTCGAGTGGACGTCACAGCACACTGTGACATGGTAGGCGTCCTTGCCCTTCTCGCGGAGAGCCTTGCCATGCGCCCGAACCGCCTTCTGTCCCAGCTTGCCGTCCTCAGCCTGCTGTCGGTGGGCATTGCGGTCGGTATGCCGAGGGCCTCGGTTCCGTTGGGCGCCGCATCGCACCCGGTGGCGCCGCGCGACACCTTCGTGAGCCTCGTGGCGCCCAGCCGGGTGCCTGGCGCGAAGGCTCTCGCCGCTGCCGACCGCACCGGCGCCGCTTCGCGGGCCCGGTCCATGGCCCACTCGTCGGTCCGTTCCTCTTTCCCGCTTTCGGCTCCGGACATGGCGGTGACCGGTGCCTCCGTGGCGACGGCCGTGCCCGCACCGGTCGTGGTGGTGGGCGTGACCTGGCAGCAGGGCACGGGCCAGGGCGTCAGCGTGCAGTATCGCTCCCAGCAGAGAGGCCGGTGGAGCGCATGGAGCTTCATTGACGCCGACCCTGCGCATGGCCCCGACCCGGGCTCGGCTGAGGCGAAGAACGCACGAGCGGGCTCAGACCCCCTGGTGGTGACCAACGCCACTGCAGTCCAGGTGCGCACGCTGGGCGACGGCGCTCACGCCCCGGCGCAGCCCAAGCTGATGGTGGTCGATCCGGGCGCCTCGGCTGAGAGTCCCTCGGCCGCAGACCCCTCCGTCGCTCCGGCGATGACGATGTCCGCGGCGTCGACCGCGTTGGTCGGTAGCACGACAACCCTGGCAAGCCTGGCTTCCGCTTCCCGGCCGGTCATCTACACCCGGGCCCAGTGGGGAGCTGACGAGCGCCTGCGTCGCGCCGCTCCGGAATACGGAGCCGTCAAAGGTGCATTCATTCACCACACGGTCAATGCCAACTCCTACAGCTCATCCCAGGTGCCGAAGATCATCCGGGCCATCTACGCGTACCACGTCAACGGACGCGGCTGGGACGACATCGGCTACAACTTCTTGATCGACCGGTTCGGCCGGACCTGGGAGGGTCGCTACGGCGGCATCGACCGCGCCGTCATCGGCGCACACACGCTGGACCACAACGCCTACTCCTTCGGCGCTTCGGCGATCGGCAACTTCGAGGTGGCCGCAGTCCCGGGCGCGGTGACCTCGGCCTTCATCAGGCTGATCGCCTGGAAGGCCCAGGTGCACCAGTTCACACCGGCCGGCATCTCGAACATCAGCGGCGACACCCTGAACTCGGTCTCGGGGCACCGGAATGCCTATGCCACGACCTGTCCCGGCCGCTATCTGTACGCCAAGCTGCCGGCTATCCGGTCCGGAGCGGCGGCCATCGTCCGGGGCCTGCCGTCGCTGAGCATCAATCGCGACGTGGACAACCACAACCATGGCGACGTCCTGGCCACCAACAGCAACAACGACCTGCTGTTCTTCTCAGGCTCCGGTCACGGGACGATGACGGGCCCGAGCTACCTGTCGCACGGTGCCTGGGTCGGAGTCGATCTGGTCACCATCGCCGGCGACTGGGACGGCAAGGGCGCTGTGGACATGGTGGCCCGCAGAGTGAGCACGGGCCAGCTGTTGCTGTACCGGGGAAACGGCCTGGGGGGTTTCCGAGCGGCGCTGGCCATCGGAGCGGGGTGGAGCGGTTTCGATGCCCTTGTGGCGCCGGGTGACGTGACCGGCGACGGCCACCCCGACCTGATCGCTCGCACTCGGGACGGCAAGCTGCGCCTCTACCCCGGCAACGGGCGTGGAGGCTTCGGCGTGCCGCGCGTGGTCGGCATCGGTTGGTCGGGGATGGCAAAGATCAGCGCCATGGGCGACTGGACGGGCGACGGGTACGTCGACCTGATCGCCGTCGACAGCTCCGGGGTGGCACGGATCTACCCGGGCGCCGGCGCCGGACGATTCGGCGCTCCGTTGCTCACCGGGCCCGGTTGGGACGCCTTCACGTCGATCTCCGCCATCGGCGACGAGACCAACGACACCCGGACCGACCTGTTCGCCGTCGACCTGTTCGGAGTCGGCTGGATCGGCAAGATCGGCCGCACCGCGGGTTCGGTGGTGTGGGTGATGCAGTCCGCCGACTGGGTGGACGTGTCGGTCTACGGCGGCTGAGCTTGTTCGAGGGCGGACTGTGCGCTCAGGGCGAACACCGACGATCCGGGGACTTACCCGTCAGGATCTGGCGTTAGGGTCAACGACAGGGCCGGGAGGTCTGAGACCCAGCCAGAGCGATCGAGACAGATGGAGACAAGGTGAGCCACAGCAGCGAGGTCATCGCAGCCGCCAACGGACAGATGGCGGGCCTGGACGACCACATCTACAACCGCTTGCTCAAGGAGCGGATCATCTTCCTCGGCTCCGAGGTGCGTGACGAGAACGCCAATGCCATCTGCGCCCAGCTGCTGCTCCTGGCGGCGGAGGACCCGCAGAAGGACATCTGGCTCTACATCAACTCGCCAGGTGGTTCGGTGACGGCCGGAATGGCCATCTTCGACACCATGCAGTGGGTGCCCAACGACGTGGCCACGGTCGCGATGGGTCTGGCGGCCAGTATGGGCCAGTTCCTGCTCAGCGCCGGCGCCGTCGGGAAGCGCTACGCCACGCCGCACGCCCGGGTGATGATGCACCAGCCCTCCGGCGGTATCGGCGGCACGGCCTCGGACATCAAGATCCAGGCTCAGCAGATGCTGCACATCAAGAAGCAGATGGCTGAGCTCATCGCACTGCACACCGGCCAGACCCTTGAACAGATCGAGACGGACTCCGACCGCGACCGCTGGTTCACCGCTGAGGAGGCCCTGACCTACGGTTTCGTCGACCACGTCTACACCCATGCCGGCCAGGCCCCTGGTGGCGCCGGCCCCCTTGCCTGACCACCCGCCATACATCTCGTGTTTGGAGCATCAATGATCAACAGCCCGTATGGCGGCCTGCAGGTTCCCGTGCCTTCCAGCCGTTACATCCTCCCGCAGTTCGAGGAGCGCACGTCCTATGGGATGAAGCGCACCGACCCCTACACCAAGCTGTTCGAGGACCGCATCATCTTCCTCGGCGTGCAGATCGACGATGCGTCCTCGGACGACGTCATCGCCCAGCTTCTGGTGCTCGAGAGCCAGGACCCCGACCGCGACATCCTGATGTACATCAACTCACCGGGTGGCTCCTTCACCGCGATGACCGCGATCTACGACACCATGCAGTACCTCCGCCCGGACATCCAGACGTTCGTCATCGGTCAGGCAGCCTCGGCCGCCGCCTTGCTGCTCGGCGCAGGAGCGCCCGGCAAGCGTTTCGCTCTGCCGAACGCCCGGATCCTGATCCATCAGCCGGCCATGGAGGGCCTCGGTGGCATGGCCAGCGACCTGGAGATCCAGGCCAACGAGGTGCTGCGGATGCGCACCTGGCTCGAGGAGACGTTGGCCCACCACACCGGCCGAAGCGTGGAACAGATCGAGAAGGACATCGAACGGGACAAGATCCTCTCCGCCTCGCAGGCTCAGGAGTACGGATTGATTGACGAAGTGCTGATCAGCCGCAAGGCTTCCAGTGACTCGTGATGGCAGGTCCTGAAGTGGGCTTGTCCGCTTTACGCGGAACAATGGTGCCGACACCCGACACCGGCGTTCAATAGGAGCGTCGGTGTTCGCGAGCAGGTAGCGTCGTCGTAGAGTCAGCCGCAACATCAGTGCCGATGGCGTTCTCACCGGCAGCGGGACCGATGGGAAGGATCACCTCGTGGCACGCATCGGAGACGGTGGCGACCTGTTGAAGTGCTCGTTCTGTGGCAAGAGCCAGAAGCAGGTCAAGAAGCTCATCGCGGGGCCCGGGGTCTACATCTGCGACGAGTGCATCGACCTGTGCAACGAGATCATCGAGGAGGAGCTTGCCGAGA
>Ga0209540_10000622_pt1 | contig 31887 bp, 21 predicted proteins | sample BarGraIncu01121A_FD_184501 | JGI IMG/M metagenome (GOLD analysis project Ga0209540, IMG submission 184501) | Arctic peat soil microbial communities from Barrow, Alaska - Barrow Graham LP Incubations 011-21A (SPAdes) (version 2) | ecosystem: Environmental > Terrestrial > Soil > Wetlands > Peat... | reverse complement strand
GCTGGCTTCTCTGGCCGGAGGTGACATTGGTAGTGGAGTGGTTGGGCCGCTGACCGTGGCAATGTTTGTCCTGATGGGTCTGCTCTGGCTTGCTGCCGTCGCCGGCTTGCCGGCGGTCGCCGGGCGTATCGCCGGGCGTATCGCCGGGCCTATCGCCGTGGCGAGCGAGAGGGCACGAGGCTCAGACTGGCCGGCCGGCGACGAAGAGCGGCAGGCGCCGTTGAACTCAGACCTCGGTCACGGGGTGTCACCCCAGGATGATGTTCTCAACCAATAAGCCGTTGCTTGGTAGGAGGAATATTAAATGTCAGGTCATCGCTACTCGGTCACGATTTGCCTGTTGTTGGCGCTGATCACAGGGGGTTGCGTGTCGCGGCCTGCGGGTCCCGCAGGCGGGCTGGAGTACAATGGGCCGTCAGAGCAGACCGTGCAGCGCGGCCAAAAGCTGCCGGGAACGGATATCCAGTTCGTCGGTCAAAGCGCGGACGGCGCGCAGGTGCTGATCGGCGGCCAATCGGCCATGAAGAAAACGGGGGATTCCCTAAATTGGAGCGGCACTCCCGTGCCAGGAGCGCATGTCGCCTTGGCCTTGCGCATTCTGAATAGCAGCGACCAGCGTCTGATTACGGCCGGAACCGTCAGAATCACGCTGGATGGCGTCTCGCCGGCGGAGACGGCGTTCCCAGACAAGCCGCTCTATACCTACAAGACTCTGCCGGTGGTCTATCACATCGGCAAAGGCTCGACTATCCCCGGAACGACCCTCATCTATGAAGGCAAGACCAATGACGGGGCGCATCTGATCGGGGTCAACGGCTATGCTTACTTCCGGCTCGGAGACTCGGTCACCTGGCACGGCCGGCTGCGCCCCGGCGTGTATGCGGACCAGAGCCTGCGCGTGCTGGCCTACACCGATAGTTTTCTCGACGTGACAGGATTGGCGACCATCGGCTTGACCGAAGAGTAAGTGGGGATCCGCAGTTAGAAATGCGCGACAATGTGCCGCATTTTCTGTTTGCCCGAGGCTAGCCTGATGCCAGATGGATCCCGGCCCGATCTCGCGCTGTTGCAGCGCGTGCCATACTTCGCCAAGCTGCCGCTCGACGTCTTGGCTGCCCTGACGGCGGCGGCGAACGACCGGCGCTTCGTGCGCGGGCAGATGATTTTCCTCGAAGGCGAGCCTTGCGCGGGCTTGTTCATTGTCGGCTCGGGCACGGTCAAAATCCTCAAGCTTTCCCCGCAGGGTCGTGAGCAGATCCTGGCCCGGCTGGGTCCGAGTCATACCTTCAACGAGGTGGCTGTGCTCGACGGCGGACCGAACCCGGCCAGCGCTGAGGCCATGGCCGATACTGTGACCTGGGTCATCTCCCGCGCGGATATGCAGCGGCTGGCGCAACAATACCCCGCACTGTCCTGGGCGCTCATCGAGAGCATCGCCGCGCGTGCCCGTCACCTGGTGGAGATGGTAGAGGATCTGTCACTGCGCTCCGTCAAATCCCGCCTGGCCAAGCTTCTTTTACATGAAGCCGGACGGACCACCGGCCAATCCGAGATCGACCGTGGTCAGATGATGACCCAGACCGAGATGGCGGCTCGGCTGGGCACCGTGCGTGAGATGGTGGGCCGTGCGCTGCGCGAATTGGCCGACGAAGGGGTTATTGCCCTGGATCGCCATCGTATCGTCATCGCCGACCGGCAGGGATTGGCCGCCGTGGCGGACGGCTTTTGAGACAAAAGTCCCTGACTTCTCCTTGCCGTCCTGATAATATAACCAGTATCAACACGGGCGCACTGCGCCCGCCAGGGGTACTGCAGATGGAACCGAAGATTTTCCCTGAGATCGACGCCGCATTGTGCGACGGCTGTGGCAAATGCCTGCCCGCCTGCATGTCCGGCGCACTTGGAGTGCGGGCCGGTAAGGCGACGCTCATCAGGCCCGACCTCTGCCGTTACGACGGCAACTGCGAGCTGGTTTGCCCGACTGATGCCATTCGGGTGCCCTACGTGATTGTCTTCCGCGAGGACCCCGCCTGGGCAGGGCAAAACCCGCTTATTTCCTGATCCCTCTCGGCTTTTCCTCAGAGTCGGTTTACACCCATAGCTGCTCATCAAGGGTGACGCGCGCCCTTCCTTCCGCTTGCCAATTTGACACTCTTCCCAGTGTTGAGCATAATTGCAGTTGCAAGGAGTTGCAACTGATATGACTTGCCATAAACCAATGCTGCAAGAGCTGCAGAATCAGGGTTTGCGCCTCACCGCGCAACGGGCACTGATCCTCGAAGACCTGTACCATAATCCCGGTCACCGCACGGCCGAGGACATTTTCGAGCACGTCAGCGAGCGCCTGCCAGGGCTGAATCGGGCGACCGTGTACCGCACGCTCGATATGTTGCACCACGCCGACGTGCTCGCCACATTTCCCGGCCCGCAAGGCGTGACCGAGTTCGAGTTGCTGCGCACGTCCCAGGACCTGCACCATCACCTGGTGTGTCGCAAATGCGGGTTGGAGGAAGCGCTGGACGTGGGGCCGGTCGAGGACCTGAAAGCCGAGATCCGGGCGCGCCACGGCTTCGAGGCCGAGCTGCAGCACCTGGTCATCTCCGGGCTTTGCGCCCGCTGTCAGCAGGAGCAGTCGAACCAGGAAACGCCGGCTGGCGTTTTGCGCTGATTGCCAGGAGCCTGCATGTTCTCCGTGCTTGCCATAGGCCTGCTGCCTGCCCATCAGTATATGCACATCCCGGACGGCTACCTCAGCCCCGTCACGGCGGCCGTGCTGTTTTTGTTGATGTTGCCGTTCTGGGCGCGTGGGACGCGTCGCCTGCGCGAGAAGATTGCGTCTCAGAACGAGGCGGCCCGCCAGGTGCCCCTCATCGCCCTCATCGCCGCGTTTTCATTCGTCATCATGCTGTTCAACCTGCCCTTGCCGGGAGGGACTACCGGCCACGCGGTGGGCGGCGCGCTCGCGGCCATCGTGCTGGGACCGGAGATCGCCTCCGTGGCCATCTCCATCGCACTGATCATTCAGGCTTTCTTCTTCGGCGATGGCGGCATCCTGGCGATCGGCGCGAACTGCTTCAACATGGCCGTGGTCCTGCCCTACGTCAGCTATGCCGTGTATCGGGCCATCGGCGGGCGGAGTGAGGTCACGTCACGCCGGCGCACGTGGGGTGCGGCCTTGGGTGGCTACCTGGGCCTGACGGCCGCTGCGCTCTTCACCGCGCTCGAATTCGGCATACAGCCGGCCTTGTTCAAGGCCGCGGATGGCACACCGCTTTACGCGCCCTACCCGTTATCGGTCGCCATACCGGCCATGGTGTTGCCACACCTGGCAGTGGTCTCGGTGGTCGAAGGGTTACTGACGGCGTTGGTGGTGGGCTACTTGCAGGGCGCAAACGGCGCCGTCCTACAGGCCGGCGTGCAGGCGCCGGCCGTGTCGCCCGCGACGGCCGTGCCGCCGCCGCTTGCCCCGCGACGGATGAGGTGGCTCTGGCTCGTGCTCATCGTCCTCGTGCTGGCCAGCCCGCTGGGTCTGCTGGCGCCGGGTACGGCCTGGGGCGAGTGGAGCGGCGTGCAATTGGCTCGCATGGGGACGGGCGTGGCGCCGCGTGGGATGGCCGCCTTGCAGGGTCTATGGGGCGCACCCCTGCCGGGCTATAATCTACCGGCGCTCGGCGACGCCCGCCTCGGCTACGTCCTCTCCGCGCTGTTGGGCGCCGGCCTGATCGCGTTGATCCTCTGGCTGATCGTGCTGGCCCTTCGCTCCCTGCATGGCACGGAACCAGGGCCGGAGGCCACCCCGGCGAGCACAGCGAGCTCCCAACCCTCGCCCCACGGTGCCCGCTCGCGCGTGGTGCAGCGCACCGTCGCCCAGATCACCGGCGCTCTCGATCAGTCGCTCTTTGCCGAGCGCATCGCCCAAGGACCGGGTCTGCTGCAGTCGCTGGACCCACGGGTCAAGCTGATTTCGACACTGCTGCTGCTTCTGGCGGCCAGCCTGTCGCGCTCGATCCCCGTCATAGCTGCGCTGTACGTCCTGACGCTGATTCTGGCCTGGCGCTCGGCCGTGCCCATGTCTTTCTTTATCAAGCGCGTCTGGCTGTTGCTGCCGTTCTTCACAGCGATGATTGCTCTGCCGGCTCTTTTTGTCATTCCCGGTCCGGCGCTGGCCCATCTGCCGCTGGGATTGGTCATCACGCGCACCGGCCTGACCTCGGCTCTGTTCTTGTTGCTGCGGGTAGGCACGTCGGTTTCCGCGGCCGTGCTGCTGATCCTGACGACGCCGTGGAACAGCGTGCTCAAAGCGCTCGGCGCGCTGCGGGTGCCCGATGCTTTCGTCGTCATGTTGGGCATGACCTACCGCTACATTTACTTGCTTCTGCAGGCAGCCGGCGATATGTTGCTGTCACGCGAGAGCCGCGTCGTGGGGAGAATGAGTGCTTCCGGCGAACGGCGCCTGATGGCGGCCAGCGCCGGTGTGCTCCTCTCACGTTCGCTCCAGTTGAGCAGCGACGTTTACCTGGCCATGCAGTCGCGCGGCTTCCGCGGTTACCCGCGCACGATGGACACGTTTCAGATGCGCCGCCGGGATTGGTTGTATGCTGCCGCGACCCTGTTGGCGTTCGGTCTCGCGGTCTGGCTCGGAAGGTAGGGACCTCTCACATGATTCCACCCAGGTTCGGTCTTGACTCACAAGTGGCGTTTGAAGTACGGAATATCGTTTTCGCCTACGACCGGGGGCCGGTGTCGCTGAACGGGGTCAGCCTGACGATCCGGCCCGGCGAACGCGTCGCCATCCTGGGCGCCAACGGTTCGGGCAAGAGCACCCTGCTGAAGATACTCGATGGGCTTTACTTCCCGGCGCAGGGCTCGATTACGGCGTTCGGCCTGCCCCTGACCGAGCGCGCGCTGCGCGACGACGCCTTCAACTTCGCGTTCCGCCGGGCGGTCGGGCTGGTATTTCAGGACAGTGACGTGCAGCTCTTCTCACCGTCCGTCTGGGACGAAGTGGCGTTTGCACCCTTGCAGCTTGGGCTAAGCAGGGCCGAAGTAAGAGCGCGAGTCGAGGCGGCCCTGGGCGCGCTGCGCATCGAGAAGCTGCGCGAGCGGGCGCCACATCGACTGTCGGGCGGTGAGAAAAAGCGGGTTGCGATTGCCTCGGTCCTGAGCCTGGATCCCAGTGTTTGGCTGCTTGATGAGCCAACGGCCGGGTTGGACCCGCGCAGCCAGGCGTGGCTGGTGGACTTTCTGGTGGGGCAGAGCCGCGGCGGTAAGACGATCATCGCCGCCACACATGACCTCGACATTGTGGAGACGATTGCGGATCGGGTCTGCTTGCTGGACGAGGACCATCGGCTGGTGGCCGACTGCACGCCGGCGGAGGCGTTGGCCGATCGCGCTCTGCTCGCGGCCTGCAACCTGGTCCAGGAAAGCACCGGCTATCCGGTGGGTTGGCCCCTGACGAATAGCGTGAGCCTGGAGTAACCATGAGCCAACTTCCCGAAGGGGCGGCGGATTTTTACGATGCCCTGGCCCCCCTTTTTGACGTAATGACCGATTGGGATGCCCGGCTGGCCGGCGAGGGCCCGTTTCTGCGCGCCATGCTGGAGGAGGCCGGAGCGCGGCGAGTGCTGGACGCGGCCTGTGGCAGCGGCGGGCATGCGCTGGCCCTGGCGAGGTGGAACTATCAGGCGCTGGGGATCGATGTAAGCGCGGGTATGATCGCCCTCGCGAGGGCCAAGGCCGCCGCGGCCGGCCTGGACGTCCCATTCCTCGTAGCCGGGCTGGCCGAGTTACCGGAGAAGATTCCGCAAGGCGGGACGCTGCCGGGAGCGACCGGGGCGCTCGCCGGGCCGTTCGATGCAGTATTGTGTCTCGGCAACTCGCTGCCCCACCTGTTGTCTCAAGAGGAACTGGTGGCCGCGCTGCGGAGCATGGCGGCAGTGCTGCGTCCGGGCGGGTTGTTGATCACCCAGAACCTGAATTATGACTTGCGCTGGCGAGCTCAACCGCGCTTCTTCGCCGCGCAGGGCGGCGTCTACAACGGTCAGGAGGTCCTGGTGTGGCGCTTCGCCGACTATGACCGGGGGGAGGGCCGCATCGGCTTCAACATCGCGCTCTTCAGCAAAGGCGCCAACGGTTGGGGCGTCCAGGTACACACTACGCCACAGCGGCCGCTGTTCGCCGCGGACCTCATCGCCGGCCTTCAAGAGGCGGGTTTCAGTTCCATTCGCAGCTTCGCCGGCATGGCCCTGCCGCTGGCGTCGTTCGAGGCCGGCAGTTCGCCCGACCTGGTTATTGTGGCTGTCAATTCCCCGGCTGCAGTACGGGCAGAACCGTAATCCACTCCGTGTCCAGCGCGGGCTGCGCCTTATTCCCTGTCGCACAAAAGCTCGACTGCATCTCATTGGTTTTTGCCGGCCGGGCAACTGGAAGCCCGACTACAGAAAGTCGGCCGAGACCTGTTATGCTACGTATATCTTGAGGAGATTTTGTTTAGATTGTGTGAACAACCCCAATACCCCCTAGGAGGAAGTCAATGTTCTCTCAGCGAAATCGGTTCTCGCTCCTGCTTGTCATAACGGTTGTGTTCTCCTTGCTGGCGATGCCCCTGGTAGCCGGCGCGGCGACGCCGTCCAACGGCATCTCGAGCCCTGCGAATGGAGCCGCTCTGAGCGGCACGGTTGAGGTCAAGGGTTACGCCAATGACCCGAACTTCAAGAAGTGGCAGCTCGACCTGCTGCCCGGCGGCGACTCCAATGCAGCCATCTTCCTGGCCTTCGGCACTACGGCCGGCGACTTCACCTACACGCTCGACGCGGCAAGCCTGCCCAAGGGCAACCATGCCCTGCGCCTGCGGGTTGTGCGCAACGACAGCAACTACAGCGAGTACATCACGACGTTCACCATCGGCGCCGCCGCGGCGGCCGCCCCTGCGGCCCCGGCCGCGGCGACCGCAACCAGGCCGGTTACCCCCACCGTGACCGCTGCGACCCCGGTCACGCCGACCAAGAGTGTCGCGGCGCCGGTTAACGGCATCTCCAGCCCGGCCAACGGCGCGACGCTGAGCGGAACCGTGACGGTCAAGGGTTACGCCAATGACCCGAACTTCAAGAAGTGGCAGCTCGACCTGCTGCCCGGCGGCGATCCGAATGCGGCCGTCTTCCTGGCCTTCGGCACGACGGCCGGCGACTTCACCCACACGCTCGACGCGGCAAGCCTGCCCAAGGGCAACCATGCCCTGCGCCTGCGGGTGGTTCGCAACGACAGCAACTACAGCGAGTACATCACCAAGTTCACCGGCTAAGCACTCAGTTTGAAGCGGGAGCCGTAATACAAGAGGTGCAGCGGGGAAAACCACCGCTGCGCCTCTGCTCTTACCTGGACGATTCTGGTCGTGATCTTCAGCGCCCCCTGGCTACCTGGCGGCGCTTGCCCTTCTGAACGTGGACAAACACACGTGCCAGGCTTGGTCCTGACCGCCCGGCTGGAGCTGCCGTCAGGTATCCATCAGGCTCTCTACGTCAGGCTTCTCTCACCCATTTCGCCACATGACCTGACGCGGAGAGCGCGATCATCTGTGCGCATGACCAATAGCTGGACGCCGCAGCGAATCGAGCTGTCACCGATTCTCTTCCATCCGACTATCGCTCCGCATGGCAGGCAACTGCCTAAGCTTCGAAAACATTGACGGCAGGTCTCCGACGTAGGTAAGCACGAGCCGCTGACCGGCCCGGGTCATGGCCATGTACAACTTGCGGGTGTTATCCCGAATGAGTTCTGCGCGCTCGTCGTCAGACACGCGGAGGCTCTGTTCCTCCTCGTGGAGCGCATGAATACCCATCAGGAATACAATTGGGCTCTCAAGCCCAGTCACCGCGTTAAGTGTACATACGCGTACGTGGGATCCACTCGGAATATCCTTTGGATTTGCCGCAGCCTGCTGACCGAGTTCCTTCCGCAAGCGGGCCAGCACCTGTTCAACGCCCTCCCAAGTGTAATGGATCACCAGGATGTGCTGCAGCGGGACCTTCTGCTCGTGCAGCCTAAGGATCTCGGCCACGACTCGCGTAACCTCATCCTGCTGACTGGTAAGGGGAATGATTTCAGGTACAACGCCGAGCGGCATACCATCCAGGCGCGGCGCCACGCTTTCCTCATCGTCACTTGGGATTCGATCCCGGTAGAATAGAGTCGCGAAGTTCAGAATGAGTTCGGTCGTCCTATAGCTCTTGTCCAAGCGCATCGAATGATTCCGGACGTTGATTCCGATGGCCGCCCACGACTGGCGTCGCTTCAGGAATCCTTGCTTAGGGTCTGCCGCCAGGAACAGGTGGCCATTGGCTGGCCTGAGCGCCTGCTTGATGATCTCAAACCAAATTGGGGCGAAGAACTGCGCCTCATCGATCAGAATGAAGTCGTACCTTGGCAGACTGGCCTTACCCTGCCGGATGGCGTCCCACAAGCCGCGCGGTATGTCTCCCCAGTCCACTTCGCCAGTCTGATCCAGAGCGTGCTGATATTCTGCGATCGCGTCGTACATGCGCTTGCGCATTGCTTCGTTTAGGGCAAAGCCGCGGCCGGTGCGGTCGGCTGTCAAGTATACGTCTCGGCTTGGCAATAGCCGATCCTTGTACCAATCAATCTCGTCTTGAAGCATGCGCGCCGTCACGGAGGTATTGCTTAATCGTTCATGCCATACGCGATCGATCACGGCATTGCGGCGAGCTTTGGACATTGGCCTAGTCCATTTGCCCATCCAATGGTCATAACACCACCCGTAGAAAGTGCGCCATTGTACCGATTGATCTCCTTCGCTGAGGCGCAGATACCTACTCTCCAGGTCCCGCACCAGAGGACGGTTGTGTGTCAGTATAAGGATCTGCTTCGTCGGGTAGAGCTGTCGCAGCAGGCGGGCTCGATAAACCAGGATCAAGGACTTGCCGCAGCCGGCCACGCCATTGATAAGAAATACCGACAAGTCACGTGCCAGGCCCTGCGCGGCCTCCGGAAGCGTCAAGTCCACCTTGAATGCCCACTCCTGGTCATAGTCCAAGAGATATTCGGCCGTCTGAGGCGCCAGGTTACGGTCGAGAGGCATCCGCACTGTGAACTCGGCAGGTATGACTACCTCTGGCACAAATGCCTTGCGTAGGGTGACGATCTCCGCCTCCGACAGCGGCTCGCCACACTGCTCGTCAACCCATTTCTCGAAGGCCTCGGGCGCCAAGACATCCTTGCCGGCACAGATCGACCTGATCCCGTCCGCACGCAACCCAGCCTTATGGAGTATGCTGGTAGGAATGTTTGGATAGAGGACCGCCGTGGCGATTTTGTGCGAAAACCCGTCTGACGCTGGGCCTGCAGACAAACGTCCGAGGAAGTCTTCTATCGCTGCCTGCTCTTGCCGACCCAGGTCGCTCTGCCTCTCGTGGCGCCGCAGAAGAGCAGCCAACAGCCCTGGCTGCTGCGAGAGCCGAGCGTCGTTGGTCGTCGCGCAAGAGACTTTCAACAGAAGTGAGCGCCCATCCGAGCGAAGTACCCAGAAGTCTGGCCCGTTCTCGTTCCAGATGCACAGGCGTTCCCACGCGCAGAAATGCTCGTCACTCAGTCGTTTCAGTAGCCGACGAACCTTCATCACTTCCGGGGAGGCAGCTCCTGCCGTCGTGTCCGGTGAGATGCGAGCCATGAGTTACTGACCTCCTATAAGGTGTGGTAAGTGCAAGAGGCAAGCAAGTCACGCAGCAATTCCACGCTCGCCCGAAGCTCGGGTTCAGCAGGCTGTGCGTTCAACACATGTTGGCTGCCCACCACAATCAGTTTCATACGCGGGCGTGTGATCGCCACATTGAGTCTTTCTGGCTGGAAGAAGAACTCGGCCAGGCCGGCAGCAAAGGCAGGATTTGACGTCGTCAGCGAGACGATCACCAGGTCGCGTTCCTGGCCTTGCATGCGTTCGACTGTGTCCGTGATGATCTGCCGGCGGACAGTGGCGTCCGGCACCGCCTTGCGCAGCAGGTTTCGGATCTCTCGCCCTTGTGCCCGGTAGGGCGCGACGACCCCGATCTCGGCCGGCGGGAAACCACACTCCAGTAGGGCAGTGATCAGGTCAACGACCGCGCTCGCTTCCGCCTGGCTGCGGGTAGTGGTGTTCCGATGCCTAAGGTCCAGGAACACCTTCGGGTCGGCAGGGTTTAGAATGTCCGCCAGCCGCGTTGGTGGACGCGGCAGGCTGAGCCGGCGCTTCGCCGCTGCTTCTGCTGGTTGCAGCGCACCATCATAGAATTGCCTGCTGGGCCATTCGGCGAGTTCAGCGTTCAGCCGGTATGTCTGTGTGAGCATGGTGTCGAAGCCACGGCCGGCCAACCAGGCAAAGACCGAAGATCCGAGCGACTCACTGTGATGAGTCGAGAGAACTGGCGGCAACTGCTTTTGATCGCCTACGAAGATATACTTCTTCCCCGCCAGCATGCCCATGATAGCGAGCGGCAAGGTGATCTGGCTAGCCTCATCGAAGATCACCGTCTCGAATTCTACGCCGCTCAGGCGCCGCGTTCTGGTCGCAAAAGGCGTTGCACCAATCACATAACCACAGCTCATGTCGGCAAAGGGCGAGGACGTGAAGTCCTCATAGTTCTCAGTCAGGAGGTCATCGGCGCGAGTCGCCTGCCCTATCTTCGCAACGGGTATCTTGGAGGATACCTTCTGAAGCTTGTTGAGCGCGTTGTTGATGGCACGGTGTGTAAACGCGGTTACCAGCACGCGTTCCCCATCCTCGACCAACAGCTGCGCCAGGTGAGCCAACACGCGGGTCTTGCCCGTACCGGGCGGTCCCTGAACCAGATATCCCGAATCCGTGGCGTAGGCATAAGCTAGTGCTTCGCTCTGACTCCAGTTAAGTCCCTGCAAGTCTGCCCACGCCAACGCGCGCTCCGCCCGTGTGGTATCCAATATTGGTCTGGCCAGACCCATCAACAGGGGCAGGATGCGCTCACGCCCGACCGCCCTATCGGCGGTCTCATCAAGTGCATCCAGAACGTACTGGCTGAGATCAAGATACCCTTCATCGAGAATCCAGCCGGCGGGCTGGCGCTCCAGCTCACCCCAATTTAGTCCCGGCTGCTCCACGGAAATGGTCAAATGGAGCTCGTCATCGGATTCCAGTGTGACCATGACTTGCGGGAGTGCGAATGGATCTCCGCGGTTCAGGCATAGTATGTCACCTTCGCGAAAGCGCGACGAGTTGCGCTCGCACGCAAGGTCGATATGCCCGTTTGGTTGAATGCCCACGATTCTGAGACCTTCGACCGCCCGACCTTCGGCAACCCGCGCCGGTACAGGCTTCGCCCAGACTTGCTCGGTGTTTCGCCGTTGCGTGGCAGCCTCATCGAGGACCAATAGGCGAAGCTTGCGCAGGAACGTAGCCATTTCGGTGTAGCGTTTTTCAACGCCCGGGGGCCGGGTTATCGTGATATCGACATCCTTTCCGCACGTCAGTTCATTACCATGTTCATCCAGAAACGGCTTGTGTACAACACGCGGCAGGTCTGGCCGGCCTTCGGCATCTGACCTCCCCTTCCCGGCAAAAGACCGTCACCCTACATCGGGACCTCACGTCTCTTGTCTTCGCCCCGCGTCCCGATTTTCACACGTGAAAGAAGAAAAAGCCTGCGATCGCGACGGGGGCGCCTTCAGCAACTCGTTATCCTGCTTGGAGCATATGAGCAGATTGAAAGTTGAGTCGGTTCACATTCCGTGCAATCGCCTCATCAGTAATATTGACCTGGTGATGAGCTTCGTAGCGAGACTCAACTCAGCGCAGTGCATTTCCGCCATCAGAGCTTCCACATCATGATTGTTTGATACGCACTGCCGCTGCCGCCCTGCCAGCCACGATCCTGGAGCCACCGGATCAACGCTGCGGTGCTGACCGTCTCGTATCGGCCCGTATCTGTGTGTACGGTTCCGTCCCTTGGGCGGATCCAAACCCGCTGGGCTGAACCAATAACCTCAGCAAACTCAAGCCGTTCTCGAGCAGCTTGGGCGCTCTCAGCGCCTGCTAACTTCCTAAACGCTTCGGATTTACTATCATTTTCATCCGGCAAGTGTGAATTGGATACCGCCGCGTCCCGCTGAGCAGTGATTGGCACACCTGTCGTCTCGACTTCTCTAGCCGGGTTCGCCCCTGCGGCATCAGAAGAGTGAGATGGCTCGCCCAGGCCTGGCTCGCCAATACCCTGTCCCTCCAGAAGTGGATTCACGAGTGATGGATTACTATCGCCCGCGCCCGGGTTCGGAGGTTCGCGAAATGCCGGGCTCGCTAAACCATCAACGTGATAGTCAAGGGCTTTTCCCAGCTCGTGCGCCGAACGCACCCGCTGGGGGGGTCGTAGGGACAGTGCTTTAAGTATTGCCTTGACCAATCGTAGGTGAACGCGCCGGTTTGTATCGATGGTGCAAGTTCCCTTCTTCTATTGGGCAATTACATAGCCGTCAGCTAATTCCCAGCGCCTTCATGGCGGCTATTAACGGGTCGCCGTAAAAGACGGGATCCACACGTTCGACGATGTCCGCCGGCACATCGAAAAAGCTGCGCTTATTCTCGATGGGTACCAGCGCGCGGCGCGCGCCGTTGTCCATCCCCACCTGCAACGGTTCGGGCAGCGAGCGGACGGCCTTGATATTGCCCTGGATGCTCAAATCGCCAAGTATGAGCATGGCCGGCTGCGCTGACTGCTTCTTGATGGCCGAGTAGATCGCCACAACCAGGGCTACTCCCGCTTCACAGGAGACATGGTTAGCGAGGAGGTCCACCGCTTCGACGTGGAAGTCCGTTATATCGAGCGGCTGCGCGATGCCCATGTTGACCTTGTGGCCCTGCATATAGGCGAAGGCACGCTGGATCGACTCACGCATCGGGGCATCAAAACCGCCGGCAATCTTCAATTTTCCAGTACCGGAAGCAACTCCCACTTCGAGCCGATAGAGGCCAACCTTGCCCTGGTCGTCCACCGAGGCCGTATAGACTGAACCCGGGGCCAGCGGATCAGTGGAGATCAAGTTGCGGCCGCCTTCCTCCGGCACCCCAACGAATCGTTCGTCGCGGGTCTCGTTGTCGATGTAGGAGAATGACGTCTGGTGGTACTCGAACGCGCCCATCTTCTTGAGTTGTTCCTTGACCCGCCGCCGGCCCTCAAGGGCGAGCTCTAGCAACTCGGCCATCTCGTCCTTGGTGGCTTCGCCATGCGGGTAGACCAACTTGGTTAGCCCTGCCACAGTCCGGCGCACGGCCTTGACGTCGCGAGCATTCAAATGCGCGCCTAGCGAGAAGTCATGGTCGGCGACTTCGGTGAAGTTGTGCCTGCGCAGCTCGCGCAGCGCTTCCGCGAGGTAGTCGACGATGAATCCGTAGTGCTCGGTAAAGTACTCGATGCGCATCTTCGGGATTTCCCAGCCCGGCAGGTAAAAGTGGATGCGGTCCAGGAAAGCCATGTCCTCGCGAATCACGTCGGGCATCGGCGCAAATAGGTGCGAGGAGCGCACCATTACCTCGACCGGCTGGTTAGTATTGCCGAACATGGCGATCGAGGCCGTTCCCGAGAGCGCTTCTTTACCCCGAGCGAAGGTGCCGGACTCGCAGTAGGTCTTCAGCGTCGTGATCACTTCCTTGGGCATTTTCTGAAGATCCGCCACCTCGTCGAAGGCAATCGCATCCCACAGGCCGACCAACCCCATCTTCCCCGTGCCGATGTTGTAGAAAAGATTAGCCACCGAGGTCGGCCCTGTCAGCAGAATTGTGTAGGGTGAGAGCTCCTGGTAAGCATAGGACTTGCCGGTGCCGCGCGGCCCCAGTTCGACGAAGTTGTAGTTGTTCTCGCAGAGGGGGATGAGGCGAGTGAGGAAGAGCAGTTTCTGGCGGCGGTCAAAATGGGCGGGCTCGAGCCCGATACTACGCACCAGTAGATCGATCCACTCTTCGGAACTGAAGGCTCGCCGGCCCTGCTGATATTCAGCCAGATCAAAGGTGGCGACCTGGATCGGCTTCAGCTCTTCGATCCAGAATGGGCTGCGCTTGCCCGTGGCCGTCTCGTCGTACATATGTCTGATCTGCACCTGCGCCCAGATACCACCCATCAGCAAACGGTCGTAGTCGCGGATGTACTGCTCTGGCACATGGACGTAGCGATGCCCGAAGTCGACCAACTCGGCCCAGTACTTGTCATCGTCGGACAGGTAGCGCACCTTGACCTTGTCGATCAGAGTGTGGGTGCCCTTCTCGCGCACCAGCGACTGCACCTTGTTGGCCTCGTCCGGCCGTACGAAATTGTCCGCTAACGTGGAGTTGACGACGCGCAGGCCGGCCTCGATGGCAAAGGGGTCGTCGGTCGCGCAATACTTGCCGAGCAGGTACTCCAGCACGAACACCGGTATGTTCGCCCCAACCTTCACCTTGCGCACCAGATCCTTGCGCACGACCTTGCCGGCGAAGACGGATGTTGCTTTGCGATCTAGTTCGGGCATGGATAATCCTCGCTCATCTTCCCAACGCTTGCTAGATTGATATCGCCATCTCGATCTCAAAGTGTGCCAGCTCGGCCCCGCTGGTCGCGTTCAGCAGGCGAACAGTGACCGTTTTCTGACTTGGCTCCTTCGTGATCATCAAAGTGATCGTGTTTGGTTCCAGACTACCCGGTTCCTTCTCCCCGAGCCTCAGCTGCACGTCACCTGTGGCGTCTTGGAAGCCGTAGGATGCGCTGACCGGGATCGAAATACACTCGCCCTTAGCATGGATCTCGACGCGCACCTTCGGCGGCGTCACGCCCAGCAAACCCGCTGCGGCGCCGGCTACCTGTACTGAGAAGAAACGCGTGCTGATCTTGTTGCTACCGGGGGTGAAGGTCCAGGCGATATCCCCGCCGACCTTCTCTGCAGCCGGTTTCTTGGACGTGAGTGTCAGGACGGGGACCACTACCTCCTGCGGGGAGAGGCCACCATGGAAATAGGCGCTGGCACCACCCTTGACCTTGAAGCAGGCGAAGCCCCAAGGCACCGCTATCTCGAGGTCCCCCCCGAGCCCAAAGTCCTGGGCTGTCGCGCGCAAGTAGGCTTCGTCCGCCGCTCCGCCATGGCCAACCCACACTCGGCGATGCAGATCCGCAGTGTCCCCCCCTGGCGGGTCGAGCTTCATCTCGACGCCTAGCTCGTCGCCGAACAGGTAACCGTGATCAGCCGCCACCACGATGGTCTTGGCGCCTAGCTCGGTCAACACCCGGAAGGCACGCCTCAATTCGTGCAGGATCTCATCCATGGTCCGGCGAGCCAGTGGGATGTTGTCACCTTCGGCAAGAGCGTCGATCTCCTGGCTGGTGATCAGAACCAGACCCGCGCCCTGGATGCCTTCGCGTATCTTCTTCTTCGGATTGGGCAGAAGATCGTCCAGGCGGGCGTCGTACACGCCAATGCCGGCCTGCGCCTTCAGGTACGCCAATCGCTCTTTGCGATCCCGGATCGTGGTGCTGCCAAGCTGCAGCGCCAACTTGCTCTCGCCGGCCTGAACCAGGGCCGGGTGGTCTTGCGCCCCTGGCAGCAGCGCTGCCATCCCGATCTCGGTGATCGTGGGCACGGTACCGAGGCATGGTTCTATGTCGACGTGGAAATCCTCCAATACCGTCTGCGCCAGTTCGCGCGCCATCTCATAGCGCAGCGCGTCGACCCAGACGTAGGCGAGCTTGCCGTGTGATAGAGCTGGCTTGACGTGGCGCTGGAAGATCTCTGCCTGGCGATGACTATCAGGTACCTGAAACTGTGCTGCCTTGTACTCGCGCACAAAACGTTCGGCCAACCGCCCACCCACCTCCATGTATCGCTCTCTGCCCTTGGCGATCAACTGCTCGAGAGTCTCATGCTGCCCGCTCAGGTCAAAATCGAAGTTGTGGGCGCGACGCTCCATATGCCGGTGGTAAGTGTCGAGGGTACACCACGGCTCGTCTCTACTCGCATATGCCTGAAAAAGCCCGGCTACCGTGGCCGTGCTCGACTTGAGCGCCTGCTCGATCCGGCCAGCGTCGCGCAATACCTGACCGGCCATTGCTATCAAGGCCCAGCGCGCTTGAATGCCCGGCACAGCTTCCGCCCAGAAGGTCGACTGGCGCGCCCGGGCGATCTCAATCAGGTCTTCCGTGGCATCCACCAACAGCGCCTGCTCGACTAGGCGCTGCAAGGCCACCTCCAGCCCGGCAAATGTCTCGGCCCCGGCGATCTGCTCCAGTGCGAGACCAAGGTGCGCCACATCCAGTTGCTTTTCGACCTGGTTGGCCTGCACGATGTAGCCATCCCGCAGGTCCCGCCTGAGCCGCCAATTGCTTGCCAACGCAATGCACGCCTCACGCTCGCCGGTCGCGGCAGCAACCTTCACGGTGGCCAATGGTCCGGCAGCCCCGGCTTTCGTTCCTGCGACGAGATCCGTCACGAGAACGTAACGCGCCAGGCGCGCGCGCCAGGCGGCTAGGCTTTCGTCGGCCGGCAGATCCAGGCCGACCGTCGCACGGAGCATGGATGCCAACTCCGGGCCGGCGTCTTTGGCGGCAATTTCGGCCTCTCGGCTATCGCTGGTCAGGAAACTTAAGGCAACCTCCCGAGGATTGCCTGTACCAAAAATGAGGGAAATGAGGCCCTTGCCGACTGCTTCGCCCTCGCCGGCGAGCCGATCGAGATCCGCCAGGGTGAGCTTGGCGGCGTCGACCTGCTTCTCAATCGCCGCCATCACATCGTCCCCGAGCAGTGGCTTGAGCGCGCCGCGTGCTACGACAGTGAGACGAGTATTGCATGCCGGCGGCTGCTTGCCGGGTTTCATCACCACGCCGGCCGCCTCCAATTCCGCCAGGGCTTGATGGCAGTCAGCCTGTGCCAGGGGAACATACACCAACAAAGCCGGGGGTTCAGTGCCATCCAACTGGCCATCAATCTGAGCACGCAATGCATAGAAGCTGTCCCGGTAGCAGACGTTCCTTGCGCCCGGTAGGTCAAGGCCGGGCGCAAGCTCCTGATAATGACGTTCGGGGTCATACCAGACGACGATGCCGTGTTCGCCGATCTGCTTGGCTATAAGGCTTTGTATGTGAGCGCTGACTGTACCTATATTGCCCATTTCACTCTTCGCTGTCTTGATGAACCCCGAAACGCTGCCGCGAACTCATCCCCTAGCTCATACCTCGTCTGGCCGCGGCAGACAGCCGTCATACTGGTCAGCCTTGATGCGGAGCAAAGCGGCGACGATGGATAGATGCCGGCGCTGCATTGCATCCGCATCAGACCGCCCAACCGGAGCCGGCGTTGGCCAGTCGATCAGGCACGAGAGGAGCTTATCGAGCCATTCTCGTCGACCGGCACTCCCTCGCGCGTCGCCTGATTCCGGATCACGATGCGGGAACCACCAGGGCACCCCGTCGTCGTCAAGTGGGCCCGCCTCTTCCAGGGCATAGCGATCGCAGACACCAGATCCTGGACGGAGAAACCGGTAGAGGTCCTCCACGTCAATCCCGTCAAGCTCTTCAGTCAAGCCCATGCTGGCTCCTGATAAAGGCCATGTACTCTTCCCGCCGCTCCCGGTAAAACTCGGTCCGGCGCCCGCGCAGCGACGGCTGGTGAATGAAGGGATAGATGCGCCTGTCCATGGCGCTGTCCTCGGCCTCGATGGGATGTATGGGCAGGCGCGCGCCGGCCTTCCAGCGCTTATCATAACCCCAGTAGTCTCTCATGGCGCGGCCGCGCTCGCTCCTCACGAGCATTGATAGCACGGGCTCGCCGAGGCTGATCACCAGAGCGTCCGGAAACCGCTCCAGTTCTGCCCTCAACACAGGCAGCCACAGTGGCGCGCTGAGTTCCAGGACATCCACGCCATAGGTACTTCGGATAGCGGTAGGCCGCTCCACAAAGCAGTTCTTCGCCGCATTGGTCGCGTAAACGTTCTCTTTCAGCCCCACCCCGAGATCCTGACATAGGCTGGCAATGAACCTGAGCAGGCCGCCACGCATGTCGAGATTCAGCACGGTGGTAGGGCAGAGGCCCGGCCGGTGACCGTTGACGGTCGGATCTTGCCCAATGATCATGAGCCGGATCTCGCCTGTTCCGCCGAACGGCCTGGGTATGCCGGCGGCCCCGTCCACGAAACGACCGATAACCGGATCCTGGGCGAGTTGCTTGTGCACCTGGCATGATCTGGCCACAATGTCGTCGACGAAAGATGCAGTTGCCCTCATTTCACGATACCCTTCGCTCGTAACTGCTTCCCGATCGACGACCACTCGTATTTCCCGGCGAGCAACTCTTCCCAGTGGTCTTTGGCTTCCTTCCAGGGAACCAGCTCCCACAGCGGGGCGATGTTCAGCACCACGCCGTCGTTCAGGTCCGGCTCCAGACCCAGATCGGCCGCGCGTTTGAGCTTGTCGCGGAAGTCATAGAGTTCCGTCACAAAGGACACCTGGCGGTCAATGTCTTTCTCCAGTTGCTTGGCCTGCCTGCCCGCCGTGCCCGCCAGTGTGCGCTGCTGCCTTAGTTGGTCCAGCCTGCCCTCCTCCAGTCGGATCTTAGGCTCAACGTAGTTGACCAACGCCTTGAACAGCATGTCCTTGTCCAGCCGATGGTAGTAGAGCCAGAGGGCGTAGTTCCTACGGGACGACTGGAGCAGCCAATAGATGGGGGCCTTGCGCCGGCTCTTCGAGTAACGGCGGACGTGGTCCAGCCAGAAGCCGCCCGCCGCGGACTTGCGGAAGTAGTCGCGAAGCTCGCCGGCGCCCAGGATCCCGCATGCCTCCTGCTCAATCGCACTGGCCTGCTCGCCCCAGAACAATTCGAGCACGTCCCGCACTCGGCGAACAATGTCGTCGGGGTGGTCAAGGTCGTCTACCAGGATGCCATCCCAATCAATACGGAGTGGGTATTCAGAATCGGGCACCGTCGGCTGTGCCACTGCGCCAGGCGGAGGCAGGCTGATGGCGTCGGGCCGGGCGCGCAGCCAGGCTTCGCTGACGATGCGGCCGGACATGGCTGGCAGGCCGTCGGGGCCGATAAGCGCGGCGGGGGGACAGGCTGGCAACGGATCGAATGCAGAACCGAAACCCGGAATAAGCTCTGGCCGTAGTGCTAGGCGAGCATCCCAGCGTCCCAGAGCTACACCTACCAGGTATGAGATGTGGGCCTCGTTTCGGGCATAGGGGGTGACATCAAACACAAGCTCTTGGTCGTCAGACTCCTCCAACTCGCCTTCGATATCGCTTTTATCGGTATGCTTGTACTCAAGTGCCTCCGACAGATCCCTGAACAGGCCGTTGTAGTCATCACTATCCAGCCCAAGACAAGAAGCAAGGTCCTTCTCAAGCTTCCCTGATAGCAAACTGTGATAGTCAAATGCCCCTGAAGACTCGCTTGCCCATCGATGAGCGACTGATGGCAGTGTGAACTCTTGGAAGGGCTCGAGGTTGCGATAAAGATCCCGGCGATTCGAGACCGCTACTTGTACGAACTCCCTCAAGGCTTCTGGAAATAGCGTCGGTGATTTGGGGAAGGGTAGACTCCGAATGTTCTCCACCAAGAAATTGGGCCAGACGAACTTCTCTCCGTAGAACCGAGCGAACGCAGTTGCTACGTTCGAGGATGTGGCGCCCAGGCACTCAAACGCGAAAGTCTCATCAGGGAATGCCTCGTAGCGGCTGGCCGAGGGAATGACCCCAGCAGGGACAACATAGGGCACGATTCTAATTGCGCGCCGTGTCCAACTGATGCCGGGTAGAAAGTAGTATTGTTCGCTCGGAGCTGCATGCTGGCGGCGTCGAACTCGTTCCATTTTGACGGTCGCACCGTTGTTTGCCCAATCAACTACGCAAGTCAGAGGCGAGTACCACGGCTGCGAGATACCGGCCTTAACATGGAATGCCCAACGCCCTGCAATAAGGCTGCTCGCAACAAGATCATCGCGGAAGCTTGCCCAAGATTCTCTGACAGATTCGGTTCCAACTGTTGGAGGAGTCAATAGAGACCCTGGTGGCACTTCCCAGATCAATCGGACGAATTGCGGATCATCAGTTGTGGCTATTCCCTGCCTAACGAAACCATATTGAGGTTCAAAGGAGACGCAGCAAGCAAGCCGCTTTGCCGTTCTTGCATTTATCCAGTAGACAAAGGGGGAGTCTGGAAGATGTGAGAAGTCACTAACTTGCTTGATGTGAACGGCTTCATGATACTGGCCCCTACTTAAGTTGAATACAGCGTTCAGAAGCAACTTACCCTTGTCGTGCGCAGTCAGGACTCGGAAGAAATTGGTTGTCCCTATGTCGCTATTCTCACGGGGGATCGTATAGCAGGCCACCTCATTCATCGCCATGTCAAGAACATTCTCGCCGAGATCAGCCACATAATTTGGTTTGGCGCTACCCAGAAGAAACTGGTGACGGAAGTTACTCATTTGTGAAAGAAAGAAACAGGAGCGTGGTGTTATTGCGCCAATTAGCCCCTTCGCGACTGTTTTCTCAATTCCACGTTCAATAAACGCGCAGTAGACGTCGTTGTGGGAGCTCGGATAGATGTCTGTCACATACGACCTCGATGGTACACTGAGATCGCCGAAAGGCGGATTCATCAAGACCACATCGTATCGCTTGCGGCAGATGTCCACGAACGCGAAGCCTTGCGCCGCGTCATCAGCGAACAAGCGGCGGCGGAGCCCGGCACGGCCAGCGACGTGCTCGGCGTAATTTCGCAGCGCATCCAATACCAGCCCTTCGGCCCGGAACCAGAAGGCTTCGTCGTCGATGCCCGAGACGTCGAAGATCGTCAACTGTACCAGCTCGAGCTTAACCGCATCGGGCAGCAGGAACAGTTGCTTCGGTGCCCCCTCAGTCCATTGCTTGCGGGCTTGCGCAACGACCTCCTGGATCTCCTTTTCGATCTTAAGCAGCGACCCGGCCTCGCCCGCCAGCTTCATCTTCTCGAAGATCGCGGCCACGAGTTGACCCAGCACGGGTGGGTTCAGCTCGGCAGTGAATTCGGCCAGCAGCTCCCGTTCGCCGGGCATGGGTTCTGCGCAAACCACGTTGGCCTTGCTGATTTTTGGCCGCTCGGCGGGTTTGATCCCCATTTCCTGATAAGCTCGCTGTGCCCGCAGCCAAAGCGCCAGCGCTGCGATTTGGCAGGCGCGCGGGTCAATGTCGATGATATGGATATTGTGCGCCAGGATTAGGCCGGGGATCGCCCGACGGTACGCCTCCCGACTGGGGTAATCGGTGCGCAGCCGCATCCCTAGGTCAGGGTCGTCGTATGCTTCCTCGTAAATCACCTGGAACAGGTCGAAGCAGTAGAGGCCGAAATGACCGCTGCCCCCGGCAGGGTCGAGCATCAGGATCTCACGCGGGTCCTTCTTGGCGCGGTAAGGGATGTATGCCGGCTGCTGGAGCAGTTCGCCTTGGGAGAGGTCTCGTGTTTGTTGCGAAGCGATCGCCGCCGTTAGGGCCCGCCACAGCCGCTCAGTCGGCTCGTTTGCGTAGGGGCCGCCGCTGCTCGTCAGCACGAACTGGCAGAAAGCGGCCAGAAGTGTCGGCACACTCTTGAGAATGGGTGCCTCGGGATCTTCGTTCAGCGCTTCCCATACCCGGCCGAGATGGGGGTAGTCTATCAACTGCTGAAGCGGCTCACCGGTGATCTTTTCGAACTGGTCTGGTGGCACAGCCAGCGCAATCCACCAACGGTGAAGACCGACTTCCTCGGACATAGCCGTGGCAAAGTCACCTCGAAAGGCAGCCTGGACGGTTGCCGGGATGTGGTCCTCGTCAGACTCATTGCCAACGTCCTTGCCTGCCTGGCGTGGATCACCCAAAAAGATCTCCAGCGGTCGGCGGACCAGATATCGGCAACGCTCTGAGAGCGCTGTTTTGCCGCGCTTCATTTCATACCAAATCCGCCCCAGGGTGTTGTCGGTCAGGAACTCCACCACGTAACGGGGGGTATAGAACTGATTGCGAAATGCCAGTTCATACGAGTTGCGGGGCGCCTGGCTTTCTTTGCGGGCCTGGTCGCGTAACTCCTTAGGCGTGAAGTACTGGTACACCCAGCCGATCGTCTCGTCCTCGGTCCAAATGTCCTTCAGTTCGTCGCTGTTGATAAGAGCCAGTACCTTGTCCAGCGAGTATTGCGGCGGGAACAGACGATTGGCCGGGTCGTTCGGAGAGAAGAGGACGCTGATCTCGTCGGCGAAAGTTGCTCCCAACCACTCTAGAAAGTGACGGTAGGCAGCATACGAATCCCCGCCTGACCAGAGCGCCTCGTCGGCCGGATGATCGGCGAGGTAGAACATGAAGCCCTGGGACTTGGGGCCGCGTGTCACCGTCTCGCGGATCAGCCCGCGGGTCTCCATCATCTTGTAGGCACACAGGCGGTTGAGGTGGGTAAAGGCGACCTCGCGCACCAGTTGCGAGACTGCCTCTTGGGGTTTGAAGCCCCCGGCTCGGATGTGGTCGAGGTGGGTCACGAGATCCTGACGGTACGCCTGTTCCTCGGCTGATAGATGGGGCATCTTCTCGGCAGGGTCGAGCTTACCCGTCAGGTAGATACCGAAGCTGCCCTCAAGCTCCTGGCTGATAGCGGTCTCGAGGAGCTTGCGGCATTGGGTCACAGCGTTGCGGAGAGTATTGCGAAGGGCTTTATCCATCTGTCTTCTTCACCGAGACCATCTTCAAGAGTTCAGTGCCAAGCGAGATCAGGGAGAACAGGTTCGAGCTTTCTACCTCGAATGCTTCACCATGTGCCACCCTGTTTCGAACGGTCCAGAAATCTCGAAATGCGGGCATAAGCTCTTGTGGGAAGATACCTGCGCTGACACCTACGTTCACCATCTGTGACAATGACATGAATCGCTTGCTTTCGGCCAGTCCAGCTTCTTCGATCCGAGCTCGCACCTGCTGCTCCAGCTTCGCGGCCACGAGAAGCAGCGCGGCGCGAGGATCTTTGCTTGTTTCTAGGAGGATCTCGTTGATTTCTGACGTAGTACTAGCCGGCCATTCGGCAGTGGGAGACTTGGCGACAGACTCCTGAGCCTTCTCGACCTCTCTGCCGAGTCTGGAAATCTGCTCAACGAGTTCAATCTCAGTGTCCCCGATCTTGATACGCTTGATGTACGGCGCAAGTGCCTTTAGCTCTGGCATAACAAATGCGAGTGCTGCAATTGCCAGAAGCCATACAGTGCTTGTGTCAACTTTCGCGTCCGGCCACCTGAGCCGGGAAGTTACCAATGCCAGACACGCGACGACGATGATCCATCTCTTCCACATGCTTACCTCATTCCAACATAACTCTGATGCCCTCGGCCACGAGTTTCAGCAAATGCTCGCGCAAACGATCGATGGCCTGTTCGACCGCGTCTTCTGAATCGAGCACGTCGTCGCTGAGGAACTCTGCGACGCTCACACGCTCGATTTTCGCTTCACTCGACGCGGTCAGCTCACGGATGCGGGCTATGGCCTGCGCCTTCAGACCGGGCAGAGCGGCCAGGTCGGACTCGATTTGCTTCAACGTGGCCGCGCATGTCCGGCAATTCGTTGCGCCGGCCGGCAGGTCCAGAGTGGGGCAGGCACGCGTGGTGAGCGCGGTCAACACCGGCGCTTGCATTTCGGCGCTGACTAGGGGCCATTCTGGCGAACCCTTGACGTCGTCAACCGCACTCCCATACACGCCGGTTCGCTGGCTGTGTAGCTTGGCGTAGGTGGTTCCATAGGCGGCCGCTATTGCGGTCCCACCCTGCTTTATCTCGGGCATGACCTCGTAGAACGTGTGGCACGCTAATTGCTCGCGCAGAGTTTTGGTCTTGGCCGCCAGAACGCCGTTCTCGCCGCGTTCGGATAGCACCGGCCACATGATCTCGGCCGCAGCACGCGCCGAGCGGATGGTCAGCAATCCATCGGCTGTGATTGCCTGGGCGATGCGCTGGGTGCGGTCGCGCGCCTGCTTCAAGGATGTTCCTTCGCCCGCCAGGATCCGCACGCAGTCCTCAGCACTGCCATTCAGGATGGAGTTCAGGTTGGTATGATAATCGGCAAGTAGATCCTCCACAGGCAGCTGGTGTGCTTGCGCTTGGGCTTCGAGGGGTAGCAGTTGGTTCAACTCGGCCTGAGCCAGCTTCTTCAAGCCCGCCGCGATGGCGTTTTTCTCGACATCCACGGTCTGTCCAGTCAGCAGCTCGTAGCTTTCGACCGCGCTGGTCAGGGTCTTGAGGTCGATAGGCTTGGCCGGCGTGAACAGGGCCGAGCGGAAAGCCGGGTTGTTGGTAAAGGGTACTCGGCTGAGCGGCTCCTGATACGAGTCGTAGCGCCGGCCGCCGTGCGTCACGTCCACCGAACCGGCCCGGAACAGCACGGCCAAAACGAGGCGCAACATATCCAGGTCCCAGCCGTAGCCGATGCCGCCGAAGTGGGTCTCGACCGCTTTACCCGTGCGCGTCTCCTTGTTACCATAGGCGTGCTCGTGGTTCAGATAATCGAGCACTTCCTTAGCGACGTCGGCAGAAGGGTTGGGCACCCATTTGGTACCCTCCTTGATCACCAATCCCAGGCCCTGGTTTCCAGTGTAGAACACTTGGGACAAGCCACTAAGATTAGCCGCCTTCAACACCTCTTCGGGCTCCGTGCCCTTGAGCGAGCGCGCCCCCATCTCCAGCTTGGGGTACAGGTCGGGCATTGCCAGGTCGAGCAGTTTTTTGAGGATCTCGGGCAGGCTCTTGCCAAGCGCGGAGCCGTCTTTCCCGACCCCGCGGAAGAGGCCGGTGCCGCCCTGCACCGCCTCGGTGACCTTGTCGCGCAGGCGGCTCTGAAGCCGCAAGACCTCGGTCGTCTCGTTTTGCAGGCAGCTGGCTTCATCCGACGAAATCTTGTTTTGCGCTCGTAACTGGTCATACTTGGTCACCATCTGCCGTGAGGCATATAGGTTGGCGATCAGGTTATCGATCTCCGGCGTCAGCGCGCAGACCCAATAGAGGTCGGACTTGTGAGCATCCAGGCGGCTCTCCGCCCGCGCGGCATCCAGTTTCTCGCTAAACAGGGCCGGATCGTCAGCGGTGCAGATGGAGAGGGTAATCTGACCCTCATCGCCTGCGCGACTCCCATCCACAGTAATACCGACACGGAAGCTGCGCAGGTCCTTGTAGCGATACGTCCGGATCTTCGGGTCCCCGAAGACATCGCCGAGCGCGCTGCGCAGGATCTCGTGTCGATCCTTAGGCTTGGGCTCCAGGTGGCCGCGGCGCTCCGTTTCCCAATTCTTCTCCTGCGCCGTCTGCAACTTCCAGCCGTCTTCTGTGTTACGCACGAACTGGGCATTTTCCAGCTGCTTCAGCGCCTCCGCAACGGCAGCTAACGGCGCCGGAACTCCCACCGCATCGACGAGGCAGGCAGCGATATTGGCCTCGGTGCGCGGCAGATCGCGCACGAATTCAAGTAGACAGACAGCTTTGGCGACCCGCAGGGGCATACTCTGATCCTGCCCACCAGAGGACGCATCTCCTTTGAAGCGCTCGCGGATGTCGCTGATGTCTTTCTGTCGTTCGGATGACAGGTTCCCTTCCACCAGCTCGAAGATCTTGTCGAGGGTGACCAGTGCGCCGGCGGGTTTGTCCGCCATGCGCGTGCGCGGTGACACCAGCATCTCGTAGGCTTGCTTGATGATTGTGCGGTTGCTGCCGCCCAGGTGCTTCGGTGCGCCGGGCTGCAGCCGGATGCCTGACATGATGTCAATAGACAGCTCGATGAAATGCGGCAGGTATGGATAGAACTGGACAAACTCCTCGGCCGTTACGGCGCTCTTGCGTGCCGTGCGCTCGAGGCGGCACGCGGCATTCAACTGCCCTTGCGAATCGGCGTACAGCCTTTTGAGGACGGCAACCGCGCCATCCTTTTTGGCCAGCACACGCCGCGTGGCGACCTCCCGGATGTCGGCCGGCGCCAGGTCGATGCGATGCTTGAAACGATCCTGCAATTTGGCCAGCTCGACACGCTTGGAATCTAGCGCAGCCACAACCTCGTCCAGTTTCTCCTGTGAGGTCACGATCACCCACACCGGCGCCACAGCCTGCTTGGCCTTCAGTCGGTTCTTGCTTTCCCTGCCGAACTCCTCGATCAGCGCTCGCAGGTCCTCGATCTTTTCGGTACTACGAGCCACGTACTGGCCCACCTCGTCGACGATAAACGCCAGCGCCTTACCCGGACGGCGCCGCGCTGACAGATCGAAGGCACGCTGCACGAACTTGCTCACGGTGATGTCGGCGCTCTTGCCGTGGAGCGATCCTGACCAGCTGTCGGCCGCGGGATAGGTGGCCGGATCCAGTCGGTGCAGGACCGCGCTTGCCCGCGAGATCTTCTGTGCTCCCTTGCGTACTGTGCGCCATTCGATCCCGTGGATCTCATAACAGCGAGTCACGAAGGCATCAAGCTGCCCTTCGGCTTCGAGCTCTATCTCCAGCTCCGCCACGTCGAAATCCTCGGCGTAGTCCAACTGGCGCAACAGCACCGTGTACATAACCTCAGCCAATCGCTCGGTAGCGCGCTTGACCGCTCTCTCCACCGAAACGTCGAACATGATCACTTCGGTCGGGGTATGAGTGTTGAGCCAATCGATGAAATTCGCTATCTTGCTGTCCTTGACCTGAGCCTTGAACAGGTCGGCGGCACTCCTGCCGAGCACCGGTGGGTTAGCCAGGACATAGCCGAGGTTCTTCGCAAATGACGATTTGCCCGAACCGAAAAACCCCGAGATCCAGACACCTACGCCCTCGTGCGGCTCGGAAGGGGCATCCACCATGGCCTTGAGGAGCTCGCGATACTGGACCGCGATGCGGGGCGTGGCAACATACTCGGTGAGTTCGGTATAGACCGTCGCCTCATCGGTCTGGTAGACCTTGATGATCTCCTCAATCTGTTGGCTGAGGTCACGCGACAGTAGTTCGCCGATGGTGCCCATATCACTCTCTCCCATAGATCTTGACGCGGTAGCTGCCCAGGGGTTCATCATCGGAGCGCAGGCCCATAAAGTTGAGCGAGCCACGCCAGGTGCCCGGGTAGAACAGGACCGCCGGCACTTTTACCCGCCCCATCACTTGCTCCAGTAAGGCCGAGATCCGGTAGGCGTACGGTGCAAAGACCGTTGCGCGCTGAAGGAATACCAGCTCCGTTAGCGGATCCATCCCCCGCGTTGCTTCCACCAGAAGGTCTGAGAGGCATCGCCAATCGGGGTCGGACAGGTAGGTGCTGACCTGTTCCTCAGCTGCAACAAAGCCCCGCTCCTGCTCGAGTTGCACGATGGCCCCCAACCCTTCGGATTCTTCGATGCTCTGCCAGAACAGCTTGGCCAGCGAGAGTAAATGCACCGTTTTGCCGGTAACATTGTGCGTGCGCGTCGCCAGGTGCGCGACTTCGCGCCGCATCAGCCACTCGTTCTCCTCAGGGTTACTCGGATCGTAGCGAAAGATCGCGAAGGGCAGGTCGCTGGACATAGTGAACGCTGGCGGAGTAGCTTGCAGATCACGTTCGAGGAGCTCAATGCGGTCTTTGAGCGATAACATGGGCATACTCCTCGAGGGATGGGACGGGAAACTCGATACGGACCACGGAGCCGGCGGCGTGGTATTCTAGCAAGTGCTGCTGGTGCGCTTCCATCAGAAATCGCTCGACGCCCGCGGGAGGTAAGAAAAAGAGCCGCCATTCGGGATGGTTGATTAAGAGCGCGCCGGATGGCTGCTCCTGCTGAAGGTAGAAAACAAGGTACGCAAAAGCCTCGATCGGCAGATAGACGGGCGCCAGGCGTTTCTTGACAGCGCCCTGTAGGACGCCAAAGTCCCGCAATGTCGCCATAAGGCCCTGCGCCACTCTGAGCGTCGTCGGTTCCGACCAGCGTCCGGTCGTCTTTCCCTGATCCACCCAATCCGCCAGAGCGCGCTCGATCTCCACCGTGGTCACCAGGGTAAGCCCACGTGCTTGGAGGGGGTAAAGAAGCTCGGTCACGGTGTCGTGCAGGAGTCTGTCGGACTGCGCAGCGTGGTAGTAAAGGATCCGATCCAGGGCTTCGGGAGCGAATCCGGCCTGCACCAAGGTAACAAGCGCGCTGATGATCGACGGTGAGCAGAGGTAGCGCTGCCGGAAAGCGCTCAAGATCTCCTCAACCCGGGCGCGGGACCCCTTGCCGAACACGTTGTCGCGCTGCAGGCGATCGAGGTTATCTTCAACCGGCCGTCCGGCGTCCCAATGCGCGAGCAGAGCCTTGGTATCCGGAAGCAGCGCACCCGCTTTGATGATCTTGGTCGTATATGCGCTTTGCACCGCATTCGGCATAGATACTAGTCCTTACGGCCCAAGAACGAAATCGCAGTGGTGATAAGCCCGAGAATTTGGGCCCGGGCTTGACAAAATGACGGGGCAAAACCTAGTAGAGAAATAGAGCCTGCCCTTGGCACTCGCCGCGAGTTGTCCGCTGGCGCTGATACTGAACAGCTCGAGCTCTTCACGCGCCCAGTCAGCTGGTCAGTCGCGACTCTCGATGCGCGGGCCGTATGTCGGACCGACCGATCTGCAAATACCTCATGCCTGATGAGAGTAAGGGGCGGTGACCATAAATAAAAGACCGCCCCTCGATATGCAAACTTGGCTGTTTGACCGGGGCGGCCTGTTGCGCTATAGTTGCGTTGCCATGGCAGCCCCGCCTTGGCCGTGCCTCGGGCTCTGATCCAGCCGCGAGGCATTCCTATTCAATTGCAGCACATTCTATCACAACTTGTGGATTGCGGGTAAAGGCCGTTTGTCCGGCGAGACACAAAATGCGATCCTCTCTCTTTTGCCGGCTCTGATTCGAGCGCGATTATAACTCGGGATATGTTCGCGCTTCGCGGTCCGAACACCTCCGCGGCTCCGCGCCGGCCGGCCACTCATGCGCCCGCGGGCGGCAGCTTGACCACGTACTGGTATGTCGGGTCAATCTTCTGGCGCTGGAGGATCGGGATGATTTCTCGCCAGGCCGCGACGACGCCGGTCGGGGAGGGCGGGAGGTCCCGCTGGATGGCGGCGTGGAGCTTGCCCAGGTTGTAGCACGGCGCCGCGGCGTACATGTGGTGCTCGATGTGGTAGTTCATGTGCCAGTAGAGGAAACGCAAGAACGGGTTCAGGAGGATGGTGCGGGTGCAGAGCCGGAAATCGGCGACGTTATCCTGCAGGCCGATATGCTGCGTGTTGTTGCAGGACCACTGCAGCCCGTTGCCATAAAACACGGCCAGCGTGATCAGCACGGGCAGCAGCCATACGCCAAAATAGAGCGAGACGGCCGTCAGCAGCAGGTGGCCGGCCAGCAGGATGCGCGACCAGGTGAACAGGCGGCGTCGCTTGCCAGGGTCGGAGGCCGGGAAGAGGTAGTTCTCCCACTGGCCCTCGAGCCGGCCGGCGCTGAGCCGCACGACCTCCTTCATCCGCTTCGCGAACAGCCAGGGGCTCATGACCGCGAGCTTGAGGAAGTCGACGAGCGTTAGCTTGACCGGTAGCACCACTTCCAGATCGGCGGGCGGGTGCAGCGTGTACTTATGGTGTTCCTGATGACTGGCCCAGAAAAAGATGGGGTCAAGCCAGCCCAGGAAGCTGAAGACGTAGAGGAACAGGGTGTTCAACGCCTTGGATTTGAAGACCGTCTTATGTACCAGCTCGTGGAACCCGTTGAGCACAAATGCGTAGAAGGTCCCGTGCACGTAAAGTACCAGCAATAGTACTGGCCAGGCCCGGTGGGCGGCCGCATAGAAGGCGGCGGCGGCTGTAAGCACGAGCAGACCGAGGTAGCCGAGCGTCTGCAGGAGCCCCAGCCGGTCGCTGCGTTGGTTCAGCCGATCTAGCGTTTGACGATCCACCGGCGACCGGTACCAGGGGATCCGCAGCTTTTTTAGGTCAGCTTCCATGCCCGTCGCCTACTCAAGATCGAATCGGAAAGCCGTTGGAGGGGTGTACGACGGCAGATAAGATACCATGGATTGCGTCGGCCGCACAAGCCGCCAGCGTGCGACAAGTCGCAATTCAATTTCGGGGCAAGGGCGAGCAGTTTCCCCCTTCCTGCGTCGGGAAGGGGGCCAGGGGGTTAGGTTCTGCGCCCCACTTTCTGGCTCTTGCGCAAAACATTTGTTCTATGGTACACTGATTATGAGGATCATGCACGTGCCGTTCCACGCAACTTCAGCAAATTCCGCCCTACCGTCGTACTGTCGTACTGTCGTATTGTCAAACACACCCCCCGTTGAGACTGTTAAGAAAGGTTGGCAAAAATCGCAACAGCGCCCGCTGTTTGCCGTGATCGTGACCGTCAAGGCGTGCTCTTCAGCGCCCCCTGGCTAACTGGCGGCGCTTGCCCTTTTGAACGTGATGGTAAATGTAGTAAGCCAGCGCCGCGAGGATGACGAGGGCGATTGGGATGTCGAACGGGCGCATGGCGGCGCGCAGTTGCTCCCAGTTGGCGCCGAAGACGTAGCCGCCCCAGGCGAGCAGGGCGCACCAGATGAACGAACCGGCGAAAGTGAAGGCCACGAAACGCGGGAAATTCATCTTGACGACGCCGGCCGGGAATGAGATGAACGTGCGGACAATGGGCAGCAGACGTGAGATGAAGGCGGCCCAGTCGCCCCAGCGGGCGAACCAGTGGTCGGCGTTCTCCAGGTCTTCCTCGGCCACCAGGATCCAGCGGCCGTAGCGTTTGATCAGCGGCCTGCCGCCCCAGGCGCCCAGCGCGTAACTGAGCATCGAGCCGAGCGTGCAGCCCAGGCCGCCCATGAGACCGCCTATGACGGCCGCCTGCCACGCCGCCAGCCCACGTGCCTGCACGAGCATCCAGCCCGCCAGTGGCATCGTGACCTCGCTCGGGATCGGGATGTTGCAGCTTTCAACGGTCATGATTGCGACTACGCCCGGCCAACCGATGGTCTGCAGCAGCTGGGTGAGAAATGCCACAATCTGTTGTTCGAGATGAACCAACCTACGCCTCCGATAGTCAGGGATTATGATTAAGCGGAATCAGGCGATTATATCATCGCCGCCGGTCCGCTCAAAACGTCGGGTCGGGTCGGGACGAGGCCAATTCTACCGTACGAGCGGAGAGATGCTACGGAAGAGACACTACGGAGAAAAGAGGGTGAGGGCGCGATAATCAAAGAGTGTAGGCAGGGGGAAGGTACGACGCTGAACGCGCAACGCTTTGACGCCCGCCTGTTCCCTGTGTTACACTTGCCTTGCTAATCTGCACTAGGAAAGAGTCGGAATGAAAAACTCGCGTTCGATACGCAATACTTTGATCTATGCGCTGTTGCTGGTCGCGCTGGCCGTCTTCTTTGTCACGTCCTTCACCCGCAATAGCGATACTGTGCTCCCATTGGATATCAGCCAGGTCGCACAGCGCGCACGCGCCGGCGAGGTGAAGGCGATCACCGTCAATGGGAGCGATCTCACCGTTGAGCTGGCGAACGGGCAGAAAGTGCACGCGCGCAAGGAAGACGACGGTAGCGTTGTGGAGACTCTCACTAACCTGGGCGTGCCATCGAGTTCCTTCGGCAGCGGACCAAACCAGATCCAGATTCAAATCAAGCCGCCGAGCGCGTGGTCGAATATCGCGCCGATCCTGGCCTCGCTCTTGCCGATCGTCTTGCTGGCCGGCTTTTTCATCTTTATCCTGCGCCAGGCCCAGGGGGCCGGCAACCAGGCCTTTTCTTTCGGCAAGAGCCGGGCGCGCATGTTCACGGGTGACAAGCCGACGGTGACCTTCGCGGATGTGGCCGGGGCCGATGAATCGAAGCAAGAGCTGCAAGAGGTGGTGGAGTTCCTCAAGGAGCCGCAGAAGTTCGCCTCG
>Ga0209540_10000621_pt1 | contig 31899 bp, 25 predicted proteins | sample BarGraIncu01121A_FD_184501 | JGI IMG/M metagenome (GOLD analysis project Ga0209540, IMG submission 184501) | Arctic peat soil microbial communities from Barrow, Alaska - Barrow Graham LP Incubations 011-21A (SPAdes) (version 2) | ecosystem: Environmental > Terrestrial > Soil > Wetlands > Peat... | reverse complement strand
GGCCTTCTTAGCCACAGCATTGACAACCTGACGCTTTATTACGCTATCAAGCACCCACAAGTATTGGCAATTGCTGATCTGGTGACCGAGTTGATGCATCGGGAAATCGGGAATCCCCAGAGTGTGACAGAAAACGCGTAATGAATGGGACCGGAACCCGTTCAACCTGACCACGTTTGCGGCCAATCGGGCAAACCCAATCTAAACTTTTGCTAAAAAGTTGATATTGGTAAAAACCACGTAACGTCTTTCATGTCGGACTGTTATAGGATTTTCGTTCGTGTCGGCGGGGCTTTAGCCGTTTTTGTATGTTAACTTATAAGAGGGTTTGGCAGGTAAGTTGAGTTCCATCGAATACATTGGTACCTGGTGACACGAAGTGTTGGGTCCACCCCAACATGCCCCTGGGGCCGATTCGCTGGCGGCAAAGGCGACCGTTGAAGAGGCGAGGCGGGCATGATCGTTGAACCAAGGGGAGGGGGTGACCTCTTCCCTGTTTTTCATCATTGAAGGAAGTAGAGGGGGGATTTGGGGCGGTCAGTCGTCATCATCAGTTTCAGGCGGCAGCAAGATGTACTCCTGAAGCACTATTTCCCTTGCCCCCTGCATCCCCACTCCGCTCCTTAACAAGCCGTCTAGTTCCGTGACTGCCTGTTCCGCTGCTTCCTTCACGGTCTCTTCGAATATCCCCTCACTCTTGAGGCCCGCGGTCATGGCCGGCAGATGCTTCGTCCAGTGCTTTCGCGCCATAGCTTCGAATACAATCATTTTCAGCACCTCCTGCTATCGATGTAGCCGACAAAACCATTGTGTTTGTTTAGCCATTTAGAGGTCCTTCACTTCAGAGTTGAAAACCATGGTAAATATTATTTCACGGCCTTTGCTTCGTTTAACCTGCGCTGGATACCTGCTAGGTCACCTTCATGCTTCCTTATATCCGACTTGTATCGGCTTTCCTCTTTCTTTTGTTCTATAATTTCGTCAGAGATTCTCCCTAATTCCCTAATTGCCATTCCTCGGGAAGGTGACATAGGCGGGATAGAGAACATTAGCCCATTCATGTTCTTTTTCTCTTCAGTCAACTCGCTTATTTTGTCATTCACTCGTTCTAATTCCTGCCTGAGCTGGTCGATTTGGTATAGTTCCGAGTCTTTACTGCCATTGAGTGAATTTATTTCGTTAAGGTTGTTGCCATTGGCAGTATTGGCGGGAGCGGAGATTTGGTTCCCGACGCATACCGCTTCAATTTTATCGCCTCTGTCGATGAACGTGCATTCAGCGGAAACGATGCACGGGGGAATGGAAATAGCGACTAGTACGAGATATGCAATGCCCCTTTTCATGAATTCTCCCTATCCCCTCTGTTTCACACAAGCTATCCGAAATTTTTTACACCATGGGAGTCCGCTCTTCCAGGTTTCAACGGTTAATATGGCAATAGCGTACGGAGACGAGTCGGAAAAAACATGGATTACTCATGCCATGGGTGCAAATCCATGAGGAAATATGCACCCAAAAGGTGTATAAATCAACAGCATTATGCAGCCTGCGGATGGTATTTGAGATTATAGGCTTTTTGCTATAGTGCGGGGATGAAACCAACCGAAATAATCAGCAACAAACAGATTGGCGAGAGAATTAAGTTCCGCAGGCAGGATGTCGGTATGTCGCAGGAAAGTCTTGCGGAGATACTGGACGTTTCATATCAGCAGGTACAGCGGTATGAGAGCGGCAGGAACCGGCTTAGTGTCGAAAGCATTCAACTCATCGCACACGCTTTGGGTGTACCCATCACCTTTTTCTTTGAACCCCTCTCAACAACTGAATCGGTGGCATTAACCGATTCCCCTGCCGGCGAAAAAACCCTCCTCAAGCATTTTAGACAAATCCAATGTAATCCGGATCGCCAAGCTGTTGTTCTGGTCGCCCGCCGCTTGGCAGCGAAACGGTAGAAAAAAGCTCTGGCACTTGGTTTCTAACCGGCAGAGGTACCTTTCCCCTCCCGGATTGGGACGGGAAAGGTACCTCTGCGACCTACATAACCCCTTCGATTGGAGTGTCACGGGGGTATGGTCTTTCGGCTAAACTCAACGTCGGGCGTATCCTAACCACTCGCGGCAAGCGGGGAACTTGGACTTATACCGTCGCTCCTCCAATTCTTCGTAAGAAGACAACCTATCCGCGTCGCCTGTCTCTTATAGAGGATTATCCCACCCTTCCATACCCCTTCTGGGTGTTATTTCAGAATGGGCTTTATAACGCCGAGCTTACATGTTATGAAGAGCGCTGTTTCTTACTCAAACTGAAATATCACGACTCCATTGCCGATGCTGTTGCCGACCTGGGCAAACCTGATGAAATCGGCAAGACATTCGCCGGGTTTCAACAGTATTTGTATCAGCAACAGACTCCAATGTGTTAAGCTGGCCAATTTAGTCTCGTCTTCCAATCCGGAGGTCGAAGGTTTGTGTAAAAAAACTAACAGATTTTTAAATTCCCGCATCGCAAAGCAAAAGGATTGTATATGGAACAGATGCCAATTACGCAGGAGCAAATAAAAGAAGCCATGTTCCGTGATGAAGTTGATCTTGAAAACACTATAAAAAAATATGAAGAAGTATCTGATAAAATAAATTCGATAAAACTTAGACTCGAAAATACTAACAGCAATAACTTTAAAGAAATAATTGAAATTGAGACTGAACTAAGCGAGTTTGAAAAAACGTCAAAGAAAGTCCAAATGGAAATAATTGGACATATGCGACGGAGCATGGCAGATTACGAATTAAGTATAAAACGTTCAACTGAGCTATCTCTTAGGATGAAGTCGATCAGACTCAGTATAGAGGCAAACTACAAAAGCAAACAGTTAAAGCTTAATGGATACTTAGCTTCTTCGATAGGGGCTCTTCTTATCCTGGGCAAAATATTAAGTTACAGTAAGTTAATTGTGTTGAGCTTTACAGCTGTAACAGTATTTGTGGTTGCAATTATATATAGGTACATCCATTTCAACAAAACAAAATATAACAACTCAATGAAAGAGATCGAAGAAATTGAGTTCGAAATTGGTAAGACCCTAGAACTTCAAGGGATTATGATAGCAAAAAATGAGAGGATGTCAGAAATGCTTGTGCAGATGGAGAAAGGGGGCGCAGCATGATAGGTATCCCAGACTCTATTGTCTATTTTGTATGTATATTGACTGGCATTTTCTATGCAGGATACAGCTACACCAAGAATAAATCTAAACCAAATTTGGTTGATTTTTGTATCATTGTCACAACGTCTTTTGCATTTTATACTGGATTAGAGTTAGTGCTAAACATGCTACTGAATAGTAGTATATCGTTAGGACAGCTCAAGGGCTCAAAGTTAACTATTCTGCTAGGTGGGTCAGCTGTTGTATGGATTTCGGTCACCTGTATTATTGACACATTCAGAAAAACACCTTAATTCCTAAACGTATGCTAGTTGCACTTATGTCAGCGCCCAGTGTTGCAGTCTCCCAATATCGATCAGTTGAGGCGTTGGGGGTTCGGGTCGGTCACTAAGTTGACGAGCCTTTATGCATTTTGCTGTGCTAACATGCTGGGACTCAACCAAGTTCGCCGTTAACACAGCCTTTCACCCGTCTTCACACTCACCCCCTTACTCCGCCCTTACCATGGCACAAAAGGGTTATTTCGCGTCATTTCGCGTTCGGACCAGTCCCCAACTTGGGGTGTTATTTCTGGTAGGTCTGGAGATCCTAACGGCCCAAGGGTGTCATCGACACCTGAATGGTGGGGGGAATCCTTGGATCGAGGTGCTCCCGTTGCAATCTCCGGGGGGGGGGCTTCAACCAGCCCGTTGGCGGTCGCCTTAGCCCGGTTCTGCGCGTCCGACGGCGGGGACGGTGACGCCTTCGAGGTCTTTGGACATTTCCCCGCGACTACCTCGGAACAGGTTGATCCTCGACGCAGACTCCTCGCCGCGATCTACCATTGTCCCTAAAACCACCATGTGCTTAGGGTAACCCCAACATTGATGCAACCATGGGCCATTTGTCACCGGCTCCGGACCTTAACCTTTAGGATAAAGTTTAATTCGGAATAGAGCTTTATAGGTGGCGCTTAATGTGGTAGTGGTATTGAGGATGCTGTATTTTGAAGCCCCCGTGTTACTAAAACGGGGGTAAAAGAAACAAATGGAATGGGGGCAGGCAAGATGGCGATTCCTAGAGTGTTCATAAGTTCAACATGCTATGACCTGAAACACGTTCGAGAGAGCTTGAAATACTTCATAAGAACAATCGGATACGAACCAGTTTTGTCGGACGATGGAGATGTCTTTTACAACCCAACGTCCCATACTCATGACTCATGTTTAAAAGAAGTGGCCACTTGCCAATTATTCGTGCTTATCATTGGTGGGAAGCACGGTGGAAATTTCAAAGATGGAGATTCATCTATAACTAATAATGAATATAAAGAAGCTATTAAAAACAATGTGTCAGTATTTGCTCTAGTTGAGAGTTCAGTTCATTCCGATCACCATGTATTTAATACCAACAAAAAAAACCAAGATATAATAGACAAAATTCAGTTTCCTAGCATCGATAACGTAAAAATATTTGATTTTATAGACGAAGTTAGAAAGAGCGCGTTGAATAATGCAATATTTCCATTCAGAAATTTTTCTGATATTGAATCTTATTTACGTAAACAGTGGGCTGGCATGATGTATGAATTCCTAGGCCAGCAAAACAATGAGAAAACTGCTAAAATAACTAACAGGCTTCTGGACGACCTCTCGCTAGCAGCAAGAAAATCTGAAGAACTTATGAAAATCTTGTTAAAAACAACAACTACAGCGGATGCTGATGCAGTCATTAAAGGGGTAAATGATAGAATTGAAGCAATTAATTTCGTAAGATTGATTTTTGATAGTTTCGCTATAGCTAAACTAGAACAAACCACTCTCGACGATCTTGAAACTATTGAACTAAATAAATCATGGGTTGACTTTCTTCTAGATACCAAGGATTTCAGTAAAGAAGAATTACCAAATACTGCTGGTTATTTAGATGCAATATTGTTTGGACCATCGGGTAGGGGCTTAAAAATTGGCGGATATATAGACAATGAGTTCATGCATGATAGTTACACAAATTTGGAGCGAGCATACAAAGCATTGAAAGAGGCCGATATGGACCTAAAGCATGAGGTGTTCTATAAATTGGTCAACGGGTTTTAAAGCTGTAATAGCGGCGGTAACAGATACTCAAGGTAAATCTGCTCCTCCCCGTGCCCATACAGTCCGGCAAAGGAGCCTTTGGGACCAACAGGACACTGGTCTCCTGGACCAAGCCCGACTTCGCTGTTAACGTGGCCTTCCGAAAGTCTTCGCCCTTGCCCCCTCACTCTGCCCTTTACCTTGACTTAATGAGGCCCTCTCAGGGGCTCTGCTCCGACGCGCCCAAATTCTAATATGCGACGCTTGAAGGTCACGACCGGCACCCCGTTGAACTCCAGGCGCTCGACGGACTTGCTCCCGCCATCGCCATCGCCATCGCCATTGGCATTGGCATTGGCATTGGGTCAAGGCGCGGTCCTGCCTGGACATGGGCCGTGTTAACATGAGATACCAACCACGATGGATTGCAGCGTGCGTCCGTTGCCGGTGGCTACTTAGGTCGTCGTGCCACCGCCGGTCATGCTGCCAGTCTAGGGGGAAGGGCCGGAACCGGGAGGCACCGCGATCCTTTTGTATACATGGGGAGGATCAGCCGTAAGGACAGGGCTCCAAATCTGCCCTGTAGTTAATCGGAAGGGGTGAAGGCGGGCTTTACAGCGTCGGTAGTTCAAGCTCGATGGCAAGGAGGTATCCAGTTGGGTGGGATCAGCAGGGGGATGGTATCGCTTCCAGAGGTGTAGCCCGAAGCTGTCTTTGACAGGATCAGTTCCAGGTTCAAGAACGCGGATCGGCTGAAATCGTTCGTGATACTGCAACCTGCGGCTGCTGGACGGGCGACGGCAATACCTCCGGTAACAAAGGACCAAGGCGAAAAGCCCAACAGTGTAGATGGTGTAATTCATAATAGGAGCCTATCTTTTCATCTCGCCCATGGGCCATTCGAGAGAGACCACACAAATCCTTAGAGACCACACCAGAGACCACACGTACCAAAAAGGGGCTACAGCCTAAGCCGTAACCCTTGTTTTAATTGGCTCCCCATCGCGGACTCGAACCACGGACATGGTGATTAACAGTGAGTGGTTCCACGAAAATTAGAGATTGACGCACCACCACGGGCCAGAGATGTCCGGTATTTTTATTTGCAGACTACGGCTCGGATTATGGCACCCCGGATATTTTATTACGGCACCAGCTACGGCATGGAGAAAAAAAGGACTTAACCGAAATGGCTAAGTCCTTGTTGTTATTGCAATAACTGAGTCTGTTTAGACCTAGTACACCCTCCTACTGAGCCAGGGTGTTAACCAGCTTGGTGAGGCGGGAAACGTTTCTGGAAGCATTCGAGGAGTGAATGATCCCTTTGGTTGCTGCGCCGTCGATGATGGGTATCGCAAGGGCGAGAGCTGCGCTGGCAGCTGTCTGATCCTTGGTTGCCACAGCTTCGCGGACACGCTTTATGAAGGTGCGCAGAGTAGTGCGAACGTGCTTGTTACGGTCCGTTTTCTTCTCTGTCTGTTTGATCCTTTTGATTGCCGATTTGTGATTTGCCAAACTGCACCTCCGTGTATTTTAAATAGAACCTTTTGAGTTTTCGAAAGTTAAACTTATACCACCCCGATACGGAGGGTGTCAAGCGAAAAGCCCGCTCCCCGTTGAGAAAAAAGCGCAGCTCGTCGAATCACGAACCTTACCACTCTTCCCGCGGTTTTTCCAGCAATTTCTTCCGGTTCAAAGCAGATAATTCCCCCTGCTCATCCCTCTCAAACTCTCGGTCGAGCTGCGTAAACTCCCACGGCGTTGTCGGCGACCAGGGAAGCATCAAGGGGGGAAGATGGAGCATCAAGGGGAAGCATCGGCAGGCTGTTGATCTCGATGAGGGAGACGCAGGTTGGCCGGATTTTGATGACGGCCGACACGCGCAGGCGCTATCCGGGTGACCATGGGGTGAATGCGCCGCAGCCGGCATGGTACGCTAACAATGGAAGGGGTGTGCAAGCACACCCCTTCCATTCAGGTAGCTTCCTCTACCACTCTTGCTTCTGTTTCTCTGCAATTTTCTTCAGGTAGAGTTCCGGGCTGGTCAGCTTCAGGATCTCTTTCTCGCTATAGCCTAACTCCTTCAGGTTCAGCACGCCGTTCGGGGCGTGGCAGTTGGCGCAGAAGAGGGACTTGGTCTTGGTCACCAGGTGGTTGCTCCCGAAGTAGATGGTCTGCCAGCCGGTGACGGCGTTCTTGGCAACTGCCTCCGGATCTTTCATCCCGAGGGTGCGTGCTGCGGAGGCAACACCGGCTCGCGTGTCGCCATCGGCCATGGGCGGGGCGAAATCCATGGAGAGGAGCTGTCCGCTCTTCTTGTCGTAGAAGGCCTTGCCCTGAAAGATCTTGAAGGGGGTTATCTTGCTCCTGACGTCCTTCATGCTCCCCTTGGGACCTATGAAGTGCGGGGTGTTTTTTACCGTTCCGTTGTACCAGGCGTAGACCGGGGTCGTCTCGTTCGCCTCTTTCTTCAGTGTGGTCGGCTCATAGAACTTGTCAGCGCTCTGCTCCCATACCGTGAAGTCCTTGGCGAAGGCGCCGCCGGTGCGGGGGATGTGGCAGGTCTGGCAGGCGATGCGCGCCGTGTGGCGGTTCAGATCCGCATCCTTGTGCGGTTTCAGACCGTGGCATGAGGTGTCCGCGCAGGAGATCAGGATGCCGTCATTGGCCCAGTTGTTCGGGTCGGTGCCGGTCGGTATCCGGTGATTTTTCGCAGTGTGGCAGTCAACGCAGACCATCCCCTTGGCGGCATGGACGTCGGTATCCTTGGTAAAGGAGAAGCCGCGCTTGACGATGACCCCGCCGCCTGCCGCCTCATGGCATACCATGCAGTTCTTCACGGTCGGTTTGCTGATGGCGAGCGCCGCCTTGGTGCTGCGGTCCTGCCCCATGACGATGTGACCCTTGTCGTCCTTGAACGCCTTGCGCTGCCGGAAGTCGTAATCGCCCGAGTGGCAGACCAGGCAATCGATCGCCTTCTCCGCTTCCGGACCGGTGCTCCCGACGTCGCTTAGGTGATTACCCGGGTGACAGGTGTTGCAGCCGGTGAACTTCGTCTTTCCCGTTACCGGGCTCTTCGGGATCTCTTTCAGGTTGTTCACGATGTCGTTGCCGTTGCACATGACGTAGATGCGGTTCTTCATGCCGTACTCTTTTTTCGGGTCCAGTCCCTCGACGTTGGTGACCTTCGAGGCGTGTTTCCAGTGCACCGTACCGAGGAACGCCTTAGCGGTCCCGGGGTGGCACTCCTCGCAGGTTTCGGGTCCCTTGTATCCGCTCTTCGCAAGGGACTCTTTCCCCGGGTGCTCGCCTGCGATTGCCACCGTCGCCACCAGGGCGACACCGAGGAGTGCTGCAACAATGCTTAACCTTGTCATGTAATACCTCTCTTGTGATGTTTTTTCGGCGCTTGGCCAATCGTAAACGGGTGCGCGGGTTTGTCAATGTACGGATCGCGGCACAGGCGCGGTTTTCATTATTAGGATATTTGTATAGTTGAATGTATGGCCTGGGAAAAAACGCTGTAATCTTCGAGAAAACTACAGCGTAGCCGTGCAGACAGAGTATTTTGCGGGGTTAACCTAGCATCCTGCCGTCTTCCTGAACAGCTTGGATACGTTCTTGCCGTCGATCACTTCGTACTTGCAGCGGATCTCGTCACCCTCGACGATCCTGTGATCCTTGAACTTGTCCAGGGTGAGGTCGTCGTTCACGGTAATGACGATCAGCGCCTCGGTCTTGTTGTCCTTGAGCGTGGCGGTCGCAGTCTTCGCGTCCTTGCCGGCGATCTCGATCTTCGTGATGACGCCGACGAACTTGATCTCGTCCGCCTGCGCGGCCTTGCTGAACCCGAAAAGTGAAGCTGCCACAATTGCCAGGACTGCCATGAAAGATACCATTTTTTTCATTTGTGTTTTCCTTTTTTCCGGACGGCAGGGGGATGGTATCACCAGGCCGTCACCTTGCAAACATGGGTCGTGAGTGGTGGAGAGGGGCACGCAGCCCCTCCCCACCCTTGCGGTTACAGATGTTAGAACTTAACTTCGAAAGTAGCGTAGATGTCATACGCTTTTTCCAGCGGGATGAGCATCTGCATGCTGTTCGCCTGGATGTCGGCGATCTTTACCGGCGCACCTACCCAGTTGTTGCTCCCGGTGTATTCGAAGTCGTAATACTGGAAGCCGACCCTGAAGAACGCCTTGGAGAGATGGGAAGAGATCGGTTTCAGACCCAGTTCCTGGATCAGGTACGCTTCGTACACGTTGCCGCGGGTTCCGAGCTTGGAGGTCCACATGTCATCGGCTGCAGGTGCGAAGGTGATCCAGTTCTTGGAGCCGTGGTTGTATTCGAAGCCGACCTTCGTCTTGGTCGGCTCGAAGTCGTAACGGGCACCGAGATAACCTGCCCAACCGGTCTTGTCCGATGGGGCCTCCGGGTTGAAAAATGCACCGGTCATTAGCCCCTGAAAGCCGGCCGCACCCGAGACGTTGTTGTTCGGGTGTGTGACGCTCAGGCCGGCATCAGCGAAGAAGTTCAGTTTACCCGGACCAACGTTCTTGATGGTACTCAAGGCGCCTATCTCGTACCAGTCGATGTCACCCAACGCCGTTGACGGGGCGGTGTTGCCGAAGGCGGTGTTCTTCATGACCGGGAAGTCGAAGATGTTGAAGCCGCGATTCCACTGCATCGAAATGCGCAGCGGGTCGGTGTCGATCGGGATGATGGCGACGCCGAGCATGTCGGTGTCGTTCAGACTATTGCTAGTTGTCTCCAAGCCGCTCTCGAAGCCGCGGCCGTAGCAGACCTTGGCATAGGCGCCCGGGAGTCCGTCGATGTCGGGAGCATAGCCGATGGTCATTCCGTCAAAGGCGTAGTCGACCAGCAGCGCCGGGGTCCCGCCGTTGCCGGGGCGCTCGTTGTTCATGCGCAGGTTAGAGGGTGCACCGTTGGTGGAGGGGCGGCGTCCGACCGAGAACCAGACCGGCTGGTCCGCGATGTTGGCCCAGGTGGCAAAGGCGCGGTCCACGTCCAAAAGGCTGGAGGAGGGGACGTGCCCCAGGGTGCCGTCGAAGGTTCCGACCCGGTCAGCGAAAAACGGTGTGCTGCCGCCATTGGTGACGGCGGAATCATCCTGGGAGCCGAACGTCTTGTAGGCAACCAGGCGCACGTTGACCGTCACATCCTTGGTCGCCTTGGCATGCAGGTCGATGCCGAGGCGGTTGGTGTAGAGGGTGTCGTTGTTAGGCTTGTAGGCGGGCACCTGCTGGGCGAAATTCTGCAATCCTCCCAGCATCTGCTGCGTTGCAGGCTGCTGCAGAAACGCCTGTGCGCCGGCAAAGGTAGTGGTCGTTTTCATCTGGTTGGAAAAGCCCATGAGGCCGCTTAGCATCCCCGCATTCAAACCCGGCGCTAAAGTTGGTCCCGTGGGATCGGCGAAGAAATTTCCCTGCAGCGTGTTGGCGGCGTTGGTGAATGTGCCGTTGGCGTCCGTATACGCCTTGGTCTGTCCCCTCATGCTGTCCAGTCTGAACCGGTAGTCGCCGCCGATGTCGAGCCATTTGCTGAGGGTCTTATCCTCAAGCTTTGCGACCTTCCGCGTCAGTTCGTCGACCTTCAGCTTCATAGCCTCATCGTCCGCCATGGCACTGGCAGGTACGGCTAGCGCCAGAAGCAGCGCGCCTGACAAATACTTTTTCAACATCTGGTTCATGTTCTCTCCTTTTCTCTTTTTTGCTCGGGTGAGCAGGGGGTATATCTAATACTGGAGGATTCCCACCTTTTTTACCGGGGAAATTATCATGCAAATCTTAAAAATTCAAGCGGCAAATCGGGGAAATGCCCGGCCAATCAATATGCCATACCATTCCCGACTGACTATTTGACTGATAACCCTAAGCATAAAGTGGACCATTAACCGTATTATGCTGATATTGCCATGTTTGAATGATTGTTGCGTATGCCGGAACCGTGAGATGGCGGATAGTGTCCGGCCTTTAAACCGAATTTCCCCCGACCGATCCAGAAATGGGAGGGGCGGCATTTTATCCGGTTGCGCCCCGGTTATTTCCATCGGCGCTGATCAGTTCCCGCGGGGGGGCGACTTTATTTGCCGCTCAGGTGTTATATGTTCACGGTGTCCGGAAAGAGCGGCGCGAATCGGGTTTACTCTTGCCGCAGGCGTCTTGGCTTGCCGGTTCAGGCAGAAAAAAGTTTTAGATGTTGACGGGACGATGCCAAGTTGCGTAATATCCATATATTTAACCATCAGGGAAACGACGTGAAACAGCAAAAACAGCTCTATCTGGAAACCTTCGGCTGCCAGATGAACGTGAGCGATTCTGAGAAGATAGTTGCCCTCATGAAAGGGATCGGGTACGGCCAGACGGCTGACTCCGCACAGGCGGACCTGATCCTGCTGAACACCTGCAGCATCAGGGCGAAGGCGGAGCAGCGGGTCTACGGCCACCTCGGGAAGTTCAAGGCGATGAAGGCGGGAAAGCCGGGACTCATCATCGGCGTGGGCGGGTGCGTGGCCCAGCAGGAGGGCGAAAGGCTCCTGAAAAAGGCGCCCTTCGTGAACCTGGTGTTCGGCACCCACAACCTGCACCTGCTGCAGGAGATGGTGAGCGGCGCGGAGGAGGGCAAGCGGAGCAGCGAGACAGCCTTTCTCGACGACGAGGCCAGGTTCGACCTGTTCCCGCCTGCGGAGGGCGAGGGGGGCGTGAGCCGCTTCGTCACGGTCATGCAGGGGTGTGACAACTTCTGCTCCTACTGCATCGTGCCGCACGTGCGCGGCCGCGAGATCAGCAGGAGTGCCGCCAAGGTGGTCGAAGAGGTCGCGGCGCTGGCGGCGGCAGGCGTCACCGAGGTGACGCTCCTGGGCCAGAACGTTAACTCGTACGCCTCCAAGAACCCGGGCGAGCCCGATTTTCCGGCACTGCTACGGCTGGTCGCGGCCATCGACGGCATCGAGCGGATCCGCTTCACGACCTCGCATCCCAAGGACATCTCACCGCGGCTGATCGCCTGCTTTGCGGAGATACCGAAGCTCGCCCCCCACATTCATCTCCCCGCCCAGTCCGGAAGCGACGCGGTGCTCAAGCTGATGAACCGCGGCTACACCCGCGCCGGATATCTCGCCAAGGTGGCGGACCTCAAGGCTGCCTGTCCGGGGATTCAGTTTACCGGCGACATGATAGTCGGCTTTCCCGGCGAGGACGAGGAGGCTTTCCAGAGGACACTCGACCTGATGGGGGAAGTGGGCTACGCCGACCTCTTCTCCTTCATCTACTCCGCGCGTCCGGGGACCGGGGCCGCCGAGCTGGCTGACGTCACCGGTTACGCCGAGAAGCTGGGGCGCCTGGAAAGGCTGCAGGCCGCGCAGAAAAAAACGACGCTGGCGAGGAACGAGGGTTTCGTGGGGGCCGTGCAGCGGGTGCTGGTCGAGGGGCTGAGCAGCTCGGGCGATTGCCTCTTCGGCAGGACCGGCGGCAATCGCGGGACGCTCATGGATGGAGACCCTTCCTTGGCCGGCCGGGTGCTGGACGTGAGGATTGTCGAGGGGTTGCAGACCATCCTCAAGGGGGAGATCCTGCATGTGTGATTTTGGGAGGGGTGGCCTTTTATGTATCTAGAGATGAAGGTGTACGGTTTTGCATTGGACGCCATCGCCCAGATGCCGGTCATCATACTGAAGGATGCCGAAGAAAAACACGCGGTTCCGGTCTGGATCAGCACGTCCGAGTCCGTGTCGTTTGCCGCTGAGTTCGTCGGCCGCGAGGTCTCGATAAGAAGCGGCCGCAAGGATCTCTTCACCTCACTCATCGAGAGGCTTGGCATGAGCATTACCATGATTCTCATCGAGAGCGTGCAGGAAGGGCTCTTTACCGCCTCGGTGCGCCTCGCTGCGGCAGATGGCGAGGAGGTGAGGCTGGAACTCCATGTCAGTGAGGCAATGCTTCTTTCCCTGAAGTACCGTTTGCCGGTCATGGTGAACAGCGAGCTCCTGACGCAGGTCTCCACGCTGGACATGAGTGCAGAGGGATTTGCCAAAGAGAACAACGCCCGCCGGTTCGTCGATTTTCTCGACCAGCTCGACCCCTCCACCATGGGGAAGTACCCGATGTGAAGGCGGGAAGACTAGAATCCAGTCCAGCTTAAAACTTCGTCTTTTGCCGACGGTAGGTTGGGGTGAACAGCTCCATCGTGAACCCCAACATAGCAATGTTGGGGTTCACGATGGAGCTGTTCACCGCCAACCTACAAAAAACGGCAATCATAATATATTACGCTTTGATTCCTACAGGAGTGTCCTATGCGCGAAGCATCTTTTGAATTCCTGCAGCAGTTAGTTGCGGCGCCCAGCCCCTCGGGGTACGAACAGCCCGCCCAGCGGATCTTCCGCTCATATATCACTCCCTTCTCCCAGGTGGCAACGGACGTGATGGGGAACGTCTTCGGTATGATCCAGGGGGCCGGGGAGAACCGGCCGCGGGTGATGCTGGTCGGACACTCGGACGAGATCGGCCTCCAGGTGCGCTATCTGGACGACAACGGCTTCATCTACTTTTCCGCCATCGGCGGGGGGGATCCCCACATCACGCCGGGACTCCGGGTTCACGTCCATACCGCCGCAGGGAGGCTGAACGGGGTGGTCGGGAAGAAGCCGATCCACCTGATCGAGCCCAAGGAGCGCGATACGGTCACCAAGCTCGATGCCCAGTACATCGACATCGGCGCCGCCAACAAGCAGGAGGCGGAAGCGCTGGTCAGAGTGGGCGACCCGATCACCTTTGCCGTCTCCCTGGAGCGGCTCTCCGGCGACCGGGTCACCTCGCGGGGGTTCGACGACAAGGCGGGCAGCTTCGTGGTCGCCGAGGTGCTGCGCCGCGTCGCCGCCCTCCCGGTCCAGCTCCCCATCGACCTGTACGGCGTCTCCTCGGTGCAGGAGGAGGTCGGCCTGCGCGGCGGCACCACCAGCAGCTACTCGGTGAACCCCGACATCGGGATCTGCGTGGAAGTGGATTTCGCCACCGACCAGCCTGACGTGGACAAGAAGCATAACGGCGATGTCCGCCTCGGCAAGGGACCGATTCTGCCGCGGGGCCCCAACATCAACCCGGCGCTCTTCGACCTGCTCTCATCCACGGCCACCCAGGAAAACATTCCCGTGCAGTACACCGGAATCGCCAGGGCGACCGGCACCGACGCCAACGCCATGCAGATTTCCCGGGGCGGGGTGGCCACGGCGCTGGTGAAGCTACCGCTGCGCTACATGCATACGCCGGTGGAGACCCTGTCGCTGTCGGATCTGAAAGGGGCCATCACCCTGATCGTGGCGACGCTCGCCCGCATCGGCCACAAGGACGACTTCATCCCCGAATAGGCCGGTTTATCCCGTGCTAAGAAACCGGCGCAGTCTGCCGATTTTCCTCGGACCCCTCGCCCTCCCTCTCGCCCTCCCAAGGGGATGCCGTGGCGCACTTTTATGGATGGCCCCAAAGGCCTGTTTTACGTTAGCGAATTATACTTGGACCTTAACCGGATTTAAGTTGACTTGGGTGGCCCCATGTAATAAATTTTTCGGTTAATATCCTGTGCTGCAACAGATAAAGGAGCTCCCTCATGTTAGAAAGCAACCTCCCTGAAGGTCTCACGTTTGACGATGTCCTGCTCCTTCCGGCCCACTCACTGGTCCTACCCCGCGATGTCGATCTTACCGCCAGGCTTACCAATAACATCCTGCTGAACATACCACTTGTGAGTGCGGCCATGGACACCGTAACGGAGGCGAGGGCCGCGATCTGCATGGCGCGGGAGGGGGGGCTCGGGTTCATCCATAAGAACTTCACCATCGCCGAGCAGGCGATGGAGGTCGATAAGGTCAAGAAGAGCGAGTCGGGGATGATCGTCGACCCGATCACCATGCGGCCGAACCAGCGCATCAGGGAAGCGCTGGAGATGATGGCGAAGTACCGGATCTCCGGCGTGCCGATCACCAAGGCTAACGGCAAGCTGGTCGGCATCCTGACCAACCGGGACCTGCGCTTCGAGACGAACCTGGATCTGCTGATCTCGGACCGGATGACCAAGAAAAACCTGGTCACGGTCCCGGTCGGGACGACACTGGAGCAGGCAAAGGAGCACTTGAAGCATACCAGGATCGAGAAGCTCCTGGTCGTTGATGACGACAGGAACCTGAAGGGGCTCATCACCATCAAGGATATCGAGAAGATCAAGAAGTATCCGAACTCCTGCAAGGACTCCTTCGGTCGCCTCAGGGTCGGCGCCGCCGTCGGTCCCACAGCGGATGTCGATGCGCGCATCGACGCGCTGATGAAGGCGGGCGTGGACGTGATCGTCATCGATACGGCGCATGGCCATTCCCAGGGGGTGCTGGATACGATCGCCCTGATCAAGTCGACCTTCCCCGGGATCGAGCTGGTGGCTGGGAACATCGCCACCGCCGACGCCGCGGAGGCGCTCATCAAGGCCGGCGTCGATGCCATCAAGGTCGGCATAGGGCCCGGTTCCATCTGCACCACACGCGTCGTCGCAGGTATCGGGGTGCCGCAGATAACGGCGATCGCCGAGTGTTCCAGGATCGCCAAGAAGTACGGCATTCCGCTCATCGCTGACGGCGGCATAAAGTTTTCCGGCGACATAACCAAGGCGGTGGCGGCCGGCGCCGACGTGATCATGATCGGCTCCCTCTTCGCCGGGACCGAGGAGTCCCCCGGCGACACCATCCTGTACCAGGGGCGCGCCTTCAAGGGGTACCGCGGCATGGGGTCCATAGGCGCCATGAAGGAAGGGAGCAAGGACCGCTACTTCCAAAGCGAAGTGGACAGCGACGTGAAGCTGGTACCCGAGGGGATCGAAGGGATGGTGCCGCTGCGCGGACCTCTCGGCGCCAACGTGCACCAGCTGATGGGCGGGCTTCGCGCCGGCATGGGGTATACCGGGAGCCGGAGCATCGCCGATCTGCAGCAGAACGGGCGCTTCGTGAGGATCACCGGTGCAGGGCTCAAGGAGTCCCACGTGCACGACGTCATGATCACCAAAGAGGCCCCGAACTACCGCGTCGAGAAATAATCACAAGCATTAACCACAGAGCATTAACCATAGAGGACACAGAGGATAGTCACAGAGGCACACAGAGGAAAAGCAAAGGAAGGGTTTAAACCTTAAGACTCTTATGTTTTTCCTCTGTGGTACTCTCCGGGATCTCTCTGTGGCCCTCTGTGGTGACGCTTTTAACGCTTTCCCCGAAAGGATACCCATTCATGACCATCGATATACATTCCGAAAAGGTGCTGATCCTTGACTTCGGTTCCCAGGTGACCCAGCTGATCGCCAGGCGGGTGAGGGAGCAGAGCGTCTACTGCGAGATCCACCCGTACAACATGGCGCTCGAGAAGATCAAGGCCTTCGGCGCGAAGGGGATCATCCTCTCCGGCGGCCCGTCCAGCGTCTACGACAAGGACGCACCGCTCTCGGATCTCGGGATCTACGACCTGGGGATCCCGGTCCTCGGCATCTGCTACGGGATGCAGCTCATGACCCAGCAGTTGGGCGGCCGGGTGCAGCGCTGCGACAAGCGCGAGTTCGGTGGTGCCACGCTGTCGCTGGACGGCGCCAGCGGGATCTTCGCCGGCTTTACCGGAGGAGCCGAAGTCTGGATGTCCCACGGCGACCGGATCGAGGCGATGCCCGAGGGCTTCCAGCTGATGGCCCATACCGACGGCTGCCCGGTTGCGGCCATGAAGGACGAGAAGCGCCAGTTCTTCGGGGTGCAGTTCCATCCGGAGGTGGTCCACACGCCGCGCGGCGACGAGATGATCGGCAACTTCCTGTTCAACATCTGCGGCTCCAAGCCGACCTGGACCATGGCGAACTTCATCGAGACCGAGCTCGCCTCGATCCGCGAGAAGGTCGGCACCGGCAAGGTGCTCTGCGCCCTTTCCGGCGGGGTGGATTCCGCGGTCGTCGCGGTGCTGATCCACCGGGCGATCGGCGACCAGCTGCACTGCGTCTTCGTGAACAACGGCCTGCTCAGGAAAGGGGAGGCCGAGAAGGTCGTGAACCTCTTCACCAAGCACTTCAAGATCAACCTCGACTACGTGGAGGCGACCGACCGCTTCCTCGACAAGCTCACCGGGGTCTCCGATCCCGAGCAGAAGCGCAAGATCATCGGCAACGAGTTCATCTACCTCTTCGAGGAAGAGGCGAAGAAGCTCGGCCAGGTCGACTACCTGGCGCAGGGCACCCTCTACCCGGACGTGATCGAGTCCGTTTCCACCAAGGGTCCCTCCGCCGTCATCAAGAGCCACCACAACGTGGGCGGGCTCCCCGACAAGATGAATCTGAAGCTGCTGGAGCCGGTCCGCGAGCTGTTCAAGGACGAGGTGAGGCTTCTGGGCAAGGAGCTCGGCATGCCGGACGAGGTGATCTACCGTCAGCCGTTCCCGGGACCGGGGCTTGCCATCCGCGTCATCGGCGAACTCAGCGCGGCGAAGCTCGACATCCTGCGCGAGGCGGACGCCATCGTAATCGAAGAGATCAGGAAGGCTGGGCTATATCGCGACATCTGGCAGTCATTTGCCGTACTGCTGCCGGTGAAGACGGTCGGCGTCATGGGGGATGCCAGGACCTACGAATGGACCTGCGCACTGCGTGCGGTGAACTCCCTGGACGGCATGACCGCGGACTGGGTAAAGCTCCCCTACGAGCTCCTGGGCAGCATCTCCTCGCGTATCTGCAACGAAGTGAAGGGTATCAACAGGGTCGTTTACGACATCAGCCAGAAGCCCCCTGCAACCATCGAGTGGGAATAATCAGCGCTCCCTTGACGGGGGACCGATTCTTGCATTAATGAATCGCGGTAGCCGGGCACAACATGCCGGGTTGCCGCGATTTTTCATTTTGGGTCGCAGAAAAAACCTTCAGTACCGGGGGCATGTTGCCGATGAAGTTACTCATCTTTGACCTGGACGGCACGCTGATCGACTCGCTGCCGGACATCACCGATGCGACGAACCATATGCGGGTCAGCTTCGGTCTTTCCCCGTTCAGCGCCGAGGAGATACGCAGGCTGGTGGGGCAGGGCGCGAGGTCGCTGGTCGAGCGCGCGCTTCCCGGAGCGCTCCCCGGGCAGGTCGAGAAGGGGCTGGATCTCTTTCTCGGCTACAACCTCGCGCACATAGCGGACAAGACGCGGATCTATCCGGGCGTGGTCGAGACCCTGGAGGCGCTGGAAGACTCGGGCATTGCCCTTTGCGTCCTGTCCAACAAGAACATCGCCCTCTGCCGCGAGGTGCTATCCCGGCTCGGCCTCGAGCGGTTCTTTCCGACCGTGTTCGGGGCAGATTCGCTCCCCTACCGGAAGCCTTCGCCGGAGCCGGTTCTGGCCCTTCTCAGGCAATTCGGCGTGGCGGCCCGGGAGTGCACCCTGGTCGGGGACAGCATCAACGACGTGGCCGCGGGAGGCGGCGCCGGGGTAGTGACCGTCGGGTGCAGTTACGGCTACGGCGCCCTTTCCGAGTTGGCCGGGGCGGATTACGTCGTGGAAGACTTCCCTTCCCTGTTGAGGCTGCCGGTCTTTGGTGGAAACGACCAGCAATAGAAAAACGTTAAAGTTTTATTGCAGTCATGTCGATGAGCTATATATATGTAATTTGCGAGGGGCGGATCGGATGAAAATAGATGAATTGAATCAGAAGTCAGCAGTAGCCTACCTCGTCGGTGGGCGGACTGAAAAGTCCGAGCCGGCGGAAGCTCAAGGTGAGGCCGTTGCCAAGCAGCACGCAGGTGCCGACAAGGTCGAGCTTTCCAGTTACATACCGGTAGCTCCGTCGTCACAGAGCCGGCAGGACGTGCGGGTCAACCGTGTAGAAGAAGTCAAGGCGCAGATAGCGAGCGGCAGTTACCAGGTATCCGGTCGCGCCGTGGCCGAAAAGATGCTTTCCAAGCTCGTCATGAGCTCGCCGCGCTAACTGCCAGTAGAAGCCTTTACCAGCTCAGTATGGTCGGGGAGAGGCGAGAAAATCATTGACAAAGAGGGGCGGTTCGCGGTACAAAGACCACTCTGTTGAGCGGGAATAACTCAGTGGTAGAGTGTCAGCTTCCCAAGCTGAAGGTCGCGGGTTCGAATCCCGTTTCCCGCTCCATATAACTACAAAGAATCATTCGTGATTCTTTAGATTTGGCCCTGACTTTCGCTAAAGCTTTCGCTTTTGCAGGTCAGGGCTTTTTCGTTTCCGGCACGGTAAAATCTTCCCCGAAGAAGACCGCGATCTGTTCCCGGTCCTCTTCCAGCCTCTCCACGTATATCCCGTAGACCTCATACACCATCTTCTTGCTGCCGTGCCCCATGAGCTTGTGCAGTCGCAGGGGCTCGACGTTGATGATAAGGCTCCATGCGGCGAACGTGTGCCGCGTGGTATAGGGTACCCGATACCTGACCCCGGATGCCGCCACCGCCTTGACCCACTCCTTGTAAAAACCGGTGGAGGTAAGGAACTTGCCGGTCTTGCTTGTTACCAAGCGCCGTCCCTCCGTTCTTTCCAAGAGAACCTCCAGACGCTGCTGGATCGCCGGGGTGATCCGGACGTCCCGGCGGCGGAACATCGTCTTGCCGCCGATACGCTCCACACCCCGGGACACCGAGCGCCGGATCAGGATGAAGCCGTCCTTCAGGTGAAGCCGGGTGAGGCCGGCCATCTCCGAGGCAATCATGCCGGTCAGAACCATCAGCTCGGCGACGGGCTGGTACCAGGTGTCGAGTTTACCCAGGATGTCCTGGAATTCGCCAAACCGAAGCGGGTCTCGGTCGTTGCTTATCGGCGAGAGGTCGTTATCCTCGATGGTCTCGAATTCGTCGTTCGCGGCCCGCTTGGGATAGTATTTGTGGATTTCAAAAAACGGGTCTGACGGCTCCCATTTGTATTCATCGCACGCATCGTGCCAGATGGTGCGCAGGGGGAGGACGATGTTGGCGACCCGCTGACGCGAAAGCGGCTGCCCTTTCTTGGCCCCATTCAGGTGGTGAAGCTGTTTGACGAATGCCCTCATGACGCCCCGGTTGATCTGGTAGAAGGTCATGCCTTGGAAGTAGGGAAGAATCTGGGAGTTGATCGCTCCTTTGAAATCCGTCCGCGTGGTGTGGGAGTCGATCTGCTCCCATTTTGTTTGGTACCAGTGGCCAACGTAGTCGCTGCAATTGACGTGCTGGGCTTTTGGGGTGACGGTAGTGCCTTCCAGTCTGGCGAACAGCGCCAACTTTTCCTTAGAGGCATGGGGGAAGGCCTCGGCAAAGCTGAATGAGCCGTCCAGCATTCTGACCATCACTTTGTCCAGCAGGTCCCTCGCCTTTTGCTTGTTCGCCGGTGAATTCTTCAGCCTGCTTGAGATCTCGACCCGCTCTCCTTGGTAGTAGAAGTCGAAATACAGGCGACTGGAGCCTTTCTTTTCAACTATGTTGCCGTTTCCCCACTGTGACTGGTCACAAGTGACCGCGGTTTCCTTTGCCATTTACTGCTCCTTTCGTGTCCACCTCCTTTCTGCTTAGTCTTGAGTCCGTCGCTACGATAGCAGAAGAAGTTATGACGCGCAATGGTGATTAGTAGTCCCAGTTCGGGCCGGATTCGTGCGTCCTGGTCTGCTTCTGCGCCTTTGTTTGCTCCTTGCGGGCTTTGACTTTTCGTGTGTTTTCGGCAAGTTCGCGGGGTAGATCGGCATACCAGAGGTAGAGAAGTTTCCCGCCGATCTTGTAGAAATGCTCGTTTTGCACCAGGATGCCTTCACGCTGCCAATTATGGCGGGTGGATCTCTTGATGTGCATTCGCTGCTCAAATTCCTCAGGCGTCAGGGTTATTGGGTCTTGCTTAGCCATGTGTACCTCGATCTGGAGTAGTGATCGGTTCTATCGATCCTCTATCCCTTGAACGGGTCAGCAACGAAACGATTGGCTGGGTATGGTTAAAAAAATCATTGTGTAGCTTGTCTGGTAGCAGCTTCAATACAGATACAGAGCGACGTTACATAAATTGCAACATAATATAGTTGAGGAAAAAATACCAAATTTGGTATAAAAATATTTGCGATTATTTTATATTTTTTATATATAATAAAGGTTGCTGGCCTGCACAATGTAGATTAATTGGATGCAAAGCAATCCGGTAAATATAATTTTTTAAATGTACGAATAGATTTTTATATCCATTTTGGAAAATCAGCATCCAGCTTTTAAATCTCCTGCTGGAAGTTACGTAAAAGACGACCGCCGACCCGTCTTTGAGGAGATACGACACGGCGAAGAACAATCAGTATTTAAAGGTTTATTTGGTATTTATGGCCGACAGATTATGGACCTACAAACAAAGAACCCTTGAAATGCCTGATGTATTAAACCGAAACGCAAGGACATTGGCCTCGGCGGAAGAATAAGATTTTCTTCGCGAGCGGTCACCCGCAGAAGCAGCCTTTCTAGCATTATCTGACCAAGTGCACTTCCAGTACTGAGCGCCAGATCACACACCCAGCGAACTTCTCAGCATATGTAAGCGATAGCTTGCCGATGCGAAGTTGTTAAGCCTCGTCTAACTTATCATTTACCAAACTAACCAACACACTGCTAAGGCTGACGTCCGCCACCCTTCTGAACGCAGAGCGTTCATCGCAGGTCGGCCCTCAACTGGAGCCAGGGGAGAATTTGCAGAGGGTGGGAACGTAAGTTCCCCCACCCCACTTAATCGCGTCTCGATCCGATGTGTACAATGCCCTCGCGATCTTCACACTCTAAGAGCTGAATGATCAACCAGGGATCGTTCCGAACAGTCTGTTACGGAACAGATGTCTCTGAGGCTGCTGTTTGTCTGGGTGAGCGGCCCGGAAGGGCCGGGAACTGCTCTACCTGCGACATAACACCAGCGCACTTCATTAACAACCACCATGCGTCACTATTGTTGAGCGGTAGTGAAAACAATAGTGACGCAAAATTCAGAACCATAACCACCTGAAAATACAGCATTTTCTGGCCTGCCTTGAATGATCCTACGAAAGCTAAAATACTCCACCTGCATAATCGGGTGTTTTCCATATATGAAGTGTCCGTCCGCGAGTAACTGCGACTCGGCGTTCTGACCAGTCTCTGTTGCACCCCGGTTGCGCGTAACTACGACGCGGCACCGGGTCAAAACAAATACCGCCCTGGCGAGGGTGGGAGTGTACGGGTTAGTCCCCGTGCAAGGTCGATCAATCATCTTTCATTCGATGGTTGCGAGTAAGGATTTGCGAGCTCAAACTCGTAAGCACCTCTCGGGCACTGATTATAGTGTCATTGGGTCTCCCTCAATTGCCCAGTCTTGCACGCCACGACTCAAGCAGCCTTCCAATAGGCTACTTGAGTGGTGGCGTGATGACGCCCACCAAAACAAACTTGTCTGGGGAGGTATCGCAATATGGGAATGAAAGCAAATGGAGTACAACTGAAGGGAAACGCGAGGAAATTGTATGTGCAGGCTGAAAAACTTATCATGCACGGTAGACGTACAGAGTCGTTCAGGACAAAGGAGGCACTGTTAAGCTCGGCACGGCAACTGGCATTATCACTGTCCAAACAGGGTCCACAGAACATAACGGACTTCAAACCGAAACACGCTTCCCAGTTTATTCAAGAGCGGATAAGCGCCGGGATCAACAAGGGCCAGCTGTCAAAAGACCAGCAATTGATAAATTTCCTTTACAAAGCAACTGGCAGGCCGGAACTTGTCCCCAATAAGAACCCTGTAGAAGTCCGCCGGACAATGGCTGACCGTAACAATCCCAAAACCTGGGATGACCCGGCAGACCGCATGTCACGCCAAGAACACCTTGAGGAGCGCTCCGAACGTTACGGCCTGGCAGCCAGGAACAGCATGGAGAACGGAACGCGCCGCGCCGAGTCGCTTGCCAGTCGCTGGGTGATCGTAAAGGAAGACGGTAGGTATTACTCGAACTGGGGAACAAAAAATCCTGCCGATGACATGCAGTCAGTGACGATACGGCAGATACGGTATATGTATGCCACCGACGCACAACGCGAAGCTCGGAGCACACCGAAGGATTTTGCGTTCGAGAATAAACACTTGGACAAGATGAAAGACGGGCAGGCGTACCTTTACGTTGGCCGCGAAAGCAAAAATGGAACAAAACATCTTGTACCGCTTGAACACGACTCACAGTTTCAGGTCATAAAGTCGATAAATAAGTTTTGCACCCGTGAAGGCACGAAGACATTGGCGCCGGCTGATAAGACGATGGAACAAGCCATAGGACAGTTTGCCAGGGCATTGCGGAACGTTGGCATAACTAAATCTGAAGCAAACTATACCCTCCACGTTGACAGGCATGAGTATGTACAGAGAAGCACGCTACCCGACCAAGAGCTGATAAATGCAGTTGGACACTCGGACGTACGTAAACTGGACAGCTATAGGCCAAAATAATTAGAAAAGTCTTCGCGGGCGTGGGCCATGGGAAAAGGATTGGTCTACGATCTCGCCGTCGACATCGAAATCCTCTGATTTGACGAGTTCCGTCGTCTAAATGGAATCCCCTCCTAATGCGGGAGTGTTAAGCCGCAGTTGTAAATGCTGGAGCATACCCTCTCTAATACAGGAAAGTTGGGCGTTAAGGTCCAAAGAGATGCTTTCCGTTTTCCGACGAGAGGTCAGATTTACAAAGTCTGGGGCTGAGGTGTTTACCCAAGATTTTACACCTGCGGAGGGGAAGCCTATCGGCGACCCGTAAATGAGCGAGTTGGATAAGTGATTAGGATATCGCGCCCACAACGCCTGGCAGGAAAAGGTGTTACATACAACATTAATCGTGAGACGGGGCTCGTCTGTCACTGCTAAGGCAAGTGGTGGACGAGCCCCGTTTTTTTGTTTCAGGCCGGGACTCTGTAGCCATATTAGGGGCAAAGCCTGCTGCTGGTTGGGAGAACCGCGATTTTACTCCGTTGGCGTTCCAGTATGGAGAAGACGAATCATATCCATAATCCGTATCTGGTCGATCGCTGACAAAGCGCTGAACTCAGTAATGAGTTCGCGAATTTTTTCCTGCTGAACCAGATCTTCTATCTCGGATCTCGACTTGCGGCCCACCAGATAATCGAGTCTAGAACCGACAACGGTGATATGAAATGGCGTCTCCTGCCGGCAACCAGCCGGCAGGGGACGCCATTTCATATTTTGACGTGAGTGTTTAAGTGGTAAACGATGATTGCACCGGCAGTCAGGGAAGCGTGTCGTCAGGATCAGATATTTGTTGAAGAGAGGTGGCTCTTGAAAATGATTTGACGATCTCGATAACCAGCTCCCTGTCTCGGTGAGTGAGCCCTGCATAAGCCTTCAGCAATTGTGCTGCTTCGGGGTTGGCACCAGCCTCTTCGTTGGGGTTGCCGCGGAGCAAATAATCCGCGGATATACCCAAGATGTGAGTCGGCTTTGAAGATTGACCCCTCTATCGGCGTCGAAGCCTGCCCCACTTCAATCTCTAACTCACTAATTTTAGGATCCAGACACCATGAGATGGGTCAACGTTGGGCGCCGCTGGTGGGTCAGATTTCCACGCTGATTCACATCAGTGTAAATGATATGTTCACTTTAGTGCCAGCTGCACAAGATCCTCCTGGGACAATGCCCTTTGAGGCTCCTTACTGGTGGCTTCGCCAAGTGCGATTGTCCGAGTTAACCGGCGGTTCGCACAATATTTTTGTTTTTCCGCAGAATTTATGGCTGGTGGTGTCAGATGTCGCATTAGCGCTATCTGGAGCAGGTTCGGGATTTGAAAATAGGATATTCGCTACAGAACCGGCTGGTGACTGTGAGGATGCAGTGGGTGAGCTTCTATAAATATCTGTGATAAAACCTGCACGGAGAGATAACCTCCGGGCAATCCGGAGCAGTTCCCTTGCGATCCGGAGCAGGGTCAGGATAGTGTACCCACGTCCTTCGCAATGACGAAGGTAACGCTCCCGTTCTTCATGGTAGGGGGCTTCGGTGTGACGGACGATAATTGCAGGGTTGGTGAACAGAGTGTCGAACATGGCATGGGACCTCCTTTTTTAGGGATCTCCAACCATGTAACAGGAAACGCTAAGGTGCTGTCAAATGGAGCGACCGTTTTCGAATAGGATTATCGTCACAAGGAAGGATTCGTTTATGTTGCGAAGAAGGGAACCACTCTCTGCAAAAACGGCACATTTGAGTGGCTCGCAACATAAGTGAGCACGTAACATAAGATAAACGGACCCACCCGATCGTTGCTGTCCCGCTTCTCTCACCGATCTGAACGAACCCACCCCGCTTTCTTTTTTTCACAGACAACCACCAAATGCTCCATTGTGTTCCCACCTCATCAGGCGGAGAAAACGATGGAAAAGACGACGCCATCCAGAAAGCACCCCTGCCGGATCTGCGTCAAGTGGTTCATGCCCAACCCGCAGTTGGGCGACCGGCAGAAGACCTGCGGTGCCGATGCGTGCAAGCAGCAGTGGCACGCCGCAAAATGCGCCGAGTGGAACAGGCAGAACAGTGCCTACTTCAAGGAGATCTATCTCAGAAGCCGCCTTGAGCCGCCAGACAATGACGCTGCCGATCCACGGCCGTCGCCTTGCTCCTCGTCCCCGTCCCATGCTAATACCGCTGCCCGAGGCCCCTCGCCCCTGCACTTGCCCCGCGAAGCCATTCAAGAGGTGATGGGAACTCAACAGATCGTAATCATTGAGTATGTCGTTAGAGTGCTCCTAAGAGGCGTTCAAGAGGTGATAAGCACTCAACACCTTGAAATGCCAAACGAATTCCGGAGACTCCTGGCCGCATCGAGTTTAAGAGGCGATAGCCAATCCGCGCCGCCGGGGGTATCCTCTTCGTGCTGAACAAGCGTCCTTGCCGAGGAGGAAGCGTCGTGAGCAACAGCCCTTCCCAAGAGACAGTGATGACCATCGCCATCGCCAGGATCGGCGAGCGCTTCGCGCCGCTTCGCATCGTGGAGCCGCAGGCTGAGCGGGCCATGCTGCACTCCATGGAGAAGTACGGTCAGCTCACCCCAGTGGCAGTCGGTCGCATCGCTCCGGGTGAGCAGGAACTCCTCGACGGCTTCAAAAGGCTGCGAACCGATCGGCAGCTGGGCTTGGCCGAGCTCTCTGCTCGCCCGTTCGATCTCACCATACGGGCGGGGAAGGCGACCATGCTGCAGTTGAACCGCGTGGGCAGGGCCATCTCCGGGATGGAGGAGGCGCTGGTGGTGCACTCGCTTTGCCACGAGGACGGTCTGAACCAAGTTGAGATAGCGCTGCTCCTGAACCGTCACAAGAGCTGGGTATGCCGGCGGCTCGCGCTGATCGAGCGGCTGAGCGACGAGGCGCAGCAGATGATCAGGCTCGGCCTTCTCCCGCCAAGCCTCGGGACGGAGTTGGCCCGGTTGCAGCGCTGCAACCAGGACCTGCTGCTGGCAGCGATCCGGGAACACCACCTTACCTGGCGCGAGACGAGGACGGTGGTGAACGCCCTGCAGAACGAGCCGCACCATATGCACGAGGCAATCCTGCGCGACCCGCGAGGTTCGCTGCTCTCTCCCGACCAGGGCGCCTGCCCCGCTCCGGCCGAGGAAAAAGGGCTGAGCTACGAGGCGAAAAAGGTGCTGCGCAGGCTCTTTGCCCTGGAAAGAAACTGCCTGGAGGTGGCGCTTCTGGTGTCCCGGACCGACCCCATCATGTTCGAGACCGATGAGGAAATGCGCTTGCGGGCCGCATGCGGCCGGGTGCTTCCGAGCCTCGCCCGCGCAGACGTGGAACTGCGCGGGATGGCGACCTATGGGAAGATGGGGGACCCATGACCGTCTTCATCCAAGGGCGGACGGAGCTCGAACAGGAGCTCGTCATCCTCAACACCCAGAAGGGATGGTCGATTCGGGCGCTCGCCAGACACTTCGGCATCAGTCGCAACATGGTGCGGCGCATCCTGAGAAGGCATGAGCGCCTCCGGGACGAGGGGCACGACATCCTGAAGCCTGCCGGGGATGGGACGCCGCGCCCGAGCAAGCTCGATCCCTTCGATAAGACGCTAACGCATCTATTGGAGAAGTTCCCCCGTATCAGCGGAGTGAGGCTCATGGAGGAGCTGCGCGCCGCGGGATACGCGGGAGGCATCAGCATCCTTAGGGACCGGTTGCGCAAACGCAGAACCTCTCCCAAGAAAGAACCGGTGATCCGCTTCGAGACCGATCCCGGCGTGCAGGGGCAGATGGACTGGAGCCCCTACACCATCAAGTTCCTGAGGACGGGAAAACAGCAGGTGCAGTGTTTCTCCTACATCCTGGGCTTCTCCCGGCGCCAGTTCATCGACTTCACCCCGAGGCGTGACTTCTTCACCCTGATCCGCCGCCATCAGGACGCCTTCTCCCACTTCCAGGGCACCCCCGCCCAATGCCTCTACGACAGCGAGAAAACCGTGGTGCTGCGCTGGGAGGCGGGGCGTCCCCTGATCAACCCCGCCTTCTCCGCCTTCGTTACGCATTACCGGATACGCCCTGTCATCTGCCAGCGCGGGCGAGCCCAGACAAAAGGAAAAATTGAGAGGCCCTTCCAGTACTCACCGGAGCTTGCCCTCATCGTCCGCCATGAGAGGGTGCCGGACGGCTCCCGGCTCACCCTGGACGGTTCCGCGGTTCACGGGGTGAAGACGCTGCGCTACGGACTGGAACCGATGCGCGATCAGTTCCTCCAGTTGGGCGAGCACGCCTGTGAGTTCCTCCAGGGACTCACCCTCAAAAACCCGAAGAATCCGGGGTTCCATGCCCGCTACATCCTGCATCTCAAGGAACGCTACAGCTGTGACGACATCAACCTCGCGCTGGGGCACGCCTGCCGCTATCACGCCTACGACTGCAAGGCGGTGGAGCGCATCCTGGCGATGAAGGCGGCCCCGAGGACGCTGGAGTCGGTGCGCAACGAAAAGGCCGCCAAGCAACTGTGTGCGGCGCTCCCCAAGATCAAGCAGCGTTCGCTCAACGACTACGCCAAGCTATTCACAACCAGCAACCGGACAGAGGCCGCCCCCCATGAAGATGCCCGACAGTGCGAACAGAATCAGGAGTTACCTGAAGACCTTGAAGCGAGACCGGATGGCGAGAGCCCTCAATGAAGAACTCTCACGTGCGGCGCAGGACGCGACCCCCGCTGGCGAGGTACTAGAGCGGCTCTTGGCTCGGGAGGTGAATGCTCTCACCGAGCGCCGGATCCAGCGGCGCATCAAGGAGTCGAAGCTGCCTGAGTTGAAGCTCCTTGCGGACTAAGACTTCGTCTTCCAGACCGGGGTGGACAAGCGTCAGATCATGGAACTCGCCCGCCTCGACTTCGCTGGGCGCAAGCAGGGGGTGATCCTTGCCGGCAACTCCGGCACCGGCAAGAGCCACCTTGCCAAATCGCTGTTTCTCATCGGCTGCCAGCAAAACTACCGCTGCCGCTATACGACGGCGACCGCCATGCTGCAGGAGCTGCTCTCAGGGCTTGCCGACCAGAGCCTGGAGGTCAAGCTCAAGCGCTACCTCGCACCCGAGGTGCTACTGATCGATGAGTTGGGCTTCGACCGGCTGGAACAGAACGAGGGGAGACATGCCAACCTCTTCCACAAGGTTATCGACGGCCGCTACTGCAAGGGCTCGACAATCCTGACCACCAATATCGACTTCGCCGAGCTCGGCGACTACCTCGGGGACCCGGTGATCACCGCGGCCACGGTGGACCGGATGCTACACCACTCCATCATCATCAACATCGAAGGGCCGTCCTGGCGGCTGCACCAGTCGCAGCAGCTAAACTCCAAGCAGTAGCCACCCTCAAATCCCCGTCTCGCAGCAACAAGAAAGGGTTGCCGATGTCTCACGCGGGAGCCTCCCCGGCAACCCTTTCTGCGTTTCTCGCCGCCTCATCCCCCCTGAGAAAACTGGCAATAGCTCCCGCACAAACCAGAATCCTGCAACTTCAGGTGGGTCCGTTTATACAGAGAAAATGGGTACGTTTACAACCGGGGGTGGCACCTCATTAAATATAAAAGAAAAATTAAAAAACATTAGTAAAGTATCTGAGAAAAGACATCACCCCGCTCAGTTTGTGTGCAAGGATTAGAAGACGACTAACATGTCTATCATTAAATAGTCCAGTCTGTTGCTGTGGTTTTCTTTACATTGTGGGTCGTACCTCGATCCGAAGAAAGGTTTACCCGGGTTAGAAATTTTTTATAATTAATTTGTAATCACGTCATAGTCTGCTAATGTAATACTCATTGTCAGTGTAAAACTTTCTCTCAAGCATTTTGCCATTTACACTCGAGCAAGCGCCGCGGGATAAAACAGGCATCTGCCATAGCTTGCAGGGAGATGACCGCCGTACGTTTATGACGCGTTTAATAAAAACCGTATCCATTGCAATGTGCGGATCGCCAATCGGAGGGTATTGATGTTAGCGAGGATTTTACACTTCTCTGTTCTCTTTGCGATAACATCTGTAGTGCTGCTCTTCGCAGCCGATTCAGGTGCAATAACTATCGACCAAGTCATCTCCCCTACAAACAATAGAAACCAGACAGTCACCGGGACTATGGACTTGAACACCGTCGTTTCAGTGCTGTGCGCCGGCGCAACGGTAGGTATGGTGTCGTACCCGACCGCCATCAGTTGGAGCGTGCAAATTAGCAATCTTAGCGAGGGTAGCAACACTGTAACTGCAAGCGCCGACATGGGCAGCCCTACGAGTGTAAGCTCAGTCATTGTCATCGACACAGCGGCCCCGACACTGACTGTTTCCACGCTTGAAAACGGCACTATTACTAACAAACCAACGCTCAATGTATCGGGTATCGCGACAGATGGCCCAGGAATTGGTGTCGCCTCAGTATTGGTGAATAACAATAGTGCCAATCTTTCGGCTGTCGGCAACTTCAGCTACGCCCTTACGCTTTCAGCCGGCGTCAATAAAGTTACGACGCTTGCGACAGACGCTGCCGGCAATAGCACACAGGATACGCGTGCCGTGACGCTCGACCAGTCAGCGCCACAGGTATCCATTAGTTCTCCGGCAGACAACATTGCAACAAGTCATTCCCCGACAAATTTAGTCGGTACGGTAGATGAAAACGCGAGTGTCGAATTCTCGGTCAACGGAGCGGCTCCACAGGCGGCCATAATGAGTGGCAGGAACTTCACGGCAGACGCCTACCTTGCACAAGGTATCAACACCATAAAGATTACTGCCACGGATCTGGCCACAAACAGCTCAGACGCTAAAAGAACGATTATCTACGACCCGTTTAATCCAGCACTACAGATACAGGATCCTCCCCAGGATATCGTTACGAACCAGTCAAGTTACTTGGTCAAGGGGAGCGTGTCAGATACGTTCTCAAGCGTAACGGTCACGCTCGCTATTGATGGTGTTGTAACATCAACGCCGCCAGTCGTCAGCGGGGAGTTCCAGCAGCAGGTAGTTTTTAGTACAAATAAATGTTACCAAATAACTGCCAAGGCAACCAACGCAGCCGGTAATGAAACAGTTGTTATGCGAAACATCATTTATGACAATGTCGCACCGGTAATAACCAGCGCGTCGTCGACTACGGCTGCTGGACTTTACGGCGTCGGACAATCGGTTAATGTGACCCTCGCATTCAGCGAACCTGTTTTCTCGACCGGACTAACAATCCTTCTTAACTCGGGTGCCATTATAACGAGCGGAGCACTCTCAGGGGTCAGTAATTATAGCGGGACGTTCATTTCGGCAAATGGGCAAAGTACCGCGCTTTTAAATGTGACTACCGTCTCTGGAACACTGACTGATTCCGTCGGGAACGGGAACACTGCACTTTCCATCCCCGATGGCTATAACATCGAAAACGTCGTTGCGATAACCATCGACACAACTGCTCCACTTGTCAGCGCCGGCTCTGACCAGACATGTAATGCGCTCTTCACCCAGAGGGCCACCGCGAGCGATGCTACAACGCTCACCTACCAGTGGACTCAACAGTCAGGCCCAGGAACCGTGATCTTTGGCTCGCCGACAGCTCTTGAAACAACGATTACTGCGAGTTCCGATGGGGTATACGTGCTGCGCCTGACGGCAACCGACGCGGTCGGCAACAGCTCCTTCGGAGAAATGACGCTTACCTGGGACACCACCGCGCCGTCGGTTAACGCTGGTGGCAACAAAACAGTCAGAGCACAATTCACCCAGACGGCAACCGTGAGTGATGCTACAACGCTCACCTACCAGTGGACTCAACAGTCAGGCCCAGGAACCGTGACCTTTGTCTCGCCGACAGCTCTTGAAACAGCGATTACTGCGAGTTCCGATGGGGTGTACGTGCTGCGCCTGACGGCAATCGACGCGGCCGACAACAGCTCCTTCGGCGAAATGACGTTTACCTGGGATACCACCGCGCCGACGGTCAACGCTGGTGGCAACAAAACAGTCAGAGCACAATTCACTCAGACGGCAACCGTGAGTGATGCTACTGCGCTCACCTACCAGTGGACTCAACAGTCAGGCCCAGGAACCGTGATCTTTGGCTCGCCGACAGCTCTTGAAACAACGATTACTGCGAGTTCCGATGGGGTATACGTGCTGCGCCTGACGGCAACCGA
>Ga0209540_10000620_pt1 | contig 31956 bp, 24 predicted proteins | sample BarGraIncu01121A_FD_184501 | JGI IMG/M metagenome (GOLD analysis project Ga0209540, IMG submission 184501) | Arctic peat soil microbial communities from Barrow, Alaska - Barrow Graham LP Incubations 011-21A (SPAdes) (version 2) | ecosystem: Environmental > Terrestrial > Soil > Wetlands > Peat... | reverse complement strand
GACGGAAGACGGAAGACGGAAGACGGAAGACGGAAGACGGAAGACGGAAGACGGAAGACGGAAGACGGAAGACGGAAGACGGAAGACGGAAGACGGAAGTAGAAAGTAGAAAGTGGAAAGTAGAAAGTAAGAAGATATGAGAAGAGTTTTATTGATAATGTCCCTTTTAATTATTTTTAGTATACCGAAAATTTCGGCGCAGAATAAGAAATGGACACTTGAGGATTGCATCAATTATGCTGTCACAAACAATATAGGGCTTCAGAGACAGAGACTTTTAACTGAATCAAAACAGGCAGATCTTCTGGCATCGAGAATGAATCTTTTGCCAGATCTTAACGCCGGATCCAATCTTCAGGTTGCTAACGGAAGGTCTATTGACCAATCGAACGCTATAGCATTCAATAAAAACCTGACAAATACTGTTGGCCTATCCTCAAATATTGTGTTGTTCAATGGATTCGCTGAACTAAATACAATAGCTGCAAACAAGTTTATGCTAAAAGCTGGTTTGGAATCAGAGAAAATTACAAGAAATACATTGATTGGTGATATAATTGGACAATACTACCAGGTGTTATATGCCAGAGGACTGGAAAATGCTTCAAAAATGCAGCTTGATCTTTCAGAGAAACAGCTTTTCCGAATAACGAAAATGGTTGAAACAGGTAAAGAAGCCCTGGCTAAACAATATGAAATTGAAAGCCAGTTTTCTGCTGATAAGCTTTCTTACACAATAGCTCACAACACATCCAGTCAGGCTATTACCAGCCTTAAGCAGATGCTCCAACTAGGATCCGGATCTGAATTTGATATCCTGATACCTGATCTGAATAGTATCCTCATTACAGATAAATCCTTCAGTACAGATAGTGTTTATAAACTTGCTGCACAAAATCTTCCCCGACTCAAAGAAATCGAATTTGAATTAATTGCCTCAAAAAAACAGATAGCTGCAGCAAGGGGAAATCTGGCACCAAGGCTATCAGCCGGTGGTGTTATAGGCTCGTACTATTATAATGTTTTAAATGCAAGTGACGGAGTAACTCAAAATTCTTATTCAAGACAAATTAATGGGAACCTGAGTAAGCAAGTAACAGTTTCTCTTAATGTACCCATCTTTAATAATCTTGCTAACTACAGAAACATAAAAATAGCTAAGCTCAGGAAGAATGATAACGAACTTAAGCTTGAACTGGAGAAAAATAATTTGTATACGGATATCGAAAACGCCTGCCTCAATTATAACAGAGGGAAAGACGAATTTTCTGCAGCCAGATCAAACTATGATTTCAATACAAAATCTTTTGAGGCGGTTGAAAAAAAGTTTGAATCAGGACTAGTTGATGTAACGACTTATTCAGTTGTAAAGACCACATTATACAGAGCTAAAACTGAAGCCCTCCGGACAAAACTGCAACTACTGATCAGAAAAATGACTATACAGTTTTACTCTACAGGAGAATATGAAACCCTGCCCCGCTTCAGCGGGGGTTGGGAAGGGGATTTTTAATAAATCAAAGAATTTTGAATACAGTAATTAACAATAAATAACAAAAACAGAAATGGATACTCCCCGAGAAACAATGGATAAAGTGATCCCAAAGAAAAAAGGCATTCAGAAAAAACATTTCGGATATCTTGCAATAGGAATAGCAATGATTGTGCTTATATATATGGCTTTCTTTTCCGATCGCACCTCAACTTACAAAGTAGAAAAAGACAAACTAATTATTGAAACAATCACTGAAGATCAGTTCAACGATTATATAACTGTTCCCGGAACAGTTGAACCAATTACCACTATCAAACTCGATGCCCAGGAAGGCGGTCGTGTAGAAGAAAAGCTGATAGAAGAGGGCTCTATGGTAAAAAAGGGAGATGTTATTTTGAAACTATCCAATCCTGACCTGTATCTCAATATCTTAAACAGTGAAGGAGAACTTGCTCAAAAAGAGAACTTCCTCAGGAATACACAGATCAGTATGGAACAGGACAGGCTGCAAATTAAGCGTGAGCTTCTCAATCTAAAATATGATATCGAACGGAAGGAGAGGAACTTTAAGCAGAATGAACTTCTGATAAAAGACAACTTAATCTCAAAAGAGGAATATATCAGGTCAAAAGAAGACCTCGATATGGCAGTGCAATCAAAAGAGCTTTTTATTGAACGCCGGACACAGGACTCTATTTTTCGCTCCGTGAATGTTGAGACTATAAAAAACGACCTTGTAAATATGAGAAAAAACCTGAACCTGGTTAAGGAAAGGGTACAAAACCTTAATGTAACAGCCCCGGTTGATGGTCAGCTTGGTCTCCTCAGTCCTGAGATCGGACAGTCAATTAACCGCGGAGAGAACATGGGGCAGATAAATGTTCTTACATCATATAAAGTAACAGCACAAATCGATGAACATTATATTGACAGGGTAAGGACACAACTTGATGGAACTCTTGAACGGCAGAGTAATAAATTTAATCTGTCTGTCAGAAGAGTTTATCCGGAAGTGAGGAACGGAACATTTAAAATAGATATGATCTTCCGCGACAGTATGCCTGACAATATCAGAACCGGCCAGACGTATTATATCAGTCTTCAGTTAGGTCAACCAAAAGTTTCAGTTCTCGTACCAATTGGCGGATTTTTCCAGGAAACAGGCGGTCAGTGGATATTTGTTCTTGATCCAACTGAATCATTTGCAATCAAAAGGAATATATCAATCGGAAGAAAAAATCCAAAATATTATGAAGTATTAGAGGGGCTGAAACCCGGAGAAAAGGTAATTGTTTCAGGATACGAAACCTTTGGGAAAAACGAAAAACTAATTCTAAAAAAATCGAATTAACAATTAATAATTAAAATCATGATCAAAACTAATGATTTAACAAAGGTCTTCAGAACAGAAGAAGTTGAGACAACTGCACTGAATAAAGTAACTCTGCATGTAAAAGAAGGAGAATATGTTGCAGTAATGGGCCCTTCAGGATGTGGAAAATCTACTCTCCTTAACATCCTTGGTTTGCTTGACAACCCATCCTCGGGAAGCTACATTTTTAACGGAACGGAGGTTGCAAATCTGAAAGAGCGCGACAGGACCATATTCCGCAAAGGAAACATCGGATTTGTATTCCAGAGTTTCAACCTGATTGACGAGCTCAATGTTTACGAAAACGTTGAACTCCCCCTGATTTATCTTAAAATGAAGGCAGCTGACAGGAAAAAAAGAGTTGAAGATGTGCTCGAGAGAATGAAAATCGGACATCGTGCCAAACACTTTCCGCAGCAGCTATCTGGCGGACAGCAACAGAGAGTTGCAATTGCACGTGCAGTAGTAGCCAATCCAAAGCTGATTCTTGCCGACGAACCAACAGGAAACCTCGACTCAAAAAATGGTATTGAAGTAATAAATCTTCTTACTGAACTCAATAAAGAAGGAACCACTATCATAATGGTAACCCACTCAGACAGGGACGCCAGTTATGCACACAGGATAGTAAACCTGTTCGATGGTCAGGTTGTTACCGAAAAGGCAAAATAATCTGTCTTAATCGTAGAGACGCGCTATAGCACGTCTTTACGATTGTAATATATGGGTGTAATTTATAATTTCCAATTCACTAGTGTCCGGTTAAGGACGGTTAAAATTAATGTAATTTATTAATATATAATATCTTAAATAGGGTCAAAAGTTTTTACGATTTGAATTTATACTTTCGCTCATACTATATTTTGAGCGATCATGCATACCGGAAAAACAGTTTTTGCACAATTAATGATGTTTATGCCAGAGTTCGAATTTCAAAAGTGTGTTGACCATTACAAGGGAGACTATCGGGTAAGAAGCTTTTCTTGCCGGGAGCACTTTCTTGTAACGAGTTTTGCTCAACTGACAGGTCATGAGAGTCTGCGTGACATCGAAAATTGTCTAACTGCATTTTCCACCAAACTGTATCATTCAGGCATACGGTCGTTAAATAAAACTTATTATTTTATCAAGATGAAATTTAATAAGTCAGGGGAGGTCAATCATATTCCGGCATAACGGTTGAGTGTAGCAGTAGTAAGGGATTGCGGTCTTCGTACCTGTCCAACACCACAAAATTTTGAGCGGGGAAGAAAGCTCTAATTATCACCGAAACCCTTATTACTGCTACACTTTGTTATAGCCATATGCTTTATTTTCTGTCGTTCAATAGTTAACTTACACTGTACTATTTCTTGAAATACTTTTGTATTAAGGCAATTAACCAACCGTGTTATAGCTAGTGCTTTTTATTAGTCCTTCTTTGGTTTTATCCTTATCATTCATATTGTACCTATTTGCTGATATGCCTTTTGATTAACTCATACAATAAGGTCGTATTAATTGGTTTAGAAATATAATCGTTGCATCCAGCTTCCAACGCCTTTTCTCTGTCATCTGAAAATCCATAGGCTGTTTGTGCAATAATAACCACGTCTGTGTTAAATTGACGGATTTGACGTGTGGCTTCATTTCCATCCATAACGGGCATTTTAATGTCCATTAAAACCAAATCAAGGTCAGGATTATTGCGGCAAGCCTCAACGGCTTGAACTCCTGTTATTGCATGTAAAACTTCTTTACTGATTTTCTGGAGCATTCTGGTGAGAAGTGAATTCGATATTTTATCGTCTTCGACAATTAATATTTTCAGTTTCTTTACCTGAACTTCTTTATGCTCCTGGAAAACAGTATCTTTAAGCTCTGTTTGTTTTTCAGACACAGCATTGTAAGGAATGGTAAAATAAAATATTGAGCCTTTCCCTTCTTCACTTTCCACCCATATTTCCCCACCAAGCATTTCTACATAAGATTTCGCTATGGATAAACCCAAGCCACTGCCTTCATAACCCCGGTTATACGATTCACTGCCCTGCCTGAATCTCTCAAAAATTATTTGCTGTTGTTTCTGTGGAATGCCTACCCCCGTGTCTTTGACAAAGAATTCAAGGTATTTCCCCTTTTTCTCATATCCAAATTCAATTAAGCCTTCATTAGTAAACTTAATGGCATTTTTAACGAGGTTAGTCAGGATTGCATAGACTTTTTCATTGTCTGTTTTGATGAAGGCTTCTTTTGACGGTAAACTGATTTTAAAGAAAAACTGCATCCCTTTACTTTCAATCTCAGGTTTGAAGAAGGCATAAAGGAATTCGATTTGCTCGTTTATATTCGACTCCTTAATATCAACTTTCATCTGTCCAGATTCTATTTTTGAAAAATCAACAATATTGTTAATAGTATTGAGCATACGTGCGCCACTAATCTCGATGATTTGAATAAAATTTTGTTGGTCATCACTTGATAAGTTCGGTTCTTTCAGAAGTTCGGTAAAACCAAGAATACCATTCATAGGGGTGCGTATCTCATGACTCATATTGGTAAGAAAAGCAGATTTGAGGCGGTCGCTTTCTTCGGCTTGTTCTTTGGCTGCTATCAGATCTATGGTTAACTTCTTTTGTTCCGTAATATCGAGATTAATTACCTGATAATGCTTGGTCCCATTCCACTGAACTTCTTTTCTCGAAACTTTTACATGGCGGATTTCCGCGTCTTTACATATAATACTTATCTCATAATCAAATACATCATGCCCATTTTTTCTTTTTTCTTTTCTTTCCTGATGTTGCGCATAACTTTCGGGAGTATATAGATTTATTGCTGGTGTACTTGTAAATTCTTCCAGGCTGTTGATTTTATAAATATTAAGGAAGGCTTTATTGGCATAAATTGTTTTTCCATCGACGGAAACAATACTTATGCCCAAAGGAGATTCTGAAATGGAACGACGGAAATTTTCCTCCGATTGGAGAATTGCTTCTTTAGCAATGATTAACTTTTCTTCAGCTAGTTTTCTCTCAGTAATATCCATTGCGATAAATGTAACTCCTTTCGACAGGTCGTCTTTGCCCAGAGGAGTCGAACTTAAAAATATGTTTAAAACTCTTCCATCTTTACATTTAAAACGAGTTTCAACCGATCCTGCACCTTTTTCAGCAATATGCCTGTATATTACAAACCCGGCACTTTCATTTTGTTCATCTTTTGCATATATTGTTTCAGCATCTTTACCTATCAGTTCCAACCGGTTATAGCCTGTCATTCTACAGAAAGTGTCATTAACCTCAATAAATATTCTGCCTACAACCAGTCCTATACCGACAGGTGCAGCGCTGAAAATACTTTGAAGTTTCTCTTCGTTTTCCTTCAATAATAGTTCGACCGCTCTCTTTTCAATTTGTATATTATGTTGCTCAATTGCCCGCTGTATGGCTGACGGGATACGCATGAGCCTGTCCTTCAATATATAATCAACGGCTCCTATTTTTAACAGCTCTACGGCGGTCTCTTCGCCGATTGTTCCGGAAATACAGATAAATGGAACATCGGGGCAGATTTCCACAGACCATCGCAACGCTGTGAAGCCATCGAATCCGGGTAATTTAAAATCAGCTAAAATGAGGTCATACTTATGGCTTCGAAGTAATGAAACATACTCCTTCTCTGACGCAGTGCAGTCCATTTTTAAATTATATCCTGCATCTATCAGCAACTCATGAATTATTTCAGTATCTCGTGGCGAGTCCTCAAGACAAAGTACGTTTAAAACCTTATTCATCCCGGCTTATTATTTATTTGATAATTTGCTTTTCGGTGGTACTTCATTAATGACAGCCCAAAAGACACCCAACTGCTTCACTGCTTCAATAAATTCTTTGAAATCGACAGGCTTTACAACATAAGCATTAACTCCAAGCTCATAACTTTTAATCACATCCTGCTCCTCGCGGGAAGATGTAAGCATAACAACCGGAAGCATTTTCAATTTATTATCATTTCGGATAGCCCGAAGAACTTCTATACCATCCATACGGGGCATTTTGATATCGAGCAGTAATACTGCAGGATTCCCGGGTTTGCGTTGTTTGTACTTTCCTTCATGACGCAGATACTCCAAAGTTTCCACACCATCTCTCACCACTATAACATTATTGGCAAGGTTATGGTCGGCCAGAGCCTCAAGTGTCAATTCAACATCCCTGGGGTTGTCTTCTGCAAAAAGAATTGTTCGAATTTCTATCATAATATTTCCTCCTTAATTATTTGGTATTGAAAAATAGAATACAGCTCCTTTGTCGGGTTCGGCTTCAGCCCATGTGCGTCCTCCATGACGCAATACTATTCTGTGCACATTTGCCAGGCCAATACCTGTTCCTTCAAATTCTTCCGTAGGGTGCAGGCGCTGGAATACTCCAAAAAGCTTATGAGCGTATTGCATATCAAACCCGACTCCATTATCGCGCACAAAGAAAACCAGCTCCCTATTCTCTTTACTGACTCCAATTTCGATCCTGGCTTTCTTCCTGGTGCGTGTGAACTTGACAGAATTGCTCAACAGATTCGTCCAGACAAGTTTAAGCATTGCTTCATCTCCATTTACGGAAGGTAATTTTCCCAGTACCCATTCGATTTTACGATCAGGATTATCTTTACACAGCGATTCTTTAACTTCTTTAACAATTTCATTCATATCAAGATCCGATTGGTGCATCTCCGTACGACCGGTTCTGGAAAATTGCAGAAGGTCGTCAATCAGCATTCCCATGATACGCACAGAATCAGCAATGGAATTCAGATAGTGCTGACCCTTTTCGGGTAAATCTGATTGAAATCGTTTGTTGAGCAATTCCACGTACCCGCTTACATGGCGCAGAGGCGCCCTGAGGTCGTGGGAAACCGAATAACTGAATGCTTCGAGCTCTTTATTTACAGCTTCGAGCTGGGCTGTGCGTTGAACCACCCGCTGCTCGAGTTCTTCGTTGAGCCGGTGGATTTCTTCCTCTGCCTGCTTACGATCAGTGATGTCGCTATAGTTGAAAACGATGGCTTTCACCCATGGCTCGTCGAGCAAGTTGCTCACTGTGCTTTCCAGCCAGCGCCACGAGCCGTTTTTATGCCTAAAGCGATATTGGGTGGTAAAACTGCCCCCCCGGCTTTTGCAACAGGTCGTTGAGCAGAATCAGGAACGGTCCGAGATCGTCTGGGTGGGTGTAGTCCTTCGGATCAATGCCGATGGCTTCTTCCGGAGTTATGCCCAGAATATGCAAGGTAGCAGGACTGGCATAAACTATTTTTCCATCCACTCCCAACAAGGAAACGCCATCCGACGCACTTTCGATGAGGGCGCGAAAACGCTTTTCACTGTCAGCCAGCGCCCTTTCTGCACGCTTGCTTTCGGTAATATCATGAATTGTACCTACCAAACGAATGCAGTTTCCATCTTCATCAAAAAGAGGGGTAACGCTTACTTCACCCGTAAACAACCTCGTGGTATATTGTGAGGTTTCTTCCCATCGCACCATCTTTTTCCCTTCAATAGCTTTTTTGTATTTTTCCAAAGCAATATTAAGCGATGGCTGGGAAATTATTTCATTCACATATTTTCCAACGGCCATATTATAAGAAATCCCCGTGGTGGTTTGAAATGACTTGTTGACAGAAGAAAAACTGTAGCGTTCGTTTTGTTCCACTTCAAGAACGAAAATGCCATCTGCTGTGGTTTCAAAAATGGAGGATAGCCGTTCATTAACTTGCTTTATAATCCCTTCTTTTCCCTGCAGGTATGCTTCTCCGATTATCCCCATTGCAATATCCAAAAAAAGGTTCATCCCATTTAATGATGAAATCAATTCTGCGCCACTGCCATACTCCTTTTGTAAATAAGGAGTGATGTAATTTCTCACAAGTGAAACCACTTCATACCACGTTTTGAAATCAAGTTCCATCTTCGCATAAGTAATACCCTGTTCAGTCTGGTATTCAATATATGGCTGCCAGTTGTCATTCTTTATTGCATCTTTCTGTAATTCTCTTGACATTTTATTATTTGCTGCAGAAACTTCTTTGGGAATATCTCTTAAGAGTTTTCCAAAAATCGGATGGTTCTTTAAATCCTCCGTAGCTTTTTTAGAAAACTCCTCCGCGTATTTTTCATAAACGGTGTAGTAAGCAAATATTTCCTGCTTCTCCTTTTTAGATAAAACAGGGATAAGTTTTTTCATTGTGTCCTTGGTGGAAGTTGGCATTATCTGTTCAGTTTTATTCATTGTATTATTTTTTATCAGCTACACTCAGTTCATTGTTGTGTTACTCAAGGTCATGAGTCATTGCATTGTTTTCTTTCTCTTCGTTTTGATAGGCAAGTTCTTCGTTAGCAATGATTAACTCATCAACTTTTTCTTTTTTAGTCATATTCTGTCTTGATAAAATTGTTTTAAAATTAGAGTATATCAATCAGTTCCCAACAGCGTTATAAAAAATCAGCGTGGCCAGATTGCCTACACTGTACTTGAGGCCCGACCAAGAGCCCGATAAACAGATGTAATGCTATGACCACGCTTTCACGTGGCGTTTTGCTTACTTTTCTGTTTATCTATTGAAATTTGGCCGGTTTCTAGTACAGAACTCAGCAAAACGCTATATTTAATATTTCGGTAATTCTACATTTCTTTTAAATTTCGTTTCAATAGTGTTGCGTTGTTTTTAAATTAAAAAAAGTAGCCGGGATATTATAACATGCTTAAAAACTCACCGAAACAAAGTATTCCATCTTGGCATCAAGCAAATTGTTGCACATTCAACATTAACATCAGGCATTACATATGAATTTTAAGTTTCTTTAATAATTGACAGTAAAGAAAAGTAATTTATGAATCAGAAGCTGTAAAGGAATTTAAACAGAATACGTAAAGGAAACTTTATTTAAAAGTAAAGGTTCCAATACAAGCATTTAAAAATGAATAGAAATTTTATATTGCTATTCGTATGAAACTGAGGCAATAATAGTTTATTGTATAAGATTGTTTTTAATAGCATACATAGTCAGTTCAGCGTTATTCTTTAATCCCGTCTTTTGAAGTATACGGAAACGGTAAGTACTGACAGTACCTTCTGATAAAAATAGCTTTTTCGCAATTTCGGTGATATGTTTACCCTCCGCTAACATTATCATTACCTGAAATTCCCTACCGGAAAGTTTTTCATGGAAAGAACCTGAGAGAGAACCATGGTTGTCAAAAACGAGTTTTTCAGCAAAAGATGCAGCAACATACCGGCCACCCGATGCAATTTTTTTGATGGCGAGAGTCAATTCTCCATAAGCGCTATCTTTAGAGAGATACCCGGAAGCTCCCATTTTAAATGCCTGTATAGCATACTGTTCCATGGGGTGTACAGATAGGATCAGTACACGGGTTTTCATATTCTTTTCCTTAATATTCCTCAACACTTCCAAACCAGTCATACCAGGCATTGATAAATCAAGAATTACAACGTCATATCCAATTTCTTTAATTTTTGCCCATGCTTCATTTCCGTCAACGGCTTCATCAATCAAACAGACTTCTTTGAGGGTCTTAACATATTGTTTAAGTCCTTCCCGAACAACTGAATGGTCATCTGCAATAAGCACCTTCATTACAAGCTATTTTACTTATATGGTATAAAAATAATTAATTTTGTTCCAGTGCCTTCGTCTGATGAGATATCAAATTTACCATTTGATTGCTTTACCCGCTCCCTGATTCCAGTCAATCCTAATGATCTTCCTGAAACAGCCTGTTCTCTGGTTATCCCTATTCCATTATCTTTTATTGTCAGAGTGATACCTTTATATGATTGATAAAGACCGATTTTAACTGTTGTGGCATTTGCGTGGCGGATTACGTTGGTAAGAGCTTCCTGAAGGACACGAAAAAAAATGAGGTTTCGTTTAGAATCTTCATTAATTAATTCACAAAACCTTAGTTTACATTTTATTCCTGTTCTCGTGCTGAATTCACCACAATACCAATCAATAGCAGACACCAGCCCAAGATCATCAAGAATCCCGGGGCGAAGATCTGCTGTAATGCGCTGCACATCAGAAATAGTATTTGTAACCATCTCAAGCATACCATTAAGCATTGTCATTGCATCCTGATTAGAAGTTACATACTCCTGCATGCGATTAATATCAAGCTTTAATGCAGTTAATGACTGTCCAAGCTGATCGTGAATATCCCTGGCTATCGAAGCACGTTCATTTTCACGGACCTCATCAAGATGGTAGTTAAGTTTTTCCAATAAATCCTTCGATACTCTTAGTTCTTCTTCCTTTTTCTTTCGGTCTGTAATGTCTTTACCAGCAATGATTAACTCTGCTGCACGTTTTTCTTTCTCACTATTTTGATAGGCAAGTTCTTTGTTAGCAAGGATTAACTCTCCTGCCCGTTTTTCTTTCTCCTTATTCTGAACGACAAGCTTTTTATTGGCAATGATTAATTCTGCAGCTCGTTTTTCTTTCTCTTCGTTTTGAAAGGCAAGTTCTTTATTAGCAATGATTAACTCATCTGCACGTTTTCCCTTCTCTTCGTTTTGATAGGCAAGTTCTTTGTTAGCAATGATTAACTCATCAGCCCGTTTCTCTTTCTCCCTGTTTTGAAATATAAGCTCTTTGTTAGCTAAGATTAACTCATCTGCACGTTTCTCTTTCTCACTATTTTGATAGGCAAGTTCTTTGTTAGCAGTGATAAGCTCATCAGCCCGTTTCTCTTTCTCACTATTTTGAAAGACAAGCTCTTTGTTAGCCAAGATTAACTCATCTGCACGTTTCTCTTTCTCACTATTTTGATAGGCAAGTTCTTTGTTAGCAATGATCAGCTCATCTGCACGTTTTTCTTTCTCTTTGTTAGCAATGATTAATTCATCAGCACGTTTGTCTTTCTCTCCCTTAGCAATGACTAACTCTGCTTCACGTTTTGCTTTCTCTTCGTTAGCAAAGGCTAACTCTGCTTCACGTTTGGTTTTCTCTTCCTTGGCAATGATTAACTCATCAACTTTTTCTTTTTTAGTCATATTCTGTCTCGATAAAGTTGTTTTAAAATTAGAGTATATCAATCTGGTTAGTATTTTTTATTTAATAAAATGCTTCTTGATTAACTCAAATAACAAGGTCTTATTAATTGGTTTTGAAATATAATCATTGCATCCCGCTTCTATTGCCTTTTCTCTGTCATCTGAAAATCCATAGGCTGTTTGTGCAATAATGATTACATCAGTGTTGAATTGACGTATCTGACGTGTGGCTTCTAACCCATCCATTGGGAACATTTTAATGTCCATCATAACCAAATCAAGGTCAGGATTATTATGGCAAACCTCAACGGCTTGAACTCCTGTTATTGCATGTAAAACTTCTTTACTGATTTTCTGGAGCGTTCTTGTAAGAAGTGAATAAGATATTTCATCGTCTTCGACAATCAATATTTTCAGGTTTTTTACCTGAACTTCTTTATGCTCCTGGGAAACAGTATCTTTAAGCTCTGTTTGTTTTTCCGATACAGCATTGTAAGGAATAGTAAAATAAAATGTTGAGCCTTTCCCTTCTTCACTTTCCACCCGTATCTTTCCGCCAAGCATTTCTACATAAGATTTACATATTGATAAACCCAAGCCACTGCCTTCATATCCCCGGTTATGCGATTCACTACCCTGCCTGAATCTCTCAAAAATTATTTTATGCTGATTCTGTGGAATGCCAATCCCCGTATCTTTTACAAAGAATTCAAGGTATTCCCCTTTTTTCTCATAGCCGAATTCTATTGAACCTTCATAAGTAAACTTAATGGCATTTTTAATAAGGTTAGCCAGCATTCCATATACTTTTTCTTTGTCTGTTTTAATGATGGCTTCTTTTGCAGGCAAACCGTTTTTAAATAAAAACTGCAACCCTTTAATTTCAGCTTCTGGTTTGAAGAATTTATAAGTGAATTCAATTTTCTCGTTAATATTCGTTTCCTTAATATCAACTTTCATAAGTCCCGATTCAATTTTCGAAATATCAACAATGCTATTGATGGTATTGAGCATACGTGCGCCACCAATCTGGATGATTTGAATAAAATCTTGTTGGTCATCACTTGATAAGTTCGGATCTTTCAGGAGTTCTGTAAAACCAAGAATGCCATTCATGGGAGTACGTATCTCATGGCTCATATTAGTAAGGAAGGCCGATTTCAAGCGGTCGCTTTCTTCCGCTTGTTCTTTTGCTTTAATTAACTCTGTTGCACGTTTTTCTCTCTCCTCGTTTTGAAAGACAAGTTCTTTGTTAGCTATGATTAATTCGTCTGCACGTTTTTCTCTCTCCTCGTTTTGGAATGCAAGTTCTTTATTAACAATGGTTAACTCAACAATTTTATTCTTCAATTCTTCCTCTCCCTGTTTGCGCTCGGTGATGTCTCGTCCGTAAAGATAAATGTAACCCTCTTCAATAAATGGAACTGCGTAGAATGAATAGATAAGTTCACGATGACACAGTTCAAATTCAATATTTGTTCCTTCAATAAAGATAGAATCTATAATATCCTTCAGCCTGGAAGAAATGATTTCATTTATTATTAATTGCCTATCAGGTAATAGTTTTATGCCGGCTTCGTTGATGTAAAGCAGCTTCCCATTTCTGGCAACACGCAATACAGGCCCAGGGTTCTGGGAAGGGAATTTTGCTATAAGTATTCGTTCTTTTTCAATTCTGTCGATTTGCACATTTTGAAAGACAAGTTCTTTGTTAGCAAGGATTAACTCATCTGCACGTTTCTCTTTCTCACTATTTTGAAATACAAGCTCTTTGTTAGCCAAGATTAACTCATCTGCACGTTTCTCTTTCTCACTATTTTGAAATACAAGCTCTTTGTTAGCAATGATTAATTCATCAGCACGTTTTGCTTTCTCTTTGTTAGCAATGATTAATTCATCAGCACGTTTGTCTTTCTCTCCCTTAGCAATGACTAACTCTGCTTCACGTTTTGCTTTCTCTTCGTTAGCAAAGGCTAACTCTGCTTCACGTTTTGTTTTCTCTTCCTTGGCAATGATTAACTCATCAACTTTTTCTTTTTTAGTCATATTCTGTCTCGATTAAAGTTGTTTTAAAATTAGAGTATATCAATCAGTTCCCAACAGCGTTATTAAAAATCAGCGTGTCCAGATTGCCTACCGCTATTGAGGTCCGTCCAAGAACCCTTACCACAAGTAAAACAACGACCACGCCTTGACGTGGCGTTTTGCTTTATATCCTGTGGTAATAAAGAAATTTGGACGGTTTCAATACCAGAACTCAGCTAAACGCTATATTTAATATAGCGTTAATTCTACATTTCTTTCTCAAAATAAATATTTTACCAAAGTACTGTTTGTTTTTATAAAATACGCTGATAATGAGTCTACTTTATTATTTAAATAATTATTCCAATTCAAGAAGCCTTTAAGGGGAAAAATATCGATTAAGAATTTTTCCAATACTTTAGTGGTGTTAGTCACTACCATTTCGCCCGCAAAAGCCAAGCCGAAATGATTGATTATACATTTTTGCTCCCTGGCAAAAATGATCTTTGTAAACTATCATTTCTCCCCATCCCAGGCATTTACTGGAAAAACCAGTGGCCTGATCATCTCTGGCCACAGGCAACATTCCCGAAAGGGAAGCGCACCCGGAAGTAACTATAGATTAAAAGAAGCCCCTGAGAATCGTTTTTCAGGGGCTTCTTTTAATGTCGTTTACCCGGCAGTCAGGCTAAAGTTTTTTGGAATATGGCCATCTATCTTTTCGCTGCCGTACTTTTTTCGGATCTCATCTATGTCCCGGCTCGGCAATGCTCAAACAAGTTTTTTTCAAGAACTTTGGCTGCACTCGGAAATGCTCAAATAAATTTGGCAGTACGCTCATTTGCACAAAGTTTGGCACTGCTCTCGCCTTTTCGCAAAAATTCAACCAGTTATTCGCTATCACTCATGAGCTCCCGTTGGTCGGTACGCGGTAAATAAATCAAATAGTCAAATAAATCAAAAATCCCTAACACAGCGAACAGAAAGACCCCACTGCTCAAGGGAGTTGCCCCAGATTATACTGGCTTCACCTTTGTACATGTCCCTGTACCAGGCGGTCGTAGTAGAGTACTCAGTAGAACTCCACCAGTAACCATAGTCACCAAAGCTGCCGTAATAACCATTGGAGTTATGGTAGCCACCCGGCAGGGCTGTGAAACCATTTTCATTGGTTGCTCCCGTATTAGGGGTTAGCCAATGGGTGGTTCCGGTTTCTTTAAGTTTGCCACCTGCAACAGCTCCTCCTCCCAAATAGGTTGTTAAGGTTGTCCATTCGGCATCGGTAGATACATGCCAGCCTGTGGGGCATACATTTTTACCCCCGTTGCTTGCTGCATCTACAGTGTACCAGTTATATAATGCTCCATATGTTGCTTTATATGTAGCTGCATCATTATTATACCAGCAGTAAGCTGGTGTGGTTAATGCCGCCCATGCTGATGCATCAGTAACCAGAGGAATAGTTGAATTATCGTTGTATTTCGTTGTTTTAAGGTTTTCTGCCATCCATACCTGTGTGCCAATTGCAATCACATTATATGTATTTCCATCAATATCATTTACATTTGCGGGAGCAGTTGTAAATGTCAATTCGCTACCATTGGTTGTGCCAAGTGAATTTGTTGCATTTACTCTGTAGTGATAAGTCGTCCCACCTGCCAAACCTGATATGCTTGCACTTACATTTGTACTTGTGCTCCCAGTAACTGTACTTGGAGTTGCTGTTGCATTACTACCATAACTAATTGTCAATCCATATTCAAAACTTACAGTGGTTGATAATAAGTTTGCATTCACAGTACCAGTTACTGTAGCACCTGTGGTGTTTATACCTGTTATGGCAGTCGTTGTTGCGGTGGGTAGAGCACCTAAAGTTGTGAATGTCATATCACTACCATTGGTTGTGCCAAGTGAATTTGTTGCATTTACTCTGTAGTGATAAGTCGTCCCACCTGCCAAACCTGATATGCTTGCACTTACATTTGTACTTGTGCTCCCAGTAACCGTACTTGGAGTTGCTGTTGCATTACTACCATAACTAATTGTCAATCCATATTCAAACGTTACAGTTGAACTGAAACCATTGGCATTAACCGTTCCGTTCAGGGTTGTTCCAGTTGTCGTTGTGCCTGATGAAGCAGTTGTGGTTGCTGTTGGTACTGCTCCTGATGTCAGAAATGTCATATCACTACTATATGTAATTCCTATTGCATTCGATGTTCTCAATCTGAAATGATAGGTAGTATTTGCCAATAAAGTAGTTATGGCTTTACTGACATTTGTATCAATGAAACCTGTAACTGGACTTTGAGTTGCAGTAGTGGTGCTTCCATAACTTGTTGTTATTCCATATTCAAACGTCACTGTTGTGCTGAATCCATTGGCATTTGTACTTCCGTTTAAAGTTGCAGTATTCATAAGAACGCTTGTTGCAGATTGTGATGTAGCATTAGGAGCAACTAAAGAGGCTGCAGATGCATTTTGCCAAAAAGGGATATTAGAACTATTAATAGTAAGTACTTGTCCAGCATTACCACGAGGCAATAACACCCAATCTGTACCGTTCCAGTATTGCAAATCACCAGTACTATTTCCCGTTGGTTTTCCCACAAGACTTCCATATGTGCCATCAAACGAACTTTTATTGTTGAAAGTTGTCCAGTCAGTACTACTCAGATAACCATCGGTAGTTTCACTTGCCTGTACCATGCTAATTACTGGTGTAGTAGTACCTGTAGCAACTATAATTGGGGATGTTCCTGAAACACTTGTAACTGTGCCATTTGTAAGGGTTGGAAGGTTGGTAAGATTCGTATAACTTCCAGTGGTTGCAACTAAAGCAAGGGCTGGTCTGTTGATTAAATCAGTATAACTTCCACTTGTGGCAACTGTTGTAAGTGTTGGCTTGCCTGTAAGACTTGTCCATGTGCCATTAAAAGCATCAGTTATTCCGTAACCTGCAATAGTTGTAGGTTTGCCTGTTAAACTCAACCAAGTTCCATCAAACAGAACTGGTCTATTTATAAGGTCGTTATAATTGCCACTGAACCCATTCCCTGCTTTCTCTGCATACAACGCATACGGGACACTATGTAACTGAGCTGTACCCATCAGTACTCCATCGACAGAGATATTAACAAAATAAGTTCCCTTGCTCCAGTCAATTGAAGAGAAAATCCCAGTTATGGGTGTTCCGTTCCCTATCTCAAGGTCAATTAATCCAAAATTATCTGTCTTTACCTTGTGAGTCTCCGAGTAAATGATTGCCCCGTTACCTTGGTTCTTTGTTATTTCAATGAGAATGGTGGCATCTGCATTTGCCCTGATGTCACCACGGATATTCCTGAGTACTGCCTGATACTTGAAACTTGATGGACTCTGCCCAATCAATAAACCAGAGACCAATACTGCCGATAATAGTGTGAATATCTTTTTCATTTTCTCTACTGTTTGATGATTTTGAATATTTTCAGTTCCCTTTCTCCATCAACGATTTTGATTATGTATATACCATTTTGGAGTTCCAAGAATGGCACTTCTGTTTCTGAAGTTTCGATGTTCTTCTTTTTTAGCAGCTTCCCATTGAAATCAAAAATCATGTACTCCAATCCTTCAACTTCCTCTCTGTCAATACTGAGCTTAATAATATCACTTGTAGGATTAGGAAAAGCAGATATTGTAAAGCCTATATCCTTTGCTTCGTTAATCATTGATACCAGAAGGTTTGGCTGCTGAAATCCTTGGGTGATTGCTTTGTCACCTCTGCTAAATGTCTTAGTCACTCCTTCCCCTATAGTAAAGGACATGCTTCCATTGGAATTGCTCAGAGTGCTCCCTGCAGTTGCTATCACCTGCTGTGCCTGTATAACAGTGCAAAAGATAAACATAAAGAGGAATGATATTGTTGGTCTCATGTTTATAGCTTTTTGCATGTAGCTGTTATTGTAACGGAAACCGTCCCCTGAGTCTCTGTATAGGTAAAATCCATTCCTGTATCTGAAGAAGTACCAGTTCCTTCAACGATTCTGGAATTGGGAAGTGTCTGTTTTATAATGGTCAGGGAGTTGTCTTTGGCAGTAGCTTCTACTGTTGTTCCCACACCGTAATTGCCGAAATTATTCAGCAGAATTTTGTCTGTGTTTTGAAATGACTTTACGACATTCATTGTAAAGGTCGGTCTACTCATCGAAACTTTGTTTTCCATCCAAGTTTCCGATACGCTATAGGTTGCCACCATTGAATCCAGCAGGTCAGTGGTAAGTTTATCAGTGCATCCCCAAAAGGTTGATAATGATATCGTCATACACACCAGAAAAATCGTTCTTCTCATATTTTGGATTTTATAGGTTATTCAATTATTTCTTGGTACTTTGTATTTAAACTATTAAACTGCATACACAGTTGACATGATTACATATAGACCGTCATCAAATCATTCAATTATTTGTCTATATTTTTATATTACCAAATTAACTCCTGCTAGAGATTGTAGTTGAAGTAATTGAAAAGTTGTTAAATGTAAAACTTTTTCAGTTAACTCACAAATTTATATGTCTTTCTGTAATTTAGGTTTGTCGGATTATTATCATAATTCTTCAAAATTAATCTTGCTGCCTCTGTATTATGATTAAAGTGGAGGTGAAAATCCAGCTCCATTAATTACGACCCTAAAAATAACCTATGAAAACTTGTTTATAATTTCTGATCCTCATATTTGATTTACAATGCAATGCTTTAAAAGAGGGGCGGTAGCCTCTTGTGCATAAAGACTAACCAAAGAGAGTGCCAGAGATAAATGGAAAAGAGAAACAGGTTGATTATCCTTAGCTAATCATCAGAAGATCAAACCCTAAAAGAAATATTAATATTTGTTGGCAGAAAGTCTGCAAATGGATTAATGAAGAATTATGATAAAATCATTGAAATTATCGCACAGGTGTGCGATAATGGGCATAATATAACAAAAGGTGAAACCTCCAGAGAGAGAAGTTAATTGGACCTACCTTCTTCCTTTTTCTTTAATTCAATGGGTCTTTAGGGAAAAAACAGTGATCAGGAATTTTTCCAAGTGCAATAGCGGTGCTGGTCACTATCATTTCGCCCGAAAAAACCCAAACCGGGATGTTTAGAATGCTTGGCAAAGCGTAGATTCGTTAATCTTTCATTTAAAAATTAGCTACAACTAAAGAGTGTATTATTATGGTAGAATTAATTTTCTACCATAATAATTTCTTTTTGTAATTTAACTGGAAAAATCAGCGACCTTGACCATAGTTGGCCGGACAATATTGAACACATAGAGCCTGAGTTAAGTATTTGTTGTTTAGCTATGTATGAAAATTGTAACGGTTCCGGGATTGGTGCCGTGCATCCCGATGGACTGCGAAGCTGAACAGGAAAGGGATGTCAGGCGCCTAATCGGGATGCATGGCATTAATCCTCGTGATGGGCGCTTAAGTTCAGCCCTTTCATTTAGAATAAAATATATTTTGCATAGACTATTTGCCTTTAAATGACACCCCTCCTTTGAAATTAATGAATGTTGACCTTATGCCAGAAGGAGCCTCCTGAATAAGAACCCCTGAACTAAGGTGTAACGACACATTTCTGGTAAGCTTTTTATTCAATCCGATAGCAGGATTAATAAAAAGACCACTCGACTTGATGTCCTTAAGGAAGAACAACACCCCGCCGTCTGCAACAATAAAGGGAGTAAGCTTCGATTCCTTAAAAGTATATCTCATATCTATATAAAGGGGAATCATTGTTCCACCATTATAGGCATGCACCCCTATACCGATACCTGTGAGAAAATTCTTGTTAATGATATAACCACTGATGTTATTCAGGCTGAATAAACGCCTGGAGTAATCGACAGAAATATCTCCAAGTCCGAATGCTCCGCCCACCTCGGTAATATTGATGTATCCATGATCCTTAAAAACCGGAGACACCGGCTTATTGACTTCGGCAATGGAATCTGCAATTATCTTTTCCTCCTGTTGCCTTATAGTCTGCGCCAGGTCAGAATTTTTCTTCTGCGACTCTGTCATCTGCATGTCTATTGAGGCAATCTTATCCTGAAGAGCCGTTATCTCCTTCTGAAGAGAGTCATTCTTTGTGTCCATCTGACTGACTGCATTACTCATATTTGCATTTGCCTGTGTCATCTTTTTCAGATGTTCACCCCTTAAGTAGTATACCGACTGCAGGGATTTGTTTTTGGTGGTCAGTGTTTTAAAGTCGGTGCTCAGAGCACTATAATCTGCATAAACAGTATCAAACTCGTGGGTCTTAACATTGAGCAGCCACTGAAGGGAGTCTCTCTCCCCGGCAAGAAAAGTCTGCTTTTCTGAAAGCATCAGGACCTGATCTTTCAGTGCACCTGTCTTACAACCAGAAAAAAACAATATTACTGCCAGTCCAATAAAAAAAAGGACTCTTGCTGTTTGTCTTAAGGGGTAATTGTTTTCCATATTTAATGATTTGAAATTATCCGGTTCCCGTATTTAAATTAAAGCTTCTTAACTCAAAATGACAGCCCTCTATAAAATTATAAATATTTCGCTGAAAGTCAAGCAAATTTGTAATTATGGAGTATTATCAGATTATCTTAATAAAGCTAAAAGGCACATCTAAGTCCGTAGAAAAAAATCTCCCTTTTTCGAGCATATCTTCATCTTCATCTCTGTAGTACCAGTTAATTATGAACTTGTTACTATTTTTCTGGAGATGGATATGTGTAATTTTATGAATTATATCAAGTAAGTACGTAGTGCCAGTACTGTTAATATATTCAATACAAATTTCAACAGTGGTAATATCTGCTGGATTTTTAAAATATTCATTTATCCATTCTTCTATTGGATTAAAAAAGTCCTCGGCATTTTCAGGAATTATCTGACCTGTTATTTTAATAATCCCTTTCGGGTCAAGAATGATCTCTGGTGTGCTTCTTGTGGGAGATATTATTTGCTGATTTTTACTCATTGTTTATGACATTTGCCTGTTCGGTAAATATTGGCAGAGTAAATTTAAAATCACTGCCTTTCCCCACTTCACTTTCAACCCAAATTTTTCCTCCGTGCTTTTCTACAAATTCTTTGCATAGCAATAATCCCAGACCTGTTCCTGTTTCTTCTGCCGTACCTGTTGTTGAAATAACTTCTGACATTTCAAACAGTTTTACCAGATTACCTGGTGCTATTCCAATTCCATTGTCCGAAACCGATATTGTTATGTTTGAATCTATTTGCTTTGCAGTAATACTTATAGTTCCACCATTGTTCGTAAATTTAATTGCATTCGAAACAAGATTTCTGAGTACCGTTTTCAGCATGTCGATATCCGCAAAAACATTTATATGGTCTCCCGTTGAATAATCGATTGTTATGTTTTTTGCTTTAGAAATTGGATTGAGAACTTCAACGGCATCCTTACAATTATTCGTAAAACTCAATATTTGCGGGTCAAATGGAATTTTACCTTGCTGCGCTCTGGCCCAACGTAAAATATTTTCCAACAAGTTAAAAGAGCTTTTTGCAGATTTATTAATATTATTTACGATATCTTCAATTTCGTCTGTATTGAGTTTGCGAATATCTTCAATTAATATTTCTGATAGACCAAGAAGGTTATTAAAAGGACTTCTCAAATCGTGTGCAAGAATTGAAATAAAGCGGTTTTTATCAGAATTTAGTTGAAGTAATTGTTTAAGTTCTTTGTTCGCAATGGTTAATTCTGTGGTCAGTTTTTCTTTCTCTTTGTATTGAATTAATAATTCATGCGTTTTCTTAAACAGATCCACAAAAACAGCCACCTTTGCTTTTAATATTTCGGGGGAGAGTGGTTTTATCATATAATCAACTGCACCTGCATGATACCCTTTGAAAATATTTACAGCAGTATCCATACTGGCAGTTAAAAAAATAATCGGAACATGTTTGAGCTTTTCGATTTGGCGAATTAATTCTACTGTTTCAAATCCATCCATGGTAGGCATTTGTACGTCCATTAATATGAGGGCAAAATCTTGTTCGCGGTGGAGAATATTTAATGCTTCCGTTCCTGAACCTGCTTTCACACATAAATAATCCTCGTTAGAAAGAATTACGTCCAAGGCAAACAAATTTTCTGCCAGATCGTCTACCATTAAAATTTTAACAAGATTATTTTCTGCCATTTCCAATAAAGATTGTACTCATAGTTTATTTAATTGCTTAACCATACCCGCATCAGTGATAGCAATCGTTCTACATCAATAGGTTTAGTGATGTAATCATTGGCGCCTGCATCAATACATTTTTGTTTATCGTCTTTCATGGCTTTTGCCGTGAGTGCTATTACCGGTAAACTCTTGAACTTTCCCTGAGATCGTATTTGTCTCATGGCATCGTAACCATCCATTTCCGGCATCATAATATCCATCAATACCAGATCAATGTTGGAATGAATATTCAATAACTCCAACGCAACCTTCCCATTTTCTGCTTTTATTATTTCCATTCCGCGTTCTTCCAATATTTTGGATAATGCAAATACATTTCGGGTATCATCATCTACCAATAATATTTTTTTCGTGTGAAATAGTGTTTCTTTATCATACAAATTGTTTATAATCAATTGTTTTGATTTTGGTAAATTGCTGATCGTCCTATGGAGGAAAAGAGCGGTTTCATTCAGCAATCGTTCTTCCGATTTTACACCTTTTATAATAATTCTCTCTGCATAATTCTGTAGTTCATTGTTTTCTTCTTTTGTAAGCTCCTTTCCCGTATAAACAATTATAGGTGGCATGCTATGGCTTTTAATATTCTCCAGTTTATGGATAAGGTCAAACCCGCTCATGTCTGGCAAGCCGATATCCAGTATCATACAATCGATGTGATTCTGCTGATACATAGCAAGGGCATCTTTGCCGGTTGCTGCTTCAAAACATTTTACATCACCATTCCCAATTAGTATACGAATTGCTTTTCTTGAATTTTCATTGTCTTCAATGATGAGAAGGTTTTTTAATTTTCTGCTGACAAAATTTTCAATTTTGTTAAATGCTTCTTCCAGATCTTTTTTATTTACCGGTTTCATCAGGTACTCTATTGCTCCTTCTTTAATTGGTTTCAGCGAACGTTCCTTTGCCGAAATAATATGCACCGGTATATGCCTTATGGATGGATTTGCTTTTAATTCATTCAATACCTGATGCCCATTGATACCTGGCAGCCCCATATCGAGAATGATCGCTTGCGGTTTGTGTTTTACAGCAAGCAACAAACCATCTTCTCCGGATGCTGCCGACAAACATTTGAATCCTTTTTTGTTTGCTTGTATTAAAAGTATAGAAGCAAATTTCAGATCGTCTTCAATAATGAGTACTACTTTATCATCCTTGGTTATGGTATCTCTGTGATCTTCAATGGAGGGATAATTCAGATATTTGGTATCGTATACAGAGAGAGGTTCATACAAAGCGGGTTCTTTAACTGTGTTGGTTCTGTCAGGTTCCAGTTCGTGATGTATTTCAAGCGGAATAATGACTGAAAAGGTGGAACCTTCATTGATCTTGCTGTTCACTTTAATTTCAGCTCCTATTAATTTTGCAAGTTCACGTGAGATAGAAAGACCTAAACCAGTACCGCCATACTTTCGGGAAGTTCCGCCATCAGCTTGTTGAAAAGCTTCAAATATTGCCATTTGTTTGTCTTCCGGTATTCCAATACCTGTATCGGTAACGGAAATGATCACCTTACTTTCCGTATATCGGTCAATACATATACTTACACTTCCTTTTTCGGTAAATTTAATGGCATTGGATAAAAGATTTTTCAATATCTGATTCAAACGTTGTGGATCGGTGAGGATGGATTCGGGCAATTCTTCATCCAATTTGCAAGTTAATATCAATCCTTTTTGCTCAGCGTGATGTTTAAAATTGCGAATGAGTTCATTTCTAAAATTGCTCAGTGATACTCTTTCAATATTTACAGTCATTTTTCCTGCTTCAATCTTGGAAAGGTCAAGCACGTCATTAATTAATACAAGCAGATCATTACCACTTTTGTAAATTATTTCTGCACTTTCAACCTGGACACTATCCAGGTTTTTCTTTCTGTTTTCGGATAAATCTTTTGACAGGATAAGCAAGCTATTAAGCGGCGTTCTTAACTCATGCGACATGTTTGCAAGAAATTCCGATTTATACCTGCTGCTTATTTCCAGTTGTTTTGTTTTCTGTTCAATATTGCTTTTTGCAGCTTCAACCTCTGTATTTCTTTCTTCCAACGACTGGGTTTGTTCTTCCAGTTCTTCATTGGACATCTGTAATTCCTCCTGCTGCTGTATCATATTTTGCGCCTGTTCTTCCAGCTCTTCATTCATTTGTTTCAGTTCTTCCTGCTGAGTTTGAAGTTCTTCACTCTGAACTTGTGTTTCTTCAAGCAATTCCTGTATCCGTTTTCTGGAAATGGCCGAATTAACACTTATAGCAATACTTTCCATGGAAACATTGATGAATTCCTTTTCTGTTTCGTTGAAATCAGTAATGCTGCCTATTTCTATTACGCCCACTGTTTTACCTTCAAACAAAAAAGGAGTAATGAGTAAATGCTTTGGTTTGGTATTCAGAACGGATGAAGTGATGCGTATTTGTTCTTCGGTTATATCTGTTAAAGAAATTTGTTTTTTTTCACGTGCTGCCTGACCTATCAATCCTTCATTAAGTGCGAATTTTTCTTTTGTGTTTTCCGGAGACGAAAAAGCATATTGTCCGCTAAGCACTAGTGTCTTGTCTTTGTAATTCAACCAATAAACAGTTCCAATGTTGGCTTTCAGGTAAGTGCATAAAAAACTAATTGCTTTGTTTGCCAGTTCTTCTATGCTTTGGTCTCCACTTAATTTTTCGTTGAGTTGATTTTGACCTACAGCAAGCCAATTGTGTTTTTTATTTGCTTCTGTTGTTTCATGTAATGAGCGTGTCATTTTATTTAAAGCATTGCCCAACGTATCCTTTTCTGAACGCGGAGTTAGGTTAACTGTATAGTCTCCGGAGGCAACTTTATTTGCATTTTCTGTTATCTCACTAAAACTTTCATTTACACTTACAAGTGAATTAAATATAGGTTTCAATTCATCATTTGTATTGTCTTCCAGTTTATCATTTGAAAACTCACGACTGGCAATTTTTTCAGCTTCTTTGGCTATCACTGAAATTCGTTTGGTAATACTCTGAATAATCCAGTAAGAAATGATAATTGCAATTAGGATGCTTGCAATAATTAAAGCGATAATTAAAGTTAATGCGCCATTATAACTTGCGTTATTTTCTATTTTAGCATTTTCCATTCTCTTTTCATTCTTATCAATGATACTCTGTAACTGACCAATAGCAGCATCTCTTGCCTTGAGTCCACTTTCAATGGAGATAGCAAATGCTTCCTCATTTTTATTTTTCATTGCTAATGAGATGATCGCATTTAGATGAATCTTGTATCCTGTATATGTGGTTTTAAATTCGTCCAAAATAATTTTTCCTTTCTCGTCCACCAATTCTTGCAACTCGGTTGTTTTTTTATCAATAACATCCAACGCCCGATAAATTTTATCTTTCGAATAATCTTTTCGAATAATATCTTTTTCCAGAATAATATCTTTTTCATTACGGGCTACATTCAGCACAGCAATCATCAGTTCATTGGAAAGATTTATTTTTTTGGAATATACCTCTACAATGTTTTGCAGCCGATCATTGGATTCGGAAAATTTGTTGATCATAAAAAACAACATAGAAATGAGTAACATTAATATAATAATGTAACCTCCAAATAATTTACTCTTGATTGTTAAGTTCATAAGGAATATTCTTTTTGAGCATCAATTTTTATTAGTACCTTAATTATATTCTCCAGGGTTAAAATGTAATCCATCTGAACCACAGCAATTGCCGAAGCCGGCATATAAGATGATTCTGCAGTAGCAGGATCCTGCACAATTGTTAAACCGCCATATTCTTTTATTCGTTTCAATCCATTTGTCCCGTCATTATTTGAGCCTGTAAGTATCACTCCAATCAATTTGCTTTTATAGGCTTCGGCAGCTGATTCAAACAGTACATCAATAGATGGTCTTGCATAATTTACACGTTAATCTATTGTTAGAGAAAATGTTTTATCTCTCTCGATCAGCAAATGATAATTAGGCGGAGCGATGTAAACTTTCCCTTGTTCAATGCTTTCTTTTTCATCTGCTTCTTTTAAATTGAGCTTGCTGTTATTATTTAAAAGTTCTATCCATTGGTTATCGGAACGTGGACTTATGTGTTGCACAATAATAATTGGGATACTGAAATCTTCAGGCAAGACTGAGAATATGAATTTCAAAGCATTCATACCTCCAGAAGAAGTCCCTATTACAATTGCTTCGTAAATCATATTTTAATATTTCTTTTTAAAGATTCTTTGTTTTTTATCTAACTCAGTGTATTCTACAGACAAATCGGCAAACCGTAAACCTTCTTTTGAACCCAAACATAAAATGCCACCGTCAATCAAGCTGTTATAAAAAAGTTTTTGCACTATATTTTGTAAGATTTTATCAAAATAAATAAGCACATTCCTGCATAATATCAAATGAACTTCGGTAAATACGCTGTCGGTTACTAAATTGTGATTAGCCCAAACAATATTTTTCTTTAGTGATTGATTCATGATAACGTTACTATCATCAGATGTATAATAATTCGAAAAGGATTCTTTTCCTCCCGACATTTGATAATTAGTAGTATATTCTTTCATCATTTTGTTGGAGAAAATTCCTTCTTTTGCTTGATTCAACGCTCGTTGATTGAAATCAGTAGCATAAATTGTAGTTCTATCGTACAAGCCCTCTTCCTGTAGAATAATGGCCATAGAATAGGCTTCTTCGCCAGTTGAACAGCCGGCATGCCATATTTTTATAAACGGATAGGTTTTTAAAACAGGTATTACATTTTCGCGTAATGACTTATAAAAGACCGGGTCACGAAACATTTCGGTTACCGTTATTGATAGATCCTGTAAAAGACTGGACATAAATGTTTCATCATTCAGAACCTTTGATTGCATTTGAGAAATATCCTCTAATCTCGACATTGCCAGCCTGTTTGTAATCCTGCGCCTGATGTGGGCTTGAGAATACTGCCTGAAATCATAACCGTATTTCTGATAAACAACTTCTAATAATAGTGAAATTTCCAGTTCCGTCGTATCCTTATTTCTCAATTTTGCGGTGTAAATTTTCTCTTCCTGTTCTGGTTCTCTATCGACCATCAGTTTCATTTGCCTCTTTCGCAATTCCATTTCTTTCTTAAGTTTTTCCGCTTCACTCCTGCGCTCTTCGTCTGCAATGACTAACTCTGCTACCCGTTTAGCTTTCTCTTCGTTATCAATGACTAACTCTGTCACTCGTTTTTCTTTCTCTCCCTTCGCAATGACTAACTCCGCTTCACGATTTGCTTTCTCTTCGTTAGCAAAGGCTAACTCTGCTTCACGTTTGGTTTTCTCTTCCTTGGCAATTGTTAACTCATCTTCCTTGTTGGAAAATTCTTCGGCTTCAGATTTGTAATTTTTTTTCATTTTATCTCTCAGTTATTTATCCTGATTAATCCATAAACTTAAAATTAAACATAATCAAAGGCGGGGTAAATAAATCAAATAAAAAAAGCATACGAATAAATCTCTGGTTTTGTATTCATTTTCTACTTATTGAAATACTTTATGTATTAACGCCAGTAATTCATCTTTCTTAATGGGTTTTGAAATATAATCGTTGCATCCCGCTTCTATTGCCTTTTTTCTATCATCTGAAAATCCATAGGCTGTTTGTGCAATGATGATTACATCTTTGTTAAACTGACGAATTTGACGAGTGGCTTCATAACCATCCATTTTGGGCATTCTAATGTCCATCAATACCAAATCAAGGTCAGGGTTATTCCGACAAGCCTCAACGGCTTCAACTCCTGTTATTGCATGTAAAACTTCATAACTGATTTTCTGGAGCGTTTTAGTAAGAAGTGAATAAGATATTTCATCGTCTTCGACAATCAATATTTTCAGGTTTTTTAACTGGACTTCTTTATGCTCCCAGGAAACAGTATCTTTAAGCTCTGTTTGTTTTTCAGACACAGCATTGTAAGGAATGGTAAAATAAAATATTGAGCCTTTCCCTTCTTCACTTTCCATCCATATTTCCCCGCCAAGCATTTCTACATAAGATTTTGCTATTGATAAACCCAAGCCACTGCCTTCATATCCCCGATTATTAGATTCACTACCCTGCCTGAATCTCTCAAAAATGATTTTATGCTGATTCTGTGGAATGCCAAGCCCTGTATCTTTTACAAAGAATTCAAGGTATTCCCCTTTTTTCTCATAACCGAATTCAATAGAACCTTCATAAGTAAACTTAATGGCATTTTTAATAAGGTTAGTCAGCAATCCATATACTTTTTCATTGTCTGTTTTAATGATGGCTTCTTTTGCAGGTAACCCGTTTTTAAATAAAAGCTGCACCCCTTTCATTTCAACTTCTGGTCTGAAGAACTTATAAGTGAATTCAATTTTCTCGTTAATATTCGTTTCCTTAATATCAACTTTCATAAGTCCCGCTTCAATTTTCGAAATATCAACAATGCTATTGATGGTATTGAGCATACGTGCGCCGCTAATCTGGATGGTTTGAATAAAATCTTGTTGGTCATCACTTGATAAGTTCGGGTTTTTCAGGAGTTCTGTAAAGCCAAGAATGCCGTTCATAGGGGTACGTATCTCATGACTCATATTGGTAAGAAAAGCAGATTTGAGGCGGTCGCTTTCTTCGGCTTGTTCTTTGGCTATGGTTAACTCTGTTGCACGTTTTTCTTTCTCTCCGTTTTGAAAAACAAGTTCTTTGTTTGCTAGGATTAACTCATCTGCCCGTTTATCTTTCTCCTTGTTTTGAAAGGCAAGTTCTTTGTTGGCGATGACTAATTCTGCTGCCCGTTTATCTTTCTCCTCGTTTTGATAGGCAAGCTCTTTGTTAGCAATGATTAACTCTAACTCCGCCCGCTTTCGCTCAGTGATGTCGTTGATCATACCCAAATAATACAATTGCGTTCCATCATTATTGCGGATGAGGGAAATAATAATGTTTCCCCAGCGGATTTCGCCAGTTTTATGGAGATATCTCTTTTCGGCTACATAGAATGGAATTTCTCCGAGTTCCAGTTTCTTAATATTCTCGATGTCCTTACCAATATCGTCCGGGTGAGTTATGTCGACGAACGTCATCGAGATGAGTTCATTAGTCGTGTAACCCATCATACTGCAAAACGCGGGATTGGCCTTTTCGAATCGGTAACCCAGGGTTGATATGATTATACCGACTTGACTCTCTTCAAAGATTTTCCGGAAACGTTCCTCGCTCTCCCGCAGCGTCTCCTCTGCCTGCTTGCGTTCGGTGATGTCGCGTCCGTAAAGATTAATGTAACCCTCTTCAATAAATGGAACTGCGTAGAATGAATAGATAAGTTCACGATGACACAGTTCAAATTTTATATTTGTTCCTTCAATAAAGACAGGATCTATAATATCCTTCAGCCTGGACGGAATGATTTCATTTATTAATAATTGCCAATCAGGTAATAGTTTTTTGCCGACTTCGTTGATGTAAAGCAGTTTCCCATTTTCGGCAACACGCAATATAGGATCAGGGTTCTGGGAAGGGAGTTTTGCTATAAGTATTCGTTCTTTTTCAATTCTGTCGATTTGCACATTTTGTATTTTGATATTTCTTAAAAGTGCTTGCCTTTCTATTGAATAAAGAATAGATTTTCCAAGAAGATATGGATTCAGACTTTGCTTAGTGATATAATCCTGCGCACCTTCGCTGATAAGTTTTAATGACAACTTTTCGTCTTCAATGCCAGTGAGGAGTACAACAGGTATTTCTTTGCAGCAATCAATTACTTTTTGGAATGTTTGCCGCCCTGTACTGTCAGGCAGGTTAAGGTCGAGCAAAATAATATCAAAGTTGTTTTTTTGAATTTGTTCACAACCTTCTTTTAATGTTAACGTTGAAATAAGATTGGATTTAAAATTACTCACATCCTTCAGCATTTCCCTGATTAACCTTGCATCCGGAGGATTGTCCTCGATTAAAAGAATGGTAATGGATCTCATTTTTTTAAATTTTTTATTTAGGGAGCTTCACTATAGTGAGCCAAAAATCTTCAATGGATTTAATCACTTCCATAAATTTATCGAAGTTCAGTGGTTTCGTGATATAACAGTTTGCATGCAGATTGTAGGTTTTCAGAATATCTTCTTCTGCTTTTGAAGTGGTAAATATAACAATAGGTATTCTTTTCAGGTTTTCATCTGCTTTTATTTCTGCAAGAACTTCACGACCATCCTTTTTCGGTAAGTTAAGATCAAGAATGATCAGATCAGGCCGGGGAGCATCTTTATAATCATTTCTTTTAAATAGAAAATCAGTTGCCGCCATACCATCATTTACAATATGAAGCTGGTTTCTTACTTTACTTTCTTTTAATGCTTCTTGTGCAAGCCGGACATCGCCGGGGTTGTCCTCGACTAAAAGAATGTCAATGATTTTAAAATTTTCCATGATGATTTTAGATTTGTTATTTATATTTATTTCTTTAAAGTAAAATAAAAAGTTGTTCCTTCGTTTTCTTTTGATTCAAACCAGATTTTACCTCCATGCCTTTCGATAATACGTTTACATATAGACAGGCCAATGCCGGTGCCGGGATATTCTTCTTTTGAATGTAAGCGTTGAAAAATAGTAAATACCCTGTTGTGAAATTGCATATCCATTCCAATGCCATTATCCCTGACTGAAAATTCGTAAAAATCGTTTTTCTTTATACAGGATATGTGTATTTTGGGCAACTCTGTTTTCTTTTTAAACTTCACAGCATTTTCAATCAGGTTTTGAAAAACACGTAAAATCTGCGATTCATCCGCTTTCAACTCAGGAAGATCTTCGTTAGTAATTAAAACATTATTTTCAATTATAAGTTTCTGCAGGTTCGAAATGGTCTGTCCAAGTACCTGTGATATATCAACTTTTGCAAAATCTTTCCCCTGGGAAGTTGTTCTTGAATAATCAAGCAGATCGTTAATTAGTTTCTGCATGCGGTTTGCACCGTCAACAGCATACTTAATGAAGTCGTTTGCATCCTGATCTAATTTATCTTTATATCTTTTTTCGAGCAATTGAGTATAACTTGCAACCATTCGTAACGGTTCCTGCAAATCGTGCGAAGCAACATAGGCGAATTGTTCCAGATCCTTGTTGGCAATGATTAATTCTGCAGCTCGTTTTTCTTTCTCTTCGTTTTGAAAGGCAAGTTCTTTATTAGCAGTGATAAGCTCTTCTGCACGCTTTTCTTTCTCTTCACTCTGAAAAACAAGTTCTTTGTTAGCTATGATTAACTCTGATGCCCGTTTTTCTTTCTCTATATTGGCAATGACTAACTCCGCCACGCGTTTTTCTTTCTCACTGTTTTGAAAGGCAAGTTCCTTGTTGGCAATTATTAATTCTTCTGCACGCTTTTCTTTCTCTTCGTTTTGAAATACAAGCTCTTTGTTAGCCAAGATTAACTCATCAGCCCGTTTTTCTTTCTCTTCGTCTTGATGGGCGAGTTCTATGTTGGCAATGCCTAACTCATCTGCCCGTTTCCCTTTCTCTTCGTCTTGATAGGCGAGTTCTATGTTGGCAATGCCTAACTCATCTGCCCGTTTCCCTTTCTCTTCGTCTTGATAGGCAAGTTCTTTGTTAGCAAGGATCAACTCATCTGCACGTTTCTCTTTCTCCCTGTTTTGAAAAGCAAGCTCTTTATTAGCTATAATTAACTCTCCTGCCCGTTTTTCTTTCTCCTTATTCTGAACGACAAGCTTTTTATTGGCAATGATTAATTCTGCAGCTCGTTTTTCTTTCTCTTCGTTTTGAAAGGCAAGTTCTTTATTAGCAA
>Ga0209540_10000619_pt1 | contig 31957 bp, 32 predicted proteins | sample BarGraIncu01121A_FD_184501 | JGI IMG/M metagenome (GOLD analysis project Ga0209540, IMG submission 184501) | Arctic peat soil microbial communities from Barrow, Alaska - Barrow Graham LP Incubations 011-21A (SPAdes) (version 2) | ecosystem: Environmental > Terrestrial > Soil > Wetlands > Peat... | reverse complement strand
CGATGGACCGATCCTCTAGCCCTCCGGACACGACGGCGTGCGCGTGCAACACAACGGCCCCACCCGAGAGAGCTCGGGTGGGGCCGTATCGTGTGCTGGTAGCCCGTACGGGATTCGAACCCGTGATCTCCGCCTTGAGAGGGCGGTGTCCAAACCGCTAGACGAACGGGCCGTTCCTGCTGTCTCGATCGGACCTCATGGCTGGGGCGGAAGGAGTCGAACCCTCACACACGGGACCAGAACCCGCCGTCCTACCATTAGACTACGCCCCAATGAGGCCTTCCTTGCCGCCCCACGGTCGGGGCGCGAGGTGAGATTCTACGGATGGGTGGCGGGGTCGTCAACCCCGCCAGCGAGCGCCGCGTCCAGTCGGCGGAGCGCCTTCTCGCGTCCCAGCAGCTCGAGCGACTCCCACAGGGGCGGGGACACGGTCGTGCCCGTCGCGGCCACACGCACCGCAAGGAACACCACCTTGGCCTTCACGTCGGCGATCTCGGGCACCGCGCGCAGCGCCGCTTCGATCGACGCGGCCTCGAAGTCGGGGATCTGAGACAACAGCTCGCGGGCGCCCGCGAGCGCGGCGCGCGCGCTCTCCGACGTCAGGGCCTTCTCTCGCACAGCCGGATCGATCTCGATGGTGTCCATGAACAGGAACCGCACCATCGGCACGATCTCGTCGAGGCGCTTGATCCGCTCTGAGACGAGGGGAGCGAGCTGAAGCAACCAGGCGCGCTGCGCCTCAGTCTGCTCGACCGTCGTAAGTCCCGCGTCGACGAGCCACGGGATCATGTGCGCGACGAATCCCTCCGCATCCAACTCCCTGATGTAGGCGCCGTTCATCCACTCCAGCTTGTCGGTGTCCAGGATGGCGGGGTTGCTGGAGACGCGATCCAACGAGAACGAGTCGCACAGCATCTGCGCCGAGATGATCGTGGTCTCACCGTCGAGCGACCAGCCGAGGAGCGCGAGGTAGTTCAGCACCGCCTCGGGCAGGAAGCCCTCGTCGCGGTACGCCTCAACAGAGGCGGCGCCGTGCCGCTTGCTCAGACGCTTGCCGTCAGGACCCCAGATCATCGGAAGATGGGCGAACACGGGGACCACGTGTCCGAGCGCCTCGAACACGAGGATCTGCCGAGGAGTGTTCGAGAGGTGGTCGTCACCACGGATGATGTGCGTGATCTCCATCAGCGCGTCGTCGACGACGGTAGCGAAGTTGTAGGTCGGGGTGCCGTCGGTCCGCACCAGGACGAAGTCGTCGAGCGCGTCGGCCGGAAACGACAGGTGACCACGGATCGCGTCGTCGAAGACGACCTCCGTGCGGCCCTCCGGGACCGCCAGGCGCCAGACGTGCGGCTCGCCTGCAGCGAGGCGCACAGCGACCGTCTCCGGGTCCAGCGAGCGGCACGTGCCGTCGTAGCCGGCGAAGCCGCCCTTCAGGCGGGCCGCGTCGCGCTTGGTCTCGAGCTCCTCCGAAGTGCAGAAACACGGATACGCGTGGCCCCCGGCCCTCATCGTGGCGAGACCGTCCACATAGGTGTCGCTGCGCTGCGTCTGGAAGTACGGGCCGAACGCGCCACCGACCTCGGGACCCTCGTCCCAATCCAGGCCCAGCCAGCGAAGGCCGCGCAGGATCGCCGACACGTTCTCATCGGTGGATCGCTCGGGGTCCGTGTCGTCGATGCGCAGGATGAAGACGCCACCCGTGCGGCGGGCGAGCGCCCAGTTGTAGATCGCGGTCCGAGCGCCGCCGACGTGGAGCTGGCCGGTCGGACTGGGGGCGAATCGAACGCGGACGGGCGTGGACACGGGAACCTCCGGGGGCTGGTTTGTTGTGGGTTTCAGGTGTGCATTCTACCGCGCACGGATCCTGCGGGGACCTAGACGTCGGTGGGCGGGTCGTTCCTTTCGTGAGGCGACACCCTCCCGAACTCCGGGTTGGCGCGCGAGAGCAGGTACCACGAGACCGCGATGGCTAGGAGCAGCAGCCCCAGCGCGCCCGCCCGCGTCAGCAGGTCGGACGCTGCGGCGTGCGCGTCGAGGATGACGACCTTTCGGGCGACCGCGACGAGAGCGGCCTCCATGACCGTCGGGATGACCCCCTCGTGGCTGATGTATGCCAGGGCTATCTTGAACAGCTCGGCGATGACGAACACGAGCAGCGTCCCGTCGATGATCAGCGTGTACTCGTTGAGCCCCTGCGGCGCGAAGCCGACGGAGAAGAACTCTACGACGATGCCCCAGGTGGCCAACGCGGCGAGGACGACCAGCGATGCGGCGACGACCCACTCGATGCCGGTCACTGCCCTCTGCAGCCACCGGGTGGCGCGTTCCTTCGATTCCATGTCCCGTCCTTTCGTGTGGCTCCTAGGATAGCCGCTAACCCCGGCACGAGGATGTTGGCGCTCGCGTCGTCCGAGTGATATCGTCGGCCACGACTCATCATGAGGCGCCCCCGGAGACGGGGGTGCAGAGGGCCGAGGGACCGCACCCGGTGACGCCCCGGCAACCTGCTTCGAAAGTGGAGCAAGGTGCCAAATTGCGGCAGGTCTTGTACCAACGAGACCTGGCAGATGAGGGAAGAGCGAGGTACGCGAACGCGCGCGTCCTCACGAGACCCTCGTCCGTACACCGGCGAGGGTCTCTTCGTCGGAGGACAGGCAGCGGCGCCCGCCGTCGAGGACGGATGGGCGCAGGACACGGAAGGGACGAGCCATGCCGGAGCGCGAGTACCTCTTCACCTCGGAGTCGGTCACCGAGGGACATCCCGACAAGATGTGCGACCAGATCTCGGACGCCATCGTCGACGCCATCATCGCCCGCGAGGCCGAGCTTGCCGCCGAGGGCTACGTCACCGACACGGGAAGCGTCGCCGACCCGACGTACGTCCGCTGTGGCGTCGAGACGTTCACCACGACTGGCCTGATCGTCGTGGGCGGGGAAGTGCGCACGCACGCCTACGTCGACATCCCCGCCGTGGTCCGCCGCACGGTCAAGGAGATCGGCTACACCGACGCCCGCTTCGGGTTCGACTATGAGACGTGCGGCGTCATGAGCGCGATCCACGAGCAGAGCGCCGACATCGCCATGGGAGTCGACAAGGCTCTCGAGGCCAAGCAGGGCGACACCGACCCGCTCGACCTCATCGGAGCCGGCGACCAGGGAATGATGTTCGGATACGCCTGCAACGAGACGTCCACGCTCATGCCGATGCCCATCTACCTGGCGCATCGTCTGGCCGAGCGGCTGACCGCTGTCCGCAAGGCCGGCCTGCTGCCGTACCTGCGTCCCGACGGCAAGACGCAGGTCACCGTCCGCTACGTCGACGGCAAGCCCGTCGCGGTCGAGAAGATCCTGATCTCCACTCAGCATGCGGAGGACGCCGACGTCGCCACGCTCATCCGTCCCGACCTCATCGAGCACGTCATCCGCCCCGTATTCGACACCGAGTCGATCGCGTGGGAGGTCACCGACGAGAACATCTTCATCAACCCGACCGGTCGTTTCGTCGTCGGTGGGCCCATGGGCGACTCGGGCCTGACCGGACGCAAGATCATCGTCGACACCTACGGCGGCATGGGCCGCCACGGCGGCGGCGCATTCTCCGGCAAGGACTGCACGAAGGTCGACCGCTCGGCCTCGTACGCGGCCCGCTGGGTGGCGAAGAACGTGGTCGCGGCGGGTCTCGCGGACCGCTGCGAGCTCCAGCTCGCCTACGCGATCGGTGTGGCGCATCCGCTGTCGGTCCTCGTCGACACCTTCGGCACCGAGACGATCGACATCGACCGCATCGAGGCCGCCGTCGCGTCCACGTTCGACCTGCGCCCGGGCGCGATCATCCGCGACCTGGACCTGCGTCGCCCCATCTACCGCAAGACCGCTGCGTACGGCCACTTCGGCCGCGACGACGCCAACTTCACGTGGGAGCGCACCGACCGAGTCGAGGCGCTGCGGACGGCGGCAGGACTCTGACGCACGCGATCAACTTGTTTCGCCGAGGCCGCCGACACGGGTGTCGGCGGCCTCGGCTATGCTGGCTGACATGCTGAACAACCCCCGCCTCCCGATCGCCCGCGTCGTCGTCGACGTGCCGACCCGGGCGCTCTCCGAGCCCTTCGACTACGAGGTACCGGAGGCGCTCGACGCCGCCGTATCGGTCGGTGTCCCCGTCGTCGTCCCGTTCGGGGGGCAGCGCGTGGTGGGCTACGTCGTCGACCGCATCGCATCCAGCTCCTTCGCGGGGCGCATGCGGGCCATCGAGGCTGTCCTGGGCGAGCCGCTCTTCGGGCCACACGGATTCGGCCTGGCGTCGTGGATCGCGCACGAGTACGTCGCCACGCTCGCCGACGCATTGCGGCTGCTCCTGCCGCCGGGCGGGTCGCCCTCGGCCGTCGCGGTGTACACCGCCGGCTCCGAACGTCCCTCCGGCCCGCTGCGTGCCGCCACCTTCGACGCCGTGGCGGACGCGGGGGAGCTCACGGCGCCTCAGCTGAAGACCATCGACCGGCGATTCCCGGGCACTGCGTCCGCGCTAGCGCGGACGGGCGTGCTCGCGCGCTCGTGGAGGCTGCGTCCGGCCGCCGTCGGCGCTGTCGACGATCGCTGGGCGTGCCTCGAGGCAGGGGTCGCGTTCACTCCGTCCTCGAGGGCGACGGCGCAGCGTGCATTGCTCGACGCGCTGAGTGCGGGCCCGGTACGCGTCGCGGAGCTCGCGGCGGAGCTCGGTTCGCTCGACGGCCCGCTCCGCGCCCTGGTCGCCGCCGGCGCGGTGCGCATCGAGCGCAGACGCCGCATGCGCGAGCCGTCATCACCGGTGCGCGCCGCGCCGCGGCACGCCGTGCTGTCCGAGGGGCAGAGCGACGCGCTCGCGGCCATCGAGAACGCCGCGCCGGGGTCGGTCATCCTCGCCGACGGGGTCACCGGCTCCGGGAAGACCGAGGTCTACCTCCGAGCCATCGAACGCGTCATCGAAGCCGGTGGGTCCGCCATCGTACTTGTCCCGGAGATCTCCCTCACCCCGCAGACCGTCGGTCGCTTCCGCGCCCGGTTCGGGGACCTCGTCGCCGTCCTGCACAGCCGCCTGTCGGCCGGGGAGCGCTACGACCAGTGGGACCGTGTCCGCGCGGGCGATGCGCGTGTGGCCATCGGCCCGCGCTCGGCGCTGTTCGCCCCCGCGCGGGACCTGCGCCTGGTGGTCATCGACGAGGAGCACGACGGCTCGTACAAACAGGGCTCGGCGCCGCGCTATCACGCACGCGCCGTTGCCGAACGTCTGTGTACGGCCTCCGGCGCAGTGCTCGTCCTGGGCAGCGCCACCCCGTCGTTCGAGAGCCGCATCGCCGCCGACGAAGGGCGCTACACCCGGGTGCTGCTCCCGGATCGCGTCGGCGGCGGGACGATGCCTCCGGTCGAGGTCGTCGACATGGCCGAAGAGTTCCGGGAGGGCGGACGTTCGATGTTCTCCCGCCCGCTCACCGCCGCCCTCGAACACGTCCGCGACTCCGGTGCGAAGGCGGTGCTCTTCCTCAACCGCAGGGGGTTCGCCTCTTTCGTGCTCTGTCGTGAGTGCGGGTACGTCCCGCACTGCGACAACTGCTCGGTGGCGATGACCTACCACGACGTCGGCAAGAAGCTGATCTGCCACCACTGCGGGGCCACGCAGGCGCTGCCCGCTCGCTGCCCGAAGTGCAACAGCCCCTACCTGCGGCAGTTCGGCACCGGAACGCAGCGGGTCGAAGCCGAACTGGCGGCCGCCGTGCCCGGCCTTTCCGTCGTCCGCATGGATGCCGACACCACCGGCGGCAAGGGCGGGCACGAACGACGCCTGGCCGAGTTCGAGTCGATGCGCTGCGGGGTCCTGCTCGGGACGCAGATGGTGGCCAAGGGGCTCGACTACCCGGAGGTCGAGCTCGTCGGGGTCATCAACGCGGACACCACGCTGCACATGCCGGACTTCCGGGCCGCCGAGCGCACCTACCAGTTGCTGGAGCAGGTATCCGGTCGTGCGGGGCGCAGCGCCTCGGGCGGGAAGGTGGTCATCCAGACCTACTGGCCCGACCACCCCGCGATCATGGCTGCCGCCGCCCACGACCCCGACTCCTTCTACGCCACCGAGTTGCCTCTCCGCCGCGCGCTGGGCTACCCGCCGTGCGGCCGCCTCGCGCGCCTGGTGCTGACCGGCAAGGACAACGGAGCCGTCAGGGCGTCGGCGATGGCAGCCGTCGAATCCCTGAACGAGGCCGCGGCGTCACTGCCCGGATGCGTCGTACTCGGCCCGAGCCCCGCGCCGATCGCGAAGGTGAAGGAGGCCTGGCGCTGGCAGGCGCTCGCCAAGGCGCCCGCGGGCTCCGACATCGCCTCGGTCGTCCGGGCCGGGCTGGCCGGGGCGCGTCTGAGGGAGGGTGTGTCCGCCGCGCCGGACATCGACCCCGTCGACATGCTGTAGCACAGGCGCGGTGTAGAATCCTCGATGAGGCGTCGCGACGAAGAACCACACGCGACGCCTGCATATCGCTCCGACGACCCACAGGACACGATGGACATCCTCGAACACCCCAATCCCGCGCTCAAGCAGCACGCTGCCGACGTGGACCCGAAGACCGACACGAGCCTGCCCGCACTCGTCCAGGCCATGGCCCAGGCGATGTATGAAGCCCCCGGCGTCGGGCTTGCGGCCACCCAGGTCGGTGTGCAGAAGCGCATCATCGTGCTCGACATCGACAACGGGCTGATGGCGCTGTGCAACCCCCGGATCGTCGAGACCTCGACGGAGACCGAGACCGACGAAGAGGGGTGTCTGTCGTTCCCGGGCGTCTACATCCCGATCGAGCGGCCGGTCGGCTGCGTGTGCGAGGCGCTCGACATCAAAGGGAACCCCGTGCGATTGGCGGCGGAAGGCCTGTTCGCGCGTGTCCTCCAGCACGAGACCGACCATCTCGACGGACTGCTCATCATCGACCGTGCCACTCCCGACGAGCGCCGTGCAGCGCTGCGTCGCTACCGAGAGGCGAATGAGGCGCGCTGAAGCCGACGGGGGGCGCGATGAGGATCGTCTTCATGGGCACCCCGGCGTTCGCGGTGCCCACTCTGGACGCGTTGATCGACGCCCACGAGGTCGTCGCCGTCTACGCGCGCCCCGATGCGGGGTCCGGTCGCGGCCGTCGCATCTCGACGTCTCCCGTCAAGCAGCGTGCCCTCGAGACGGGCATCCCGGTCGAGCAGCCCGCCTCGATGAGGGATGCGGCGGCCGTCAGCGGGCTGCGCTCCTACGCGCCCGACCTGATCGTCGTCGCGGCGTACGGAGCGATCCTGCCTCCCGACGTCATCGACTTTCCGCGGTTGGGTTGCGTCAACGTCCATGCGTCGCTGCTGCCCGCGTGGCGCGGCGCTGCGCCCATCCAGCGCGCCATCCTGGCCGGGGACGCTCTGGCCGGGATCTCCATCATGCGAATGGAGGCCGGGCTCGATACGGGGCCGATATGCTCCACTCGGTCAACCCCGGTCGGCGACAAGGACGCCACGTCGCTGACGTCCGAACTGGCGTTGATGGGAGCCAAGCTGCTCACCGACAAGCTTCCGCTGATCGTCTCCGGCGAGGTGTACTGGGCCGCTCAGGACGACTCGCTGGCCACGTACGCGGCCAAGATCACCGCGCTTGACGTCGCGCTCCATCCCGGGCTTACGGTCGATGACGCATGGCGCCGCGTGCGGGCCTCCGGCCCGAGCGCGCCCTGCAAGGCGTTGATCGACGGTCGCCGCGTGACCGTCCTGTCGGCCCGACCTTCTCCCGCCCCGGTCCCCGCGGGGACCGTGAGTACCGAGGCGGGTCTCCTCCTGGGCATGGAGGACGGCGCGCTGCTTCTCGAGACCCTGACGCCCGAAGACCGCTCAGGCATGGCGGCCACCGACTGGCTGCGCGGCGCGCGGCTCTCACCCGACACTCATTGGAGCGCGTCATGACCATCGCCCCGGCGAGACGAGTGGCCCTCCAGGTCCTGCACCGCGTTCGCGAGCGCGGGTCGTTCGGACCCGAGACGCTGGATGCGGTTCTGCGTGCGTCCGGGCTCACCCCCCGCGACACCGCGCTCGCGACCCGCCTGACGTACGGCGTCCTTCAGACTCTCGGCACGCTCGACGAGGCGATCGACCGTCACGCCCGGGTCCCGTCCGCCCTCGAGCCCGGAGTTCGCGACGCGCTGCGCCTGGGCGCCTACGAGATCCTGTTCATGCGCACGCCCGCCCGCGCTGCCGTCAACGAAGGAGTGGACGCCGCGCGGCGCGCGCGTCCGCAGGCGGCCGGACTGGCCAACGCCGTTCTGCGCCGCATCGCGGATGAGGCCGACTCCTTCCCGTGGGGCGACCCCGCGACCGACGACCAGGCGCTCGCCCGGGTGACCGGACATCCGCGATGGCTCGTCGACCGCTGGATCGCCGAACTTGGCCGCGAGCGCGCGATCGAGGCACTCTACGCGGACCTCGAGCCCGCTCCTCTCTACCTGTGGGGCAACACCTTCAAGGGCGCCTGGGTCGAGATCCTCGACGCCCTCGAGGCCGACGGAGCCGCCCCCGTGGCCGACGTCCCGCCGGGGTGCATCCGGGCCGAGGATGGCTCTGCGGCGGTCCGGGGACAGGCGGTCGCCACGGGTCTCGCGCTCATCACCGATGCCGCCGCGCAACTTGCGGCCCGAGTCCTCGGTCCGCATCCGGGAGCGATCGTCATCGACGTGGCATCCGGCCGCGGGACCAAGACCGCTGAGATCCAGGCATGCAGCGTGGCGGCCGGAGGGCCGTGTGACCTGTACGCCCTCGACATCCATCCCTTCAAGGCCGATGTCCTGCGCAGCCGGATGGCCGACCTCGGGGTCCCCGGCGTGACGACGCTGGTGGGCGACGCAACGGACGTCGCGAGCGTCGACGGGATACCGGCCGCAGGCACCGTCGCCGGGGTGCTTGTCGACGTCCCGTGCAGCGGGATGGGCGCCCTGCGTCGCAGACCCGAGAAGCGGTGGCGGGTCACGCCGGAGGACATCGACCGGCTCGCCGTTCTCCAGCTCGCCATGCTGCGGCAGGCGGCCACCCTTGTCGGCGTCGGCGGCGCGGTGGTTTACTCTACGTGCACCATCAGTCGCACGGAGAACGAGGACGTGATCGCCGCGTTCCTCGCCGGGCATTCCGGGGCATTCGTAGTGGGGGACCTCACCGAAGCCGTTCCGCCCGCATGGAGGGCCGACATCGGTGAGAGCGGTTACTTCCAGTCCAGCCCGCGTATCGGCGGACCTGACGGACATTTCGTCGCGTTGCTCGTACGCGTTTCGTAGACGACCTGCCACTGAGGCGGGGCACACGGTTCGTATCTGAGGGAGGCCGCATGCGCACCACCAGGATCGTCGAGATGCTCGAGGTAACCGAGGCCGCCGCGCTGGCTGCCGGCCGGTGGATGGGCAAGGGCGACAAGCACGCTGCCGACGACGCCGCCGTCGAGGGGATGCGCAAGGCGTTCAACGACGTCGACATCGACGGCACGATCGTGATCGGAGAGGGCGAGCGCGACGAGGCGCCCATGCTCTACATCGGCGAGAAGGTGGGGAAGGGCGGCGAAGGCATCGACATCGCCGTCGACCCGCTCGAGGGAACAAACCTCACGGCCTACGGCCAGTCGAACTCGCTGGCCGTGATGGCCTTCGCTCCCAAGGGCACACTCCTGCACGCGCCGGACACCTACATGAACAAGGTTGCCGTCGGTCCCGACGCGTACAGCGCGGTCCACATCGACGCCAGCCCGACGGAGAACGTCCGCAACGTGGCGATGGCGCTCAAGCGCGACGTCGAGGACCTGGTCGTCTGCATCCTCGACAGGGAGCGTCACATAGAACTCATCAAGGAGGTGCGTGCAGCGGGCGCCCGCATCCGTCTGATCTCCGACGGTGACGTGTTCGGAGCGGTCGCCACGGCCATCGAGGGCACCGGCATCCACCTCTACTTGGGCATCGGAGCGGCGCCTGAAGGCGTGCTCGCGTGCTCCGCGATGAAGTGCATCGGCGGCTGCTTCATGGGCCGCTTCGTGTGGCGCAACCCCGCCGAGAAGGCCCGCGCCGTCGAGATGGGCACGCCCAACATCGACGGGGTGCTGGACATGAACTGCCTCGTCAACACCGACGAGGCGGCGTTCATCGCAACGGGAGTGACCGATGGAGAGATGCTGCGCGGCGTGAAGTACTTCGGGAACGGCGCGCGCACCAACTCCGTCGCCATGGACGCCAAGACGAAGACCGTTCGCTTCATCGACACGATCTACCGCACCGGCGACGAGAAGTTCTGGGTTCGCAGGGACTAGGCGACGCGGCGCCTGAGAGGCACCCGAGACGCACGAAGGGCGACCCTTTGGGGTCGCCCTTCTCGTGATCCCGACTGGTCTTGGGGCGCTACTCGGCGGCCGCGCATCCCGCACAGCCACCGGCGCCGGCGGCAGGGCATGAAGGAGCGGCCTCGGTCTCCGATGCGGAGAGCTTGCGGTTGTCGGTGTTGTGGAACCCGCTGCCCTTGAAGTGGACACCGACCGGATGGAATACCTGCTTCGTGGCTCCGCCGCAGGCGGGACACGCCACCGCGGAATCGTCACGCGCTCCGCGCGTCACCTCGACGACGGTCGAACACTCGGTACAGCGGAAGTCGTATGCGGGCATGGTCTTGATCGACCCTTCTGAGGCTCAAGCGACGGGAGGTCCCCATCTCGCAGGGGACGCGCGGCATGATACTGCGCGCCCACGGCTAACGGCAAGCGGAGGCTGATATACTTGCCGCCATGAAACCGCCCTTCACGACTCACATGGACGGCGATGGCTCCGTGCGCACTCCGGGCACGGAGCGTCTCGTGCGTCTGGCCGGCGCCACCATCCGTCTCGCGCTCGCACTCGTCCTTTGCGCGTCGACCGTCGGCTTCGCGCCGGCGAGCGCGAGCGCCGCAACGATCGCGCAGCTCAAGGAGCAGCTGGCGGCGATACGCCAGGACTCGGTCCCGGCCGGCAACGAGTACGACAAAGCCGAGACGGAGCTCGAGAACACCCAGTACCGCATCAAGCAGACCGATGCGCGGATCAAGGCGCAGACCAAGAAGCTCGGTGTCGCCGAGAAGCGCTTGGGGGCACGGGCCGACGCGATGTACCGCGAGGGCTCCGACGACGGGATGCTCGGCTTCATCTTGGGTTCGCAATCCTGGGAGGACTTCGTGACGCGGATCGACTACGTCACGATCATCGCGTCGAGTGACGCCGCACTCGTCGACGAGGTGAAGGTCACGCGGGCCAACCTCCAGAAGGACCGTGTGCAGCTCGTCGCGGACGCGAAGGTCCAGACCAAGCAGGCGACCACGCTCAAGGTGCGCTACAACGCCCTCCAGTCGAAGCTCTCGGCCAAGCAGGCCGAGTACAACCGCGTGCTGGGACAGATCGCCGCGCAGATGGCCAAGGAGCATCCGGGCAAGGGCACGTTCCCGGCGGGGCCCAACGGGATGGTGTTCCCCGTCAGAGGCGTCCACTTCTACTCCAACACCTGGGGCGCACCCCGGTCCGGCGGGCGCCATCACATGGGGACCGACATCATGTCACCGAGGGGCACCCCAGTCGTGGCCGTCTCGAGCGGGACCGCGCGGATCCACTGGAACAGCCTCGGCGGGAAGTCGATCACGTTGACCGGCAGCAACGGCTGGTCCTACTACTACGCACACCTCAACGGCTACGCGATCAGCAGCGGGCACGTGAAGGCCGGCCAGCTGATCGGCTACGTCGGCAACACCGGCAACGCCAGCGGGGGAGCGTGCCACCTGCACTTCCAGATGGGACCCCACGGCAACTGGGTCAACCCGTACTCCTACCTCAGGGCGATGGAGTAGCCGCGCCCTGCGCCCCCAAGTGCTATCATTACACGTGCGGCCGCTTCTCAGGTCGCAGAAGGACCGTTTCGGGAGCCGCGTGGATCGCGGCTGAGAGGCGGCCGGAGTGACGGCCGCGACCGATGATGACGGTGCCGGTAATGCGGCACCGCACGACGGTACGGGGAACACCCATCATCCCCGTTCGCACTCCTCCCGCGGTCAGCGATCGCCGGCGCTCGCGCCGGCGCCAACGAAGGAGGAGCCGGATGCCCGCCAACCGCACCAGAGTCGTCGTCGAGGCCGGACTGTCGATTGCGCTGGCCTACGTCCTGGGTCGCTTCATGCTCTTCAAGCTTCCGTTCGGCGGCTCCATCTCCCTCGACATGCTGCCGCTGCTCGTGTTCGCGCTTCGCCGGGGCGCGGGGCCCGGAGTGCTCGCCGGCGCGCTCTACGGCCTGCTGAACTACACCATCGACCCCGTGGGCATCGTCCATTGGGCGCAGTTCCTGCTGGACTACGCGGTCGCCTACGGCCTGGTCGGGCTCGCGGGGCTGGGATCTCGGATGCTGGCTGCGCAGGTAGCCAAGGGGAGCTCGGCCACGGCGATGCTCACCGTCGCGGCGCCGTTCGCGTTGCTCGGGATGGCCGCACGGTTCGCGGCCCACTACGTGTCGGGGATCGTGTTCTTCGCCGCCTATGCTCCGGCGGGCCAGCCCGTGGCGCTCTATTCACTGGTCTACAACGCCACCTATATGGGACCCTCGGCCATCCTGTGCCTGGTCGCGGCTATGTTCGTGCTGCCGGTGCTCGAGAAGGCGGTGCCCGTCCGATGAGAGAGGTGCTCGTCGTCGGAGCTGCGCCTGCGCCGCACGCCGACGCCTTCTATCGAAGCCTTCTCGCCTCGGCGCGGACCGTGGTCGCAGCCGATGCGGCCGGCGAGTGGTGCGTCAAGCTCGGGCGTGTCCCGGACGTCGTGGTGGGCGACTTCGACAGCGCCGATCTCCGGGCGGCCGACCGCCTGGAACGGCTCGGGATCCGCGTCGAACGCCATCCCGTCGACAAGGACGAGACCGACCTGGAGCTGGCGGTCGCCGTCGCCAAGGAGCGATGGGATCTCCCCGTGTGCATCACCGCGGCGTTCACGGCCCGGCTGGACCATACCCTCGCCGCACTCGGGCTCGTGCTGAGAGCGGGCGACGGCGCCCACATCGTCGAGCCATCGTGGCGGGCGTGGCCCTGTGTCCCGGGTCGGCCGCTACAGTTGCAACTCGCATGCGGCATGACCTACAGCCTGCTCGCCTTGGAACGCTGTGAGGGTGTGGACGCGATGGGCGGGAAGTGGGGGCTGCAGAACGCGGACCTGGAGCCCCTCAGCGGGCTCGGTGTCAGCAACGAGGCGGCCGGGGCCGAACTCCAGATCTCGGTCCGCAGCGGCAGCCTGCTCGTCATCGCGAACGACGCCGAGGTCTGACCGCCGCGCCGGGACCCCCGAACGAAACGAGCGCCGGCCCGGATCTCCCTTCTTGGGAGGAACCGGCCCGGCGCTCGTGTCTGCGCGGATCGTTGGAGCCGGGGACGCGTCCCCGTAGAGCCGATCTAGCCGCGGGTGACCTTGCCGGCCTTCATGCACTTCGTGCAGACGTTGACCTTCTTGACCGAACCGTCGACGACAGCGTGGACGCTCTGGATGTTCGGGCGGATCGTGCGGTTCGTGACCCGGTGGGAGTGGCTCACGTTGCGGCCCGCGGACGGGTGCTTACCGCACACACTGCATACCTGCGACATCGTGTATCTCCTTGGTCATCCCGGCGTGGTCAGTGACCCCCGGGTGCGTTTTCGTAGAGGTGAAGCGCACGGCATGGTAGCACAGGACGCGCGCACACCTCAACCGCTCCCGTGCAGGTCGCGCTGGTGCGCGCGACGGCCGATGGCGGTTATACTCCGAAGCGCACCGGGTGACGCCCGGCGACTCGACGAATACGCGCGCACAGAACGGGACGGCCGATGACGAAGTATACGCGCGATACGCTCATCAGGGACGTGCTGAACTCCGCGGAGGGATCCGCTGCGGTCTTCGAGCGCTACAGGCTCGGTTGCCCCATGTGCCTCGCGGCCGACATGGAGACGCTCGCCTCCGTCGCGACGATGCACGACATCCCCGTCGACGGCCTGATCGCCGACCTGAACGCGCTCGACATCGATGACAGCGAGGTGGGAGCATGACCGCACCGTGCACCGGTGAGATCCAGATAGGCAACGACGTCCTGGCCGACATCGCCGGCTACGCCGCACTCGAGTGCTACGGCATCGTCGGCATGGCCAGCCCGACACTGCGCGATGGCGTGGCGCAGCTGCTGTCGCTCGACAAGCTCCGCAAGGGTGTACGCGTCACAAGCGACGGCGAGGGCGTGGTCATCGACCTCTACGTGGTCGCCGAGTACGGCACGAACCTGGCCGAGGTCGCGCACAACATGTCCGACCGCGTGAAGTACGTGGTGACGTCCCACGCCGAGGTGCGCGTGGATGCCGTGCACGTGCACGTCCAGGGCATCAAGGTGCGCAAGTGAGCGGCGGTTCCCCCGGCGGCATGGCATCCGCGATCTCGCTCATAACCGCCGCCTCCGAGGCGCTCAAGCAGCGCCGCGAGGAGGTCAACCGCCTCAACGTCTTCCCCGTCCCCGACGGCGACACCGGCACCAACATGTCGCTGACCATGGACTCCGTGACCACCGAGGTCGGCAAGCTGGGCTCCGATCCGTCGCTCGCCGACATCTGTCACGCCGTGACCCACAGCTCCTTGATGGGCGCGCGGGGCAACTCGGGCGTCATCCTCAGCCAGATCCTCCGCGGCCTGTGCGAGCCGCTCGCGAGCGCCGACCACATCGACGGCGCGCTCGTGGCCGCGTGCTTCGAGCGCTCGGTGGCGGTGGCGTTCCAGGCTGTCCGGCGCCCGGTGGAGGGCACTATCCTCACGGTCCTGCGCGACGCGGCCGTGGCCGCCAAGCCCGCGGCCGACGGCGGCGCGGACATTGCCGGGGTTCTGGCGGTTGCGATCGACGAGGCGTACGCGTCGGTGACGCGCACGCCTGACCTTCTCCCGGTGCTCAAGGAGGCCGGCGTCGTCGACGCGGGCGGATACGGTCTCGCCATCCTCATGGAGGGCTTCGCGTCCGCCATGCAGGGAACGGGACTGCGCAGCTTCGACGTCACGGTCAGCAGCACGGCCGCCGCACCCATGTCCGAGGCAGAGAACGACTGGGACGACGACGAGTACCTCTACTGCACCGAGTTCCTGCTCTTCGGGCACGACCTGGACCGGGAGGCGATCGAGGACTTCATGGTCTCGATCGGCGGCTCGCAGCTCGTCGTCGGCTCGACCGAGGAGCTCAAGATCCACGTGCACACGGGCGATCCATCGCGCGCGCTCGAACACGCGCTGGCACTCGGCGAGATCGCCGAGGTGCACATCCACAACATGCGTCGTCAGACCGAGGAACGTGCCCAGGGCCTGCGCGCAGAGGCCGAGGCGGCCAAACCACTCGGGTTCGTCGCGGTCGCGGCCGGAAAGGGCATGGCAGACATCCTCCGGAGTCTGGGCGTCGACCAGATCGTGTCCGGCGGACAGACGATGAACCCCTCGACCGCGGAGCTCCTCGCTGCGATCGACAGCGTACCGGCGCGCGCGGTGATCGTTCTCCCGAACAACAGCAACATCGTCCTCGCGGCGAACCAGACCATCGGCATCGCGACCAAGCCGGTCGCGGTCATCCCGACGAGTTCGATTCCGCAGGCCTTCTCGGCGTTGCTCGCCGCCGATCCCAACGCATCGATCGAGGAGAACGTCGCGGCGATGACCGAAGCCGCCGAGGCCGTGCGTACGGGCGAGATCACCACCGCCATCAAGGATTCCAAGGGCAAGGCGGGCGCCATCAAGGCCGGCCAGATCATCGGTATCGTCGACCACGAGATCGAGGTGATCGGCGACAACGTCGCCGATGTGGCCGCGCGTCTTCTCGACGTGATAGCCGAGGACGGGGAGGCCGTCACGCTGCTGGCCGGTGAGGACCTCGAGGACGCCACGCTCGAAGCGATCGCGTCGGCCATGGCCGCCGCTCATCCCGACCTCGAGATCGAGACCCACCGCGGAGAACAGCCGCTCTACCCGCTCATCATGTCCGTCGAATAGGGAGGTACCGGCATGCCTCGGATCGCAGTGGTCACCGACAGCACGTGCGATCGCGGCCCCGCCGCGCTCGCTGCGATGAACGTCACGATGGTCCCCTTGAAGGTGCACTTCGGCGACGAGACGTTCCGGGACTGGATCGACCTGACGCCGACCGACTTCTACCCGAAGCTGCGCGCCTCGGCCCAGCTTCCCACCACCTCCCAGCCGACGCCGGGGGAGTTCACCGACGTCTACAAGCGGCTTGCCGCGGAGGGCTTCGACGGCATCGTCTCCATCCACCTGTCTCAGAAGCTGTCGGGCACCGTCGAGTCCGCGCTCATGGCAGCGGAGACTTCGGCGATCCCGGTCCGCGTGGTCGACTCGATGTTCGTGTCGTGCGGGCTCGACTTCGCCATCGATGCCGCGTGCGCCGCACGCGACAAGGGAGCGAACCTCGAGGCCGTCGAGAAGGCCGCCCTGTCCGCGGTGGCCGGAACCGAGCTGTTCTTCGTCGTCGACACCCTCGACTACCTGATCAAGGGCGGCCGCGGCACCCGCGCTCAGGGGATGGCCGCCGCGCTGCTCAAGATCAAGCCGGTCCTTCAGGTCACCGGCGGCGTCATAGAGCCCTTCAAGAAGTCGAAGGGCACCAACAAGGCGATCCGCGAGATGGCGGAGCACGTCGCCGCGCGCTCCAAGAAGCTCGGGCCCCTGAACCTCGTCGTGGTGCATGCGGTCGCCACGAACCTCGCCGATGAACTGTCCAACGCCATCCGGTCGGCCGGCACGGACATCGCACACATCCGCGTTGACGAGATCGGTGCCGTCATCGGCACGCACGTCGGCCCGCGCGCGCTCGGCGTCGGCTACGCGCCCGCGGAGTGACCCTCCGTTGAGCCCCTCCGGCTCCCAGCGGGCCGTCAGGCTCGCCGCGCTCGACGAGCCGGTCACGGCCGTCCGCTTCGTCGACGGCCCGCGGGCCGAGGCGCTCGCGCGCGTAGGTGTGGCGACCGTCGAGGACCTGCTGCGCCACTATCCGGGCAGGTGGCTCGACCTGCGCACCACGGCCCCCCTGGGCTCGCTTCCGCTCGGCATGGAGGCGACGGCCGTCGGCACCGTCCATGAGGTCGTCGTGAAGCATCCCCGACCCCGCCTCACGATCACCGAGGTCGCCCTCGTCGACGACAGCGGAGTGCTCGTCGGCGTGTGGTTCAACCAGCCATACATCGCGCAGCGGTTCCGTGCCGGAGATCGTGTCGCCTTCGCGGGGACCGTCCAGATGGACTTCGGACTGCGCCAGATGCGCACGCCGTTCGTCGAACGGCTGGGGTCCTCCGACGACGCGTCGTGGCTCGGACGCATCCTGCCGGTGCATCCCGCCACCGAGGGCCTTTCCTCGAACTGGATCCGACGGCTGGTCTCGGAAGCTCTCGATCAGTACGGGGACCTGCCCGACCCGCTCCCTGCCTCGGTCCGGATCGCGCGCGGCTTCGTCCCTCTGGCCTCCGCGATCCGCGCGATCCACTTCCCCGAGGACCCCGAGGCGCGCGATGCCGCCCGGCGACGGCTGGCCTACGACGAGTTGCTGGCGATCCAGTTGGGGATGGCGCTCCGGCGCCACAGCATCGTCGAAGAGAGGAGGGGCCACGCCCACACGGTCCAGGGACCACTTCGCGCCGCGCTGCTCGGCTCGCTGCCGTTCGAGTTGACCGGCGACCAGCAGACCGCCGCCGGCGAGATCCTCGCAGACATGGCTGCGGCGCGCCCCATGAACCGTATGCTCCTCGGTGATGTCGGAACCGGGAAGACCGTCGTCGCCGCCCTGGCGCTCGCCGCCGCCGCGGACTCGTGCACGCAGGCCGCGATGATGGCGCCTACGGAGGTTCTCGCGCGCCAGTACGCGCGCGCCGTCGGCGAGCTCCTCGACGGCTGCGGCATCACTTGGCGCCTGCTGACCGGCTCCACGCCCGCGGCGCAGCGCCGCGAGATCCTCGCGGGTGTCGCGTCAGGTGACGTCTCCGTCCTGCTCGGGACGCACGCCCTGCTGACCGAATCCGTGGCGTTCAAGCGCCTGACACTCGCCATCGTCGACGAGCAGCACCGCTTCGGCGTCGCGCAGCGCCTCGGGCTGCGCGGCAAGGGGGAGGCCGTGGACCTGCTCGTGATGACCGCGACGCCGATACCCCGTTCGCTCGCGCTCACCCTCTACGGTGACCTCGATGCGAGTTACCTGCGTCAGTCGCCGCCGGGCCGCGGACGCGACCGCGTGATCACGCGCCTGATCCCCAAGTCCGGACGCGACGAGGCGTACGCCTCGGTCCGCACGGCGATCTCGGCCGGGCAGCAGGCGTACGTCATCTGCGCGCTCGTGGATGAGTCCGACGCCATCGAGGCCAAGGCCGCCGTGCGGGAGGCCGAACGGCTGCGCACGCGGGTGTTCAAGGGCCTTAGGGTCGGGTTGCTCACCGGACAGATGCCCGGTCGGGAGAAGGCCGCCGCGATGGAGGCGTTCCGGAACGGCTCCACGGACATCCTCGTCGCCACGACGGTCGTCGAGGTCGGAGTGGACGTCTCGAACGCCACCATCATGGTGATCGAGAATGCGGACCGCTTCGGCCTGGCGCAGCTCCACCAGCTTCGGGGCCGCGTCGGTCGCGGCGAACACGGCGGGGAAGTGCTACTCTTCGCCGACCCGAAGACCGAGGACGGCCGCAACCGCATGGCTGCGATCACGTCTACGGCCGACGGGTTCGACCTTGCGGAACAAGACCTTCGCCTGCGTGGCGAGGGGCAGGTCCTCGGCGAGCGTCAGCACGGGCTTCCCGAGCTGCGTCTGGCCTCGATCGTCCGCGACACCGACCTCGTGGAGGCGGCTCGTGCAGACGCGCAGGACATCGTCGCCGCCGACCCCCACCTGGAGGACGCACGGAACGCACCGCTGATGGCGGCGGTGCGTCGCAGCTACGGACGCGACTGGGAATGGGTGAGCAGCGGATGAGGATCGTCGGCGGATCGTTGAAGGGCAGGCGCCTCGCTGCGCCGAAGGGCGAGGGCACCCGCCCGACGAGCGACCGCGTCCGTGAGGCGCTGATGTCGTCGCTGGTCAACCGCCTGGGCGCAGACCTCGGTGGCGGGGTCGCGCTGGACATGTTCGCCGGATCCGGCGCGCTGGGCCTCGAGGCACTCTCGCGGGGCGTGAGTCGCGCCGTGCTCGTCGAGAAGGACAAAGGCGCCTTGCGCTCCATCGCAGAGAACGTGACCGCGCTTCGCGTCGAGGAACGCGTGAAGGTGATCGACGGGGACTCCCTGGGCTCCGCCTCGGCACGCATCGCCGCGGCCGGACCCTACACTTTGCTGTTCTGCGACCCCCCTTATAGAATCGACCAGAAGCGGGTGGCGCAGCGGCTGGTCGCGCTGGGTGCGGCGGGAGCGATCGCGGAGGGCGCGGCGCTGGCGTGGGAGCATGGTGCCGGGGGAGCGGTCCCCGAACCCGAAGGTTTCGCGCAGGAACGAACCTACCGCTACGGTGATACGGCCATCACACTTCTCAGGTACTACGGTGAGGGGAGGGTCGAATGAAGCGAGCGCTCTGCCCGGGCACGTTCGACCCGATGACCAACGGGCATCTCGACGTGATCGAACGCGCCGCCTGCATCTTCGACGAGGTGGTCGTCGCGGTCGCCGCATCGCCCGACAAGGGAGGCGGACCGCTCTTCTCCGTCAACGAGCGGGTGGACATGGCCTCGCAGGCGACCGCGCACCTCGACAACGTGACGGTGCAGCCCTTTGATTCGCTTCTGGTAGACTTGGCGAGGCAGGTCCACGCGACGGTCATCGTGAAGGGACTTCGCGCCGTCACGGACTTCGAACGCGAGTTCCAGATGGCGCAGCTGAACTACCGGCTCGACGATGCTGTTGAGACTATGTTCATCGTCTCGATTCCGGAGTACATGTATCTGAGCTCTTCAGCGGTCAAGCAGATCGCTGGACATGGGGGATCGGTCATCGGGCTCGTCCCCACGCACGTGAACGACCGCCTGGTCGAACGTCTCGGACAGAGACGGTAGGAGAGGACCGATACGATGGATGTCATGGCCCTGATCGACCGCATCGAAGAGTCGATGGACACCGGTCGCTCTATTCCCTTGATGCGCGGGCGCCTTGTGGACATCGAGAAGGTCTACGAGATCATCGATGAGATCCGCGGCAACTTCCCGGACGAGCTCAAGCAGGCGCGCTGGATCGTCAAGGAGCGCCAGGAGATGCTCGAAGAGGCCGAGAAGGAAGCCAACCGTATTCTCGAGGAGGCGCGCGATCGCGCCGACTCCATGGCCTCCGAGCAGGAGGTCGTCCGTCGCGCCGCCGAGCAGGCCGCATCGATCCTCGATGAGGCGCGCCAGCAGGAGCGCGAGATCCGTCTCGGCGCCGAGGACTACGCCGACGAGATGCTCGCAAACCTCGAGGTCAACCTCGGCAAGCTCCTCACCGCCGTCCAGCGCGGTCGTGACCGCCTCCAGGGCAAGGTCAATCAGCGCCAGTAGGCGCAAGGAGACTCAATGTCGTACCGCACGTCCGTGAGAGGGCTGTTCGAGGCCCTCGCATCGTCGCGTACCGTGACCGGCGAGATCACCGCGGGGGACGTCGACCTCGGAGGTCAGCCGTTCCACTTCGAGGAGCCGATCTCCTTCGAGGTCACGCTCACCAACGCGGGCACGGGCATCGTCGCGCAGGGGACCGCCAGGGCGCGGGTCCTGACCCCCTGTTCACGATGTCTGTGCGACTCCCGCCTCGACCTCGAGGCCGAGGTGGACGGGTTCTACGTCCTGCCGGGCCACGACGCCGACCTGCCCGAAGAGCAGGAGGCGGAGCTGATCGCCGAGGACCTGAGCATCGATCTCGAACCCGCCCTCATCGCCGCGATCGTCGTCGAGTTGCCCTTCGCCCCGCTCCACGACGAGGCGTGCAAGGGGATCTGCCCGGTCTGCGGAGCCGATCGCAACACCGAGCCGTGCGAGTGCGCCGCGCCCGGGGCGGACTCACCCTTTGCGGCCCTTCAGGATCTGCATCTGGAGGAGGACGGCCCGTCGTAGCATCGCGTGACGGGCGTGTGCTAGAATCTCGCGCTGTGTCCCGACGCCGGCACGCGCCGGCCCGGGCGTATCATCTACGAAGGAACCGCACGGAATCAGGTCTGTGGATATGCAGGCCGCGTGCGTCGAGAAGCAGGAGTGAGGAACGACATGCCTGTCCCGAAGCGAAAGACCAGCAAGGCGGTACGTGACAGCCGCCGTGCGCACGACCACCTCGAGGCCCCCGCGTTGTCGCTGTGCCCGCAGTGCCATCAGCCCAAGCCTCCGCACCGGGTCTGCCCCGCATGCGGAACCTACAAGGGCAAGGAGATCGTCGAGACCGATTAGGTCGTCGGCGGTCGAGCGCTATGATGACGACACCCGCTGCTCGCGCGGCGGGTGTCGTTTCGTCTGCTCAGGGTTCGTGCTCACGTGTTCGGGTATACCGGTTGGATGTAGCCGGTCGTCGAGGGACGGGAACACTTCAGTGGCACTCGAGTTCCTGCTCTCACCGCGCTCCATCGCCGTCATCGGCGCGGGACGCGAGCCCGGAGGAGTCGGCCGCTCGGTCTTCGACTCGCTGCTCTCCGCCGGGTTCCCCGGTGAGGTCTGGCCGGTCAATCCCGGCGCTGACGAGATAGCCGGCAGGCCCTGTTTCCACGATGTCCCGTCGCTCCCGGCAGTGCCTGACCTCGTGGTCGTGGCGGTCCCCGCCAAGTTCGTCCCCTCGGTCGTCGAGGCCTGCGGCAAGGCAGGAGTCGCGGGCGCGATAGTCCTGTCGGCCGGGTTCAAGGAGGCGGGCGCCGAGGGCGTGGCGCTCGAGCGCGAGATCGTGCGCGTCGCTGCCTCGTACGGCCTTCGTCTCCTGGGTCCGAACTGCCTGGGTCTGATAGTCCCCGGCAACCACCTCAACGCTTCGTTCGCGGGATCGATGCCCTCCGAGGGCGCAATCGCGGTCATCACCCAGTCCGGCGCGCTCGGGACGGCGATCCTCGACTGGGCGCGCGACAGCGGGGGATTGTCGGGGTTCGTCTCACTCGGCAACCGCGCTGACCTCTCGGAGTCCGACTTCCTCGAGGCGTTCGACGCCGACCCGGCTACGCGCGTCATCGCAGGCTACCTCGAGTCGATCGTCGACGGTCCGCGCTTCGTGGCCACCGCGCAGAAGGTCGCTCGAAGCACTCCGGTCGTGTTACTGAAAGCCGGCTCCTCCGAGGCGGGCGCGCGCGCCGTTTCCTCGCACACGGGCAGCCTCGCGGGATCGGACGCCGCGTACGAGGCGGCGTTCGCGGCAGCGGGAGTGCTGCGCGCCCGCGACACCGAGGAGCTCTTCGGCATGGCCGGGGCCTTCGCGCGACAGCCCGTGCCCGCAGCGCCCGGACTCGCGATCGTCACGAACGCCGGCGGACCTGCCGTCATGGCCACCGACGCCTGCGCCAAGGCCGGTCTCCCGCTGGCTGGACTGATGCCCGAGACCGTCGACGCGCTGCGCGGCGCGCTCCCGGCGGCGTCGGCCCTCTACAACCCGATCGACATCCTGGGTGACGCGCCTCCCGAGCGCTACGCCGACGCGTTGCGGCTCGTCGCACTCGACCCCGGGGTGAACTCGATCCTGATCATCCTCACACCCCAGGCTCCCACGCTGCCCGACGAGACCGCCCGCGCCATCCTCGCCGCAGCGGCGACCTCTGCGACCACGGTCGTCGCCTGCTTCATGGGCGAGGACACTGTCGAGGGAGCGCGCCGCCTACTGGCAGCCGGCGGCATCCCCGCTTTCCGCTACCCCGAGCGGGCGATCGACGCGCTCGCGGCCATGGAGCGCTATCGCGTCCTCGCCGCCCGGCCCGCGATCCGGCCCCCGGCGATCCACGTCGACCGGGCCGCGGTCAAGGCGATCCTCGACGAGGCCCACACCGCACGACGCGCGTTCGTGCTCGAGGAGCACGCCTCCGAGATCGCGCGCGCCTACGGCATCCCGACCCCGGCCGGAGTGGTGGCGCGGGACCGTGCCGCGGCGCTCGCCGCGGCCCATGAGATCGGGTATCCCGTCGTGCTGAAGATCGCCAGTCCCGACATCCTGCACAAGTCCGATATCGGCGGGATCGTCATCGGGATCGCGGATGACGACGCTTTGCTCAAGGCGTGGGACCTCGTCCTGGACCGTGCCCAGCGACGGATGCCCGACGCCGACATCTGGGGTGCTCTGGTGCAGCAGATGGTGCAGCCGGGTCGCGAGGTCATCATCGGGGTGGTACGCGACCCGACGTTCGGCCCGCTCCTGATGTTCGGACTGGGAGGCATCTACGTCGAGTTGTTGAAGGACGTCACCTTCCGCCTCGCGCCGCTGGACCACCCGGAGGCGCTCCGTATGATGGAGTCGATCCGCTCCGCTAGCCTGTTGCGCGGCATGCGCGGGGCGAAGCCCGCCGACGTCGACGCCGTGGCGGATGTGCTCGTTCGTGTGTCGGCGCTCGTGACCGACTTCCCGGAGATCGTGGAGCTCGACATCAATCCACTTGTCGTGGCGGACCGCGGAGGCGGCGCCATCGCGGCCGACATCCGCATCGGTATCGGAGGTTCATAGGCCATGCAGACCATCATCGTGGCATCGACGCGGCGCTACAGCGGGAAGACGGGAGTCTGCGTCGCGCTGATCGACGAGCTTTCCCGTCGCGGACTCGACGTCGGGTACTTCAAGCCGTACGGCGGGATGCCGACCGACGTCGACGGCGTGATGACCGACCGCGACGCCGCCTTCATCAACGGATGGCTGAGACGGCCGTCTCCGGTAACGGATGTGTGCCCGGTGGTCCGATCGCGCGCCTTCATCGAGGACCTCCTCGCGGGACGGCCGATCCCGGGACCCGCCGAGGTTGCCGCCGCGTTCGCTCGAGTGGCCGAGGGCAGGGACGTCGTCGTCGTCGAGGCGCCGTCGGACCTTGAGCAGGGCGCGGGCGCCGGTCTCTCGGCGACCGATATCCATCAGGCCCTCGGCGGTCGCATCCTGCTTGTGGAGAACACGACGTCCGCGGAGGCACCCGATCGCGTGCTGCGCGCCGCTGTCATCTTCGGTGACTCCTTCGTCGGTGTGATCCACAACCGCGTCACCGACCCGGATCACAAGCTCGTCGAGACGCAGATCGTGCCGTTCCTGGCCTCGCGGGGGATCACCTCCTTCGGCGTGCTGCCACACGACCCGTTGCTCTCATCGGTCACCGTCCGCGAGATCGTCGACGTGCTCGGCGGCTCCGTCTTGTGCGGCGAGGACCACCTCGGTGACCTTGTGGAGTCGTTCATGGTCGGAGCCATGGGCCAGGAGAAGGCCCTGCGCTTCTTCAGACGCAAGGCCCGCAAGGCCGTGGTCACGGGCGGCGACCGCGCCGACGTGCAGATGGCCGCGCTCGAGACCTCGACGGCCGTCCTGGTCCTGACAGGCAACATGTCACCGAGCCCCGCGGTCATGGGCCGTGCGTGCGACCTGGGCGTTCCCATGGTCCTCGTGGACACGGACACGTTGTCCGCGATCGAGCACCTGGACCTCCTCTTCGGCCACGTGCGTCTCCATGGCCCGGGCAAGGCCGAGCGCATGCGGCTGATGTTCACGCACGCCGTCCCGGTCGAGCCGCTGCTCGAAGCGCTCGGCATCGCCTCCTCATCCGACAACCGGGAGCTGTGAGATGACCTCTATGATCGTGACCACCATCGCCGTCGACGCGATGGGTGGCGACTTCGCGCCCGAAGCGGTTCTCGAAGGCGTCGCCTCGGCGCTCGCCGCCGACCCCTCCCTGCGTGTGCTCCTCGTGGGCAGCGCGCAGGTCGTGGAAGCCTTCGCCGCCGGCCACGAGCGCTGTGAGGCCGTCGCCACCACGCAGGTCATCGAGATGGCCGAGCACCCTGCGGCCGCGGTCCGCGGCAAGTCCGACTCGTCGATCGTCGTGGGGTGCCGGCTCGTGAAGGAGGGGAGGGCCGACGGCTTCTTCTCCGCCGGCAGCACCGGCGCCGCGATGGCCGCCGCGGCCCTGGTCATCGGCCGCATCAAGGGTGTGCAGCGTCCGGCCATCGCCACCGTGCTCCCCACGGCCGGCGCTCCGTGCGTCCTGCTCGACGTAGGCGCCAACGCCGACTGCAAGCCCGAGCACCTCGCCCAGTTCGCGACGATGGGCGCCGCCTACGCGGTCGCAGCCCTCGGAATCCACGGGCCGCGCATCGGCCTGCTGAACATCGGCGAGGAGCCCACGAAGGGCTCGCAGCTTGCTCAGGACGCGTACGCCCTCCTGGAGGGGACACCCGGCTTCGTCGGGAACGTGGAGGGCCGGGACATCCCGGCGGGCACGGTCGACGTCGTCGTGACCGACGGCTTCACCGGCAACGTAGTACTCAAGCTGATGGAGGGCATGAGCAAGCACCTGCTCGCCGAGTTCAAGGGCGCCCTGATGTCGTCGCCGGTCAACAAAGTGGCCGCTGTAGTCCTCAAGCCCTCGCTCGGGGCGCTGCGTGACAAGCTCGACCCCGATTCGCACGGCGCCGCCCCGCTGCTCGGCCTCAACGGACTCGCCCTGATCGGGCACGGGTCCTCGAGCCCCCGCGCGGTCGCCTCCGCTCTGCGGGTCGGAGCCGTCGCGGTCAGGGCCGGTCTGGTCGGCAGCATCGCGACCGCTCTCGCCCGCGTGGATGCGTGACGCGCTCTTGTCGTGTACCATTCTCGGACTCCGTAAACCCACACACGATGAGAAGTGAACGAATGCCCTCTGCCGCACTGATATCGGTGGCTTCCTGGCTGCCTGAGCGTCGCCTGACCAACGCCGACCTCGAGAAGATGGTCGACACATCCGACGAGTGGATCCGCTCGCGCACGGGCATAGCCGAGCGTAGGATCGCCGCCGAGGGCGAGGCCACCTCGGACTTGGCCGCGCACGCGGGCGCTCTCGCGCTGGAGCGCGCCGGCCTGGCTCCCGGCGACGTCGACCTGCTCATACTCGCGACTTCGACCCCCGATATGACGTTCCCGTCGAGCGCATGCATCGCCCAGGCGAAGATGGGACTCACGTGTCCCGCGTTCGACCTCAACGCCGCGTGCACAGGCTTCATCTACGGACTCGACGTCGCCGCGTCGATGATCGAGTCCGGGCGGATGCGCACGGTGCTCGTCATCGGCGCGGACGTGCTCTCGTCCGTCGTCGACTACACCGATCGCGGAACCTGCGTGCTGTTCGGCGACGGCGCCGGGGCGGTCGTCCTCCAGGCCTCCGAGGAGCCCGGGATCCTGTCCGTGCACCTCGGGGCCGACGGGACCGGGGCAGACCTGCTCTGCGTCCCGGCCGGGGGGAGTGCAGCACCGATGACCGCGGACCGGCTTGCCGCGGGCGACGGCTACATCAAGATGAACGGCACCGAGGTCTTCAAGTTCGCTGTTCGCGCGATCCCCGAGGTGACCAAGCTGGCCCTTGCAGACTCGGGACTGACGACGGCCGACGTCGACTGGCTCGTGCCCCACCAGGCGAACCAGAGGATCACCGACACGGTCGCGCAGCGTCTCGGTATCTCCGACGAACACGTCGTCTGCCGTATCGAGGACACAGGCAACACCTCGGCGGCGTCGATCCCCATCGCTCTGGATTCGCTGCACCGCGACGGGCACCTGCGCGCCGGCGACATCCTGGCGCTCGTCGGGTTCGGCGCGGGGCTGACGTACGGCGCCGCGATCGTCCGCTGGACCCGGGAGGACTGACCTATGGCGTTGTACACCCGAGTCACCAAGCTGCTCGGCATCGAGCATCCCATTATCCAGGGCGGCATGGCCTGGACCGCCACCTGGGAACTCGCCGCCGCGGTGAGCAACGCGGGCGGCCTCGGCATCATCGGCGCGGGTCAGATGCCGACCGACCTCCTCCGGGACCAGATCCGGGCGGCCAAGCTCGCCACGGACAAGCCGTTCGGCGTCAACCTCATGCTGCTCACCCCGCACATCGACGAACTCGTCCAGATGGTCCTCGACGAGGGCGTGAGCGTGGTCACGACCGGCGCCGGCAACCCCGGCAGGTACATGACGGCCCTGCAGGACAAGGGCATCAAGGTCATCCCGATCGCGCCGTCGACGGCGCTCGCGCGCCGGCTGGAGCAGGCAGGGGCGGAGGCGATCATCGGCGAGGGCATGGAGGCCGGCGGTCACATCGGCGAGCTCACCACCATGGTCCTGACGCCACAGCTGGTGGACGCCGTCTCGATCCCGATCATCGCGGCGGGCGGCATAGCCGACGGGCGTGGCATCGCGGCAGCCTTCGCTCTCGGCGCCGAGGGCGTCCAGATGGGGACGCGCTTCATGTGCGCCGAGGAGTGCACCATCCATCCCGACGTGAAGGCACGGGTCCTCAAGGCGCGCGACCGCGACACCGTCGTCACGGGCGTGTGCACGGGCCACCCGGTCCGCGTTCTCAAGAACAAGCTGTCACGTCAGATCGAGGAACTCGACCGCGCGAACGAACCCGAGAAGATCGAGGCGCTCGGCGCCGGGAAGCTGGCGCTCGCTATGCGCCAGGGCGACGTCGACATGGGCTCCCTGATGGCGGGACAGTGCGCGGCGATGGTCGACGAGATCCAGCCGGCCGCCACGATCATCGCCGAACTCGTCCGCGAGACCGAGGACGTGCTGCGAGGCCTGGCGGAACGGGTCACCGCGTGAGTGCGCGCGTAGCGCTCATCTTCCCCGGCCAGGGATCCCAGCACATCGGCATGCTCGCCGATCTGGTGATGCTCGAGGGCTCCGACCGGCTCATCGACGCCGCAGAGGCTCTGAGCGACCTACCGCTGCGTCACATCGCCGATGCGGGCACACCCGAGCAGCTCGCCGACACGCGCGCCGCACAGCCCCTGCTCTATCTCGCCGATTGGGCGGCCGCAAGCCGTGCCCTCGCTGTCGGGATCACCCCCTCCGCGCTGGCGGGACACAGCCTCGGGGAGCTGGCCGCTCTCGCCGTGGCCGGTGTCTACTCGGTGGAGGCCGGCCTTGAGCTGGTCATCGAGCGGGCACGTTTCATGGCAGCCACGGCCGCCGAGACACCGGGCGGCATGGCGGCCGTGCTCGGCCTCGAGGCTTCGGCCATCCGGTCGGCGCTCGACGGCATCGAAGGCATCTGGATCGCCAACGACAACTCCCCCGGACAGACCGTCATCTCGGGGACCCCGCAGGGCCTCGGGGCCGCGACGACCGCGCTGAACGAAGCAGGCGCGCGGCGCATCGTCCCGCTCGCGGTGGCCGGGCCGTTCCACTCACCGCTTATGCAGCCCGCCGCCGACCGGTTCGTGGACCTTGTCGCCGCCACGGCGTTCAACGACGCCGCGATCGCCGTACTCCAGAACACCGACCCGGCGCCCGTGACGGATGCCGCGACGATCAGGCGGCGCCTCTCGTCGCAGATCGTCTCTCCCGTGCGCTGGACCGAGACCATGGACCGTCTCAGAGGAGCGGGGGTCTCGATGCTGCTCGAGTGCGGCCCCGGCGCTGTGCTGACGGGGCTCGCCAAGCGTGTCGAGGGTCTCGAGGCCTTTGCGATCGAACAGACGGACATCGAAGCGTTCCGTACGGAGGCGAACGAGTGATGCTGCGACTCGAAGGCAAGACCGCGCTGGTGACCGGCGCCTCGCGCGGGATCGGCGCCGCCATCGCCCTGAGGCTGGCGAGCGAGGGAGCGACCGTCGTCGTGAACTACTCCGGCTCCCGCGGGGCCGCTCTTGGCGTCGTCGACGCCATCGTGGCGGCCGGTGGACACGCGAGCGCCCTGCAGGCCGACGTGAGCGACCCTGCCGCGTGCACGGCGCTGGTGGAGACCGTGGTGTCCGAACACGGATCCATCGACGTGCTGGTCAACAACGCGGGCATCACGCGCGATGGGCTGCTCGTCCGCATGAGTGATGAGGATTGGGCGCAGGTCATCTCCACCAACCTGACCGGCGTGTTCTCGGTCACCCGCGCCGCTGCGAGACACATGATGAAGGCGCGTTCCGGATCGATCATCAACATCGCGTCGGTCGTGGGGATCAGCGGCAACGCCGGCCAGGCGAACTACGCCGCGGCCAAGGCCGGGGTCATCGGCCTGACGAAGAGTGTCGCCCGCGAGCTGGCCCCCCGCAAGGTGAGGTGCAACGCGGTGGCCCCGGGCTTCATCGAGACCGACATGACCGCGGCGCTCACCGATGCGCAGCGTGAGGGAGCCGCCGGAGCGATCGCCATGGGACGCTTCGGCACAGGCAGCGACGTCGCTGCAGCGGTGGCGTTCCTCGCGAGCGACGACGCCGCGTACATCACCGGCCAGACACTGGCCGTCGACGGAGGCATGACGTTCGCCTAGACTGCGTAGGCAACCGGGCTAGGGGCCCGGTCCCGAAAGGAGTGTGCTAGACCACATGGAACGTGACGAACTGTTCGATAAGGTCAAGGCCGTCGTCGTGGATCAGCTCGGCGTCGACGAGGACGAGGTCCACGAGGACTCTGCGTTCGTCGACGATCTGGGCGCCGACTCGCTCGATATCGTCGAGCTCGTCATGGCGCTCGAAGAGGAGTTCGGGGTGTCGATCCCCGACGAGCAGGCCGAGAAGATCAAGACGGTCGGCGACGCGGTCGACTTCATCACCGAGAACGCCTAGCACGCAACCGCACCGACCTGCCGCTCTCTCGAGACATCGGGAGCGGCAGGGAGCTGTCCAACGTGCACCGGCAGGTCCGCGCCCGTCGCCGCCATATCGCGCCGCGGCGGGCGCGTGCCTCGTTCTTACAGACTCATCACCGGCACAGAAGGGTCGAGTCGAGTGGAGATGCCCTCTCTCACGATAGGCGGAGTCACCTCACGCCTACCGATCATCCAAGGCGGCATGGCGGTCCGCATCTCGATGGCGCCCCTGGCTGCCGCCGTCGCCGAGGCGGGCGGGATCGGTGTCATCGCCGGTTCGGGCCTGACCCCGGACGAACTGCGCGCTGAGATCCGCGCGGCGCGCGCTCAGACCGCCGGTGTCATCGGCGTCAACATCATGGTCGCCGTGCGCAACTTCGCCGAGCTGGTCAAGGCCGCGCTCGATGAGGGGATCGACCTCGTCATCTCCGGTGCCGGGTTCTCTCGCGACGTCTTCGACTGGACGCGCGAGGCCGGGGTTCCCATGGTCCCGATCGTTGGCTCTGCGCGCGTCGCCGTGCTCTCCGAGAAGTTCGGTGCGGCAGCGGTCGTCGTCGAAGGCGCGGACGCCGGGGGTCACCTCGGCACCGACGTACCCGTCCGCGAACTGCTGCCGAGCATCCTCGAGGCCGTCTCGATCCCCGTCATCGCCGCGGGAAACATCGTCACCGGCGCCGACATCCGCGAACTGATGGAAGCCGGCGCCGCGGGCGTGCAGATGGGTGCGCGCTTCGCCGCGACCGTCGAGTCCTCCGCTCCTGACGCCTTCAAGCAGATGTACCTCGAGGCGACCGACGAAGACATCGTCATCGTTCGCAGCCCCGTTGGCCTGCCGGGACGCGCACTTCGCAATCCTTTGACCGATCGCCTCGACGCGGGCACCGAGCCGCGTATCGAGCGCTGCATCGTCTGCCTGAAGAAGTGCGGCAAGCAGTTCTGCATCATGGACAAGCTCATCAAGGCGCAGACCGGCGACGTCGAGGACGGCCTGGTCTTCACCGGCGGCGGAGTCGCCCGCATCAATGACATCCCCACGGTCAGCGTTCTGATGGAGCGCCTCGTCGCCGAGTACCGCGCCTCCGGAGAGATGGGGATCGCATGAGAAGGGTCGCCGTCACCGGACTTGGGATCGTGTGCCCCGTCGGAGTCGGTGTGGACGCCGCCTGGGACGCCCTTACCGCCGGACGCTCCGGGGTAGGACCCATCACGACCTTCGATACCGCCGAGTACGCGGTGCACTTCGCCGCGAGCGTGGACGACTTCGATCCCACGACGGTCCTCGACGTCAAGGAAGCGCGACGTCTGTCGCGCTTCCAGCAGTTCGCGCTCGTGGCCGCCGAGGAGGCGCTCGCCGATGCGGGCATCTCCGACGTCGGCCCGGCCGAAGCGGAGCGCATCGGTGTGATCGTCGGCTCGGGCATCGGCGGACTTGGACTCATGGAGGAGCAGACGCGCGTTCTCATCGAGCGCGGGCCCTCGCGCGTGAGCCCCTTCCTGGTACCCGGCATGATCATCGACGTGGCCGCCGGCCTCATCTCCATAAGGCACGGCTTCAAGGGCATCAACTACGCGCCCGTGTCCGCCTGCGCCACCGGCAACCATGCGATCGGGGAGGCCTTCGAGGCCATCCGCCGCGGATCGGCCGACGTCGTCGTGGCGGGCGGATTCGACGCGGGCGTCACGCCGCTGGGCCTGGCCGGATTCGCCGCCGCACGCGCGCTGTCCACCCGCAACGACGATCCGGCCGGCGCCTCGCGACCGTTCGACGCCGGGCGTGACGGCTTCGTGATCGGGGAGGGCGGTGCGGTGCTCGTCCTCGAGGAGTGGGACCACGCTGTCGCACGCGGCGCCAAGATCCGAGCGGAGCTGATCGGCTACGGCGCGACCGCGGACGCCTACCACGTCACGGCCCCCGCACCGGACGGCAACGGCGCACGGCGCGCGATGCGCATGGCTCTCGAGCAGGCGGGCATCGACCCCTCCGAGGTCGGCTACATCAACGCCCACGGCACATCCACCCAGCTCGGAGATGCGGCTGAGACCGGCGCGATCCGCGAGGTGTTCGGCGCCGGCGCACCTCCGGTCTCCTCGACCAAGTCGATGACAGGCCACCTGCTCGGCGGCGCCGCCGCGATCGAGGCCGTCGCATGCGTGCGCGCGCTGGAGACCGGCATCCTTCCGCCGACGATCAACT
>Ga0209540_10000618_pt1 | contig 31957 bp, 27 predicted proteins | sample BarGraIncu01121A_FD_184501 | JGI IMG/M metagenome (GOLD analysis project Ga0209540, IMG submission 184501) | Arctic peat soil microbial communities from Barrow, Alaska - Barrow Graham LP Incubations 011-21A (SPAdes) (version 2) | ecosystem: Environmental > Terrestrial > Soil > Wetlands > Peat... | reverse complement strand
CTTCGAGGGCGGCCTTGGCTGCGCCGACCGCGCCATAGTTGCGCACGACTCGGTGGCTGCCCTCGCTCGTCATGCTGAAAATGCGGCTGCCCGGCGCCAACAGATCGCGGCGCACCAGGTCTTGCGTCCAATAGACGAGGCTGTTGGCCATGACGTTCATGGTCATCTCGATCTGCGCCTGGTTGATGGCTTTTTCAGGCTTGTCGGCGATGAAGGGCAGCAGGGTGCCGAAGGCCAGCGAATGCATGAGCACATGCACCCTGGGCTCGGCCCCGGGTTCGACCCTAGGCTCGGAGCCCCCCTGCAGGGCGTTTGCCAGGCCATCCAGCACTTTCGTCCGGCGGTCGGGATCGGCGGCGTTGGTATTGAAGAAGAGCGCCTGACTACCGCATGCTTCGATATCGGCGATGACCGCCTTAGCTGCCGGCAGGGTGGCCCGCAGGTCAAGGTGCACGCCGCAGATGTTCATACCGGCGGCCGAAAGGGCGCGGGCCGTCGCGGCGCCGAAGCCGCTGGAAGCGCCCAGGATCAGCGCCCACTTGCCTTTGAGTGTATCGGTCACGAGATCAGTCCTCCTCATTCGTCAGGATCCGGTTAAGGTTCGGGTGTATAAACCCTGCCCCTCCAACCTCGTCGCGCTTGAAGATACCGGCGCCCGCTGCGCTCAGTTGCCCACGAGCGCGCGTAAAAAGAAGAGCAGGTTAGCCGGACGCTCGGCCAGGCGCCGCATAAAGTACGGGTACCAGTGGGTGCCGTAAGGGACGTAAATGCGCACCGTGTAGCCCTGGCTCACCAACTGAGCCTGGAGTTCCCGGCGGATACCGTAGAGGGTCTGGAACTCATACGCGCTGTGCGGCACGTCGTGCCGGTAGGCGTACGCGCGCGCGAAGTTCACGACCTCCCTATCATGCGAAGCGACCGCGACATAGGTCTTCTTCGCCAGCGAAGCGGGCGCCATGCACAGCGCGGTCAGTTCCTGCAGCGCACGTGTGACTTGCGGGCGCTCCTGGTACGCCAGGGCGGCCGGTTCGTCGTAGGCCCCTTTGACCAGGCGGAAGTTGCCGAGACCCTCGTCGATCAGGGCCTGAACATCGCCCCGGCTGCGCCGCAGATAGCTCTGGATGACAATGCCCAGGTTATCGAAGCTCTTGCGCAGCCGCCGGTACATGGTCAGGGTGCGCTCGGTGTAGGGCGAGTCCTCCATGTCGATGCGGACGAAGTTATTGCGTTCCGCCGCTTTGCGCAGGATGCGGCTGACGTTGTCGTAGCAGAAATCGTCTCCAAGGTCGAGCCCCATCTGGGTGAGCTTGATAGAGACATGGCTGCGCGCCCCGGCCAGGTGGAGCGCGTCCAGCGCGACGATGTAGTCCTCCGCCGCGGCCTGGGCCTCGTCTGCGCCGGTCACGCTCTCCCCCAGATGATCAAGAGTTGCGAGCATCCCCTGCGCGTTGAGCATGAGCACGGCCGCGATGACCTGTGATAGTTGCTCGCCGGCCACGAAACGCCGGGCCATGCGCCGGGACAGGGGAATACGCACGATGGCGTGTTGCAGGGCGCGACTGCGCGAGAGTGCGATGAGGCAGTTACGCATCACTGGCATGGTGACATCTCCTGCATCAGGCTGTCACCGGTACTCGGGCAGCCAGTCGCCGTGTGCGGCAATCAGGTCATCGACGAGATGCCAGATTTGGTCCAGGTCGAGCTCGGCGGCGGTATGTGGATCGAGCATGGCGGCGCTGTAGATGTACCGGCGCTGACGAGTGAGCGCGGCTTCGACCGTGAGGCCTTGGACGTTAATGTTGGTCTGCATCAACGCCGCGAGGTGCGGCGGCAGGGCGCCGATGCGCGTCGGCTGGACGCCGTTCTTGTCGACGAGGCAAGGCACTTCGACGGTGCAGCCTTGCGGCAAGTTGTCGATCAGGCCGAAGTTGGGCACGTTGCCGTAGACGACTGACGGCGCGCCGGTTTCCATACTGTGAATGATCGAAGGCGCGTACTCGCCGCTCGGCTTGAGCCCGAAGACCTCTTCCACAAAGCCTGACAACGGCACGTGTTGGCCCAGGTGCTCGCCCATAGCCTCGAGCATCTGGTTAACCGTTTCCGGCCGCGTCAGGTCAATGGCATCCAGCTTATCGTGGAAAGCTTCCCACATCGCAATCTGCATCTCGCAGCGACGGATGTACTCGTCGATGGGGATGTTGAAGCGTTCGATCAGGTCGGGGCGATCGCCGTGGATGAACCAGGGCACGTACTCCGCGAAGTGCTCGCTCGACTCGGTGACGAAGTAGCCCAGCCGCAGCAGCATCTCGTAGCGCACGCGGTTCCAGTCCGGCACACGGCCTTCGGCCACCACCTGGCGGATACGTGGGTACAGGTCCTCGATTCCGTCCTGGGTCTTGCGCTCGAAGCGCAGGTAGAAAGCCATGTGATTGATGCCGGCGCACAGATAGTTGATCTCTTCGATGGGCACGCCGATGTCGTGAGCCAGCTGGCTGGCCGTGCCCTGAACGCTGTGGCACAGCCCGATCGTCTTGATGCGGCTCGCCCGGTTGACCGCCCAACAGTTCATAGCCATCGGATTGACGTAGTTGAGGAAGGTAGCATCCGGGCAGACTTCTTCCATGTCCCGGCACATATCCAGCAGCACGGGGATCGTGCGCAGTCCGCGCATGATGCCGCCGATGCCGAGGCTGTCGGCAATGGTCTGTTGCAGCCCGTACTTCTTGGGGATCTCGAAATCGACGACGGTACCGGGTTTGTAACCCGCTACCTGGACCATGCAGATGGCGTAATCGGCGCCGTCCAGCGCGCTACGTCGGTCTGTCGTCGCCTGGATGTTCGGGTGAGCGCCCAGAGCCTCTGCTACCTTGCGCGTGATGCCTTCTGAGGTAGACAGGCGCAAGGTGTCAATATCATGCAGGCTGATGGTGGCGCCGGCCAGTTCGGGGTAGCTCAGAATGTCAACGAGCAGGCGCTTGGCAAACACGGTGCTGCCGGCGCCGATGAAAGTGATTTTGGGCATGGGGTGGGTCCTCCGTGCGCGTGAAGATAAGCGGGATAATTGGCGAGAAAGACCCGAGTATTATACCACGATGAGGCGAGGAAGAGCGCTGAGATCGAACTGGTCGATTTTCTTGGGTCCCAGCGCGATCACCTGCTCGTGAACGGCCAGGGCTGCATTCTCCAGCTCGGCCACCGGCACGCCCTGACACACGGCAGGCAGCCCGCGCAGGCGCGGCAGGCCACGCCGCAACAGCTTGAGAACGCCGGGGTAGTTTTGCTCACGCAGATGGTGGAAGGCGACGCCGATCTGCAGGATTCCCTGGTAGAGGTCACGCACAGGGCGAGGCTCGGCTCGCCACAGGGTTTCGAGGGTTTCGTGGCACTCCCAATACTCGCCGGCATTAAACTGCGCGAGGCCCTTCAGAAGCAAGGGCGGTGGCGCCTCGTCGCAGCCGGCGAGCTCACGCAAAGGCGGGTGCAACGCCCCCTCGACTAGCGCCGGTAACTCGGCCAGGAAACGCGAGCGCGCCCAGGCACGATCACAGCCGGCGGCGCGTGCCGCCGCCAAACCCTCGACATCAACATGACTGCCGAAAGCGATGATCGGAATGGTCCGAAAATGGGGCAAGTTCTTGGCTCGCCGGACTGCGTCCTGCCAGCCGGGACCGGACCTGAGATCGATGATAACCAGCGCGGGCCAGTCCTGGATGGCCTGCCAGAGCGCGGCGCCGTCGGCGACGGTTTCTGCACGCGCGCCCGCGGCGCGCACTACGTTCTCAATGCGCACGCCGAAGAACAGGTCAGTTTCCAGGACTGCGACGACGGGTTGCGCGCCATTAACCATCGGACAGATCCCTGGACTGCCTCTCGATGCGGTACGCGCACATCAGCTCGCCACGGATCATGTGGTGCTCGCGGGTCACCTGGGCATCGGCGAGCACGGTCTGCAGGAAGACCAACTCGGAATTGCAGGCTGCGCTAAAATTGGCGGCCACGTCATGTACGGCGCAATTGTGTTCGCGCAGCCAGAAGGTATCCTCGTTCTCCTGCTCCCAGTCTGCCAGGTAGCCCTCGCCATCCAGGATGCGGGCCAGCCCGGCCACGCGTTCCGCTAATGGCTTGCCCTCCAGTTGTAGCTGCGCGCTGCGGATGCGACGCTGCGCCCGGCGATCAAACAGATGGGTCACCGTATCGGCGCCGCCGCTATCGGCCACGTAGCCCAGCAGCTCATTGGCCAGAGCGGCGTAGTTCTTCGGGAACAGGTTCTCGGCCTGCGGGCTCAGCCGATAGACATAGCTTGGCCGCCCCTTGCCTCGCTGCACCAGTTCATACACGACCAGCTTGTCACGTTCCAGCGTGGTCAGGTGACGGCGGACACCCATGCTGGTGATGCTTAACATCTCTGCCAGTTCGGCCGCGGTCAGGCCGCCGTGCTGCTTGAGAGCGAGCACAATCTTGCGCCGTGTCGGCTGCAGCTGATCGCCGATCGCTTCGTCCAACGGATTCCCCATTTACCATTGCCTCCCGGTCTGGCAGCCAGAATGTCAGGCAGACCTGCCTCAAGATTATACCACCGATAGACAATCATGTAAACATCTTCAGCTTAATAAGTGAGATTGTAGTGAATTGTGGGCGTCCGGGGGCGGTCGCGGCGTGGTTTGACGCGCCGGGCGTCCCGCGGTAAACTCAATCGGATGCGTTGCGAAGGCATCGAATCTTTCCGGCATCCGGGCTCACTCCCGCAGCCGGGGACTCTCAATGGGGGATGTCATGTCCGAGCCAGCGGCTGAGATCATCGCATTGATTCCGGCTTACAACGAAGTCAATCATATCCGGGACGTGGTGGCGCGGGCCTCGAAATACCTGCCGGTTGTCGTGATCGATGATGGTTCCAGCGATGGCTCCGGTGCGGCTGCTGCGTTGGCAGGCGCGAAGGTTCTCGTACACACGGTCAATCGGGGTAAGGGTGTGGCGCTGAACACCGGCTTCGACTACTCCGTAGCGCGGGATGCGGCCGCTGCCATCACACTTGACGCAGATGGACAACATGATCCGGACGAGATACCTCTATTCATCGAGGCTTTTCGGGCCGGACAGGGCGATATCATCATTGGGCGGCGCACTTTTGGCCAGATGCCCCGGATGCGGCAGACTGCCAATCGTATCGGGAACTGGCTATTGGGCTTCGCGATGGGCCAACCGGTGCCTGACAATCAGAGCGGATACCGCCTGCTGAACAGGGATGTGCTGCGCACGATCAGGCCGACGAGCGCGCGTTTTGAGGCGGAGGTCGAGATCTTGTTGCGAGCGCAGTTGGCCGGCTATCGGATTGGCTGGGTGCCGATCAAGACCATTTACGCGGACGAAGTCAGCCACTACCGTCTGCTACGTGATGTGCCCCTGTTCCTGAAGATGGTGTGGCGGATCTGGTTGGCACGCCGTCGTGGCCGGTTCGAGTGATAGGCGGAGGATGGGGTGCGCATTGCAGGCGGAATTTTGTGCCTGGTTGTAGGCATCAGTTATCCGATGGGTATTCTGCTATGGCTGAACGCACGCATGCGGCGTCAACCGGCCCTGGCTCCGCGACAGGTCAGCGTCGTGTTGGCCTTCAACGGAGTTTTCCCGTTGGCCCTGATCGGCCTGGGCATAGGTCTGCTTTCGCCGCGAGTCTGGGCCATGCCAGCTTTCCTGCCGGCGCTGGCGCTCGTGGGGCTGGCTGCACTGGTGCTATTGCTCATTTCCTGGCGCCTGGGGACAATAGCCGGCGGCGCTGCGAGGTCCGCGCCAATGAATCAGGGAGGCGAGTCGCTGGCGGGCGAGGCGGCAGGCGGTAAAGAAGGTGATGATGGGCGAGGAATTACGGGGGCTGGTATTTGAGGTTGCTCCCAGCGGCGATCCGGACCAGCCACGCTGGGGTTGGGTCGGGTTGGTGTCCTCGGCGCGCGGCCTGCGCCTGCTAACCCTGCCCTCCAAGAGCCGGGAACTTGCGCTGCAGCGTATGCGCCGGCATTACGCTGACGTGGCCCTGGCGCCTGACGATACCTTCCTGTGCGGGATGGCCAGCCAGGTGTACGGTTACCTGATGGGGCAGATGACCGATTTTGCGATTGAACTGGATCTGCGCGGCCACTCAACCTTCGAGTTGACGGTCTGGGTCGCCACTTGTCGCATCCGCTATGGCGAAACGCGCACCTATGGCTGGATTGCCGGCCAGGTGGGTGGCGGGCCGGGCACCGCTCAGGCCGCGGGGGCAGCGCTGGGCAACAACCCGGTTCCGCTGGTTGTACCGTGCCATCGGGTGATTGGTTCCGACGGCAGCCTGCACGGTTTTGCCGGCGGCCTGGACATGAAACGACGTCTGCTCGCACTGGAGAACCAGCAAATGAGCTTGGGGCTGTTGTAACATAAGGCCATCTGCCCTCTTGTTGCCGGTCTGAACCTTGTGGTATAATCACGCCGGGAGCATTGCCAGTCAGGTCGACAAATGATAGTGTAGGGCAGTGAGAAGCGCCCTGCGGCGCCGTGCCCGGCAGGCAAGAGCCTGGCGAACGACTGAGGAGGCTTATGATGGTGGAAGTGGCGATTGACAGTGTGCGCATCAGCCTGATGTCGCAACACCGGATCGTTGTACTGAAAGACCTGGAATCGTCACGCTACCTGCCCATCTGGATCGGCCCGTTTGAAGCCGATGCGATTACGATCGAGCTACAAGGCGTGGAAGTAGCCCGTCCGCTGACGCACGATCTGTTACGAACAGTCGTAGATAAAATGGGTGGCGAAGTAGAGCATGTGGCGATCACCGACCTGCGCAACGATACCTTCTATGCGGAAATTGCGTTGCAGGTAAATGGGGACCGGCTGAATATCGACTCCCGGCCCAGTGATGCGATCGCTCTCGCCGTTCGCACCCATGTTCCAGTTTATGTTTCAGACGAGGTCATGCAACAGGCCGCGATTACCCTGGAGCCGGACCTGGAAGGGGGCGGCGTCCCTGAAGCCGCCGAAGAGTCCGAGACGCCCGAAGCCTTCCGCGATTTCCTGGAGGGGCTTGACCTGGGTGGGCTCAGCGAGGACCATTGATTCACACCAGATGAACGCGTCTACCACGTGAATCTACGTTGCTCTCCTGCGCTTCTCGTGTAGGAGAGCGCGGCCTTTAAAGAATGGGCAACCATTCCTATCATGCCAGTAAGTAGGCTGTGCCCATGGATATGCCAGACACCCGCGAGGCCGGGCTGCTTCCTGATGGCGGCGAGAGCCGATTTGGAGCGTCCGGGGGAGCGACCAGGCAAGGCGAAGGACTTCGATCCTCAGCCGAAGCTCTGCGCAGCATCCCCGCTAACCTGGAGGCTGAAGAAGCCATCCTGGGCTCGCTGCTGATTGACCCCGACGCGATCATCAAAATTGCCGCATCAGTCTCGGCGGAGGATTTCTACCGGGAGAAGAACGGCTGGGTGTACCAGGCGATCCTCGATCTGCACGAACGTCGTGAGCCGGCTGATTTTGTCACGCTCTGCGACGAAATGGAGCGGCGGAATCAGCTACAGGAGGTGGGCGGAGCCGGCTACATCACCCAGCTCATCAATAATACGCCCACGGCCGTCCACGTCGAGTACTACGCCGGCATAGTAGTACGTACCGCGACCCTTCGCCGGCTCATCGGCGCGGCCGGGCAGATCACAGCCCTGGCCTATGATGAAGCGCAGGATGTCGACGAGGTCGTGGACCGGGCCGAGCAACTCATCTTTGGAGTCTCCGAGCACCGCATCCAGCGCGATCTAACTCCCATTCGCCACATTATGGGCAACGTAGTCGAGCGCATCGACTATTTGCATCGCCACACCGGCGACCTCCTCGGTGTTCCGTCGGGCTTTGGCAAGCTGGACAAACTGTTGGGCGGGTTCCAGAAATCGGATCTGGTCATCCTCGCCGCGCGCCCCTCGGTCGGAAAAACGGCCCTGGCGTTAAACTTCGCGGCCAATGCGGCCAAGAAATACGGCCAGCGAGTCGCGTTCTTTAGCCTCGAAATGAGCGCCGAGCAACTGGTGCAGCGCCTCCTCAGCTCTGAGACCGGCATCAACCAACAGCGTCTGCGGCTGGGCGACGTGAAAGAGGAGGAGTGGCTGATGCTCATGGAGGCAGCCGGCGTCCTCTCCGAGACGTTGCTGTTCATTGACGATACGCCGGCCGTCTCGGTTCTGGAATTGCGCACCAAGGCTCGCCGGCTGCAGGCGGAACATGGCCTGGACCTCGTCGTCGTCGACTACCTCCAACTGATGCGCGGCGAGGGCGGGCGCAACGATAACCGCGTGCAGGAAATCAGCTACATCACCCGTTCGCTCAAGAGCCTGGCGCGCGAGTTGGAAGTGCCACTGATTGCCCTGTCGCAGCTCTCGCGTGCCGTCGAACAGCGCACCGACCACAAGCCGCAGCTATCGGATCTGCGGGAGAGCGGCTGCTTGACCGGTGATTCTCTGGTGACCCTGGCGGACACGGGCGAGCGGCTGCCCATCGCTGACTGCCTGGGCAGATCCAACCTGGCAGTGTGCGCGCTTAACCCGGAAACTCTTCAGATAGAGCGTGCGACGGTGAGCAATGCTTTCTGCACCGGGCGCAAGCCGGTACAGCGGCTGACAACCCAATCGGGCCGTACGATCAGGGCCACTGCGAATCACAAGTTCCTGACGATCCAGGGTTGGAAGCGGCTGGATGAGTTGAAGCGGGGAGAGGCGATTGCGGTTCCTCCCTTGGCTTGCAGTAACATCTATTGGGATCGGGTGACACAGGTTGCCGCAGACGGGGAAGAAGAGGTGTACGACCTGACAGTCCCTGGCCCGGCCAACTTCGTCGCCAACGACATCCTGGTGCATAACAGCATCGAGCAAGACGCAGACGTCGTCATGTTCATCTACCGCGAGGATATGGTGAAAGAGGACAGCGAACGGAAGAACATTGCCGACGTGATCGTGGCGAAACATCGCAACGGGCCGACTGACACCGTGCCGCTTTTCTTCAATCGCGAGCTGACCAAGTTCGCCGACCTTGAGATGACGCGCGCACCACTGGACTATGGCGCATGAAAGACAAGATGGACGGCTTCGCAGGTTTCCCGGCCGGCAAAATGCCGGCTATCCCGCTCCCCACCCTGTTTTTCAGCGAGCTGCTGCCACTGATCGACAATTTGGGCGAGATGAAGGTGACGCTGCATCTGTTCTGGGCGATCGGTAGGAAGCAAGGGACCTTGCGCTACGCGCGTTTGAGCGAGCTTCTGGCCGACGAGCGGTTGCTCGAGGGGCTGGCGACCCGGCGTGAGAGCGGTGAGACGGTGCTGCGGGATGGACTGGAGCGCGCGGTCGCGCGCGGCACGCTGCTGCACGTAACGGTCGAGCGGGAGGAAACCAGCGAAGAATGGTACATGATCAACGGCCCGAACGGACGCGAAGTCATCGAGAAACTGCGCGCGGGTGAGCTTGACGTGCACATTGACGAGGCTGAGGATGTGCAGTTAAAGATGGACCGCCCCAACGTCTTCGTTCTCTACGAGCAGAACATCGGCATGCTCACGCCCATGATCGCGGACGAGTTACGAGACGCAGAGAAGAACTACCCTGAGCAATGGATCGCGGATGCTCTCCGCGAAGCCGTGACCATGAACAAACGCAGTTGGCGCTACGTGGTGCGCATCCTCGAGCGTTGGCGCGCTCAGGGCAAGGATGGCGGGCGCCTCGAGAGCAAGGCATCCGAGGACAGCGAGGCGCGCAAACGTTATTACGTCCCCGAAGGTTACGAAGACTTGATCGAGCATTGAGATGGCGAGAAGGACAATTGGCTGAGAGTGGTGATGGCGGCGGGAGCAAGCAAATGAAGCGCGTTGGAGACTTGTTGGGTTCGGCGCGGAGGCAGGGCCGCCGGGAAGAACGCACGGACGCGGCTGGGCCGGCGAATGAGCAGGCCACCGGCGGCCGCTCGGCCGGGCGGCGTTCTCTTCCCCCTCCCGCAGAAGACCCGTGCCCTATCTGCAAGGGCAAGGGTTTCCTGGTCTACGATGTGCCTGCCGGTCATCCGGATTTCGGCAAGCTGGTGCCTTGCCGCTGCACGGAAGCGCGCCTCGCGGCCCAGCGCGCCCAATCGCTGCGGGATGTCAGCAACCTGGGGCAGTTGGACCGCATGACTTTCGACACTTTCATGCCGGACGGCGTCAGCCTGCCCCTGCCTGCCCGTGCGAACCTGCGCCAGGTCTTCGATCTCTGCCAGGGGTTTGCCCGTGATCCGCAGGGCTGGCTGGTGCTGGTCGGTGGTTACGGCTGCGGAAAGACGCACCTTGCCGCCGCGATTGCCAACTTCCGCATCGCGCTGGGACAGCCTGCCCTGTTTGTGGTGGTGGCCGACTTGCTCGACTACCTGCGTGCCACCTATGCGCCGAGCAGCACCGTCACCTTCGACGAGCGACTGGACGCGATCCGCGAGGCGCCGCTGCTGATCCTGGACGATCTCGGCGCTCACAACAGCACCCCGTGGGCGCAGGAAAAGCTGTTCCAGATCTTGAACCATCGCTATAACGGGCGGCTGCCGACAGTGATCACCAGCAATCAGCGGCCAGAGGAGCAGGACGCACGCATCGCGTCGCGTTTGCGTGACCTGGACCTGAGCCACGTGCAGGAGATTCTGGCCTCTGACTTCAGAGGTTCGGGGCCGAGCAGCAGTGAGCGGGTCATCGATAAAGTCAGTACGCTTAGTCTGCACGGCGACCAGCTCTTCGAGACCTTTTCTCTGCGCAAGGAATTACCGGCTGAGGGACGGGCCAACCTGCAGAAGGCCCTGAACAGCGCGCGCGCCTTCGCAGAGAAGCCTGCCGGTTGGCTGGTGTTCCAAGGCACGTGGGGCTGTGGCAAGACCCATCTGGCGGCGGCGATCGCGAATTACCAGGTGACGGCCGGCCGCGCCGCGCCGATGTTCGTGGTGGTGCCCGATCTGCTGGATCATCTACGCGCCACCTTCAGCCCTACGAGCACGACGACGCTGGACAAAGTGTTCGAGCAGGTGCGCTCGACCCCGCTGCTGATCCTGGATGATCTGGGCACCGAAAGCGCTACGCCCTGGGCGCGCGAGAAGCTGTTCCAGCTTTTCAATCATCGCTACGCGGGTCGTCTGCCCACGGTCATCACCACCTCGCATAATATCGAAGATCTGGACCCGCGCCTGCGCTCGCGCATGCTGGATGGCACGCGCTGTATCATCTGCGCCATTCTCGCGCCCAGTTACTATGGGGGCGCAGAGGCGAAGAAGAAAGACAAGGAGCCTGGGTCAGGCCCGACCAGAAGGGGAAAGGGTCGAACGGCTGCGGGCGGTTGATGCAAGTGTTTAGGCGCATGCTGATCTTTTTAAACCCCTCGTCCGAATTTGACGGTTTCATGCCCCTGTTGTAAAATGCCCTCCGTTAGCACTCGATTGCTGTGAGTGCTAAGTGTCAGGTAAGTTCTCCGTCAAATTGCCCCAATGGGCATCTGATCCCACACTCTTAGGAGGCTGGTACTCTATGAACCTCAAGCCGCTCGCAGATCGGTTGGTAGTCGAGCCGTCGGAGCAGGAAGACGTCACCGCCGGTGGCATCATCCTGCCGGAAACCGCCAAGGAAAAGCCGCAGCAGGGCAAGGTCATCGCTGCGGGGCCAGGGCGGACGGACGAGGAAGGGAAGCGGGTCGCCATGGAAGTGAAAGTCGGCGACAAGGTCCTCTATGCGAAGTACTCGGGGACAGAGATCAAGCTCGATAGCAAGAAAGTGCTGATCCTGCGCGAGTCTGACGTACTGGCGATCGTAGAATAAAGGAGCGAAAGCAAAATGGCAAAGCAACTTGAATTTTCAGAAGAAGCGCGCCGTAGTCTGAAGGCCGGCGTGGACATTTTGGCGGAAGCCGTCAAGGCGACGTTGGGCCCGAAAGGCCGGAACGTGGCGTTGGATAAGAAGTGGGGCGCGCCGACCATCACGCATGATGGTGTGACCGTGGCCAAAGAGATCGAGCTGCAGGACCCGTACCAGAACATGGGGGCGCAGCTGCTGAAGGAAGCGGCGACGAAGACGAACGACATCGCCGGCGATGGCACGACCACCGCCACGGTATTGGCCCAGGCGATAGTCAACGAAGGGCTGAAGAACGTGGCCGCCGGGGCGAACCCGATGTTGCTGAAGCGTGGCATCCACAAGGCCGTCGTTGCGCTGGCGGAGGCGATCAAGTCGCAGGCGATCACCATCACGACCAAGGAAGAGATTTCGGCCGTAGCGGCGATTTCGGCGCAGGATCCCGAGATCGGAAACCTGATCGCCGAAGTGATGGAGAAAGTCGGCAAGGATGGCGTCATCACGGTGGAAGAGGCCAAAGGCCTGGCTTTCGAGACCGAGTACGTCGAGGGTATGCAGTTCGACCGTGGCTACATCAGCCCGTACTTCATCACCAGCCAGGAATCGATGGAAGCACAGCTGACGAGCCCGTACGTCCTGATCACCGAGAAGAAGATCTCGGCGGCCTCGGACATTGTACCGATCCTCGAGAAGCTGGTCCAGCTGGGCAAGCGCGAGATCGTTATTATTGCCGAGGACGTGGACGGCGAGGCACTGGCGACGCTGGTGCTCAACAAGCTGCGCGGCATGTTCAACTGCATCGCCGTCAAGGCGCCTGGCTTCGGTGATCGGCGCAAGGCCATGCTGCAGGACATCGCGGTGCTGACCGGTGGCTCCGTCATTTCCGACGAGTTGGGGCGCAAGCTTGAGACGACGCAGATCAGCGACCTGGGCCAGGCGGACAAGATGATTGCTGACAAGGACAACACGACGATCGTCGGCGGGCAGGGCGATGCGGCGGCGATCAAGGGGCGCATCGAGCAGATCCGGGTCGAGATCGAGAATACGACCAGCGACTACGACAAGGAGAAGCTGCAGGAGCGGCTGGCTCGTCTGGCCGGTGGTGTGGCGATCGTCCGGGTGGGCGCAGGCACCGAGACTGAGCTCAAAGAGAAGAAGCACCGGGTCGAGGATGCACTCAGTGCGACGCGTGCAGCCGTGGAAGAGGGCATCGTGCCCGGCGGCGGCGTGGCGCTGATTAATGCGGCCAAGGTCCTGGACGAGTGTGAGAAGGACGCCGAGGGCGACGTGCTGACGGGCGTCAAGATCCTCCGCCGGGCGTTGGAAGAGCCAATGCGCCAGCTGGCCGAGAATGCCGGCTACGACGGCGCAGTGGTGGTGCAGAACGTGCGCCGCTTCCAGCAGGAGAAGAGCAACCCGAACGTGGGCTTCGACGTGATGTCCGAGACCTACGACGATATGGTTGTGAAGCAGATCATCGACCCGGCCAAGGTGACGCGCGGTGGGTTGGAGAATGCGGCATCCATCGCCGCGATGATCCTGACCACCGAGGCCCTGATCACCGACATTCCCGAGAAGGAAAAATCGGCCCCGGCCGGCGGCCCCAGCCCGGACATGTACTAAACCGAGAACGCTAGAAACCAGGTTTCCGGCCGCCGGCCTTTAGAGACCTGGTTTCTGTGATCGTTTCTCGTCATAGGAGAGACCCGGTTCCTGCGTGGACGCCGGGTCTCTTTCTTTTTGCCGATGCGAGACTCTACCTCAGCCTGACCGGCCGGACCCGACCCGCGCGAATCTCGCGGGCTAGCTCGGCTTCGCTCTCGACACGATGCGCGAACTCGGTCGCCGTGCGGCCCACCTGGCGCAGCACATGGGCATCTGAGCCGCCGACGCTGGGAAGGCCCATGGTCGCCGCCAGTTGCTCGGCCTGCGCCAGTTCGCTCGCATTCACTTCGCCGTTGAAAGTCTCGACAGCGTGCAGGTGTATCAGGTCAGGGTGCAGGACCGGCTTCCGGCCCAGACCGGGAAGCGTCATCCGCCTGTCGTCTGTCCCTGCACCTGGCGCAAGGTCTTGCTTCTGCAGCCACTCCCACAGCGGTCTGCCGCCCCCTTGCCGGAACGGGTGGGCCAGCACGGTCGCGCCACCCCGTTCATCTACATAGCGCAACAGCTCGGGACCATCGCTGCCCTTGGCAAAGTTCTCGTCCAGCCCGAACACCAGCACGTCGCCCAGGGTGGTGGTCGCCTCGACCCCGGCAAAGACCGTGAAGCCATACCGCTCCCTGGCCAGCGTGCGCGCTTCATGTCCGCCCCAGGCGAGAAAATGGTCCGTGACGCAGATCGCGTCCAGCCGGTAGCGCATTGCCTCGCGTACTAACTCATCGGCGCTGAGATAGGCGCACTGTGAGCAGGGTTTAGTGTGATTATGAAGGTCAATGAGCATCTAAACGGCATCTCGTTTCAACAAGACCAGCGTCACGTCGTCGTATTGCCCGCTGTTGCTGGCAAATTCTTCTAAGGCGGTATCGATCAACTCGGCGATCGTTGCCGCAGGCCCAGCACGGTGCGCCGCCAGCAGGCTGGACAGGCGCCCTTCGCCGAAGTCCTCGCCCTCGGCGTTCAGGGTGTCGGTCACCCCATCCGTGTAGAACAGGACCAGGTCGCCGGGCGCCAGGTGCAGCACCTTCTGTTCGATCTCGACCGGAGAGATAATCCCCAGGGCAATGCCGCCGGTAGTCATCGGCTGTGGCTCGCCGTCACCCGCCGGAACATAGTAGGCCAGATTATGACCGGCGCTGGCATAGGTCAGGGTATGCAACTTCGCATCCAGCACCGCGTAATAGACGGTAACGAACATGTCGGCTGTGCTATCGACCACGATTAGATCGTTGGTGCGCGCGAGCGTCGCGGCCGGCTCACGCCCGCTCAGGGCGACCGCGCGCATGAGGGTGCGCGCGAACATCATATATAGCGCCGCCGGGATGCCTTTGTCAGAAACGTCCGCAACCAGCAGCCCCAGACCCTCCGGCAAGCCGGGCATGAAGTCGACGAAATCACCGCCCACCTCGCGTGCCGGCCGCCAGCGATAGACAATAGAGTACCCCGGGACTTGCGGGGCATGCTGGGGCACCAGGCTGCGCTGGATGTCACGGGCCAGCTCCAGTTCCCGGACGAGCCGCACTTGTTCGGCCTGCAGAGATTGCAGCCTGGCGTTCTCAATGGCCACCGCTGCCTGGCTGGCGATGCCTGTCAGGATGCGCACCCGGCGCGGGCTGAACATGTGCGCTGTGTCGACGTCATCGGCCAACAGCGCACCGATTACCGCGTCGGCCAGCAAGATAGGGACGACCAGGATGGTTCGGCTGGCAAAGCGCTGCCGCCAGGCGTCGGGGACCAGCGGGCTATGCTCGGCGTCGTCGACGACTAGCGGCTGGCCGTTGCGGCAAGCATCGTCGAGCAAAGGCAGTTCGCCGGGCCGGATAACGGCTTGCCGGAACGCATCGGCCAGGCCGGCGCGCAGCGCGTGGACGGTTCGCGCCTGGTAGTTGCCATTCGCATCCAGCAGCAGAACCGCGCAGCGGTCGACACCGGCCAGCAACGGGGTGAGTTGGGCCACCTGGGCCAGCGTGGTATCGATGGGCTGGAAACGGCTGACCGCGTCGGCAACCTGCAGTAGCACGGTGGAAACCCAGGCCTCTTCCTGTTGCGCGCTGGCCAGGCGGCTGTTGTCGACGGCCGCGGCCACCTGGTGCGCGATGCCGCTGAGCATCGCCAGCCGGCGCTCGTCGAGGACGGGCCCGCGATCGCGGGTCAAGCTGACGCCCATCACGCCGAATACCGTTGCCTGGTTGATCATGGGCAGCAAGATCAGCACGTCACCGGGCGCCAAGCGAGGCAGGATGGCAGGCAGGTCCTGCGAGCCGGCGCGGGGCGGGGAATCCAGGACAAGCGGGGTTTTGTCCAGGCGCAGGCGGTCGAGGGCCGGCCATTGGCCGGGGAGGAAGCGTAGGGAGACCTCCAGGGCGGGAGATTGGGGCCCCGCGAGGTCTTTCTTCAGTCCGAAGTCCGCTGCGTAGCAGAACGCTTCCAGTTCCTCGTTCAGCAGCCAGATGATGCACGATTCGACGCCGGCGAGCATGGCTGTGACTCGCACGGCCGCGTCCAGCACCTCGGCCACTCCGTCGGCCTGGCTGGTGGCATCTGCCACCTGGAGCATGACGGTAGTTACCCAGGCTTCTTCCTGTTGTGCCTCATATGCGCGCGCCGAGCTGACCGCGACCGCAATCTGGTCGGCCAATGTCCGCATCACAAATATATCGTCCTGCCCGAGAGCGCCTTTCTCGGTGCTTTGCACGTCTACGACGCCCAGAACCTCTCCCTCTACCATTAGCGGCACTGCCAGTTCGGCACGGGTGTCGGGCAGCAAACGCGGATCGTCCGGGATGTAGCGCGGTTCGGCCGAGACGTCATTGGCCAACAAGGGTTCGCCGTGCTGCGCCACCCAGCCAATGATACCCTCTTTGCCGATAAGCATCGAACGGCCCTCGCGTTGCCACTTTTCGTTCAGGCCATGGCCACTGCTGGCTTTGAAGTAGGCCCGGTTGCTGCCGCGTTCGACCAGAAAGATCTGCACGTGGTAGTAGCCGAAACGGGAGCCGATGAGCTGGACTACCTGTGTCAGAAGGTCATTCAGGTCCAGGATGCTGTTGATCTTGCTGCCCACTTCCGCGACTGCCATCAGGTCATTCATGCGGCGTTGGCCGCGCTCGTAAAGATGGGCGTTATTGAGGGCGGAGGCGGATTGATTGGCGAGGACCGTGAGCAGGCGGAGATCGCTTTCGTCAAAGGCGTCGGGCTTTGAGTTCTGGATCGAGATAGTGCCAATGACCGTGTCGGCGACGGGGAGCGGCAAGAAGATCGCCGAGCGTGGCGGGCTGTCGCTTTGGTAGCTGGGACGGGCGGGGAGCCGGTCTATCTCGGTCTGGAAATCGTGCACCAGAAGCGGCTCGCGGCTGCTGCGCAGCCAGCCGATGATACCATGTCCCTCCGGCACGACGAAAGCTGCCGGGGGCTGGCGCAGGCCGTCTTTCACCCACACTTTGATCTGAAAACGATCGCCGTCAAAAAGGCCCAGCTGGAAATTGTCGGTGGGTACGATCTGGCCTGCCAGGCGGTAAATAAGCTCGCACAATTCGTCCTGGTCGAGTTCGGCGTCGAGGATGGCGCGGCCGATCTCGGCCAGTGTGGCCAGCTCGACCAGTCGCGTCCTGCTCTCAGGCATCCTTGAACTGCTCCGTCACGATCCCTCGCTTGACCATCACCACGGTGTTGCCTTCCTCGGGGGAAAAGGTGAACCGTATTTCGTCCATCACCTTCTGCATCAGGTGCAATCCCAGGCCACCCAGCGGTCGCTCTTCGAGCGGACCGATCAGGTCGGGCTCGGGCACGCTGGTTGGGTCGAAGGAGTGTCCGTGGTCGTGGATGGTGATCGACACGTCGAGACCGCGCGTGTCAAAGCGCACCTCAAATTGCCCCTCTGCCTCCCGATAAGCGTGCTCGATCACGTTCGCACAGGCTTCCTCGGTGGCAAGCTGCAGGTCGGACCAGGCCGCTGGGTCGACCCCAGCCCGGGTGCAAGCCTGTTCGATGAAGTCGATGACAAGCGCCAGGTCGCCTGGGCGGCCTGGCAAGACAAGATCGTCATGGTAGCTGGTCATGATGACGCGTGATCCTTTGTACGGCGCCGGAAGCAAAAAGCTGGAAGCTGGACGAACGAGAAACCGGGTTTCTCACTGCCAGCCTCCAGCTTCCATTGTCGACTCTACACCCCAGACCCTGCGCTGTCTCTACTTCAGAAGCTACCCACCGCTTCCGCTTCGGTCGTGAAGGTGTCGATCTGGGTCTTCAAGCCGGTCAGTTCCAGCACTTTGTCCACCGCCGGGCTCACCTCGGCCAGCCGCAGATCCCCCCGGTTCCAGCGCCGGCAGGACTTCCAGGCGTTGATCAGCTCGCGCAAAGCGGCGCTGCTCGTATAGCTGACACCCGACATATTGATGACGATCTTGTAACGGCCCGAATCCATGATTTCGCGCAGTTGGCTGCCCAATTCGGGCGTCACACTGCCGTCGATCCGTCCGCTAAGCCGGACGAGCGTGCATCGCTTGAGATCGACAGACGATATTTCCATGATGGCATCCTCCTCCGGGAGAAAGGGAACGCGAGAAACAAGGCCCCGGCAACCGGGACAGGAGCAAGTATAGCATAGCCGCTGTGAGGACACAATATCAGTTAGGGCGAAACTATTCGGCTTTCACGCCGCCTACCGCGGCCATGCCCAGGCCGAGATAGGTCCAGCAGAGCAGCGACATATGCGGATAGACCAGGTTGAAGAGGTAATGGTCGAAGAACCCACCGACGATCACGCCGGTTAGCGCGGCGGCCAGCCCGAGCAAGAGCGCTTCCATACGCGCGCCCACGCGTCTGTGCCAGGCCGACCACAGGTTGGCGAAGAAGGCGATTAAGACGACCACGAAGATGGCCACGCCCACCACGCCCATCTCTTCGGCCATCAGCAAGTAGAGGTTCGAGACGCCTACATACAGATCAGCCTCGGGCGAGCCGGTGAAACCCACACCGAACCAGGGGTAGCGGCCGATCAGGGTCAAAGCGTCCTTGTATTCGCCAAGCCGCATCAGGGTCGCTTGATCCTGTAGCTGGACCCCCTCCATGAAATGCGCTACGTATGCCTGGGCCTGCGGCAACAGGAGCAATAGCGCCGCGCCGGCCAGGCCTACCAGTAACAGCCTTCGGTAACGCAGCACCCCGACGAGCAGCAGGCCCACTGCCAGCCCAACGAGAGAGCCGCGGCTATAGGTCTGATAGAGCGCCAGCAATTGCACGCCGAGCATGCCGGCTACCAGCGCGCGCGGCAGTACCGGGTTCTTGCTAGCCAGTTGCGGCGCGCTGAGACCGGCGACGAGGATCATCAGGCCGCCCAACACGTTCGGGTCGATCTGCGTGCCGATGGCCCGCATGGGGTTGGCCGGATCATCCTCGATGTAGCGCAGGGCGCCCGCCCCGCCTGGATAGTTGAAGCGCGCCAGCGCGTCCAGGATACGGATGGTCCACGTCTGGGGGATTAAGTAAAAGACGACGGCGATAGCGGCCGCAGTCGTGCCGGCGATGATGATCAAGCGGGTGACGAGATCCAGGTCTGGCTGGCTGCGCAGGGTGTTAACCAGCACGAAGAAGAACAGAATGCTCAGGATGAGCTCGGAGAAATTGCGGACCGTGGTGGTGGTTGGTGTGCCAAAGCGCAGACCGTTGGCGAAGGCAAAGAAAGCGAGCACCACGAATATCACGATGGGCGCCCCAAGCCTGGTTCCGGTCAGCTCTTGCTCTCGGCGCGTGGCGATGCGCATCACCCAGACCAGATAAACCGCCAGCAGTGCAATGTCCAGGAAGGTGGGCGTGAAGCCCAGGTTTAGGGGCACTGCGGCGAAGGGCAGCAGTCCAATCACGGCGAATAGAGCGACCAGGCCCCAGCGCAGGTCGCGAAGTATCAGCAGGCCCCAGGCGACGGCTGCGAATGCTGCCAGGGCCAGGATCGGGCCGGCGGCCGCGACCAGCAGCACGGCCACCAGTGTTCCGGCCAAGAGAAATACGGCCATGCCGGTTGCTGCAATGCGGCGGTCGGGGTTGAAAAGGATCAGCTCAATGCGAGCCAGACCCGAATTAATCATAGACTATAGATCCTTTGCCTACCTTCCGCCGGACGATGGCGCCGGAGAGCAGCCAGCCAAGGGCGCATGCAAGGCCGAAGGCCGAGATCACCGCTCCCCAAGTCAACGAAGCCGGCTCGAAGGACATCGTTATTTGATGGCTGCCTGCCGCCAGTGGAATGGCGCGCAACAGCCCATCGGCGCGCAGGATGGATACCGGTGTGCCATCCACCCAGGCCCGCCAGCCGGGATAGTCAAGCTCGCTCACGACAAGTGTGCACGGTTGTTTGGTGTCGACGGCACCGCCACTTGCGGGTCGGCCAGGAAAGGATGGCCGGCGTTATTGTACGGACTCCATAGCGGCAGCTGGCCGGTTGCCAGACGACTGGCCGCGTAATGAGCCGAAGCATAGAATTCGGAACTGAAGTCGCCGACTTTGAACTGGCGTTGGTCGACGGTAATAGGCGTCAGATCACGCCAGAAGAACAGCAGGCAAAGCGCCATCAGCAGCAGGCAATCGGCAACGTAAGAACGCCTTTGTCGCTCCATAGAGGCGGATTATACCATATCCCGTTATTCCATCGTAACCGTGCCCAGGTTGACGGCGTCCGATCCCTCGACCGTCACGCGCCGTGGTGCTCCCGGTTGGGCTGGATCATACAGCACGGCAATGATCCGGTAGTCTCCTGAGGACAGGCCGTTTGGCATAATCAACCCATAGCTTGCCACAGAGGTCGCATTACCGCCTGCATCCAGCGGGCGGTCTACCTGGGCAGCGAGCTTGCCGCCGGCATCCAAAAGTTGGTGGCTGACCTTTTCGCTGCCGGTCAGGCTGCCCGGCAACTGGCACCAGACCAGATGCACGATTACAACGCTGCCGGGCTCGGCCGTTTTGGGCTGAATCGCCGCCTCGGCCAGGGTGGGTCCGCCACGGTATTGCACATTCAAGGCCGCCATCGGCTCCGGATGCCGGGCGTAGACCTGTACCGGCCAGGCACCGGCCTGTGTTTCGGTGACTAGACTGAACTGCTGGGCCAGGGTCATTTGAGCGATGCTGTTGTCATCCCAGCCGGGCGCCGGCTGCAAGGGGATGATCACCCAGTCGATCCCCGACTTCACCATGTTTGCCACTTCCTTCGCCGAACTTTCCCGGTCATGGGCGGCGGGAGGCAACACGACGTGCTGTAACGGACCTGCGTAGTAGTACCAGAGCGTGGGGTCTGGGAAATTCTGGGCTATCCGCACCTTGCCGGCCGGCATGTGAGCAGCCAGGGTATCTAAAGAACCGGCCAGTTCACGCCAGCCAAGCGTCTTATTGTAGGAGCCCAGGCCGTAATAGCGGGAGAGAGCAGGGCAGATGCCAACCAGCACCAGTGCTGCCAGAGCAATGGCCGGCAGAACGAAGGACAGGTGACCTGGCATCCGTTTCGAGAGCGGTGGGCTATCCGGATGGTACGCGCGTGCTGGCGGGCAAACGGCTGTCGCGACCAGCAAACAAAACGGTGGCAGCGCCGCAATCAGGTAACGCTCGTTGAACACCGGCCGCTGCAGTGCGCTGGCCCAGGTGGCAAGCAGGGGGGTCAACAGGTAGGCGGCCAGCAGGCCCAATGCTCGACGGCTTGGCGGCCCTCCCGCCAACAACCTGGCAGCCGCGACTGCTAAGAGCGCTCCTCCCAGCAGCGCGAAGATGGCCCGTAGGTTCGCCGGCACAGTCTCGCCTGCGGCGAAGACGCTTAGCGACCGCAGCAGCATCGGGCCGAACGACGGCGAGTCGCCGTTGCCTCCATAGCCTTGCAACGTACCGGCGGCTACCCACAGCTACGGTAGATAGAGCAGGCCCAGCGCTAACTGGGATAATAGCCAGGGTCGCGCATGCCGGCGCCGTTCCGGGTATTACCACGCACAGCCCAGGACAAATATGTTTTGCGCCAGGATGACGATGGCGGCGTAATAATGGGTGTGTAGAGCCAACCAGGATATCAGCACGTAACCCAGCCAATTGCCCGTTCCTCCGTCCTCGCTCGCTTCCCTCGCCAATAGTGTGCTGGCCAGCGTAAGTCTCAGGCTCATGCTATACATGCGTGCGTCCTGGCTGTGCCAGACTGCGTAAGGGCTGATGGCCATCAGCCCCGCAGCCAGCAGCGCCGCCGACGCCGGCAGCCGCAGTCTCTGGCCCAGCGTGTAGAGGAGCGGCACGGCCAGGATGCCGAACCACAGGCTGGCGAAGCGCAGGGCGAACTCGCTGTGCCCCGCCAGAGCCAACCAGCCTTTTTCCAGAAAGTAGCTGGCAACTTGGTGAGGTTCTCGCAGCGCCAGGGTGGCGTGCACGATATCTATCAGGGGGCGCAGGCTGAAGAAGTAGCCAAAGGCCTCGTCACCGCGCAGTTCCTGGGTACTAAGTTGGAAAACGCGTAGGGCGAAGGCCAGCAAGATGATGCAAATGAGGCCCAACCGGGGCAAGGGGATCGCTCCAGCGCTCCTGATCCGTTCCCGCCCACCCGCTATCGCAGCCTCTTTCACTAGCGTACTTCCACGGTGCCAAGCAGGATACTTTGATCCTGAACAGTAGAGCGGCTCGCTGTCACGGCCAGTCTTGTCTTGGCCGCATCATTTCTGTTGTAGAGCCCCACCCATAGCTGATAGGTGCCGGGCAGAAGATCAGTCGGCAGGGCAATCGGGAATTCGCTTAGGCTTCTATCATTCGGTTGCCAGGCACTCGTTGGATATCTACCCTCAGCGGGAGGCGTGTCAAACCCGCCGGTTGGTTGGCCATTGGTGCTCACGAGATGCACAAACGCAGTGTAGTCGTTCGTCGGACCGCCATTGGCTTGCCAAAGCAACTTGACCGGCAATGCGCCGTCTCCGGCTTGGACCTCCGGCGGATAGTCATAACCGACCAGTTGCATCCCGTCAGCAAACGAGACTTCGAGCGGTTTCAAGCCCAGCCGTTGAACATCTAGCGGAATTGACGGCTCGATCCGTACGTGGCCCACGAATTCGGGAGCCGGCTGTCCATCGGGCGATGTGGCAACCAATGGCATTTTCGTACCCGCCTGCATGAATCCGACGTAGACGCGGGCCAACACGGGGGAGCGATCGCTGATATTGCCTTCGATCGTTACGAGGTATGGGTCCGGGTAAATTGTGCCGGGTATCCATAGGCTGGTCGGGTTTCGTCCCCAGCCCGCGTGGCTGGTAACGTTGCCGATTACCTCGCCATCCTCGTTCAGCAGTTGCACGAAAAGCGGCACATCCTCAGTCAGTTGCCTGGCCGTCCGCAGATACAGGGTGATTGGTGCTTTATCTCCTGGCCGGTAATGTCCACCTGGTACGTCGATGCCGACGATCTCCAGTCCATTACTATAGTGCTGGTCCAGGATGGTTGTTTCCGCACGCACTCTGGATATGGGTAGAGGGGCACGGTAGCTATCAGGCAGCAGGGAGGTCAACGTGTAGGCGGAACAGACCAGTAGACCGCACGGCAGCCCCACCAACAACATTGGCTTCGGAGACTTGACGGCGAAGGCCAACAAGGAGGCGAGGCCGGCAACCATCAACACGCCAAAGGAGCTAATGGCGGGAAACAGTAGGCGGCCCTGGCTGCTGGTCGCGAAGGTTGCCCAATATAGCGTCAAGCCGACCAGTATCACTGCCCACAGGGCTAACAGGAGCTGTACCCGCACGGACGGGTTCTTCAATAGAGTGCCAGCGCGTTGCGGGCGGTGAACAAATACAGATATAAAGACTCCGGCCACCGCAAGCGCGGTGAGCGTATCTAAGAGGCGATAAATCCACGCCGGCAGCGGTATACTGAACCAGCCAAAGAGACCCCAGAAAGAATAGCGCAGGCCGCGCATCTCACCCCACAGGCCGCGCCATGTCAGTGGCCTGGTCCGCTGCCCGTTGATACTTAGCAACTGCCTGGCGCCCAGCCAGTCCCCATAGAGGTTATAGTTGCGCCAATACCACCAGCCCGCGATCGCCAGGGCAGGCAGGAGTACCAATGCGCCTGATTGTGCGAGCAGCCACCATGTTCGGCGCTGCCATGCCATCCACATAATGACCATTGCGGCCAATGCGAACAAACCCAGGCCTTGAAGCTTGCTCAGGGCTGCCAATCCCAACAGAATACCGAGGACGAGCCACTCCCACCAGTGCACCGGCCGCTCGGCCGGAAGTACTATGAGCCGTGCCAGCCAGTAGACGGTGGCTGTGCTTGTAAAGATCATCATGCTATCGTTCGATGCACTGGCGCCGATGAAGGAGAACTGCGGGATACTGGCTATGACCAGCATCACAAGGATGGGCCAACCGGTTGAGCGGGGAAATGCAAGACATGCGATGCGGTAAGCCAGCCACAGACTAACAGCCACCAGGGTCAGCGAGAACCATCGATCGACGTGCAGAGCCAGGTTGCTGCCCCGAAGAGACCACTGGTGTGCACTGTATAGCATTAGGTTCTTATTGCCCGGGGAGAGGGGATTGCCAAGGTTAGCATAAGGATTGAGACGGGTGAGTTGGTCAAAATCGCTTTGATCTATACCCGCCGTCAGCCTGCCCGCCAGGAAATAATAAAGTGGTGCTTGAGTCCCCTCGTGGGCCCAGAGGCCCCCGGCATCCCTGGTTTGAACCGGCAGGCCACCACCCCCAGCCAGGTGACGGGCAAATGCATAATGATACAATTCGTCAGGCGTTTCGAATGGTGGCACAACCAGGCTGTACCAGACTCCGATGCCCACAAAGAGGGCGAGCACCATCCCAACAGCCAGTCGCGATGGCGTGCGGAGGGGGGCCAGCCTATTTCGCGTAAGATAGGACAAGACTCTCGTCCCCATGATTAACTTCGATACCTGACGCATTTGCGGGCAACTTCTGGCCCGTGGCCGCATCGTACATCTGCACTGTCAGTCGATACGGGCCGGGTGTGGCGCCGGCGTGCGCCGGAATTTCCAATTCACTGTACTCGACGATTGTCTGGCCGGTCTGCCAGGTCGTGGTCGGCAGCGCGCCATCGTACGGCTCTCGTTCGGTGATCGCCACGTCTTGCCACTGCCCGTCTGGCTTGCGCCTTGACAAGCGCAGGATGTATTTCAGCCGTTGCTTCGGGGGTGCAAGTGGCTGCCAGTAGAGCGTGACGGGGACTGCGCCGCCGGCAAAGAGCGGCTCCCCAATGTCAATCCCCGCCAGGCGTACCTCCAGACCGAACATCGCGTCGAGCGGGCGCTGCGGGGCGGCCGGAAGCTTTTGAAAGACGGGCGGCTGCGGCAGGAAGAGCCGGAGCTCCAGGAATGAGGTCGAGCTATGAAACGGTACTTGTTTGACTTGAAAAAGGTGCGAGATCGGCCACTCTCGGGCGGGCTCCAGTAGCGCATTGAGTGGCACCATCCCCGAGTTCACCACCCACGTCCGCCGGTGCCGGCTCGACAGCGCTTGCATTCTGTCGGCACTATCCGCCATCGACCCGACCAACAAGGGCACGCCCTGGTACTCTATACCAGAGCCGGTCGGGGCCGCGTCTAGGGGTAGATAATAGCGCCACAAACGCATCATTTCGGGCGGGTTGAGAAGGACCAGGTCGCCGGGCTGGATTTGCTGGCGCAGATACTGGCCCAGGCCGCGGATATCGTCCTTATCGTACACCGGTAAGGCGTAGTAGTTGATCGAGCTGTAAACGCTGGCAACCAGTAGTACCGCTCCCACACCGGCCCCGGCCCAGCGTCGCTCCTCCCAAAGCCAGGCGAGCCCACCGCTCACTGCCAGCAGGAAAGCTCCGCTGATCAGGCTCATGTGGCGCGCGTTCATGTAGACCGGCTGGAGCCGTTGCACGACCTCCAGTTCCAGGATCGGAACGATCACCAGAAGCGGCAACAGCCAGGTCCGTTCCGCCCGCTGGTGCCCGGGCCTGCGGCACCAGAGGAAGCCGAGCAAAGCGAACCCAGCGAACAGCAGGTCGAGCCACCGGACTGTGCGTGCATCCACGCTCAGCCCCAGGCTGAAGGCGTTGACCAGATCAGGGATGAGCACCGCCAGCCGAAGGGCTGTGAAGTTGCTGCCCCAACCCTGGCCTTGCCGTGACAGATAGTTCAACGCGACCCAGATGGTGCCGAGCGCGCCCATCGTGACCACAGCCAGGGCCGCAAGCCGGATGTTGCGCCGGGCTCTGCGATCGAAGACGACGATGACCTGCACTGGCAGTATCAACAGGGCCAGAAAGTGCGTGCTGAAAAGCAGCGCGGCCACCACAGCATAAGACAACAGCCAGAGATACGCGGCCCTGGGTGAGCCGGCCTCGGCCCAGCGCAAGAGCAGGTATGTGCTGCACAGCGCCAGCAGCGGCACCAGGGTGTACATGCGCGCTTCCTGGCCGTACCAAAGGTAAAAAGGGTTGATGGCCGCTAATAGGGCTGCTACCATTGGGGTGGTCGCTGGCAGCGCTCGCTGGCGAACCAGGCATCGCGCCAGCGTCCAGCACATGGGGACCAGGAGAGTGGCGGCCATCACGGAGGGAAAACGCAGCACGAACTCGCTGCTTCCGGCTATTCGTATCAGTACTCCCAGCAGGGCAAAGAAGGCGAACGGGTGTTGGTCGAGGGTGGGTATGATGTTTGAGCCGTCTGTCAGCCCGATGTGTCCGGCTATGAGCGCAGACCAGCCAGACTCTGCCCGTTGGAGGCTCAGGCTCTCGTCCCACCACAGGCTCTTTGCATCGAGTCGGAAGGCAAGGCGTGCGAAGGCGATGAGGATCAAGAAGAGCAACAGCGAGCGAGTTAACCGAAGGCGGGCCGTTCTGCTCCACGGCGGCTTGTAGGGAAGCATAACGTTCATCGGCGCGATTATGCGGCTAAAGCCACGATTTGGCAAGAAAGGCCAGCTGTTGCGGAAGTTACCGGTTCCGGCGCGCTATCTCAAAACTGTCATCCGCGCCGTACTCATGTTGTAGGGCCAGCCGCTGACCCGAGAGGTCATACAGAAGCACGATGACGCGCTGCCATCCCGCGGGCACCTGCGGCAGAACATATTCGTCCTCGACCCTGTCGCCGGCTCGCCAGGTAGACGTCGGATACTCGCCGGACATGGGTTGCTTGTCTACCTGGGCCAGTACGTGATTCTGGTCGTCGAGGACCTGCACGGACACGGTATAGTCGACCTGTACGGGAGCTTTGGCTTCCCAGCCCAAGGCCACGCGGCTCGGGTTGCCAGCCGCATCGTAGGTTATGTCGGTGGCCTGCAACTGAACGCCGTTCGACCAGGCGGCTCGGGGAGGCGCATCTGGTGCTCCGGGGCCGATGCGTTGGGCATGTAGGCGTACTTTGAGGGCTACACGGTCCGCGCGTGGGCCACCATTGAGCAACGGCTGTGGCTGAGCCGGGTCACGGTAGTCGTAGAAGCCGATGCTCAGAGTCGCCAGGCCGTCTGCCGGAACATCGCCGGCCCGCACGATATAGGTGTCGGCAAACACTTGCCCCGGCACCCACTGGCGGGTTGGATGCCTACCGCCGGCCGGAACGCCGTCGAATTGCCACAACGGGTGGTTTTTGTCATCAGCCAGGTGCAGAAAGAGCGTGTAAAAGCCGGTGATCGGTTGGCGGGCCTCGAGATAGAGAGTAATAGGAAGCCCACCGTGCGCGTCCAGGCCGGCGCCCAGCGGCAAGTCGACCCCGACCAGGTTCATGCCGCCCTCGAAGTTCGCATAGATGGGACGCTCGGGCAGGAGTGGCTGTGCGAGCGGAGGTGGTATCCGATAGCCTTCCCTCAGGATCGGGATCTGTGACAAGGCCAGCACGATCATGGCTACCGGGATCAGGCGGCACAGCCACGCTTGCAGGCGCTTGGGACAGAGGGCGAGCCATCCGACTAGCAGCAATGTCGCGACGGCGGGCGCGGCTGGGAACAGCAGACGTCCCTGGTCCGTGTAGCGCACCAGCCGCATGAAGTTGACGAAGCTAGCCAATATGCCGGCCAGCCATAACAGGGACATGAAGACGGCGGTCTGCGTCCCCGGTGCGCTCCTGCGGCGCCGCCGCAGGAGGAAGACCACCAGCCCGCAGGCCCCGACCACCATGAACCATTGGGTGATCTGGTAAAACCAGGGCTGAGCGAGAATGCCGTAGCCGTAGATGCCCCAGTATGAGTGCAGTACGACGGGCATCTGGCGCCAGATATCCCCGGGCCCGAGGGCCTGGTCCCGCGCAAGACCCGGTAAAACCGCCAGAATGCGGCCTAGCGGTAACGGCGAGCCGTAGCGCGCCAGATTGGGCAGGTACCAGAAACCGGCGCTGATGATAGCTCCTGCTGCGGCGGTGAAGCCCAACGCCAGGCCTGCTCGCCACCGCAACTTCCAGAGATACGTTAACGTGATGAAACCCAAGGGCAGGATGACGAGGAGATTGCTGTACTTGGATAGCGCCGCCAGGCCGGCTACTGCTCCCACGCCAAGCCAGGCCCACAGACTCCTGGCCGATCGGTGTACGCAGCGGACGGCGAGCCAGAGCGTGAAGGCAGCCGTGGCGGCAGGCCAGCTATCGTTGGTGATGTTGGCCGACACAGATAGGAACTGCGGGTTCAGACCGACGATGCTGGCTGCGGCAAAAGCTGCCCAGGGGTTTAGCAGCAACTCGTACACAAGGAGCCAGGTTCCCAGCACGGCCAGCGCGCCGCCCGCGATCTAGACATAGCGGGCGATCCAGAGCGCTCGTAAGTCCAAAGCATCTCCCGGCACGGACACCGTGGCGCGGTGAGCCAATCCCAGCCCGTAGTACGGGTTCACGACTTCCTGGGCGAGAGCGGGAGCCAGCGCAGTATCGGGCGTGATGAGCGCGGCCAGGGCATAATAGAGAGGAGGCTGCTGTACCAGCTCGTGCGATGCGGCCGCCGTCTCAAGGTCGATAGAGGGTAAACGACGCTGGTGACACAGAAAGGCGATGTATCGGAAATGGCCGCCTGCATCCGCCCCTTCAAATGGCGGGGTCAGGCCGGCATACACGATTGCGAGGGACAAAAAGGCCACCACGAGCAGGATAATCCATACAGGCGAACTGCCTGATCTCAGCCGTTCTGCATCAACCCAGTTCCTGACACCTGCGGACACGTCCTTCATCCTCCTGAAGAGTTCAGGGATTATATGCTACACGAAGGGATAATCACAAGCGGCCCTTTGGTCAGCGCCGTTGGCTATGCTAAAATATCCGCCGGGTGAGCGTATGAGCATTGAAACTGGCGCCAGTGCCAGGCAGCAAGAGACGCCTCAGATCCCCATGAGCCGGCGCCGGCTCTGGGGCCAATGGTTTGCATATGTGACCGGTCCCGAGCACGTTACGGCGAGCCTGCGGGTGCTGGCGGCGGGTTTTTCGATCGGATTGTGCGCCTGGGAAAGTGGACATGCCGGACTGCTGGAAAACTACTTGCTGAAGAACGAGCTAAACTCGGTGGCCCGGCAAGGCTTGGTGCGCTGGCTGGTGGTCAGTTGCCTGGTTGTCTTCGCAGGCTGGCTGGCCGGCAGCCTGTGGGTGGCCGGAACGCGGCGCAGCAGTATCGAGAGTGCGCTGCGGCGCGGCGCAAACTTCCTGTTCTGTGCGCTGCCGCTGGCGCTGATCCCCGTGTTGGCGTTGCCGCAGTTTGAAATCAGGCATCCTCTGTTGAACCTCACCCTTGTCACATGCCTGGCTGCAACCCTGCTCTTGCAGAGCCAGGTGGTTGCGCGTGATTGGAGCATGACCGCGACGCGTTGACCTACGGACCTTACGATACCTTATTCCCCGGCAAGTACCGGGTGACCTTCCGCCTGAAATGGAACGGTGAGCAAGGCGACGCCCCGGTGGCCGTAGTGGACGCTTTCTCCACCGCTGCTGGCTACGCGCTGAATAGCCTGGAGCTCAAGCCCGGCGATTTCCTGACCAGCGATCACTACCAGTCCTTCGTGCTGGAGCTGGAACCCGGTCAGACCTTGCCCGATATCGAGTATCGGGTTCACTATTTGGGCCGCGGCAGATTGTCGGTCGACGACATCGAGGTGATCTCGGTGCGCGTCACGATCCCGAAGACCGGCGAAAGCATCCCTCTGGCGAATTGAGCGGCCACGAACACCCTCTCAGCACTCCTTTGTGTACCGCTTCAGGCGATGCCCCCCTCGAAGATCATTGGGGCAGATGAAGCGGCCCCAGGTCGACGCGGTTATCGGCGGTAGGCGGATCTACTGTCAGATTGCGCAAGGGCGGATTCTCATATAGCCCGGCCTTCAGGTCATAGGTGGCGGCGGGCAAGCTGGCCGGCAACGGCAGCCGATGACGGTCCGCGATAATCTCCCCCGCTCGCCAGCGAGTCGTCGGGCTGTAGCCGCCTCCTGGATCGCCGTCGTGCTGCGCCAGGACCTGGCCCGCTCCATCTGTCAGGTGCACGAAGGCCTTGAAATTCGTGCTCATGTCGCGCAGGGCGAACCAGTAGAGGGTCACGTCGAGAGCATTCGTCGCGCGTGCCGGGGCAACGTCATAACCGAGCAGGAGCGCCGCGTCACCCAGCTTTGCCTGGACCTGCACAGGCATCCAACTGCGCTGCCCGACGCCCAGGGCGTTCAGGTCCAATATGAAGGTTACGAGGAGAAGGGCCACGGCTGTTCCGCGCAGCAAGCTACTGCGGGTCTTCCAGAGTGCCAGGAAGGCCCATAAGCAGGCCGAGAGCGTAGATAGGATGGCTCCAGTCGTACGTGCAGGCGTGTCTCCAAAGTGGAAGGCCAGGCGATGGCTGCCTGCCGGCGCATTAGCTGAGACCAGCGCCAGCTCGCCGGACGGGTAGACGGCAGTCGGACGACCGTCCAACTCTGCTTGCCAACCGGGCAGATCGAACTGGTGCAGCCGCACGGGCAGAGGCGCGCTCGAGGAGAGGCTGAGTTGGACCCCCGCGTACGAAACACGTTCTAGCCGGACAGTAGGAGCCGGCGAGGGGGGCAGGCCATCGGCCGCGCCTTCCCGCGGCCGGCCCAACGCCCAACGTTGCTCGCTGACGGCCAGGGGCAGAAACTCGCCGGTCCATGTCGCGCCGACTTGCCCGGCCTCGTAATCCTCGCGCCACATCCGATCTGGCGACCATGCCTCTGCGTCGGGCATCGAGAGCGGTTGCGCCGGAAGATGGGGCAGCGGGACGAGCATCAGCACGAGCGCAAGCAGCGCCAGCAGGCCGAAAGAGCCGAGGGATCGTCCACGGGGAGGCCGCGAGGAAGGTGTCGAGCGCTCCGATGTCGCGACGGCGAAGCCTGCGAGCAACGACGGCAAAGCCGCCGCGACTCCTATCATGCCTAGTGCAGCCAGGGTAAGGAAGCGCCAGGGATATTGCAGCTGCGCTAGCACCCGAGCCAACGGCTTCCAGATTGGCAGCGAGGCCTGGGTGATCATGAAGAGCGAGGCCAGCACCAGCAGCAGATGGAACGCGATAGTGGAGCCTTTGGCGGGCCGCTGTCCTGCGGCCAGGCGCCAGACCAGGAGGCCAAGGACCAGCAGCACCACCGCAAGGCTCAGCCAGCTTACGGGGTGGTCGGCCGCGCCTTGCCCGAGTCGGTACAGGTACAGGGGAGCCGTCAGGACCGCCTGGCCGAGCGGTGCCAGGTGCTGCTGGTAGCCGTCGCTGGGGCCGAGGCTCAGGCCTACCGCCGAGCTTTCCGCCAGGACCGGCAACCAGAGCGCGGCCGTCAGGCCGATGGCCAATCCCAGCGAGCCTGCCGCGCCGATGAGTCGGCGCCAGCGTCCACTGCCGAGCGCCAGGATCAGCAGGTACAGTATGGTGACGGGCGTCATGAGGAGCGCCGTCAGGTTGTGCGTGTAGACGAGGCCAGCCCAGGCCAGGGCGCCCCACAAAAGGGGCTGGATCGGCCTCTCTTCGCGAAAGGCTGCCGTGTAGGCCCACAGTATCAGCGGCGGCCAGATGAAGGCGAACTGTTCGGGGATGGCGCCGCGTTGGTAGGCGTCGGCCAGGTGATACGGAAAGTATGTGTAGGCGATGGCGCCCAGAACCCCGCCGGCTGGTCCCCACAGGTAGCGGCCGTAGCCGTAAGCTGCCATGGCCGCTAACAGGAATCCCAGCGCGATGGTCAGCTTAGCGGCCATTGCCGGCCCGGCGCCGAGCAGGGCCAGCAGGGCGCCGGGCCAGTATGTGAGCGGCGCGTAGAAATTAAGCACGCTCTGGCCATAGCCAAAGCCAAGCTCTGGGAAAAGACGTGGGTGTAGCACACCCTGCGACCATGCCGCGGCCAGGGCCGCAATCCGGTAGATGTGGATACGGCCATCGTCCGACGCAAAAAAGCCGGGCCCAAATAGCGGCCAGAGGGCCGGCAGCGCCAAACACAGCGCGGCCAGCCAACCCAAGGCCGGGTATGGCCGCGACCAGAGCC
>Ga0209540_10000617_pt1 | contig 31985 bp, 29 predicted proteins | sample BarGraIncu01121A_FD_184501 | JGI IMG/M metagenome (GOLD analysis project Ga0209540, IMG submission 184501) | Arctic peat soil microbial communities from Barrow, Alaska - Barrow Graham LP Incubations 011-21A (SPAdes) (version 2) | ecosystem: Environmental > Terrestrial > Soil > Wetlands > Peat... | reverse complement strand
ACGTCCTTCTGCACACGCGTCGCGCGACATCCCGGCGACTGCGACGCCCTGACAGCATGGCACCTGGTTTGCGCACGAAGAGACGTGGATCGGTGCGATGCGGGTCCCGAGTCGCGTCCAGCGGTCGGATGCGGTGACTGGGACGGCGCGCGCCCGTAGAATGGGTCGACCCGATTCGCGCATGCGCGCGGACGGCGCGCGTGAGTCCCCAGGCAGAAGGCCAGTCCGTGAATCTTGCGTTTGTCGGTTCGATGTTCGCCGTCGGCCTCGCAACGAGCGTGCACTGCGTCTTCATGTGCGGCGGGCTCGTGCTGACATACGCGGTGAAGGGGACCGAGGAGGGTCCCTGGTACCGCAGGCTGGTGCCTCACCTCGCATATCAAGGCGCGAAGATCCTCAGCTATGCGGCGATCGCGCTGGTGCTCGCCGGCCTCGTGACGCTCGCGGGTGTCGCCGTGAACGAGCAGACGACCCTGCCGGTGACCTCTTGGGTACAGGTCGTCGCGGGCATCTACATGGTCCTTCTGGGCATCGGCATGACCGGCAAGGTGAAGGTGCTGCGCCATCTCACCCCCCGGCCGCCGAAGTTCCTGGTCAACGCGCTGACGCGAGAACGCAAGAAGGCGGTGTCCGAGGCACAGGAAGGGCACGCTTCGCTGGTGACACCGATTGTGTTCGGCCTGCTGACCGGCCTCATGCCGTGCGGGCCGCTGATCGCCGCCCAAGCGGCCTCGGCCACGCAGGGCTCGGTCCCCACCGGTGTTCTCGGCATGGTCGCATTCGGGCTCGGCACGATGCCGCTCATGCTCGTGTTCGGCTTCGCGTCCTCGCTCCTGTCGCGTCAGTTCCAGGCGAAGATGCAGGTGATCGCCGCGATCGGCATCATGGTCTTCGGGCTCGTCATCCTGAACCGGGGGCTCATGCTGGTCGGATCGCCGGTCACGTTCGACTCCGTCAAGAACTCGATAGTCGGCACCTCGCCGGCGACCGGTCCGACCACGTTCACGAAGGGCGCGGACGGCGTCATCGAGGTCCCGCTCGCGATCGTCAACACGACGTACGTGCCGGACACGGTGCGCATCCCTGCGGACACCCCTGTGCGGCTGGTCGTGGACCGTCGGGAGAACGTCGCGTGCTCGGACCAGCTCGTCATCCGCGCCGCCAAGATCCAGGTCCCGCTGACCCCCAACGGCATCACCAAGGTCGACCTTCCGCCCATGCCCGCCGGTTCGTACCAGATGACCTGCCAGATGGGCATGATGTCCGGCACCCTCCTGGTCGGAGCTGCCGCAGCCGCCGGCGGCGGGTCGCTGGGGGCGTTGTGGGCAGCGCTGCTCGCTCTGATCGCGGGTATCTTCGCGATCGGGTGGTGGAGCGCGAACAGGCGGTCACACGCCTCCGCTGCCGCGGCGGCGGCCGCACAGACCGCTCAGGGCAAGAAGGGTTCGAAGAAGGGCGCCACCGCGGCGCCCAAGGTCGCAGCCACATCACTGCTCGGCTTCCGTCCCGTCGAACTCGTGATCGCCGCATCGGTGATCATCGTCGCTATCTTCATCGGGCTCATGTCCGGCGGCTTCTTCCACTAATAGAACCGGCCCGGGCGACCGCCCGTGGCCAGATGAAGGGATGGACCACATGACCAGGCAATCCAAGGTCGAGACCAGCAACGCGATGTTGCGCTGGTCCGTGATCGCCGGGGTGGCGATGATCGCGCTCCTCGGTTCGTACGCGTTCGCATCAAGTCGCGGCGGCGCTGCTCGGGCGTCCACGCCCGGGACGCCATCCACGGCAGAGGGCATCGCTCGAGCAGCCACACCCGGCACGCCGTCCGCGTCCGGGGGCGCCGATCCCTCCACCAGCGGCGGGTGCTGCGGCACAGCGAGGCCTGCGGGTCCCGCCACGACCGGGAAGGCCACCGTGGCCGGTTCCGTCCAGCGGATCGACGTGGACGTGTCCAAGGGCTACTACGACCCCAACACGATCGAGCTGAAGGCGGGCGTCCCGGCTGAGATCACGTTCAGCCAGAGCGGCGGATGTACCGGACAGGTCCAGAGCAAGGACCTTGGCTTCTTCGCGGACCTGACGCAGGGTCCCGCCACGGTCAAGCTGCCGGCACTGTCCGCCGGGACGTACGGTTTCGCATGCGGTATGAACATGGTCCACGGCACCATCGTCGTGAAGTAGGCGTGGCAATGGACAATCCCACATCCACGAGGGACGCGTCGTTCGCCATCACGGGGATGACGTGCGCCTCCTGCTCCGCAGTCATCGAGAAGGTGGTCGGCAGGACCGTCGGCGTGGAGTCGGTGACGGTCAACCTCGCCACCGAGAAGATGTCGGTGCGGTTCGACTCGTCGATGATCGACGAGGCCGGGCTGGCCGAAGTCGTGAAGAAGGCCGGATACGGAGCGATCCTGCTCGGAGGGACCGGATCGAGCGCACCCGCCTCCGTTCCCGCTTCGGCGGCCGGACCTGTCGACGACGGCACCGTCGCCTGTCCCGTCGTACCGGACGAGCCGGTCACCGCTGCCCCTCACGTTTCTCCAGTGCATGCCTCGACGGTCACGCTCGGGCTTATAGGCATGACGTGCGCGTCGTGCTCCGCCGTGATCGAGAAGACCCTGAAGCGCGTTCCCGGCGTGGTGTCCGCATCGGTCAACCTCGCGGCCGAGACCGGCGCCGTCACCTTCGACCCGGCTGTCGTCGGCGTCGAGCAACTCGTCTCCGCCGTCAAGGGCGCCGGCTACGACGCGGTCCTGAAGGTGGAGGCCGCTCTCGGCGCCGCGGAACCGGCGGAGGACGCCCAGCGCACCGCCCAGCTCAAGCACACGAAGCACCAGCAGCGGCTGCTCGTCTTCTCCATCATCTTCGCCGTTCCCGCGCTGCTGATCGCCATGGTCCCGCCGTTCATGACGGTCATCCCGCTCGCCGTGGCGAACTGGCTCGCCGACAACGTCGGAGGCGCCTGGGACCCGATGCTCCAAGTGTCGAAGTACCTGCTGTTCATCCTCGTCACGCCGGTGCAGTTCATCGCCGGGTGGCAGTTCTACCGCGGCTTCTGGCATGCGCTGAAGCGTCGCAGCGGCAACATGGACACGCTCATAGCCCTAGGCACCTCCGCGGCGTACTTCTACAGCGTCGCCGCCACTTTCGTGCCTTCGCTCCAAGGTGAACCGGTCTTCTTCGAGACGTCCGCGCTGCTCATCACCTTCGTGCTGATAGGGAAGCTGCTCGAGGCCCGCGCGAAGGGCCGCACCGGCGACGCCATAAAGAAACTCATGGGACTCGCCGCCAAGACCGCGCGCGTGGTCCGCGGCGGCGTCGAGGTCGACGTCCCGATCGAGCAGGTCGTCGCGGGCGACCTGGTCGTCGTCCGCCCCGGGGAGAAGGTCCCCGTAGACGGGCTCTTGGTCGAGGGCCGCAGCAGCGTCGACGAGTCGATGCTGACCGGCGAGTCGATCCCGGTGGAGAAGAACGTCGGCGACACCGTCATCGGCGCCACGATGAACAAGCTCGGTTCGTTCCGTTTCCGCGCCACGAAGGTCGGCAAGGACACGGCGCTGGCCCAGATCGTGAAGCTCGTGGAGGATGCGCAGGGGTCCAAGGCCCCGGTGCAGCGGTTCGCCGACAGGATCTCAGCGGTGTTCGTGCCCGCTGTCGTGGGCGCAGCGGTGCTCACGTTCCTCGTGTGGCTGTTCGTCGTGCCGAACTTCGTGGATGCGGCGACGTTCTACGCGGCGGCGACGCCGTTCGTGAGGGCCCTGCTCGCCGGAACCGCCGTCATCGTCATCGCGTGCCCGTGCGCGCTCGGCCTGGCCACTCCGACCGCGATCATGGTCGGCACCGGCAAGGGCGCCGAGAACGGCGTGCTCATCAAGAGCGGTGAGGCGCTCGAGATGGCGTACAAGATCAAGGCGATCGTCTTCGACAAGACCGGCACTCTCACGTACGGCAAGCCGGTCGTGACCGAGGTGGAGCTGGCAGAGGGCCACGACGTGGCGCGCATGTTCGGCTTCGCCGTCGCGCTCGAACGCAACTCCGAGCACCCGCTGGCGGAGGCGATCATGGCCAGGGCCCAGGCTGACGGCATCGAAGCTCAGGAGGTCGAAGGGTTCACGGCGGTCCCCGGCCACGGCGTCGAAGGCACCGTCGGCGGCATGAACGTCGCGTTCGGCAACCGCCGTCTCATGGCGCGCGAGGGCATCGACACGAGCGCTTTCGAAGCGCGCATAGGCGAGCTCGAGGCGCAGGGCAAGACCGTCATGCTCGTGGGCGTCAACGGCGCGAAGCTGGCCGGGATCATCGCGGTCGCGGATACGCTGAAGGACAACTCCAAGGAGGCGGTCGCGCGCTTGGTCAAGATGGGCGTCGACGTCTATATGATCACCGGCGACAACCGGCGCACCGCGGAGGCGATCGCCGCTCAGGCCGGTATCGCGCCCGACCACGTGCTGGCGGAGGTGCTTCCCGAGCACAAGGCGGAGGAAGTCGGCAAGCTACAGGCCAAGGGCCTGGTCGTCGCCATGGTCGGCGACGGCATCAACGACACCCCGGCGCTCGCGAAGGCCGACATCGGGATCGCCATGGGCGCCGGCACCGACGTCGCGATGGAGACCGGCGGCATCGTGCTCATCAAGAACGACCTGCGTGACGTCGTGACCGCGATCGAGCTGTCCCGCGCCACGATGCGCAAGATCCATCAGAACTTCTTCTGGGCGCTGGGCTACAACACGCTCGGCATACCCATAGCGGCGCTCGGCCTGCTGCGGCCCGAGCTCGCCGGCGCGGCGATGGCGCTCTCCAGCGTCAGCGTCGTGTCCAGCTCGCTGCTCCTGCGCCGGTTCAAGCCCAGCTTCTCCAAGGCCGCCTAGAGCGGCTCGAAAGGACGTTCCACATGAACCGATACCTTCGGATCGCCGGGGTCGTGCTCGGCGTCCTGTTCACACTGACCATGGCCGCCTACGCGCTGGCGAACGCGGACTCGGCCGACAAGATGGTCGGCGTGGTCGTCTCGGCCGACGCGGCGAAGCTGCAGGTCGTGGACCAGCCCGGCGCCACCGATACGATCACGATCGCCTCGCTCACCGTCCCGGGCCCGTCCTGGATCGTCGTGCACATCGACGAGGGCGGGAAGCCGGGGATGCGCATCGGCCTGCTCGCCGTCCCCGCGGGTACGAGCACCGAGGTGTCGGTGCCGATCGACTCAGCCGACGTGAAGGACAAGATCATCGTCGCCCTTCACGCGGACCACGGAGTGCTCGGCACGTTCGACTTCAACATGAAGGCGTTCGACACCAGCCCCGACAAGCCGTACTTCGTCGACGGCATGGAGCTGGCGCGCGAGGTGGTCGTCCGCTAGGGCCGCGAGGCCGTCGACCGTCTGCGAGAAGGGGCCGTGGCGCTGTCGCCACGGCCCCTTCTCGCAGACCGGCGCATCCTGCCCGGAGTACACTTCCCTCGAGCGGGACGGCGCCTGCGGACCATGAGCGTGTCCGCCCGAGCGGTACGGATGAGCGCTCCGGGCGCGGTCTGTGCGAACGAGAGGACACGCATGTTCGACGAGTTCTCCTGGGTCGGAAGCGACCTCTACACGTCCGGTGCGGTGTCGAGTCACGGCGGCAACCTGTCGGTACGGCTCGACGACGACAGGATGCTCATCACGCGCACCGGTTCGATGATCGGGCGCCTCAGGTCTGAGGACCTGATCGAGACGTCGCTGACGTCGTGCGGCGATCCGCGCGACCTGGATTGCTCGGTCGAGCTGGTCGTGCACCGCGCGATCTACGCCGCCACGGGCGCGCGCGCGATCGTTCACGCGCATTCGGTCGAGACCGTCGCGCGCTCGTTCGTCGCGGACGTCATAGTGCCCGTCGACTCGGAATCGAAGGCGCGCCTGATCGACGTCCCGGTAGTGGTTGCGGAGCAGACGATCGGCTCCGCCGAGGCGGGCGCGAAGCTCGCTGAGGCTCTGAAGGGCCGGCGTGTCGCGGTGTTGCGAGGCCACGGCCCGTTCGCGGTTGGGGGGACGCTCGAGGACGCCTACCAGGCGGTATCGTGCCTCGAGGCGAGCTGCCGCGTGCTCAACATCCTCGACGCCATCGGTCGCATACCTCGCACCTGACCCGGCTAGCCGCGTGTGGCGAGTCCCAACTCCGCACGGAGTTCGTCCTTACGCGCAGCGGTCGCGAACGACCCGTCGATCGCATTGCGTGCGAGCGTGACCAACTGCTCGTCAGTCAGGTCGAGCGCTTCAGCGGCGCGCACGAAGGTGTCGTGCAGGTAGCCCCCGAAGTAGGCGGGGTCGTCCGAGTTGATAGTCACTCGCAGCCCCGCATCCAGCATCCGGCGAAGCGGGTGGCTCTCCATCGAGTCGGCCACGCGGAGCGATACGTTGCTGCTGGGGCACACCGTCAGACAGACGCCGTCGTGGACGAGCCGGGCGGTGAGGTCCCGGTCCTCGAGCACACGGACCCCGTGGTCGATCCTCTCGGCTCCGAGCACATCCAGCGCTTCCTCGATGTAGGAAGGCGGCCCCTCCTCGCCGGCGTGCGCCACGACGCGCAGGCGAGCGTTGCGGGCCTTCGCGAATACCTGTACGAACTTCGCGGGCGGATTGCCGACCTCACCCGAGTCCAGTCCGAGCCCGTCGATGAGTCCGTGTCGGAGTGCCTCGTCCAGTGTGGTCATCGCATCGTGCTCGGTCAGGTCGCGAAGCACGCAGAGGATGAGGCGCGACGTGATCCCGAAACGCGTCCGGGCATCCGCCAGCGCGCGCCTGATGCCGCCCACCAGTTCTGCGTAGGCGACTCCGCGAGCGGTGTGCGTCTGCGGGTCGAAGAAGGGCTCGACGTGCCGGACGTTGTCGGCGTGGGCATGCTCGAGGTAGGCCCAGGTCAGGTCGTAGAAGTCCTGCTCGGTGCGCAGCACAGAACAGGACGCGTAGTAGATGTCGAGGAACGACTGCAGGTCGGTGAAGCTGTAGGCGTCGCGCATCGCTTCGGGAGACGCGAAGGGGAGCGGGACCTCGTTGCGCTCGGCCAACTCGAACGCCATCGCGGACTCGAGCGTTCCCTCGAGGTGCACGTGCAACTCGACCTTCGGCAGACGCCGGATGAGTGCTTCGCGTGACATTCGGTCCCTTACGTCCGGTATTCGCTGCTGGTGCGGCGTGGCGTCGCAGGCTCAGTCAACTCACGCATCACGACCACAGTAGACGAGGGGGGCTCGCGACGCACGTCCGCGAGTCCTCCCGCGCCGCGGTTGCTCGTCCGCTCGTCGCCAAGAGGAGGGCGTTCGTCGTTTCATGTCGCTTCGGGCCGGAGTAGTAAGGTGGCATTGGGGGAAACTGGTGTGGGCCGGCAGGCGCTGAGGGGACAGACGCTTGAAGAGGATCAACGCACCTGCATCGGACGAGGACCTGTTCGCCGCTGTCGCCGAAGGCGACGCCGAGCAGGCTGCCGAGGCGGCGACCATCCTTGGCGTCAGGGGCGACGAGCGCGCTCTCGAGGCGCTCCTGCAACTGCTCGAGCACCCGCAGGCCGACGCGCGATCCGCGGCCGCGACGGCGCTCGGCCTGATCGGCAGTCCTGCCGCCGTTCCCGGCCTGCGGGCTGCGTTGGATGACTGTGACAGCACCGTGGCGGCACAGGCTTCACTCGCGCTGCAGCGCATCGGCGCCGACGGGAGCGAGGAGGCGGCGTGTGTCGCACTCATAGACGAGCTGCGGGCCGCGGACCCGGAGCGGCGCGCGCTCGCCGCGCGAGCCTTGGGCGGTCTCATGCATCGCAGCGCCGTCGAGTCGCTGATATCCGCGTTGTCCGACGCGAGCGCCCAGGTCCGGGCCGACGCTGCCGGCTCGCTCGGGTGGATCGGGGAGACGCACGCGATCACGCCCTTGAGCGCGCTCGGGTTCTCCGACCCGGACCAGCTCGTGCGCAGGGTCGCGATGCACGCGGTGGCACGCATCCTGATCCCCGGGACGCCCGCCTGACCGTTCGAGGATCGTGGGCGAGTGGTCCGGGCCTCCCTACGCGCGGCGCAACCGCAGCGAGTTACCGACCACCAGGAGACTGCTGGCCGCCATCGCTGCGGCCGCGATCGCCGGGTTGATGACTCCGAAGGCAGCCAGCGGGATCGCGATCACGTTGTAGGCGAACGCCCACCCGAGGTTCTGTCGCGTGACGCGCCGTGTCGCGGCCGACAGCCGAAGCATGAGCGGTATCAGGTCGAGGTCGGGACGGGCCAGGACCACGTCAGAGGTCTCGCCGGCGACGTCGGTGCCGCCCCACACCGTGATGCCGAGATCGGCCTGAGCGAGGGCGGGCGCATCGTTCACGCCGTCTCCGATCATCGCCACGCGCTGCCCGGACTTCTGACGCTCGTCGATGACACGGGCCTTGTCCTCCGGTGACAGGCGGCTGCGGTGTCCGACGACCCCGAGCTTCCCCGCCACAGCCGCCGTGGTCGACTCGCTGTCGCCCGAGAGCAGCAACGTCGATCGTCCGGACGCTGACAGGTCCGCGACCGCCTCCACCGCGCCGGGCAGGGTCTCGTCGCTGAGGGCGATGAAAGCCACGACACGACCGTCCATGGCGACCCATACCACGCTCTCAGCTTCGGCGGCGCGAAGCGCGGCGGCTGCCACGAGCGCGGCCGGCGGTGCTTGAGGCATGAACATCTCGGAGCCGACCCGGATGGCCCGGCCGCCGGCGTCCGCGCCCTCGACGCCTTGTCCGCGTACCGACCGCATGTCCGATACCGTGGCGGGCTGCGCGGACGCGCGCGCGATCGCGCGACCGAGCGGGTGTTCCGAGAACTGCTCGACGCCCGCGGCGAGTGACGTGACCGCCGCCAGGTCCTCGCCGTCGGCTATCTCGACCGTGGTGACGCTGAGGTTCCCGGCCGTGAGCGTTCCCGTCTTGTCGAACGCCACCTCGGTGACGAGCACGGCGGTCTCGAGAGCGCCGGGATTGCGAACCAGTATCCCGGCGCGGGTGGCGCGCCCTAGAGACACGCTGATGGCCAGCGGGGTCGCCAGTCCCAGCGCGCAGGGGCATGCCACGACGAGGACGGCGACCGCGGCGATGAGCGATCGTGCGGGGTCCGACGTCAGGACGGTCCACGTGGCGAAGGTGGCGACGGCGACAGCCAGCACGCCGAACGTCAGGTACGCGGACGCGGTGTCGGCAAGGCGCTGGACCGGTGCCTGCTGGGAGAGCGTCCGCTCGACGAGCGCGCGGATGGCCGCGAGACGGGACTCCGCTGCGGGTGACTCGACCGCGGCGGTGAGCGGGCCCTCCGCGACCAGGGTCCCTGCCCACAGAGGATCGCCGGCGCGTTTGGGAGCGAGAGCCGACTCGCCCGTGAGCAGGGCTTCGTTCGCTGCTCCGACGCCTTCGGTGACCACCGAGTCAGCCGGGACGCGCCCACCCTGCTTCACCACGACGGCATCGCCGACGCGCAGGTCGCTCGTTTCCGCTTCCGTGAGCATCCCGTTGCGGAGCAGCCACGCGCGCTCGGGCTGGAGCTCGAGCAACGCCCTGACGTCCTTGCGGGCGCGCGCCCCTCCGACCGCTTCGACGTAGTGCCCGAGCATGATGAAGACGGTGATCATCGTGACCGAGTCGAAGTAGGCGGGGCGGCCGGTGAGCACCGCGAACACGCTGTAAAAGTACGCCGAGAGGGTGCCGAGCGTCACCAGGGTGTCCATGTTCGCCGTGCGCCCGCGCACGCCCATCCAGGCGCCCCGCAGGAACGACTGCCCGCCGTAGAACAGCACCGGTGTGGTGGCTGCCCACATGAACAGTCCGATCGTCCGCGCCTGCGGCGAATCGGCGAGCCCGGCGGAGTAGAGGCCGTACAGCTGCGCGAGGTAGAACAGGTCGACCTGCATGCCGAACGCGAGCGCCACGAGCAGCTGGATCAGGGTGCGCTCCTCGGTACGATCTTCGGCGGGGCGCGCGCTGGCCCCGACGACGCGCGCGCGGTACCCCGCTCGTTCGATCAGACGCATGACCTCCGGCGGATTAGTCAGAGTGGGATCGTAATCGATGCGAGCCTTCCCGAGGGCGAAGTTGATATCGGAAGTGCGCACCCCCTTGTGACGCGCGACCGTGCGCGAGACGACCTCCGCGCATGACGGGCACGTCATCCCGTCCACGGTGAGGAACACCGTGGCCCGCCGAGCGGGTCGTCGCGAGGGGGCGGCCTCGGCCATATGGGCGTGGTCCACTTGTCAGGCCCTCGGACCGACCTCGGCGTACACGCGGGCCGTCATGTCCTCCGGTCGGATGTGGGGGTCGAACTCGGAAAGCACTTCGGTCTCGAGCAGAGCGGAGCCGCGGTGCTTCTCGAGCGCCTCCCAGCTGCCCCACTCGCTCAGGAACACGACACGGACGCTGGACGGGTCGTCCACCGAGTAGAGCGCCCGCGAGGTCATGAAGCCGTGCTGGTTCGGCAGCACCGTGCGCAGGTACCCCAGGACGCGCTCGAGCGCGTTCCCGACCTCGAGCTCTCTCATCTGCTCCGGGACGATCGTGAAGGTGACCTCATACAGATAGGGCACGGTCGCACCCTCCTAGCTGGGTTGCCAGTAGACGATGAGATACACGAAATAGGCGATGATCAGGGCGATCATGACGACCGCCGCCATCCGGGGCAGGCTTCCGCCGGCCTCCTCGATCGTGTTGGCGAAGACGTCGATGTAGCCGTCCGGCCCGATCGTCTCCGACTCGCCCTCGTCCTCGGGCTCGCGGTGTCCCTTGCTGCCGGACACCACACGGGCCCGATGCCGCACCGCGAGCGCAAGGGCAGCGGCGAACAGCACCACGGTCCACAGGACCACCGTCAGTATCTCCGGACCCACCTGGAGAACGTTGTCAGGCACGGTTCGCGCCTCCCTCGGCGCCGTCGCGGCCGGGCCAGCCCTGCGGCTCCCGGTCCTCGAGCATCCGGTACTTCGGTTCCTCGACGTCGTCGAACTGGTGCGTCCTCAGGCCCCAGGCGATCAACGCGAGGCCGGAGAGGAACACCAGCGCCATCCATCCCACTACCACCCACAGTCCCAAGGGCATCCGGATCAGCCTCCCCATTTCCCGCCGAGAAGACCGGTCATGTAGGCGGTCACGTCCCAGACCTCGGTCTCACTGAGCTGCTGTCTGAACCCGTACATCATCGTGTGGGGAACGCCCTCACGGATGCGGAACACCATGTAGGCGTTGCCCATCCCCTTGGGGAGTGGAGCCGGCGGGCCCGAAGCCAGCCCAGCGGTCCCGGATCCCTTGCCCTTGCCGTCGGAGCCATGGCACGACGCGCACCACTGCTGGTAGAGGGGTTTGCCGGCCGTCGGCGAGATCGTGGCTATCTCCGCCTCGAAGATCCCGGGGTCGGTGCGCACGTACTGCGACGGCACGCTTCCGTCACCCATGACGCTGCCCGATGCCTTCGCGGTGCCGTCGACGAATGAATCCAGCAGGTACCGCACATCGCCCCAGCGCTCGCGCTCGGTGAGGAACTCACCCCACGAAGGCATCGCGGTTCCCTGGACGCCGGATGTGATCCGTGCGAGCAGGGCGCCATCCGGGTTCGGGCCGTACAGCCCCTGCTGCAACTCCGCCGGCAGCTTGCGCAGGTCGGCCGGCTTCGGGTTGAGATAGGCGCCTTCGGGGCCGGTGCCGTCACCGGCCACCCCGTGGCACGGGGCGCACAGGTCGAGGAACTGCGCCTTGCCGGTCTCGTAGGACGTGGCGGCAGGCACGGTCATCGTCTTCATGATCGTGGGGAACTCGAAGTCCTTGCCGAGCGCGGGCTGCACCGGCGCGGTCTCGGTCTGGGTGAAGAGCGACCGGATGTAATGGACCAGCTGCCACCGCTCCGTCTCGTTGTACTCGACCTTCCACGTCGGCATCGCCGTCCAGGGCACGCCCTCAGAGATGCGCCAGAAGTAGTCCGCGTCGGTGTAGGGCACGTAGTTCGCGTGGTTGGAGAAGTCGGGCGGCACCGGCTCGATCCCGGCGCGGTACGGACCCTTGCCGGTGGCGGCGTCCCCGTGGCAGACCATGCACTCCCGCGTCCAGGTCTGCTTGGCCGCGTCGAGATTGTCGATCGTATTCGGCAGCGGGTTGGTGAGCTGGTATTCCGGGGGCGGAGCGCCCTCGTTCGGATCGCGCTCGATCGGGTGCGCGTATACCTCCTGCACGTAGCGGATCACGGCCCACCGCTGCGACTCGGTCAGGCTCTCTCTCCATGGAGGCATGACGGTGCCTTGCACACCCTCGGAGACGTGCCAGAACCACTGTTCGTCCGGCATCGTGCGGAACGGGTCCACCTTGAAGTTCGCGGGCGTCACGACGAGCGTGCCTCCGTACTGCCCGAGGCCGTTTCCGGCGCACCCGTGGCAGGTCAGGCAGCGGGACACGTACAGCAGCTTGCCCTCGTAGAAGCCCGAGCCTGTGAACGTCGGCCATCCCTGAGCGGGCGCGCTCGGGTCGGTGCTGGGCACCGCCGCTGGCACCGCGGGTCCCGTGGCTCCCTGGTACGGAGTCGGGGCGATGATCATGCGCTCCGCCGCCGCCCGGTCGCCCAGATAGAACAGGTACTCGGCTATGTCGCGCATCTCCGCCTCGGACAAGAAGGAGAAGTCCGGCATGATCGACAGAGGCGAGTACTCCCTCGGAGCCCTCATGTGGTCGATCTCCCACTGCATACTTCGCTTGCGGCCAATGTACGAGAGGTCGGGGCCGGTGCGCTCCGAACCGAGGATCATCGGGTTGTCGAAGACGTAGTTGCCTCCATCGGAGGTCGGGCCCATCCCGTTGTCGACGTCGCGCACGTACTGCGTGTGGCAGTAGTTGCAGCCGTTCGAGTAGAAGAGCACGCGTCCGGCCGACTGCTCCGGTGTGCGCTCCTCAGCGACCGTGGTCTGAGGCGGGTTCCAGAGCGCGACCGGCGCGAACACGACGACCGACACCACCGCGAAGAAGACCAGCAGGCCGCCGACCAGGATGATCTTGAACGTCATCTTCATCGCTGAGTCACGCCCCCTTCAGCCTTCGTGGGTTCGGGTTCCGGCGACGACGGAGCGGGCGTGAGGGAGAACTTGGGAGCATCGAGCGGCAGTCTTACTACGATCGTCGCGATCACGTTGTAGGCGAACATCCCGAAGCTTGTGACCAGGAGTACGCCGCCCATGATGCGCAGCGCCATGTACGTGCGAAGGCCGGGAAGGACCGCCCACACCGGCAGCCCCAGGTTGACCCACGAGGAGCCCTGCTCCAGCCCAGAGAACGTGAAGCCGAGGAAGAACGTCACGAATCCGATCACGTAGAGCGCGTACTGTGCCTTCGCCATGCGGGTGCTGAAGAGCCGGCAGCCGTAGATGCGCGGCAGCGCGTAGTACAGGGCCCCGATGAGCGTCGACGCCGCGAAGAACATCAGGGCGAGATGCGCGTGTCCCGGGACGTACTGCGTGAAGTGGGTGAGCTCGTTGACGGAGCGCAGCGCCTCGTTCGAGCCCTGGAACGAGACCAGGATGTAGGCCGCCCAGCCGGTGATCACGTACAGCAGCGGCACGCTCGATCGCAATCGGCCCCAGTTGCCCCGCATCGTGAGCCAGATGTTGAAGAAGAAGGCGAGCACCGGGATGACCATGGCAAAGCTCTCGGCCACAGCGATCGTCTTGAGCCAGTCGGGGATCGGCGCCCACAGCAGGTGGTGCGCCCCGACGCCGGTGTAGAAGAACGCGATCCCCCAGAATGCGATCAGAGACAGGAAGTGGCTGTACAGGGGCGTCCCTGCCTCGCGCGGGACGATGAAGTAGATGACCGCCAGCAGGCCGGTCGTGAACCAGAGCCCCAGCACATTGTGACCGTAGAACCAGTTGAAGATCGCATCGTTGATCCCCGTCAATGCGCCGGTGGGCGGGTTCCACATGACGTTGCCGATGAAGTACAGGAGCGGGAACCAGACCACTGTACCGATGATGTACCACAGGCTCACGTACAGCTTCGGCTCCACACGGTGCCGGATCGTCATGTAGATGTTCACCATGTTGAGGATGAGCACCAACATGACGGCGACGTCGATCGGCCAGATGAGCTCGGCGTACTCCCGGCTCTGTGTCGCGGCCATGAGGATGCCTACGATGCCGGCGGCCAGTGCGAGGTTCCACAGCAGCGCGCACACGTTACCGAGCTGCTCGCTCCACATCTTGCGGCCGGTCAGCCGCGGCACGATATAGAGCCACATGCCCATCATCGCCCCGGACAGCCAGGCGAACAGCACGGTGTTCACGTGTGCCTGGCGCAGCCGCCCGAAGACCAGCCACGGGATACCCGCCGCGAAGTCCGGGAACACGAACTCGATCGCCAGGACGAGTCCCATGAGCACGCCGATGACCAGCCACACCGCCGCGGACACCATGAAGTTCGCAGCAGCGCTGTTGTCGCGCTTCCAGCTCAGCACAGGACATCCCCCCATACCGTCATCTTGACTGCCCCTGGGAGCCCGCGCTCCCGGTTTCGTGCATACCCGTTGAGGGGCCTCGAATCGCCGAGCGACCGCGAATCCCGTCAAATCGTTCCATGTGTGGCGGATGTCCACCCGCACAGACAAGAAGACCGCCGTCTCCGAAAGGGGATGGCGGTCTCGATGGCGCATGGTCGGCGCTGCTAGGGGGCCCAGATCGCTTGGGTCTCGGTCCCGGTGGTGTGCGGCGGCTTCACCGTGATGCGTTTGACCTCGCCCGGACAGACGAAGATGACCGAGCCTGTCTTCTTGGAGCCGGCGGCGATACTTCTGGAGCCTAGGGTGGGCTGGTCGAGCAGAGTGTCGCTCGGCTTCTCGGTGCCCGTCACTCCCTCGATCGTCCAATCGGATTCCGAGAAGGGCAGGGAGCTCGCGCCCCTGTTCTCGTAGGTCACCGTGATCATGTAGGCGGGCTTGTCCTGCTCGCGGGGGACCCGGGTCCCGCTCGTGACGGTGATCCTGAGATCGCCGAACGTGGCCGTCTGCCCGAGACCCAGCTGGCCCGCGGGTGGCGTGGACCGGCTCGCCGTCGCGGTGGTCGTCCCCGTGGCGCTCGGGGCGGGGCCTTTGGGTGATGTGCCGGCGGTCGAAGCCGGGGACGATGCGGAGCAGCCCGCGACCGCCAGGAGCGCCGCGAGGCCGATCGCCGCGCACGCTATGAGTCGGATCCATGTCTTTCTGGGCGCATCGGACCTCCGGTGTCGGGCCTGATCGTGGTGAGCTTCATGCTAGCCGCGCCCGACCCGCCTGCCATCCGGATCCGACGGGCGGAGCAGCGCGGCGGCCGCGCGCTGCGGCGCGCACCAAGCGAAGTGTGGTGCCCGGGGTGGGAGTCGAACCCACACGGGGTTTCCCCCAAAGGTTTTTGAGACCTCCGCGTCTGCCATTCCGCCACCCGGGCGCCTGCAGGCGGACGAGAAGGCCCGCCGGGGCAGAGCGATTATAGGCGATGTGCGCGGGAACGCACCTGCACGAATCCTCGCTGGCGGACGGGCTCCCGCTAGAGGACACCGCGCGGTCTCCGCGCCTCCTGGGACATGGCGCCCGCCTTTGCCATGGCGAAGACCTCGACGAGATCGGCGTCATAGTGCGTCCCGGCGCTCGCGCGCAGCACCCCGATCGCCTCGTCCTCCGAGATGCGCGGCCGGTGCGGACGGTCCGAGATGAGCGCCACGAACGCGTCGCACACGCTGAGGATGCGGCTTGCGACCGGGATGGCGACGCCGGCGAGCCCGCTGGGGTATCCGGTGCCGTCGACGCGCTCGTGATGCGAGCGTATCGCGTCCTGGACGCGCGGACCGAATGCGGCTACACGCGTGAGCTCCGCACCGTGCTCGGGATGCGTCTTCAGCACCGCAAGCTCTGCGGGCTCGAGGCGCCGCGGCGTGGTGAGGATCGACTCCGGCACGGTGAGCATCCCCACGTCGTGCAGCAGCCCGGCGGTGCGGAGGTCCTCGAGCTCGTCGTCGGGCATCGCCATGGACCGGCCGACCGCCACCGCATAGTTCGCGACGCGTTCCGAGTACGCGCCGTATTCGGGGAGGCGCTTTTCCACGAGGTCGATCATCATCTGCAGCGTGCCGGAGAGCCGGTTGCGTACGTCCGCCAGCAGCTCACGGTTCTCCATCGACAGCTCGACGATGCGCGCCACCAGGCTGAGCCCGTCGAGGTCATCTGCGGAGAACGGCCCGCCGCGGCGCCAGAGCACGACCACGTGCTTGAGCTGTCCACGGATCCTGAGCGGGATCGTCAGGGTGCTGGAACCGTCGTCCTCAAGCTCGTCGGCAACGGCACGGCCGGCGCTGACGGTGCGAAGCGCCACACGAAGGACACTCGCCTGCGCGTCGGCGCGCTCGACCCCCTCAGCGGTGACGATCGTGAGATCGTCGCCGACCAGCGCGGCGGCCTCTGCACCGTAGCGCGCGAGCGATTCCTCGAGCAGCGCGCGGAGCCCCGCGCCCTCCGGCATCGACGTCATCAGCGCCGCGGCGTGGCGAGCGAACGAGAGCCGTTCGTGGGCAGCGACCTCGCTGGCGAACGCGACTTCGTACGCCTCGGCCCGTTCACGGGCGGCCCGGTTCGACCGCAGCTGGCGGATGGCCGCGAAACCGGTGGAGGCGACGAGGCAGGCCGATGCGACCGTCATGTAGTAGGGGTCCACGCCGCCGCTGTCGGAAAGCCCTTGGATCGCGAGCGCCGTCACGGCCAGGGCTGAGGCGGTGACCGCCGCCCACGCGGCGATGTCGGAGGCAATGCTTGGTTTGATGGGGACGCGTTCCATCCTCGTATCCTCCAACGCAGTGCATCGCGGGCAGACGTGTCGGTTGGCATCGCGCATCGCTCGTGCGGCCTACACGCACGATACGACGAACCCGCACCGACTGCGACAGCGAGGCGGCGGCTCGTGCTTGGACTCGTGTGGCGAGCAGCCCGGAAGGTCGGGCGATGCGGCGCGTGAGCGACAGCATCGCTACGCTAGAATCGCGGCATGGACATCCTCGAGAAACTGACAGCGGACCTTTCGGAACCCTCGCGCGCGCACCTCGTCAACATCGCGACGAACCTGCAACTCGTCGCGGACCTCGGGTACGCGGATGTCGCGCTGGCGGTCGCGCCAGCGGACGGCGCGGCGACGGTCGTCGCAGACGCACGCCCGATGACCGCGGTCGCGGCCGTCGCGGGTTCACGTGTCGGCAGGGAACTCCCGGAGGATGAAGAGGAGGCGCACGAGGCGCTTCGCACCGGCGCGCCGGTAGCGGGGGAGCGTCGGCGCACCACCCGCGGCATCCAGTACACCACGTCGGCGACGCCTGTCGGAAGGCCGCCGTTCGGCGTGCTGCTGCGGGACCTCACGCAGCAGGTCGCGGACGCGCCGGGAACGATGGAGAGCCAGTTCATGGCGCTGGCCACCGATCTGCTCGACGTCATGGGCAAGCGTCCGCTCCTTGCCATCGACACTGGCGCACCGTTCTCCACCACCCGCATCGCGGGCGATGGCGTGATGCGTGTCGACGGCGCGGGACGCATCGCCTACGCAAGCCCGAACGCGGTGAACATCATGCGCCTCGCGGGCGTTGACGGCCCGCTCGGAGGGACCGCCGCGGTCTCGCTGCCCGGCGGAGCGATCGCGGTGGGTCCGGTGATTCGCAGCGAAGGCGCGCTCAAGACCGAGGTCGCGGCCGGCGGACGCGTGCTGCTGTACCGCGTGATCGCTCTCGAACCGGGCGCGGCGCTGCTGGTCGAGGACATCACCGACGCGCGGCGCCGCGACGCGGAACTCAAGGTCAAGGAAGCCACCATCCGCGAGGTCCACCATCGCGTGAAGAACAACCTGCAGACGATCTCGTCCCTGCTCCGGATCCAGGCCCGACGCTCGACTTCGGAAGAGGCGTCACGCGCGCTCGCGGAAGCTGTCGAGCGCGTCGGGTCGATGGCGGTCGTGCACGAGATGCTGTCCTCGTCCACCGACGAGAAGGTCGCCTTCGCGGATGTCGCGAAGACGGTGGTCGACCTCGTGCGGCAGGGGCTTGCGGGGTCCGCGGGTACCGTCCGCGTGTCAGTCCAAGGAACGATGGGCGAGGTCCCGGCGGCGGTCGCCACGTCGCTCGCGCTCGTGACCGCCGAGCTCGTACACAACGCGATCGAGCACGGCTACGGGCCGGGAGAGACCGGCAACGTCACCGTGACACTGAAGCGGCCGCGCGGAGAGCTGCGCCTGCTGGTGCACGACGATGGCAGCGGACTGCCTGAGGACTTCGACATCGAGGACTCCGCGCACCTCGGACTGGCGATCGTGCGCACGATCGTGGAGGACGACCTGCATGGTACCCTCGCGTTCCGCGGCGGCCGGGGAACGACCGTCGCGGTCACCGTCCCGGTAGAGGAGTAGCGCCGACACGATGCGGGTGCTCATCGCAGAAGACGAAGCGCTCATCCGCATGGATATGCGGGAGATGCTGATCGAGGAGGGGCACGAGGTCGTCGGCGAGGCTGCGAACGGTGCCGAGGCGATCGAGCTTGCCCGCGAGCTGAAGCCCGAGGTGATCTTCATGGACGTGAAGATGCCGGGCATGGACGGCATCGCCGCGGCCGCGGTGATCGGCGCGGAGCGGATCGCGCCCGTCGTCATGGTCACCGCCTTCTCGCAGGCCAAGTACGTCGAGGACGCCTCGACGGCCGGCGCGATGGGCTATCTGGTCAAGCCGTTCTCGAAGAAGGACATCCTGCCGGCCATGGCGATCGCCTCCGCTCGCTTCGCCGAGGCCCGCGCGCTTGAGGACGAGGTCGCCGACCTCGGCGAGCGGCTCGAGACCCGCAAGGCGGTCGAGAAGGCCAAGGGTTTGCTGATGGCGCAGGGCGTGAGCGAGGCCGACGCGTTCCGCCGTCTGCAGAAGCTCGCGATGGACCGCCGCAAGTCGTTGCGGGATGTGGCCGAAGCGGTGCTCATGGCTGCCGAGGCGCAGTCACCGGACAGGGAGTAGGAATGCTGGATCGGCTCGATCGCATCTCCGATCGCACGGCGTACCTGTTCGTGGCGCTCGGCCTCGGCATATCGCTGGTTGCGGCGTTCATGGCGCCGCAGGAAGCGCAGCTGGGCGCATGGGTCCGCCTCGTCATCTGGCACGGGATGCTGAAGTGGGCCTGCATCGTCGGCATCTTCGGCATGGGCATCGTTGCCGTCGCATATCTCGTCCGCGGCAGCGACCGTGTCTACGAGTGGGCGCGCGCCCTGCAGGTGGCCCTTCTCCCGCTGTGGGTGTTCGCGGTCTTCATCGGGACGATCGCGGCTCGCCTCATCTGGAACTCCTGGCAGCTCGGTGAACGGCGCATGGTGATGAGCGTGGCTTACACCGCGGTTGCGGCGATCGCACTTCTGGTGGCGTTGTTCGTGGACAAGCGCCGCGTCGGCGCGATCGGACAGGTCGTCACCGCGATCGCGATGGCGGTGGGTCTGGCGTGGATCGAGCTCGGGCCTGCCGGGGACGACGTGCATCCCGCGTCGGCGGTCATGTCGTCGCCGGACATCGCCTTCAAGGTCTACGCGTTCATCATGATGGGCGGCTGTCTGCTGGTGGTCCTCGCGCTCGCGGTGCCTGTCAGGCGCTGGCTGGCACGGTCGGAGACCGCCGACTCGTAGCGCGCTAGGCTCGCCCCATCCGGGGAATCTTCGCCCCGAGGCGAATCGCCGTCCGTGTGTCCAGGGGGAGGAAGAACGATGTCTGCCACGTCGCAGGGTTCGCATGATGACTGGCGCGCACGTCGCCACGGGGGAGAGACGGCGAGTTGGGTCGTCGGCGTCATCCTCATCCTCCTTGGTGTCGCGTTCATGCTCGAACGCGCGGGGATCTTCGTGCTCACCGGCAACTGGTGGTCGGTCTTCATCTACCTCGCAGCGGCGGCGTGCTTCGTGAACGCGTGGCGCTCGTATCGAGCGAAAGGCGAGGTCCGCACCGCGGCGGGCGGTTCGCTGACCTGGGGGCTCGTGTTGACGGCCATCGCGACGATCTTCCTTCTCGACCTCGAATGGAACATGTGGTGGCCGGCGTTGCTCATCGCGCTCGGCGTGGGCATGGTGCTCAGCAGTTGGCTCAGGAACATGACCGGGAAGTCGGAGGGCGGCACCCAGTAGTCGTGGTCTGCGCGGCGGAGTCCTTCGAAATGACGCGAACGCGCGGGGGGCGGGCTCGCGTCCAAGCATGACGAAGGCGACTTCTGACAGGGGGAGTGCGCGATGGAACGCCGCATCTGGTTCGCGATCGTCGGCTGTTTGTCCCTGGGCGCGGGCGCGGCAGCGCTTTCGGGCTGCACAACACCCGCCGCGCTCGGCACCGAGCTCGTGTCCGGCGGGAAGCCGGCGATGGTCGCGTCAGCCGCGGTCGGCGAGCAACTGCCGCCCGCGATCAACGCCTTCGGCCTTGGCCTGCTCAAGGCCACTGCGGCCGCAGCCGAACCGAACGGAAACGTGGTCGTCTCTCCACTCTCGGTGCACGCCGCGCTGTCGATGACGGCCAACGGAGCGGTCGGGGACACGTTGAAGGAGATGCGCACCGTCCTGCGCACCGACGCGATGGATCCGGCAGATGCGAACGCCCAGTGGGCAGCCTTGCTGGCCGGGCTCGCATCGCGGAGCCCTGAGCAGGAGCTGGACATCGCGAACGCGCTGTTCGCGAACAAGAGCGTCGTGTTCAAGCAGCCGTTCCTCGACGCAGACCGCGACTACTTCGGCGCGCAGATCTCCGAGTACGATCCTGCGAAGGACGACGTCCTCGGGATCGTGAACGGATGGGTGTCCAAGAACACCAAAGGGATGATCCCGAAGATCCTCGACACCGTCGACCCGAACGCGACCCTCTACCTCGCGAACGCCGTGTACTTCAAGGGCGATTGGGTGACGCCGTTCGCGCACGAGTCCACCTCGAAGGACAAGTTCACACGCGCGGACGGGACCACGGTCGACGTAGACATGATGCGCATGTCCGAACGACTGCCGTACGCCGAGAACGCCACGATGCAGGCGACGAAGCTGCTGTACAAGGGCTTGGACACCTCGTTCTACGTGATGCTCCCGCGCCCGGGTGTGAGCCTGGACGCGGCGCGCGCCAGCCTCGAGGGCATGGGCTTCTCGGATATGCGGGCCCAGATGATGGATCCGAACCTGGGCGAAGTGATCCTGGCCCTGCCGAAGCTGAACACCTCGTTCGGGACGACCCTTAACCAGCCGCTCATCGATATGGGGATGCCGAAGGCGTTCGACAGCAAGCAGGCCGACTTCTCCGGGATGGCCGGCCTCGACGTGCCGATCTGGATCGGCCGGGTGCTGCACAAGACGAAGGTCATCGTGGACGAGAAGGGGACCGAGGCGGCCGCCGCGACCGTTGTGGAGATGACCGCCGGGACGGCAGCACCGGGAGAGATGCAGATCCCTGAGATCATATGCGATCGGCCGTACCTGTTCTCCATAGTCGACGAGAAGACCGGCACGATGCTGTTCCTCGGCGAGGTCGGCGACCCGACGAAGTAGGCGCCGCCATTCGCCCCTGAGCGTGACCTCGAAGAAGGGCCGGGACCCGATCGGGTCCCGGCCCTCAGTGTTCGTGAAGCGGTCGCCTAGCGGCGGGGTCCGCTGCCCATCATGCCGGACGTGGAGCCACCCATCATGCCGCCGGGGGTGCCGGCGGACGCCGGAGGACCGGCGGGCGTGGTGACGATGGGGCCGGTGGTCGTGCCGGGATCAGTGACGACGGGGGCCACGGATGTCATGTGGCGCGGGCGCGGGCCGGTCGTGGTCCTACCGGTCGTGGTACCCATCATCCCGCCTGTGCCGCGCGGGCCGACCGTTGGTGTGGTCATCACACCGGGGCCCGGGGTGAAGGTCGCGACACGCGAACCGTTGGCGCCCATGGGCGCCGCGTTCAGCATCGTCTCGACGGCTGCGCGCATGCGGTCCAGAATGGCCTGTTCCTGGGCGCCGGTCATCGTACCGGCCGCGACGAGCGAATCGAGCTGTGCCTGGCGCGCGGCCACGACCTGGTCGACGACGGCCGAGGGATCCACGCCGTTGTCGCTGGCGATCTGGGCGAACGACGTTTCCTGCGTGTGGAGGGCCATGATGTCCTGCACCGACAGACCGGTCAGCTTGGCGAGCACCGCGACCGGGCTGGTGCCGCCGATCATCGTGCCCGCGTAGGCGGCGTTCGTCTGCGCCTGACGGTTCGCGGCGCTGGCGATGCCGATGCCGCCGAGCGTGAGTCCGGCCACGAGCGCGCCGATCACGAGGATCGCGACTCTGCTTCTCTTCATCTACGTGCACCTTCTTCCGTGACTTCCGGATGCAACGAGTTCGGCACCGGTTCTTGGAGGTCCGAGCCGCTTGGGCGACTCGGGAGGTAGGACGCGGGGGAGGGCGGAACCTTACAGAACTCGTCCGAGCGCCTTCGGGCGCTACTTGTCACCCATGGACGAAGTGCCGGTCGGGGTGCCGCCCATCGACGAGACGCCCATGGGCGCGGTCCCGGTACCGGACGACGTGGATCCGCCGCTCGTGCCGCCCGAGGACATGCTGGATGGCTGGGAATCGGAGCCGGCGGAGGTGGAGTCCGACATCGTCCCGCCGCTGCCGCCGCCAGGCGAGCTCGGCTTGGTGGTCATCGACGTGCCGGAGCCGGACGTCGTGGACCTCGGGCCGGAGCCGGACATCGTCCCGCCGGTCATGCCGCCGGCATTCATCGATCTTGGGGTCGCCCCTGGCGCCGTCATCTGTCCAAATGTCCCGAACCCGGAGGAGCCGCCGGGCTTGCTGGTGGCTGACCCGGGCGCGGTCGGCGCCGCCGGGGCTGCCATCGTCGCGTTCGCAGAAGCAGCGGCCGTGTGCCTCGCCGTGGTCGCCGCGATCGGGGCGGTGATGAGCGCCACCGCGATGAGCCCCGCCGCGATCTTGGTAGCGAGGTTCCAGGTGTGCGGCTGGGTCAGCACCGGCGCGGTCTGCTGGACCGCGACGTCGGGGAACGTCCGCACGGTCATCGCGGCACGGTGCAGAAGACCCTGGGCCCACTTGTTCACCGGGAGCAGGAACGGCAGGAGCGCCCCGAGATGCTTCGGGTTCTCGGCACGCTTCGCTTCGGCGCGGCAGCGGGCGCATTCGCCCAGATGTGCGTCGAGCGATGCCTGCTCCGCCTCGGTGATCCCGGTGCCGGTCTTGCGGTAGACGAGCTCGACGCTGGCGCGGCATGCCGCCGGCAGATCGCCGACGGAGGCGTACGCCACGCCGAAAGCGTCACGTGCCCGGCTCACGAGCGTGTCGATCGCGCCCGGGGTGGTCTCGAGCGCCTCCGCCATGTCGGCGGACGACTGCCCGTGTACCTCACGCATGATGAGCGCAGTACGGTATCGCGGGCGCAGCGTCCGCAGCGCCAGGAAGACGTTGCGCGCATCGGAGCGAGCGAGGACCTCGTCCGCGGTGTCGGCCGATCTCAGCTTGTCCCATGCGAGCGACTCCTCTTCGATACCGGAGTCCTCCGGGGTGCGGTGGCGCTTGCGGGCCGCGTCGATCACGACGTTGCGCGCCACCGTGAACAGCCACGCGCGCGGGTTCTCGATGCTGCCGGGCTCGGCGCGCAGCAGCTTCATGAAGACCTCCTGCGTGGCGTCGGCGGCGGTGTCGGGGTCCATCGAGCGCGCCAAGCAGAAGCCATAGATGCGCTTCTGGTAGCGGCGGTAGACCTCGGAGAACGCGACAGGATCGCCGCGGAGCGTCCGGTCGAAGACGTTCTCGTCCGGAAGGCGACGGGCGTTCAGCGCGCTGAGTGTGAGTGTATGAGTGGCCATGATGCCTGCTAAGACGCAATGCGCACGCCAACCTTACGGTTCCGATGTGTTGTTCGCGTGTCGTCTCGCTCACCACGCGCGGACTCCCCGAGACGCCAGATTCGGGTGTCACTTGACGCAGGGACGAACGAATCGTAGGTTGTTGTAGCCACGAACCGATGATTCGAAGGAAACCAGCGATGGATGCCGTCGACCACACGATACTCACCGTGCTCATGGAGGACGGCCGCGCCACGTGGGCGGACCTCGCGGAAGCGGCGGGGCTGTCCGCACCCGCCGTCGCGGAGCGCGTGCGCCGGTTGGAGGATCGCGGCGCGATCAGCGGCTACGCCGCGCTCGTGAACGGGTCGCAGGTGGGCGCACACCTGACCGCCTTCGTCGCGGTGACGCTCGAGAGCCCGGCGGCGCGCGACGAGTTCCTGCGCGTGGTGCGTGAGACACCCGAGATCCAGGAGTGCCACCATACCGCGGGCGACGACGACTACCTGCTCAAGGTGCGCTGCGGCGGCACCGCCGGCCTCGAGCGGCTGCTATCCGATGTCATCAAAGCCGTCCCGCGCGTCGTTCGGACACGAACGACGGTCGTGCTGTCCACTGTGAAGGAGTCCGCGGTGGTACCGCTTCCGGAGGTGCAGCGATGAGCCTGCGAACGACGTTTCGCGAGTGGCTCGGTCTGGGACCGGCGGCTGTTAAGACGCCGGTCCGCCTCGGCCTCGCGCTCGGCGGCGGGGGAGTCCGCGGTGCTACGCACCTTGGCGTTCCGGCGGTCGAAGAGGTCAGTCTTCGCATCTCAGCGAGGCGTTCGAGGTGCGCCGCCTCCACTGCGCTCGAGACGCAGGCGGTCAGTGGGACTCCTCTGGAGTTCAGCGCCCGCTTGGCTTGGTGGACCGCGTCGGGGATCTTGATACCGCGCAGTTCGTCGACGGGCATGCCTCGGGTGTCCAGCACCCCATCCGTCCATCGCAGCGGCACGTGACGGTACTCTGCCATCAGGTGGGCCTCGGCGCGCTTGTAGTCGTCAGGCGTCAGGTCCGCTCGTCGGAACAGCGTGCAATGGCACCACCCGGTCGTGTCGATCTCGGCGTGCGCGTATGCGCACGGGCAGACAAGACTGCGGTCACGGTCGCGATCACCGGTCGGTTCGAAGCGGGCAGTATCTCAAGCCGTACATCGTCTCGCAGTCGGAGAGCCAAAGCCTCAGGTTGGCGTAGACCATGGCGCGCGGATTGACCGACCAGCCTTTGTTTGCCGCGTGCTTGCGTATCCAGCTGTCTTGACGCTTGAGGGTCGACCCGTACTCCACGAGGTCGCGTGCGAAACCTTTCATCATCGGCCACATGTTGCTCACGTTCGGCACCTTCCGTCGGACTACCGCATCATCAGTATTCTGCATCAAGTCGATTGAACACGCTTACCCAGGAATCTTCGTGCCCTTCGAACGGCCGCATCGAACAGAACGCCACGAGTTTCGGTTTCCGCCCCGTTTCGTCCGTCCCTACCCGGATCGCCCTCCACCTGCTAGAATCCGACTACCGGCGCAACGGCGCTCCGGCAACCTCAGAATCACGAGCAATGGCGCTCGCATCGGACCCTCGGGTCCGGGCGGGCGTTTTCCGTTCTTCAGGGCACGAGTGGCAGAGAGAAGAGCGACATGAAGGACTTCGCGGTCTTTTGGGGGTGCACGATCCCCGCACGCTTCCCGTTCATCGAGAAGGCGACGCGGCTCGTGTTCGACGATCTCGGCGCGGAAGCGCGCGAGCTCGCCGGCCACACATGCTGCCCGGAGGGCGTGCTCGTGAAGAGCAACGACGAGGGCGTGTTCTACACCACCGCGGCGCGCAACCTGGCGCTCGTGGAGCGCGCCGGCCTCGACGTGCTGACCCCCTGCAACGGCTGCTACTCCACCTTCAAGGAGACCTGGAGCCACCTCGAGCAGGACTGGCGCGCCAAGGACGCTATCAACGAGCGCCTCGCGCGTGAGGGCCTCCACTACGACGGTCACCTGGCCATCACGCACTTCGCGGAGTGGCTCGCTGACGACATCGGCGCCGGCGTCGTGGCCTCGAAGGTCAAGCAGAACTTCTGGGGCATGAACATCGCCGTCCACTACGGCTGCCACCTCCTGCGCCCGAGCCCCGCCGTCCACTGGGACGACCCGCTGGCCCCCACGAAGGTGGAAGGGTTGGTCGGCGCGCTCGGCGCCCGCGTCGTCGATTACCAGACCAAGATGCAATGCTGCGGCAACGCGCTCGACCGCGTGGGGGAGCGCGAAGGCTCGCTCGCTTTCGCGCGCCGCAAGCTCACCGACCTGATGGAGAACGACGTCGACGCGCTCGTGGTCGTCTGTCCGTCGTGCTTCCTGCAGTTCGACGTGAACCAGGCGGTTCTGCAGCGCGCGAACGAGAACATCAACGTGCCGGTGCTCTACCTTTCCGAGCTCATGGCGCTCGCGTACGGACACTCGCCCGAGGAGATCGGCCTCGACATGCACCGCGTCTCGGTGCAGCCGTTCCTCGACAAGTGGGCGGCGCGCCGGGCGGACCGCGTGGAGCTGGCTGCATCGTTCGACGTCTCGCTGCTCGCCAAGTGCGCGGCGTGCCAGGCGTGCAAGGACGACTGCCCGGTGTGCAAGGTCGACCCGACGTTCCAGCCCACCGAGATCATCGAGCGCCTCGTGAAGGGCGAGCTCGAAGAAGTGCTGGCCGAAGGCGAGCTGTGGAAGTGTCTGGAGTGCTTCACCTGCCAGGAGATGTGCCACAGCCGCATAGGCATGGCTGAGACCTTCCGCAAGCTCAAGGAGCTCGCCAACGCGTCGGGTCAGGGGCCGGAATCGGTCACCGCCGCCTACGCGATGTTCCGCAAGACCGGCGCGCTGGGCTCCCCCAAGGAGGGCGCGCGCAAGAAGCTGGGCTTGGAACCGCTGCCCGCAGGCGGTGGCGACGACCTCGCGCGCATCCTCGACGACGACTGGCAGGAGTGAGAGCCATGACCGCATACGACTACCACGCGAACGGAGCGCCGTTCGACCCGGCGCGATACACCGCAGAGTCGCCGTTCAAGATCCACGGCGGGTGCGGCCTGGTCGGCATCTGCGACGAGTCGGGGACGCGCTTCTCCGGTTCCGTCGCGATCGAGGCGATGGCCGTGCAGCACGACCGCGGCAACGGCCTCGGCGGCGGGTTCGCCGGCTACGGCATCTACCCCGAGTTCCCGGACCACTTCGCCTTCCACATGATGTATCACGACCTCGCCGCCAAGGAGGCGACGGAGGCGGTCTTCGATGAATACTTCCAAGTCGACCTCGCCGAGCCGATGCCCACGCGCCCGGTCAAGGGCATCACCGACGCCCCGCTGCTGCGGCGGTACTTCCTGCAGCCGTATCCGGCCAAGCTGGAGGCCTCGGAGCTCACCTCCGAGGACTACGTCGTCCACGTGGTCATGCTCATCAACTCCACCATCGACGGCGCGTTCGTGGCCTCCTCCGGCAAGAACATGGGCGCCTTCAAGGGCGTCGGCTACCCCGAGCAGATCGGGCACTACTTCCTGCTCGAGGAGTACGAGGGCCACACGTGGGTCGGCCACAACCGCTTCCCGACGAACACGCCGGGCTGGTGGGGCGGCGCGCACCCGTTCACCCTGCTCGACTGGTCGATCGTGCACAACGGGGAGATCTCGAGCTACGGCATCAACTCGCGCTACCTCGAGCAGTTCGGCTACAAGTGCACGCTCGGCACCGACACGGAGGTCGCGGCCTACCTGTTCGACCTGCTGCTGCGGCGTCACAAGCTGCCGCTGGCCCTGGCGTGCAAGGTGATCGCCTCGCCGCTGTGGGAGGAGATCGACCGCATGAAGCCGGAGCAGGCCGCGCTCATGACGAGCCTGCGCGCGGTCTACGGCTCGGCGCTGCTCAACGGCCCGTTCGCGATCGTGCTCGGCTTCAACGGAGGCATGGTCGCCCTGAACGACCGCATCAAACTCCGTCCGCTCGTGGCGGCGCGCAAGGGCGACGTGCTCTGTGTCGCTTCCGAGGAGAGCGCCATCCGCCAGATCATGCCTGCGCCCGACGCTGTGTGGGCGCCGAAGGCCGGGGAGCCGGTCATCGCCCGCATCAAGGGCATGGAGTGGCCGATCCACGGAGACCTGCATCTGCCGCCCAGCGAGATCAGCTGCGCCGTCACCGGCGTGGAAGACTCGTGCGAGATCGTGGAGGTGGCATAAGCCATGCCGGCGACCTTCATCCAGCCCGAGTTCAAGGTCGATATCGACCGCGACAAGTGCATCAAGTGCGGCCGGTGCGTCCAGCAGTGCGGGTGGGGCGTGTACAGCTTCGCCGACCGCCCGATCCCGGACGACAGCAAGTGCCGCGCGTGTCATCGCTGCGTGACCTACTGCCCGGTGCACTGCATCACCATCAAGCGCAACGACCTGGTCTTCCGCGACAGCGAGAACTGGTCGCCGGCTCTGCGCAAAGCGGTATGGCGCCAGTCCGAGAGCGGCGGCGTCATGCTCACCTCGATGGGCAACGACAAGCCCTACCAGCGCATCTTCGACTACCTGGTGCTCGACGCGTGCCAGGTGACGAACCCGTCCATCGACCCGCTGCGCGAGCCGATGGAGCTCAAGACGTTCATCGGGCGCAAGCCGGACAGCGTCGAGGTCGAACCGGACGGCGAGGGCGGCTTCCGTCTCGCCCCCGGCGCCGGGATGCACAACAACATCGAGCTCGCCACGCCGATCATGTTCGGCGGGATGAGCTACGGCTCGGTCTCGCTGAACGTGCACAAGTCGCTCGCGATGGCGGCCAGCCGCCTCGGCATCACCATGAACACCGGTGAGGGCGGCCTGCACGCGGACCTCTACCCGTACACCGACAACATCATCGTGCAGTGCGCCTCGGGCCGGTTCGGCGTCAACGCCGACTACCTGAACCGCGGCGTGGGCATCGAGATCAAGGTCGGCCAGGGCGCCAAGCCGGGCATCGGCGGACACCTTCCCGGCGAGAAGATCAACAAAGAGGTCTCGACGACCCGCATGATCCCGCAGGGCACCGACGCCATCAGCCCCGCGCCGCACCACGACATCTACTCGATCGAGGACCTGCGCCAGCTCATCTACGCGCTCAAGGAAGCGTCGGGCTACAAGCCGGTGGGCGTCAAGATCGCCGCAGTGCACAACGTCGCCGCCATCGCGTCCGGCATCGTGCGCGCGGGCGCCGACTACGTGTACCTCGACGGCTTCAAGGGCGGCACCGGCGCCGCGCCGCAGATCATCCGCGACCACATCGGCATACCGATCGAGATCGCGATCGCGGTGGTGGACCAGCGGCTGCGCGACGAAGGCATCCGCAACCAGGCCTCGATCATCGCGGCAGGCTCGATCCGCAGCTCCGCCGACATGGCCAAGGCGATCGCGCTGGGCGCCGACGCGGTGGCGATCGGCTCCGCCGCGCTCATCGCGCTGGGTTGTCACGTCTGCCAGTCGTGCCACACCGGCTGCTGCTCGTGGGGCATCACGACGCAGAAGCCGGAGCTCACGCGCCGCCTCGACCCCGAGTGGGGGGCGGAGCGGCTCACGAACCTCGTGCACGCCTGGAGCCATGAGCTGCAGGAGATCCTCGGCGCGCTCGGCGTCAACGCCGTCGAGTCGCTGCGCGGCAGCCGCGAGCGTCTCCGCGCGATCGGCCTCGATGCCCAGACCTGCGAGATCCTGGGCGTCAAGCCCGCCGGGATGTAGGGGAGGAGCCATGATGACCACCGCTACGGGTCCGGTCGAAGGGTACGTCCAGGTCGCGCCGACGGTCGCACGTGACGGCGACGTCGCGACGATCGACGCCAACGGCGTCTACTACCGCCAGCTCAACGAGGCGATCCGCGGCGCGTTCGCCGACGGCGCCAAGACGGTGAAGCTGCACAGCGTCAACGGTCAGCGCTACATCGGCAACGGCATCTCCGGCAGCGACCTGCGCATCGAGATCGAAGGCGTGCCCGGCGGCGACATGGCGATGTTCATGAACGGCCCGACGATCGTGACCTCCGGCAACGCGCAGGACGGCGTGGCCAACACGATGAACGCGGGCACCGTCTACATCAACGGCGACGCCGGCGACGTGCTGGGCTACGGCATGCGCGGCGGCAAGGTCTTCGTGAAGGGCGATGTGGGCTACCGCGTCGGCATACACATGAAAGCGTTCGAGAACCTCGTCCCGATCATCTGCTGCGGCGGTAACGCGCGCGCCTTCTTCGGCGAGTACATGGCCGGCGGCGTGCTCATGCTGCTGGGCCGCAACGGCCAGTTCGCCGACCAGCCGCTCGTGGGCCCGTTCTGCGGCTCCGGCATGCACGGCGGGACGATCTTCCTGCGCGGCGAGGTGGACGCGCACGACATCGGCAAGGAATGCGGCGTCTTCACGGCGGACGAGGACGACATGAAGGTCCTGCGCCCGATCGTCGAGCAGTGGTGTGCCGCGTTCGGCGACGACGTGGACGAGGTTCTGAGCCAGCCGTTCACGAAGCTCGTCCCGGTCTCGCACCGGCCGTACGGCAAGCTCTACGCACCGATGTAGCGGTTATTCCGGCCGGGCGGCGGACTCCGCCGTTCAAGCCGTAACCAACCCGAAACACTCGGGGTAGTAAGTTCGAACCGTTCTCCACGACGACGGAGGGACTGATCACATGGCACCCAAGTTCGACAAGGACTTCGTACTCAAGACCGTCCAGGAGCGCGACGTCCACTTCGTGCGTTTCTGGTTCACGGACGTGCTGGGCGTACTCAAGTCGTTCGCAGTCACCGACACAGAGCTCGAGGGCGCGTTCGAAGAGGGCATGGGGTTCGACGGCTCCTCCATCGACGGCTTCACCCGCCTCGAGGAGTCGGACATGGTCGCCTACCCGAACCCCGACACATTCGCGGTGCTGCCGTGGCGTCCCTCTGAGCAGGGCGTCGGCCGCATGTTCTGCGACATCGTCAAGCCTGACGGCTCGCCGTTCGAGGGCGATCCGCGCTACGCGCTCCGCCGCATGACCCAGAAGGCCGCCGACATGGGCTACACCATGTACGTCGGTCCCGAGCTCGAGTACTTCTACTTCGAGGACGACCAGGACACCGTCGTTCTCGACAACGGCGGCTACTTCGACCTGACGCCGCTCGACTCCGCCTCGGACCTTCGCCGCGACACCGTGCTCACGCTCGAGAAGATGGGCATCCCGGTCGAATACTCGCACCACGAGGTCGCCCCGTCACAGCACGAGATCGACCTCCGCTACGCCGACGCGCTCTCCATGGCCGACAACGTGATGACCTACCGCCTGGTCGTCAAGGAGATCGCCATGCAGGCCGGCGTGTACGCCACCTTCATGCCGAAGCCGATCTTCGGCCAGAACGGCTCGGGCATGCACGTGCACCAGTCGCTGTTCAACAAGGACGGCAACGCGTTCTTCGACGCCAACGATCCCGAGGGCTTCAACCTCTCCAAGACCGCGAAGCACTACATCGCCGGCTTGCTGAAGTACGCGCCGGAGTTCTGCGCCGTGACCAACCCGCTCGTGAACTCCTACAAGCGCTTGGTGCCGGGCTACGAGGCTCCGGTCTACATCGCCTGGGCCCGCCGCAACCGTAGCGCTCTGGTCCGCGTCCCGATGTACAAGCCGGGCAAGGAAGTCGCCACCCGGCTCGAGCTGCGGTCTCCGGACCCGACGGCCAACCCGTACCTGGCCTTCGCCGTCATGCTCGGCGCCGGCCTCAAGGGCATCGAGGAGCAGCTGGAGCTGGCTCCCGAAGCCACGAACAACATCTTCAAGATGTCCGACGCCGAGCTCGAGGCCGCCAAGATCTACACGCTGCCGGGCACGCTGGGCGAGGCGATCGACAAGTTCGAGGCATCGGAGCTCATGAAGGAAGTCCTGGGCGACCACATCCACTCGTTCTACGTGAAGAACAAGCGCGCCGAGTGGGACTCGTACCGCCTGCAGGTCTCCGAGTGGGAGATCGAGCGGTACCTGCCGAACGTCTAGCACGTATCCGCGTCGCCTCACGGGCGTCGCGCACATAGCGGCTTCACAGCGCCGGGCGGGGGTTCCTCCCGCCCGGCGCTGCCGTTCCCCACACCATCTCCACTCCGTGCGACGGCCATCCGCTACTCT
>Ga0209540_10000615_pt1 | contig 32024 bp, 28 predicted proteins | sample BarGraIncu01121A_FD_184501 | JGI IMG/M metagenome (GOLD analysis project Ga0209540, IMG submission 184501) | Arctic peat soil microbial communities from Barrow, Alaska - Barrow Graham LP Incubations 011-21A (SPAdes) (version 2) | ecosystem: Environmental > Terrestrial > Soil > Wetlands > Peat... | reverse complement strand
GCCATCGATATCAGTAGCGTAGATATGAAAATTCTCATCTCCTGCCTTATCCATAGCAAAAAACAGACGCTCATCATTTATCCAACCGTAGCCTTTTATCAGTTCGGTCTTTTCTTCAATGGCACGTTGTACCTTTCCTGTTAGTATTTCTTTTACATACACGTGATTTTTATTCTTTTCATCCTTCTCTTTGTACGACATATATTTACCACCCGGTGAAAGCTTGAACGATGTAGCTTTAGGGCGGGAAAAATAATCAGACACGGCATATTTCTGATTTCCATTGTCGTAAGCAGCAAGTTTGCTGAGTCCATCCACAGTTGAAGGTAATGAGTTATCACCCGGCAGTTTGCTTTCGAATTTAGTAAGCACTAAAGGAAAACTCATTCCTGCCTGCTCGAACTTACCTTCTATTGAATTCCCTTTTTGCTCGCCGGTATAAGCAATCTTTAAAGCCGGAGCTTTCAGCGAAAGCGTAGTTCCATTTAGTTCGGTTTTTTCGACAGGAAGACCTGCCGCACCTTGTGCAGGAACGTCAAGAGTAGAAGTGTACGTTCCACCCGACGCTTTGATATGAAAAACTAATTCCATTTTCATCCCCTGAACTTCGAGCGTACCTTTCCAGTCGCCCTGCACAGTTTGAGCTTTTGTTGCAAAAGCAAGCAAAAGACATCCAACTAAGATAACGATGTTTCTTTTTAAATTCATTTCAATTTGTTTTTAATTTATAAATTCAATGTTTCTGTAGCAGAAAATCATTCTATGAGATAATACACGGTAAGTAGAGAACTCACTACTCAGTACCCAACTGCTTTATTTTTAAATTAAACAGGGAGAGACTGAGTAGTGATGAAAAGCAACAATTACTCTGTTACCAACATCTTGGATCAAAAGGTTGCACAGAAATCACAGTAGTTGTAGTTTCGTCAGTGACAGGAGCATACCCTCCATTAAGTAAAACAGATTCGCTTGCGTTCATCTCACTAACATTCAATTTGTTTAAATCTAGATTTTCCATCTTTTTTTATTTGAACTCGTAATGTATTAGTTCTGCAACTTATAGCCTGCAGTTTGGCTAGTTGGGTCAAAACAAATTAGGAATATAAGGTTGTGCTATTCTTCCATAAAAATTTTTTGTTAATATACTTATAAAACCTCCTCCATTAATTTCACACAATTCCTTCGAATTATCTATTATCTCTACTTTAAATGCTAGTGTTAGCCTCACTTCTTGCTTGTAATAAAAGGTTTCACTTTTGCGAGAGTAAGTTACCGGCATATTCAATGCATTAAATTCGTCAATTAGTACATACAAACTTGCTCTACTCACGCCTAATCTTTTAGCAAGTTCATCCGGTTTTCCGGTTCTCCTGTTCAGAATCAATGAATGGAGTTTTTCAACACGTTCTATGGTTTGAAGAATATTCATATTTTAGGTTTTAAAACAAGTAATTATTCGTATTAGCTACAGAAAATTATTCGCATTTTTTTTTGTTCGTAGGTTAAAATCATATACAGACCTTGAAAATTTAAATTAGAACAAACATTTCTAATCTCCTCATCCGATAACTCAAAGTTATCGGATGAGGCAAGATTTTTAAAGTACCACTTGCATAAGCGGAGCACAATAAGCAGTTGTACCGGTAATTGTTACAGCCGCCACACGAAACCAATACTTGCGAAGCAGGGTAAGTCCGGTTAGTTCTACCGAGGCTTGCGAAGTTACCTGAGCAGTTACCCACTCCGCTTCGCTTGCAGGTGTTTCGCCAATAGAATATTGCCAAATATAGGACTTTGCTCCCTCTACTTTTTGACGACGAAGAAGCACTGAGCCTGATTTTTCGCCAAGTTCTACACTAAATTCCGGACGAACAGCAGGTGAGGGTTGTTTAGCCAGATCAAATCCAGCGTTTAGAATAATCGTTCCATCACCATCTGCAGTGCGGTCGACATATAGTGCGGTTTTTCGCATTTTGTCAACCCATACATCTTCTGCTTGATGCATCAAAAGTGTTGCTTCTTTTCCACCGGTAATGGCTGCGACATTCCGTTCTTCAAGTAGGTCAGTACTTGCTTTTAGTTCGTCTATTGGCACATCAGGGTTTGCAAATCGAGGATTTCCTCTCATTTTACTATCCACACTACGTCCTATTTCAATTTTCTGAGAAATAGGAATTTTTACAAAATTGAGAACTACATGATCTTTCTTCATGATCTTTAGATTTAATTGTTTAACTTTATTTTATTATCAGACTAAATTTTTAATAATTTGTTATGCTCATTTCCACAAATCAACACGCATAATTACTTTTCCTGTTGGTAATATTTCTTTGCTTATCAGTAAAATATTTTTTCTTACATGTTTAGCTATTTTTCTTATTGGGAAAATGACTTTTCTAATAAGTTTAGGAATTTTTCCAATTGGTTCAAGATATTTTCTAACTGGAAAAATGATTTTCCCTATCGTTTTAGCTCTTTTTCCAATTGGGTTAGTAACTTTTCTAATCAGTAAAACTATTTTCCCTATCAGTTTATATGTTTTTCTAATTGGGTTAGAAAGAATACTCCTTCAAAGACTAAAATATCTCCTTATTAGAAGAAAAATAAAGCGGCACGGACAATTTAAAACTATGTTTAATGTGTGTGATTGAATTGAACATGTTTAAAATCTGAGGTCTAACATCCTCCGAAGATGAATAAATTTGTCCGCACCGCTTATCAGTAATACATAACTAAGGTATGTTTTTATACTTCCGCATTATAATTCAAACTCAGCTGTAAGTGTATTACAACCATATTCTATAGATACATGATAGCTTCCACCATCCCATATATCAACAGGTATATATAAGTCGGGCTGAGTAAAGGTGTCTGTAGTTACAAAATAAACAACTGCTCCAAAATCATCAGTTATAGTAATAGTAGCAGAACCTGTAGGATATAAGAAATTAAAACTGAGGACATCGGAAGTATAACTGACAGTAAGAGGAATACGAAATGGAGCTCTTTGTTTTCCTGGCTGATTTGAGGGATCTGTTCTACTAATAGGAATATCTATGGCTGCATTGGCGTAACAAGTCGTAGAAGAAAGTGAAAGAGATAGGAATGCAATGAAGCAGATAATAAATTGACGAGTTGGTTTCATAACTGAATTGAAATTTTATTTAATAATTACGCCGCTAAATTAGTAGGTAATTAACGGACAATAAAATTTTTAGTCAATTATTTTTGGACAAAACTAAAAACACAAACACTTAAACAACAAGATATTACTTTATTATTAACAGTTATTTTTGGACAAGCAAAAATAAAAGAGGAGAAAATGGGGTAAAATGAGGGGGTGAGGGATAAAATTTATTCAATTTACTAAATAACGTAAGCGTGAGAGATGAGAGTAAAAAATATCGTTTTGGAATTTACAAATAATCTGAATCTGTTGTTGAAAATAGTCCGTTAGGACTTAGTAAATAGAGCAATAAAATATCGTATTTCTAAAATATAGCTATACATCATCCATCAATTGCCGTCTGCTTTAGCTGACGGAACAAGTTTTTTGTTCAGGTACAAGGCTTTAGCCAAATTAAAACAACTATTTGGCTAAAGCCGATATTATTTTTTATATTCTCATCCGCCCCATAAATGGGACGGCAATTGATGCTGAGAATCCACATTATTTATTTCCACTTACATATATTCAGCTCAAACCCTGATTAAATAAGTTTCTCGTTGAATTGTTTTAGATATTCGTCTAACATCTTGGCTCCATTTAGTTGGAGTTTTAATGCCAGGCGTTGCTTCAGTTTATACAAACTGCCCGACGAAACATTGAGCACAATCATTCTTTCGGTCTGTGGTACATCTAAAAGATGTAAGCAGCACCAAATAATTTCAGCTTGCTTGATATCGGGACATGAACTTTCTAATGTACTGACCAAATTATTAAAGGTATAGTTCATCAGGTGGGTAAATTCAGCCCAATCGTTCAGATGAAGTTTTGATTGGTAGATGTCCGCCACCAATGCATCACGCTCACTTAGTGTAGATTTCTTACGGACAACGATTTGTTTTTCTTTTGCAATTTCAATCTTTTGTTGCACACCGCGAACAAGATTTTTTTGCTTCTTAACCAACACTGAATGTGCCTGCTGAATTTGCTCCTCGTGTAGTTGTTTCTGCTTTTTATGTTGGGTGTATAGATAATATAGAACGACAAAGCCCAGTAAAAACAGAATAAACAATAAAGTCGCAAAAACAATAGAGTTTCTTTTTTCCGACTGAATATCTTTGCCATCCTGATGCATCTTCTCCAATATCGACACTTTTGTTTGCGAGTCTACTTTCTTAATAGAATCGCTACAAGCTGTATACAAATGCATATAATGAGCCATTTCCTTCATTTTTTTTCTTAGAAATGCAGTATTTGCTAAAATACGGTAACATCCCTGCCGAATATTCATATCCGGTTTAAATTTAAATGTTTCATTTGCGTAAAAACGGGCAGAATCCAATTGTCTTAATTCAAAATAAGCATCAGCAAGCACATAATAACGGATAGCACGATTATTATCGATATAAGGATAATGAATAATGGGGCGTAAGTAATACAATGTGGAATCGTATTGTTTTACAGCAAAGTAGTTTTGTGAAATTTCCTGTATACAACTCGCCTTAGACATAGAGTCAGTGGCTTGCGCTAATGCCTGTTTGTAATATAGCATTGCACTATCGTATTTGTGCACTGCAAAATAAGTTCTGCCGACATCAAGCAGACCCTCCAACGCATGTGTTTTAAAATTCGTTTTTCTAAAATATTCATATTTATGTTTGTATTCAGTTCGGGCCCTAATATAATCTTGTTGTTTGAAACAAATATCACCCAAGTCATTATATATTCTCCCCAATAGAGCAAAGTCTTTGGTTCTATCGGCATTATCTACCGCTTTCATTAAACACAAAGTAGCATCTTCGAAGTGTAAGGCGTATTTATACATCCGCCCTTTATACAAGTAAGCTGCTGCAAGTCGTGACTTTTGTCCTTCGCGCTCGTAATAATCGATAGAATAATTGATAAGTGTGTCGGGGGTAAGCGTAAGATAGTTTTTATCCAACGCCTGAAACATAAGTAAGCCGTAGAGTGCCTTGTTGGAACTCGACATGTAGTTCTTATGTGAAATATGCTGAAGGATATGCAATGACGAGTCGGGGGCAGATTCCATAAGCTGCTCAGCACGTTGCAACTCCTTAGGGGTAAGCGAACAGCCCGTTAAAGATAGCAATAGCAACATTAAACTATAAATACTCAACCGTTTCATATTGCAAAGATAATTCAAATAAGTTAATTATACAAGCATATTTACACAATGACAGAAACTATTTTTACAAAAAAAAATCCCACTCCGAATAAATTCAAAGTGGGATTAATGTCTATAATGGGAGTGCAACTTAGAGCAGATAACTCTTATCCGGCAATTGATGCTGAGAATACAAGGTTATTTACTTCCACTTACTTATTTAACGTGAGTTCAATATAGGATTCTCCGAACTCATTTAAATACATTTTTATAAGTTTCCCGTAGGGAATTCATATCAATAGAATAGGTTATTGCAGGTACTGAATTCCCCGTTAGGGGATAAACATATTAATTCCCTACGGGAAATAAATCAAAATATAATACCTTTCTATTGATATTTAAGTCCTAACGGACTAACTCTTATCCAGAACTCAGGTTAATAGATAAAACAAAGGCCTGACATGAAGTCAAGCCTTTGTTTTAGAGGAATAATGTTATCCGTCGGACCGCTTGAAGCGTTCGGACGATTTGTTACCAGCTTATAGGGAAATAGTCTTTTAGAAACTGTCCACTCCAGTGCTTGCCGGTATTGATACCATCAATAAAAGGATCGCAAACACGAGCTGCTCCGTCCACAATATCCAATGGTGGTTGGAAATCGTGCACTTCTTGTTTGTGTTTTGAGAGTTCTGCCGGATCTTCGTCAGTCACCCATCCGGTATCTACTGCATTCATAAAAATACCATCCTTGGCCAAATCGCTTGCCGATGTATGCGTAAGCATGTTGAGTGCCGCTTTTGCCATATTGGTATGCGGGTGTCGGTCAATCTTATTGAAGGTATGAAACTTGCCTTCCATGGCCGAAACATTGACCACATGTTTATTGCCGGTGTAATCTTTGCGCATCAGCGCTATCAGTCGGTTACAAAGCACAAAGGGGGCTATGGAGTTGACCAGTTGTACTTCCATCATTTCTACCGGTTCTATCTGTCCCAGTTTCAAGCGCCAACTGTTGGTTTTCCGCAAGTCTACCTGTTGAAGATCCACATCCAGTTTTCCTTCTGGGAAAAGTTCTACGGCTTCGTTGGAGTTATCAAAACTGTAAGGTATTTGCGATAGTTGTGCGGATGATTTAATACCAATGCCCGGAGTGCGGACATTCCAACGTACTGTCATAGGTTTATCCGTATCAGCTCCCATCCCACTAAACGATTCGATTTCGGCAATACATTGTTGGTGATGTTGCAGCAACTGTTGTACTTCCTTCGAATGTTCGTGAAATGCCAGCGACTCATTCGCCATCAGATGGGCATAAAAAGTAGCCGGTCTTCTTACGGTTTGTGCTGCATTGTTTATGAGGATGTCAAGTCGCTCGTAGGTATTTTCCACATAAGTGGCAAAGAGTTCCACGCTGGGAATATGACGGAGATCGAGTCCGTAGATATGCAGTCGGTGACTCCAGTCGGAATAATCTTTTTCTTTGGCAAAACGAATGGCCGAATCGGCAGGGAAACGAGTAGTGGCAATAACCGTTGCACCCGAGCGCAACATCATCAACGTAGCATGATAGCCAATCTTCAGTCGGGAACCGGTGATAAGTGCAATCTGCCCGGTCATATCGCAACGTTGAAAACGTTTGAGGTAATTCAAATCGCCGCATTCCTTACACATCGAATCGTAGAAATGATGAATCTCCGTATATCGTTTTTTGCAGACATAACAGTTCTGCTCGGAGGTAAAAGCATGCTTCCCTTCAGTAGCCGAAGCTTCGGGCAAGGCAACCTGAGTAGGTGCCTGAAATACGCTGGCCAGTCGGGCACTTCTGATACTCGATGCCGCACGTGCTTTTTTATTAATCTCAGTGAGTTCTTGCTTTTTTACAAGTTTTACTCCTTTGTTTCTCTTTTTAAGTTCGGCTCTATCCGGACGGGTAATTTGTCCGGCCATCTTCATTAGCTTAATGCGCTGCTCTTCGGGCAAATGAATTAGTTGATCACCGTTTTCTAGTAAATGTTCTAAAACCGAAATGCAATTCTCTACTTCAATTGTGTTTAATACCTTTTTTTGCTCTTTATTACTCTCCATTCATCTTCTTTTTTGACATAATTTGCAAAGGTAATAGTCTTTCTGCCAAGTTGATTCTATTTTTTCATAATTATCTGCAAATCTATGACAAAAGGGGAAACAAACAAGAGGATGCTCTTTTCGGAACATCCTCTTGTTGTTTATTCAGGAAAGCAGGCACTACCTACTTCCTACTACATTCTACATTCTACATTCTACATTCTACTTACTACTTACTACTTACTACTTCAGCCATTTATCCAACCATTCGTAGAAAGTACGTTGCCAAAGGATACCGTTTTGCGGTTGCAATACCCAGTGGTTTTCGTCGGGGAAAATAAGCATCTGAGCTGGTACGCCACGCAACACCGCTGCATTGAAAGCTGCCATACCTTGCGAAGCCAGAATACGATAATCTTTCTCGCCATGAATCACAAGGATAGGTGCATCCCATTTATCGACAAATAAGTGAGGTGAGTTAGCGTACGAACGCTGTGCAATGGCATTGTTTTTTTCCCAATAAGCACCACCCAAATCCCAGTTTACAAACCACATTTCTTCAGTTTCAAGGTATTGTTGTGGCAGGTTGAACATGCCATCGTGAGCAAGGAAAGCTTTGAAACGTTTGTCGTGATGACCGGCTAACCAATAAACAGAAAATCCACCATAGCTTGCACCCACGCAACCCAGTTTGTCTTTGTTTACATAAGGCTCTTTGGCCAATGCATCGATAGCAGAGAAATAATCATTCATATTCTGACCACCGTAATCGCCACTGATTTGCTCCAACCATTCCATCCCAAAGCTGGGTAGTCCGCGACGGTTAGGTGCCACAACGATATAATCGTTAGCAGCCATTAGTTGTAAATTCCAACGGTACGACCAAAACTGACTAACCGTAGATTGTGGTCCTCCCTCGCAGAAAAGCAAGGTGGGGTATTTCTTCGTTTTATCGAAATGCGGTGGATAAACTACCCAGGTAAGCATTTGTTTATTATCGGTAGTTGTAATCCAACGTTCTTCTACCTTGCCCATTTCCAATTGAGAAAGGATTTCTTTGTTCTCGAACGAAAGTTCTGTTTCAAGACCTGTTTTTGGGTTGATAGCATACACTTCATCAGGTTTGCTCATCGAATGTTTCACCCCGATAAGTCTGTCTTTTGCTAATGCTACCGACGAATAATCATGCACACCTTTGGTTATTTGAGTGATCTTATTTTTAGCAATATCGGCACGATAAATTTCGGTAACAGCATGCCAACAGCTTACAAAATAAATAGATTTACTATCGGCACTCCAGGTTAAACCGGTAGAGTTTTGATCGAATTGAGCAGATACATCGGTTTTTACACCGGTGGCAATGTTCATGATAAACAGGCGGTTTTTATCCGCTTCGTAGCCATCACGTTCCATGCTTTCCCATGCTAACCATTTACCATCGGGCGAGAAGGTTGGGTTTTGATCGTAACCCATCATGCCCTGCGTTTTGTTTTCGGTTTTTTTTGTTTCTAAATTATAGAAATAAATATCCGAGTTCGTAGAAAGGGCATATTCTTTTCCTGTCTTTTTGCGACAAGTGTAAGCCACCGTCTTGCCATCAGGACTCCAGGCGAGTTGCTCAATGCCGCCAAAAGGTTTCATTGGACTTTCGAATGGTTCGCCATTTAGCACATCTACTTCATTCTCCACTTTATTATTTTTAAAATCGGCAATAAATGGATGTGGAACGGTTTGTATCCATTCATCCCAATGTTTGTACATCAAATCATTGACTATCAAACCACTTGCTTTGGGGAGATCAGGATATTTATCGACCGTGCGCTGACCGTATTTTACATCCGCAACAAAAAGAATCTTTGTTTCATCGGGCGAGAAAGCAAAGTCGTTTATTCCTTCTTTTCTATCGCTTATCTGTTTGCGTTCTGTACCATCAGATTTCATTGTCCAAAGCTGCATACTGCCTGTTTCCGACGACAGAAAAGCAATATGTTCACCATCTTTCATCCACTTAGCTGCTGCCTCACGAGTGGCCGTTTTGGTAATCTGCTTCTTGTCCGAACCATCAATATTCATCACGAAAAGCTCCGAATTACCTTTGTTTTCGGCTACACTGTAGTACGAAACGCTATACAACACTTTCAATCCATTGGGCGAAACCTGCGCACCTGCCACACGTCCAAACGACCATAACACTTCGGGTGTCATAAGTCCGTTGGAAATAGTTAGTTGATGCTTTCCGATAACCGGAGTTTCTGCATTTGCAGCGCAAGTGGCTGCCACCACGGCTATTGCCATAATACTTTTTTTAATTAATGTACTCATTTATTCTTTTATCTAAAGCCGGAATGACTGAAGTATGAAGATCTGTTTGTACCGCTCCTGCCTTTATCTTCCGGTATTGGTTTACAAGGCAAAAGTACATTTTTTTGAATGAATATACAAGTTTGAAATAGTTACAAGTTACGAGAAAAAACAGAGGGTTATCCAGTCACTAAAAAATCACACTTTTGTATTCTTCTGAACATGCCAATAAAGAAATTAGGCCGAATAACATTCAGGGGGTAAAACCTGAATAGTAGACACTTTCCAGAACATTTCCCCCTCAATTGCGTTTATTTAATAAACAAGAATAATATACATGAAAGACAACTTTGCACATCGTGCAGCCGAATGGGATAGCCCAGAGAAAACAAAAATGACGGAAATATTTGTGGCAGAAATGCTCCGACACATTGATCCTCAACCCCATTGGAAAGCATTGGAAATTGGTGCAGGCACAGGTTTAGTAGGATTACAAATAGCCGATAAAGTAGGACATATCGTATTCGAAGATACTTCAGCGGCTATGCTGGACGTTTTAAAACAAAAATTAGACGAAGATTCCAACTGCGAAACACTTCATGGAGAAGTCTATGATTATCGGCAACAAGACATAGATCTGGCATTTGCCTGTATGGCGTTGCATCATGTGCCCGACATTGAAAAAACATTGCGTCACCTATCCAGTATAACCAATGCGGGTGCCACCATTGTTATTGGCGATTTACGCCTGGAAGATGGATCGTTTCACCGCTTTGAACCTATTCCGCATCAGGGTTTTGACACCGATATACTTACTGAACAGTTTAGAGAGGCGGGATTTGAAGTACAGACGGCTCATACTTATCATGTATTGAGTCGGGAACGTGTGGAAGGTGTAATTGCTGATTTTGAACAATTTATACTTGTTGCCAAAAAGAGATAATAATTTTATTCTTTAAAATACCAGAATATGAAAGTCGTTATTTTCGGTGCAACCGGAAAAACCGGTTCGCATTTGGTTAGTCAGGCCTTAAAACTGGGCCATCATGTTACAGCTTACGTCAGACGGCTCAGCTCCATCGCTGTAGAGCACCCACACCTAAAAATTGTGGTGGGGAACGTTGTTGACTTACCCAAACTAAAAGAGGCCATTACGGGAGCGGATGCTTGTATTTCCGTCCTTGGCGGCAATTCATTAAGACATTCGTCCCCCGACATCGTTGACGGCATCAACTGCATAGTGCACGTAATGGAACAGGCAAATGTGCCGCGTTTTATCTACATGTCGAGTATAGGTGCCGGTGAGAGCCGGAATTATCTACCGCAACCACTGCGGTTTCTCCTGGCTGACCTATTACTCCGCGTACCACTTGCCGACCATAACACTAACGAGAAACGCATTACGGATAGCAAATTACACTGGACAATAGTCCGCCCGGGCGGACTAACAAACAAAGGAATAACAGCTAATCTGAAGTTTGGAAGCGGAAAAACAACTCTGAAAGGCAGTGTGCGCATTTCGCGGGCAAATGTAGCAGCATTTATACTGTACCAATTAAACAGAGAGGAGTTTATAAATAAAGCTGTTTGGCTTTACGAATAACACTGTTTGAAGAAATTCAAAACAGAGAATTGTCCAATGCAATTCTCTGTTTTTTTTATGTTCGCAGGGATCGTTTCTTAATAGATTTGACTATTTTTGTCGCTCATTTAAACTCCGAACAAAGTGACCGAGAATCAACTTTTTGATCGCATCGACTATACCGCAAACAACCTACCCAAAGGCGAATACGAGGACTGCAAGTTTGTAAATTGCAATTTTCATAATGTAGATTTGCTAAACGTTGTGTTTAGGGAGTGTACTTTTGATAGCTGTGACTTTAGTTTAGCTAGTCTGAAGAATACGACCCTCAACGATATCAGGTTCATTAACTGCAAATTATTAGGCGTTCTGTTTGAAGAGTGCAATCCGTTTTTGCTATCGGTCGATTTTGAAAATTGCGTGCTAAAACTTGCTGTTTTCAATAAACTGAAATTAAAAAAGACCTGCTTTAGAAACTGTAATCTGCAAGAGACTGACTTCTCGGAAACCGACCTTAGCGCATCCATGTTCGACAATTGCGATATGCAGCGAGCCATTTTCTTCAGAACAAATCTCGAAAAAACAGATTTCAGGACATCATTCAACTATTCTATCGACCCGGAGAACAACAGAATAAAAAAAGCACGTTTTTCGAGAATGGGAGTAATTGGGTTATTGGATAAGTATGTGATTGATATAGAATAAGTTTTCGGTGGGAAGTTACTGCACGTTAATCAACTTATGAAGCTGCACTGATAATCTCCAACGGGGATCGCGCTGAATAACCGACAAACAATAATCCAGGTTTGCACGATTGATTTCCACCCTTTTCTTCACTTCGCCGTCAAATATTGGACTAAGAAAATAGTTTGATGCGTGCGGCAGTACATCTATTGACGGAATTTCATCACCCGCTACAACAGGAAAGCGAAACTCATCTACCGACTCGAAGTTTTGTTTCAACATCTCCCACCCTACTTTCGGACTACAGGAGATATAATCTATACCTACAGGAACAGGATTTGTACCATTGGTTTCAATTGCCTGATAATAAGCTTGAAACTCAGCTAAAACATCACTCGTCAATTGAAGTGTAGGTTCGCCGCCCGTCCAAACAATCATTGAATCGGGATATTTCTGTACTTCAGCCAACACCTCATCCACAGTCATTTCTGTACCAAAATCCCAATCCGTATCGCAGTATGCACAGTTTTTATTGCAGCCGGAAAGGCGAATAAAAGTAGCCGATCTCCCTACATTTGCACCTTCGCCTTGGATGGAATTAAAAATTTCTACCACCTTCAATTTAAGCTTCATAGATGGCTCTTGTTTTTGGCGTTTCTCTTACTTCAACCCTGAATAAAAGTGGAAATTGTTTATGAAAAATATCGAAAAGATATTTAGCAATATTCTCAGCTGTCGGATTTATATCCAGCATTACGTCATTCAAATGTCTGTGATCAAAAATGTTATCAAGGTATTTCTTGATGGGATCCAACTCACGATAATCGATTACAAATCCGACCTCATTCAACGTTTCAGACTTAAAACTAAAACTCACCACATAGTTATGACCATGTAATCTTTTACATGGATGATCATCTTTAAGTCCATTAAGTATATGACTGGCAGAGAAATGAAATTCTTTACTTATTATGTACATAGTAATTTATCGAAAATTAGATTGACAACTAGTAAAACAGTTGGATTTAGAAAAAGTTGATATAAAGAGCTGCAAAGATATATCATTTTTATCTCAAAAAGTCATAGAGTAAGTCGGTATTCCGAATCATAGATAAAAATCTATCTATTAAATTTTCAAAACAAAGACAGAAACATCTAATTAAAGTGAACAAATTCAATCGTAGCTAACTAAAATAACTATTATAAATACAAATTCAATCTACACACAAACAACTGATTTTATTATACTTACCATTGCACCATCACATCTATCTAAATTATTTTACTATCAATACAAAGATTTAACTATAATTTATTTGTGGATTGAAAAACATCAAATACTTTTGCGGTGTACTATTACACTATTACACTAGCCTATGAAGACAGATAGTAAAGAATTATAAAACACAAACACACTAAATCCAAACGATACAGTCATTGCGTCTAATAAAAAAACAATGAAAACCGATGTTATGATTTTCCCAAATTTGAGTCAATACTAGTAACCGACTCAAACGGTAGTAATAAATCATTCATTAAAATTTCTATTAACCCACAAATTATACATTATGATACTTTCTAATCATTTTCATTTTGGTCGCACATGGCTATCAATTTGTTTTATACTTATTACCACTGCACTTTTTGCAGAGCCATCCGCTATCGTCAAAGGTCGTGTTACCGACACTAAAAACAAACCCATTGAGTTTGCAACTGCCACATTATTGAATTCTTCCACAAAAGAATTATTCAAAGGGCAGATTTGTAACGACAAGGGTGAATTTGTAATTGAAAAAGTAAAACCTGGTGAATACATTCTTGCAGTAACCATGGTTGGCTACTCCAAAAGCGAATCGGAAAAACTGACTATTGATCCGAAAAGCAGTAAGGTTGTTGAAAAAAATGTTGTACTGTCCGAAGCCAGCCATCAACTGGGCAACGTAGAAGTAGTGGCAAAAAAGAAGTTTATCGAGCAAACAGTAGATAAAATGATTGTCAATCCCGAAGCTTCGATTACTACTGCCTCTGAAAACGTATACGAAATTCTCAAAAAGTTACCCGGCGTGGTGATTGATAACAGCGACAATATCAGCATGAAAGGCAAACAAAACGTAAAGATATTGATTGATGAAAAACCGACTTACGTATCGGCCACTCAGCTGGCGTCTATGCTCAAAGGGATGCAGGGCAAAAATGTTGATCGCATCGAAATCATTGAAAATCCATCAGCTCGCTACGATGCGGAAGGAAACTCCGGTATCATCAACATCAAGACCAAACATAACAAAGCACCCGGCTTCAACGGAAGTACTTTTGCCGGAATAGAAACAGCCAGCAAATTTGGCTGGAACGGAGGCCTGGATCTGAACATGAACTATGGGAAACTAAATGTGTATGGCAATTATTCCCTCTACAATTGGGCAGGAACGAACGGTATGACAGCAACCCGTAATTTTACAAGTGCTGCACTACAAGGTGCTCATCAATTGATAAATACGGATGGCAATTATGATGGACAGTCACATAACTACAAAGTCGGTGCAGACTATTTCATCAAAAAGAATCATGTAGTAAGCGTTATGTTCCGCGGAAGTAATGGATATAACAATAATGCCGATGCAGGAACAACTTCATTTGCAGATAAATACATGCATATTGATTCGTCGCTGGTTTCAACTTCAACTTCCAATAGCCGTTGGAACAACCAAACCTATAACGCAAATTATAAATGGGACATTGATACCACCGGTCAATCAATAAGTGCAGATTTCGATTATGCCAGGTTCAACTACCGCAGCCCAAACACTCAAAACGGAGTTTTTTACAACAGCGCTGGAAACACATTAAATCATGACATCCTGGTAAACACATTGCAAGGCAACAATATCAACATCTACACAGCTAAAGTAGACTATGTACTTCCAATGGGTAAAAAGTTCAATTTTGAGGCAGGAGCAAAAACGAGTTTCGTAAATACGGACAGCAAGATAGACATGAGCGGATACCTGGTTCAAAACGACCATTTCAAGTACGAAGAAAATATTCAGGCCGCCTACCTGAACGGACGGGCTCAGTTTGATAAAACAACGTTGCAATTGGGATTACGCCTTGAAAACACTGTTTCTAAAGGAACTTCGGTAACCACTAATCAGGTAAACGACACCAATTATTTGAAAATATTCCCTTCGTTTTTCGTACAACAAACACTGAATAAAGACAATAGTATCAACTTCAAATACAGTTACCGAATCGGTCGCCCTGACTACGACATGCTCAATCCATTCAAATGGATGATAGATCCTTACACTTACAACGTGGGAAATCCGAACCTAAAACCACAGTTTACGCACTCTTTGGGATTAAGTCATAGTTTCAAAAGCATGTTTATCACCAGCGCAGGCTATAACTATACCAGCGGACTTTTTACCCAAATTATCAAACAAAACGATGCCACGAAATCCGTGTATCAAACCAATGAGAATCTAAATAACTCGGTGGATTTGAACGTATCCGAAACTTTCCAACTACAACCCACCAAATGGTGGAGATTAAACGGAACCGTTACCGGAATGTATAAAGAAATTCAACTGGAATCGAATGCCGGATCCAAAATAAGCCAATGGAGTTTTAATGGAAATATGAGCAATAATTTCTCATTGCCCTATAAACTTGAAATGGAATTGAGCGGATATTATAATTCGGGAATGTTGATAAGCAATATTATTGTACGCCAACACTACACGATCGACTTAGGAATACAACGCAAAATCCTGAACGATAAGGGAAGCATAAAAATTGCGGTCAGTGATATTTTCAATACAGGAAGAGGTAGCGCTTATGCAAAATACGACAATGTTGATATTGACGTAGAAAACAGATACGATTCACGTCGTTTGAAGGTTTCGTTCAATTACCGCTTCGGAAAATCGGAATTTAAAACCCGTGGTAACCGCTCTACAGCCTCTAGTGAAGAACAAAGCCGCAGCGCAAAATAATTATCATTTACAACTGATTATAAAAACAACCAACACACTCAAAACATCAAATTATGAAAACAATTAAATTTAGAAAAGTACTTTTGCTTATGGGCTTAGTATTTATGGGAACTCAGGTATTTGCTCAAAAAGCATTTGAAATCAAGGTAAAACTTGTGAAGCATGAAAATAAAACCGAAAACCATGCCACAGCAACACTTCTGGACGCTAAAACAATGGAGATTGTATCGGAGAATAGAAGCAATGAGAATAGTGAAATAGTAATTGAGAATATCCAAAAAGGAGACTATATTCTAATGGTGCAAAACCCCGGTTATAAACAGACTGAAACACGCTTTATCAGTATCGACGAAAATGGCATAACGCACAACGATACAAACAACGTACTTGCAGAAAAAAGGATGCTAGCCGCAAAAACACCTGCAAACTAAATAATATTTCCATAAGAAAAATCAGAAAGAGGAATGAATAGCGGCAATAAATAAGAAAAAGCGTTTTCAGTTTAGGTTTTGTTTGTAAATTTTCTTTAATTTGCATAACATTCAATCACAACAAACTTATGTCAAAACCAACGTACGTCCTCTTCCTCTTTTTGATTTTTTTTTCATCCGTTTTTTCACAACAATACTCAAGCTATTTTGGCGATAAAGCCTGTAGAATTGATTTTCAGTTGAGCGGGAATGCAAAGTCGACAACCGCCACTCTTAGCAAAATTATTCAGGAACCATTTTGGGGTGGACGCCGTTTACACTTGACCGACGATATGAATTTAGGTGAATATCGCTTTCAGGTACTGGATAGCACTAGCAACACCATTATTTATACCGAGGGTTTCAGCACACTATATTTCGAATGGCAATCTACTCCCGAGGCTTCGTTGGTCAGTAAAAGTTTTGAACAATCGGTACAGTTTCCTTACCCGCTAAAAGCGGTGAAAGTAATTATAGAAAGACGATTGGATTTCGACAATTGGGAAAAGCTGATTCAATTCGGCATTTCGCCCGACGACAAACTCATTCGCAGAACACTGCCGACAAAAGTTCCTGTAAAAATCGTTTGTAAAACTGCTTCGCCCGATAAAGCGATTGACATTGCCGTTATTGCCGAAGGATACACAGTTAAACAACGTGCGAAATTTTTCCGCGATGCAAAAAAACTGGCCGAAAACCTGTTTACTCACGAACCATTCGCTAAATATAAATCGAGAATTAATGTCTATGCTATTGCAGCAGCATCAATTGACACCGGAGTATCGAAACCGCAAAATGACAATTGGAAAAATTCTGCACTCGGATCGCATTATTACACTTTCTATTCCGACAGATATCTAACCACCCCCAACGTATTTACCGTGCGCGACTATGCTGCTTTGGTGCCTTACGACGCCATTTATATTCTGGCAAATACAAAAACCTATGGTGGCGGGGGAATCTATAACTTTTACACACTTGCTTCGGCCGACAGTAAACGAGCCCAAACAGAAGTCACCGTGCATGAATTCGGACACTCATTTGCAGGACTTGCCGATGAGTATTTCTACGACAAAGATGCATTGGATGGAATGTATGACACTAAAGTTGAGCCTTGGGAACCCAATATCAGTTCATTAGTAAAATTCGACACAAAATGGAAAACTGATTTACCGGAAGGTATCGTTATTCCCACTCCACTGACCGATGAGAACAAGGCCAAAATAGGTGTCTTCGAAGGAGGAGGTTATCTGAAGAAAGGCATGTATCGCCCTTTCTTCGATTGTAGAATGCGTACAAACACGGCAAAAGGATTCTGTCCGGTGTGCGAAAAAGCAGTGGAAAAAAGAATATTGTTCTTGACGGAATAAAGCAGCACTAAACGAATGCACCCTTATCTGTCAGTTGACTGATTAGGGGGCATTCGTTTTATTTTATAGTTACCATCGTAGCTCCGAATCCATATTCGCGAAATGAAGCATCTTGGAAATAGTACGCTTTGTAGCGTGTTTTGAGGAGTTTTTCTATTTCTTTACGAAGCACCCCTTCACCTTTTCCGTGGATAAAAACAATTTTTTGTCCTTTGCGGTTCTTATTCGCATCAAGCACTTCGTGGAATTTATCCAACTGACATTGAAGCATGGCAGCGTTTGACAGCCCGGCTGTGGTGTCCAACAATTCGTCGATATGTAAATCTACCTCAATAATCTCCGAGGTTTGTGGGCGATTTACAATCCGAGGTCTGCCGGTTTGTTCTTTCTGAAACATGGCCTGCTTAATTTCTTCCGGTGAAATATCCACCATCTTTTTGGTTTCAGCTTCCTTCTCATTTTCCGAAACAATATCGATCAGCATTGCCGGTTCATCGAAATAATCATTTGCAGTAAAACTATGTAACTTGTAGAATTTTACCACATTGATTTTTATATTCACATCCACAAGTGACTGTGGAGTATAACTTTTATCTTTTTTGAAAGGTAACAACTGAACCCGTAATCGCTCCCACGCACTCAGTTCCTCTTTGCTTATTTCAGCAAGTAGTTCTTGAGTATTTGGTTCAATAAGTCCGTTTGCAACGCTTTTCCATGCATCATTTTCACCGTTAATGATATTGTAATTCAAATAATAGTTGCTGTCGTTTACCAAATAGCACTCGTAGGAAGTCGTTTGCATTTGTTTAATATCCATTGGAAAAAATGCAAGTAACGCTACCATTGTCTCACCTTCGGCAGTTTCAACGATAGCTTGCTGAGGCTTTGGCTCCTCAACATAAATTTCAATCGGCTTTTGAACAGTAGCAGCAGTTTTTGAGCTAAAATCTTTTACCGGGAAATTAGTTTTTTCGTTGATAGCAGCAATCACTACGCACTCACGTTCAAAAACGGGGATTTCAAATCCATCAGCATCTTCCACATACACCATTTTCTTCGCTTCATCCACCCGCGAGACTAATCCTCCGCCCACTGCATTCAGGAAACGCACATTATCACCTTTTTTTATCATAATACTTATTTTGAGACCAATCCTAAAAAAATCCAACCGGCTACTTTATACTTATTTCGCTATTTGTTTTCTAGTAACTTATTACTTGTAACTCGTAACTTTATACTACTTTTGCACAAAAATACAACATTTTTTCCAGCTAAAGTGAATACAGCACAACAAAACGAACTCCTTTATATTGATAGCTTCGACTATCCACTGCCTGATGAACGCATTGCTAAGTTCCCGTTACCCAGACGCGATGCATCCAAACTGTTAGTTTATAAAAATGAAGCCATTACAGAAAGCACCTTTTCAAATATTGGCGATTTCCTGCCCGAAAATGCTTTGCTGGTGTACAACAACACACGCGTAATTCAGGCGCGACTAGTTTTTCACAAAGAAACAGGGGCACGCATCGAAGTGTTTTGTCTGGAACCACTAACTCCGGCCGACTATGCGCAATCGCTCGGCGCTACCACCGAATGTACGTGGAGATGCATGGTGGGTAACTTGAAGAAATGGAAAGAAGGAACACTGAGTAAACAAATAGAGCTAGAGGGTAAAACCTGCACTTTCAGCGCACGGTTTTTAGCTTCGGAAGGAAATACCCATAGCATTCATTTCAGTTGGGACAATGCTGATATTCATTTTGCTGATATTTTGGAAAAGGCGGGCGAATTGCCTATTCCACCGTATTTGAATAGAAAAACAGAAGAGAGCGATATCATTAATTATCAAACTGTTTATTCCAAAATAAAAGGTTCTGTGGCAGCCCCAACAGCCGGCTTGCATTTCACCCCCGAAGTGTTTGAAAGTCTCAAGAGCAAAAACATCGAAACAGAAGAGTTAACTCTACATGTTGGTGCGGGAACGTTTCAACCGGTAAAAACAGAAACGGTAAATGACCATCGCATGCATACCGAGGTCATTTCTGTCCACCGCAGCACTGTTGAACATTTGCGTAATAAACTTGGGAATATCGTTGCGGTAGGAACCACCTCAGTACGAACATTAGAGAGCTTGTATTATATCGGAAAAAATATTGCTCAGGCAAACCAGGCACATTCTGGTCTTTTTAGTGTTTCTCAATGGGAACCTTATGTAGATAGTAACGAAGTACTGCCGTCCGTTGCTTTGCAGAATATTCTGGACTATTTAGACGCCAACCAACTTACAACCCTTCATGCCGAAACACAAATAATGATAAAACCCGGATACCAATTCAGATTGGTAAACGGCATCATTACTAATTTCCACCAACCTAAAAGCACCTTGCTCCTACTCGTTTCGGCGTTTGTAGATGGCAAATGGACAGACATTTATGACTATGCACTGGCCAATAATTTCCGGTTTTTGAGTTACGGAGACAGTTCGATTTTGTTAAAGTAACCCGATAAGACCGGATATTTCTATTTTACATTCAATCTATACCCTGTACAACTGTAACATATAATTTTAATTTTGGGGTCATTGCTTATCAATTTACGCAGTTTGCAGATGTACACATCCATGCTTCTTGAGTTCCTCATTGTCACTTCTTTCCATATTATTCTCAACAAATCAGACCGAAGCACAAGAGTGTTTACATTGGCAGCAAGTGACACCAGTAGATGTGTCTCTTTTTGAGCAAGTTTAATAGACCCTGTTTTGTGAATGAGCAGTCGGTTATCTACATCAAATTTGTACGATCCAATTTTGTATATGGGAACCGACATGAACGACCTCAAACTTTCATCCAACCCATCCAATTTTAATTTTTCAATTTCAATTTTCATAGCTACATATTTTAAAAGCTAGTTATCAAATATTTTAGTTAGGCAAAAAAACTAAAGTATAGAAAGATAATTTCCAAAACCAGAGCTGTATTTAGTTTTGATTTAATGGTTTAAGTACAAAATTAATGAATATTTTACACAAAAAAAATGTATCATATTCACCAACCAAACACTTATACACATTAACTATCTAATAGTCAACATTAATCAATGCTCCTTAATGTCAAAAAAATGTTGTTAAACATGAAAAATCAGTGTAATTATTCTCAAAACAATCTCAATCGCGCTTACAATACGCATTAACACAAAATTCAATCTCGCTCTTGCATTACCATCACATTTTTCGTACTTTTGCGCAACTTTTAGAGTTCTACAATTAAACACAAACACTCAAAATATATGTTGGAAAAAATAATCATCCTCGATTTCGGTTCACAAACCACCCAATTGATTGCTCGCCGTTTACGCGAATTAAATGAGTATTGCGAAATTTTACCTTACAATAAATTTCCCGAACAAACCGATAATATCAAAGGAGTTATACTATCTGGTAGCCCTTTTTCAGTTTATGATCCAACAGCTTTTAAAATCAATTTAATAAATATCCGTGGCAAATTTCCAGTATTAGGCATCTGTTATGGCGCTCAATTCATGGCATTTACTTCGGGAGGGAATGTTGAATCGGCAGGAACAAGAGAATATGGGCGTGCCAATCTGACGTATATCGATAGTTCGGATGCACTTTTTAAAGGCATCGAAGCAGGTTCACAAATTTGGATGTCGCATGGCGATTCCATCACAAAGATTCCTGCTAATTTCAAAAAAGTTGCAAGTACAGATGATGTAGAACTAGCAGCATACCAAATTGAAGGTGAAAAAACCTGGGGCGTACAATTTCACCCGGAAGTATTTCATACCCTGGATGGAACAACTTTGTTGGAGAACTTTTTAAATATCTGTGAATGTTCAAAACAATGGTCGCCTGCTTCGTTTGTTGAAAGTACAGTGGCAGAACTTAAGAAACAATTGGGCAATGACAAAGTAGTACTTGGTCTTTCCGGTGGTGTTGATTCGTCTGTAGCTGCCGTATTGCTTAACAAAGCCATTGGTAAAAATCTTACTTGTATATTCGTTGATCACGGTCTGCTTCGTAAAAACGAGTTTGAAAACGTAATGAAAGATTACGAACATCTTGGTTTGAATGTAATTGGTGTAAACGTAAAAGAACGTTTCTACAAAGCATTAGCAGGAGTTTCAGATCCGGAACAAAAACGAAAAATTATTGGCAGCGGCTTTATAGACGTGTTCGATGAAGAAGCTCACAAAATTAAAGACGTAAAATGGTTGGCGCAAGGTACTATCTATCCTGACATTATCGAGTCGCTTTCGATTACAGGTACGGTAATAAAATCGCACCACAACGTAGGTGGACTTCCAGAAAAAATGCACCTAAAATTGTGCGAACCCTTGCGTTTGCTTTTCAAAGATGAAGTTCGTCGCGTGGGTACTCAACTAGGCATGATGCATCACCTCATCAAACGTCAACCATTTCCAGGACCAGGATTAGCGGTACGTATTCTTGGTGATGTTACTGCCGAAAAAGTACGCATATTGCAAGAAGCTGACGACATTTTCATTAGCGGATTGCGCGAATGGAATTTGTACGATATGGTTTGGCAAGCTGGCGTTATCTTGCTTCCTGTTCAGTCGGTTGGTGTAATGGGCGATGAACGCACCTACGAAAATGCTGTTGCGCTTCGTGCTGTAACTTCTACCGATGCCATGACAGCAGATTGGGCACAATTGCCATATGATTTCCTGGCAAAAATGTCGAACGAAATTATTAATAAAGTAAAAGGGGTAAACCGCGTGGTGTACGACATTAGCTCTAAACCACCTGCAACCATTGAGTGGGAATAAAATGCTTCGCGTTATTTATCTATCCTTCGTCGAGACGATATTTGCTACGCATTATTGCTAGAAATTTCAAAGTGCAATCTTACAAAAATAAGGTTGCACTTTGTGTATTTAGTAATTTGAGAGTAACTTTGCCCTTCATATCTCAACTGTCAATTGTCAACTAAAATGATCGATACCCATTCACACATATATTCCGAAGATTTCGATGCCGATCGTGCCGAAATAGTTCAACGTGCTAAAGAAGCAGGTGTTCAACACATCATCCTACCCAATTGCGATAGTGCCACCTTAGCTCCAATGCTGGCTTTGGAAGCCGAATATCCCAGTTATTGCCACGCTGCCATTGGCTTGCACCCAACCAGTGTAAAAGAAGATTATCAGAATGAACTGGCATTAGTAAAATCAGAATTAGAAAGACGAAGCTTTATTGCTGTTGGCGAAATAGGCATTGATTTATATTGGGATAAAACCTTCCTTAGTGAGCAAACAAAAGCTTTCCAACAACAGTTGGACTGGGCATTGGAATATAAATTACCTGTTATAATTCATGTACGCGATTCCTTCAGCGAAACTATGAACGCTCTGGCACCGTACAAAAACAAAGGTCTGACAGGTGTTTTCCATAGCTTTACAGGCACAATTGAAGAAGCACAGGAGATTATTGATTTTGGAGGATTCAAACTAGGGATAAACGGAATTGTAACTTTCAAAAACTCAGGCCTAGCAGCCGTAGTTGAGCAAATTGCATTGAAACATATTTTACTCGAAACCGATTCGCCCTACCTTACTCCTGCCCCACACCGGGGCAAGCGTAACGAAAGTGCTTACGTAAGCCTGGTTTGCAAGAAACTTGCAGAAGTGTACAATTGTTCTGCAGAACAAATTGACACTCAAACAACTCAAAATGCATTGGCATTATTTGGCATTTAATTATTCTACTTCATTTTATTTTACCATTTTATTTTTATACATTTGCACTCCAAATAAAAACGGAGAGGTGCTCGAGCGGTTGAAGAGGTACGCTTGGAAAGCGTATGTACTCCAAAAGGGTACCGGGGGTTCGAATCCCTTCCTCTCCGCAAAAAGGATAAGTCAAAAAATGACCTCCATAAGCCAAACCCTACAAAATCAACGTTTTGTAGGGTTTTTTCATCTTCCTACCTTGTAATTTTGTTACTATACAAGACAAAATTTAGTCATAAATAGACACATTTTTAGGACTAAATCGTGACCTTTTTTGAAAATCAAAAATAGGTCACAGAAAGTCCTCTTTTGGCATACATTTGACGTCTATTGTCCGCACTGCAATTATTTCATTTTCAATCAATAAACTAGTTTTGTAACGATTAAAAAATGAAATTATGAAGAGTACATTTAAAGTCCTTTTTTACTTGAAAAGAAATGCAATTAGAAAAGATGGTAGAATGCCAATTGTTACCCGTGTTACAGTAGATGGTGTCATTGCGCAATTCAATACTAAGTTAGAAATCCAACCAACCGGTTGGAGTGTAAAAATGGGCAAAGTTATCGGGCATTCGTCTGAAAACAAACAACATAATGCTCAATTAGAACAAATTAAAGCTTCGCTCCATAGTATCTACCATGAACTTCAACGGAAAGATAATTATGTTACAGCAGAGAAGGTAAAAAATGAGTTTTTGGGGGTTAGTGAGCATCACGAAACACTTCTAGACCTATTCCAAAAGCACAATGACGATGTATTAAAACTGATAGGTATCAGCAAGTCTGCGGCCACCTATCAGAAGTATGAGGTTACACGTAAGCATCTTCAAAAATTCATACAACTCAAATATCATATTACAGACATTTCGTTGAAGGAAATTAAAAACATCTTTATATGTGATTTTGAAATTTATTTGTTGACAACAGCAGGCTGTAATGCAAACACAACTGCTAAATTTATGCAATTTTTCAAACGTATCATAATTATTGCTCGCAATAATGGATTGATTGCTATTGACCCATTCGCTAATTACAAAATTAGGTTGACAAAGGTGGATAGAGGTTACCTCACACAAGAGGATGTTGAGAAGATATTGAGAAAAGAGTTCGCTATAAAACGACTGGAGTTGGTACGCGATATATTTATATTCTCGTGTTTCACAGGACTTGCCTATATTGATGTGAAAAATCTAACAGAAAAGAATGTCCGAACTTCTTTTGATGGGAATTTATGGATTATGACCAAACGTCAAAAAACTAAAGTTGAATCAAATATTCTGCTATTGGATGTTCCTAAAATGATTATTGAAAAATATAAGGGGAAGTCTATTAATGACCAAGTACTTCCAATTCTAAGTAATCAGAAAATGAATGCCTATCTTAAAGAAGTAGGTGATTTATGCGAAGTAGATAAAGAACTTACGTTTCACTTAGCGAGGCATACTTTTGCCACAATCGTGAGCTTTTTAATTATTCAACTCATTTTAAGTAACTTGCAATTGTAAAAATCTCAATAGGTAATGGATAAGTAACGAGCTAAACACGTTGGTTTGCTTTGATTTGCGGTCAATCAAATAACTCTTTGACAAAGGTAGAAAAAGATTTTAGCTATACAATACAGGAACTATCTTTAGTGATGTACTGGTACATTTTTTTATTGTTTAATTAATTTAAGCCAAGCGATTTCTGATTTTATAATGGAACTAAAGGATTTTTGTAAGAAAATTGTCAATACGTTTTATTAAACATATTTGCAGAATCATTTTAAAGGGGCATACATGACATATAACATTAAGAGATAATATGAAGAGATGCGATAAGTCAGAAGCTCTGAGAGCTCTAAAATTAAAATAAGCACTATTATTATACACGATGTTAATCAACATTTTGATTTTTTCAAAAAGGATTTCGATTTCAGCAATTTAGACATCCTAGTTACAATACTTATTTGTTGTATCAGTAACTAATAATGTTGATCATAAATCTATTATTTAGCTATCTGCTTTGCAAAATATAAATTCCGAACTCTTCCGGTTGTTATAAAAAAACCAGTTATGATATTTGCTTTGTTTCGCGAAAATGTAATAGTAAAATTACCTGAAAACATATCGCTTATAAACGGAGAGAATTTCATTTCATCATTTCTCGGAATTTTTACGAGCAACTCGTTTTCGTTGGTTGATATTTCATATTTCGTATCTAATTCGGGGCTGTAAAATTCCCCTTTGTACTCCTGCAATTGTGCTGTTGTTAAGGTTGTCTTTTTTACTTTTCCGAATGTTCTGTTTTTTAAACCCTTTGCAGACAGTATAAACTTTGCGTTTAATGAATCACCACTAAAAGAATAAGTAGCATTGGAGTTGGGATCAGTGAATAATAAATTGTTTGATGGTTTCAACATCATATCATCAACCAATAATTTTCCATTTTTACAACTAAATTTCACAGACTCCTTTGTATTCATATCAAGATAGTCACCCACCCAACCCTTAACGATAGTGCTATCAATTTTAGTTGTTGCAATCTGCTCTTTTACACTCTTGTTTTTCAAAAAAATATCGGCGACTTTGGTTGAAAGCAATCCTGTATTAATATTGGCAAAATTGGCAAGTAAAATCACAGAAAAATGCTGATCGGGAAATCTTAGAAAATAGCTACGGTATCCTGCATCAGCACCACTATGCTCTACTGTTTTATAACCATTGTATGTTTGTATAAATAAACCCGAAGCGTAGGTCTGTGGCGTACCGTCATTTAAAGAGCCCGTAAGCTGCATTGCATTCACAAAATTACTACCTCCAATTTGTTTTGTATAAAAGTTTTCGTCCCATTTAGCTAAGTCTTCCACAGTAGTAAAGAGGCTTGTGGGTCCATAGGTGTCAAATACGGGGATACTTATTTTCCAAATTCCTTTTTCATCTTTCCTATAGGCTGAAGTTCGGTTAGGCGTAATCTCAGCATGATCGTTGTGAAAATGTGTACTGGTCATACCAAGTGGTTTAAAGAAAACGGAATCTGTATATTCCCTTAATGACACACCAGTAACCCTTTTAACTGCCACAGCCAGCAATGTATAACCAGTGTTACAATAGTTGAATTCATCGCCAGGTATAAAATTTAACGCTTTCTGACGGGCAAGCATTTCCATAATATCTTTTTCTGATATCAGATCGCCGTCCCGCCAACCGGCCAATGCTTTCAAGTCCCATTGATCTCTCAGACCACTTGTATGATGCAGAAGATGGTTGAAAGTGATGATATGCCCAAAGTCAGGAACTTCCGGTATGTATTTTCTTATGTCTTCATTTAGCGATAATTTCCCTTCCAACGAAAGCATTATGATAGCCGCCGCAGTAAATTGCTTGGAAACCGAACACACATGAAAAACTGAAGACGGACTGATGGCAATACCATATTCCAAATTAGACATGCCGTATCCTTTTTGGTAAAGGATTTTACCATCTTTCAGTATCGCCAAAGCACAACCCGGTGAATTTGGCTTATCGTATTTTGCAAAAATGGTATCGACTTTCTTCGTCAATGAGCCTGTCAACTGCGCATTGACAATGTTGAATAAAAAAGTGAAACATAAAACAGAAAGTATTTTTTTATTCATTTCTTGAATTTTGGGTGGTTGTAATAAAGTTATTTTGGCGTCCTGCATAGCATGTTGTACGTTCGTTATTTTATTCCCAACTGATTTTTATTGGCCAATTGTAACGCAAAGTTAAGTTGAACATCTTTTTGCAGAATAAACTCATTAATTGTAGGAGTTATTTCATAGTCAGGAATAATACCTCTGTCATCGTGTTTATCTTTTTTTACAGCCAAAACATATTTCGTTGTTGGAATGTCAATAAAAATATTAGTATTTGGCAATATCACTTCAACTGCATTTCCTGAAGTGTTTCCAAAATAACCTCCTCCTGTTTCTTCTCCAATAAACGTAGCCCTCTTGTTACTTTTGGCAATAGCACAAAATTCTGCTGTTGTAGAAAAACTTAAGCCGTCTATAAGGACAATAACTTTACCCTTAAAGTTATTTACACTTGGTTTTTGAATCGGGATATTGTTTCGTCCTTTAAAATTATCTTCGTTTGGATTGTCAACTTTAGAAAAACTATTTATGTTATCCCTTGTTAGCTTTTGGGTGGATGTTTCTAATGAGACATAATATTGAAATTCTTTATCTGTCAAATAAGAATAAAGCAATTTGCCGTAATCGTCTATCCCTCCTCCATTTCCTCTTAAGTCGAGAATCAATGTTTCTATTTTTTTCTCATTTATGGCTGCAAAGGTTGATTGTAAAAATTGGCTGTAATTCTCTTTTGAATTGTCTAACAAATTTCCATTAAAGGTTTTTATTTTTAGTAATGCTATATTGTTGTTTTTGTAGAATAGTTGCAATAATTTTTCCTGTTCTTGAATTTCCTTTCCACATTGTGTATTTGCAAATTTTTCAGCAACCACGGAAATAGTTTTTACTGCTCTGCCCTTATAAGAACAACCAACTTTAAATACAGATTGTTGCCCATAAACTAGCCTATAATAAAACCAAAAGTTATTGCTCAATACCCAATTCTTTTTGGTTTCAATTGCACCGTCAGAAACGATGTATTGAAACAATTTTTTTCTAATTCTTTTAATGGGAATATTATTTATGCTAACTATTTCGTTTTCCGGTGCCAAGGTTTTCTCTTTACTACAAATAACAAATGCCTTATCATCAATAAATTTTAGTGTTATAGGAAAAACGGTTGTCCTTTCGTCAAAATATTTTTTCAAATATGGTGATACCCCACAATAGATGTGACCATCTTCAATGCTACTCAACAAAAATTTAATTTCTGCTAAAAAATCAATTTGCGAAGTATTCGTGTTTATTGAATTGTAGTAATTCTCAAACAGCTTATTAAGCTTGTTCTGTGTTTGAAAACGATATAATGATGGATGAGTTTTTAATAATGCTTCTTTGAAAGCTACAAAATCTTGTTTTAAAAGTGTGGGCTCAATTACTTTTAAACTGTCAAGAGAAGGATTTTCAATAGATTGTGCTGAACACAAATTGAAACAAAATACAGAACACAGAAATATCTTAAAAGCGATTCTCATTTTTTATTTCTGTTTAGTTGTTGTTCATTTTGTCATGTCCATAACTTATAACTCTTTTTAGTTTCCATATTCCATCTTTCTTTTGCCAAATCTGAATGAATTTATAGATACCACTTAAATGTTCTGTTTCTCCTTTATTAGTATGAAAGAAGCGATGAACTCCAATTTCAAGAGCATCATTTTCCCCCATTTTATAAACTTCCAAAGTTTTTCCTAATAATTCTCTTCTAATATGAGAATTTCTGTTACACATTTCTTTTATTGATTGCATTTCTTCGCCTAAATAATGCAACCCACCTTGGTCATGATAAAATTCAAAATCGTCTGTTAGTAAGTTTCTGTATGTAATGCTATCGCAGGTATTAAAAGCATTAAATAACAGACTATCTGTTTTAAATATCTCTTTGTAAATCTCGGTTTGTTGTTTAGCTACTTGTTTTGTACTTTTTACATGTTTCTTTACTGGTTGCTGTCCCACAACAGTTGTTACAGAACAAAGCATTATTAAGGCGATTATTAAAATTTTTGATTTCATTTTTTTTAGTTTAAATTATTATTCGTGTGAAACTATCTTTGTTTGTGAGGATTGGTAGAATAGCACATAACGACCAAGCTATTCTGGATTTCAGTGCTCATTCAGTCGAAACCAAAGCTGATAGTGAACTACAACCGAAAACAATTTCTGCAGCATGGCAATAAACTTACTATTGGGCGAAGTTATTTTGTCTCCACATCAATAATTCCCTGTCCTTCTTTTCCTAAATATTTCTGAATAACAGGGATATATGCATCGCCTCCGTTACCGCTGTTGGTGAATATAACCAATCCTTTCTTTGATTTTGGCAGGACGAAAACAATAGTTTGCGTGCCATTGTCAACCCCGCCATGAGTAATTACATTTTCACCATCAATTTCATCAATCATCCAACCTAAACCATAATATTGGTGTGTTTTTATTTGTGTTTGATTGGCAACCATATCTTTATACAATTTATTTTTTAATCCAGCTCCATTCATTACATAGACTAAAAATTTTGAATAGTCTTCAACAGTTGTCAATATACCATAAGCCGCATTGACACTCATATTCTGATTATCAACTAAAAGAGTACCATTTTTATCGTGTGGCTTGGCAAACCTTGTTTCGTCAACAGTATTGTCCCAAAAGAATTTGGTATCATTCATTTGTAGAGGCTTAAAAATAAGCTCGCTTGCCAATTGGTCTAACGTTTTATGAAACTTACTTTCGATAGCTTTTCTCAAATATTCAAAACCTTCACCTGAGTAATGATATTTTGTTCCCGGCTCCGATTGAAAAGATAATTTTTTATCGGTATTTTCCCAACGCCAATTCGGGAAGCCGGAACGATGACTTAGAATAAATCTTGTAGTTAATTTTTTAAATCGTGGATCATTTGCAACGTCGGGATCAATCCAGTATTTATAGAGCGGTTCATCTAAATTCCATTTCCCTTCATCCACTAATTTGAGAACGATCATTGCTGTAATTGGTTTTGTTAAGGATGCGATAGTGAAAATGGTATTATCGGGAGCTGGTCTTCCTTTCTCAAGTTCTCCATAAACCTTTACATCTTCAATTTTTCCGTCTTTAATGTAGCCAATGCCCAAAGCAGGAATTTTATTTTTTACCAACCACTTTTCGGTTTCTTTCTTGTCTGTAAATAAAAGTTTTTCGTTGATAGTATCTTTAGTTTCATTCCCCTGATGGTCGTAACTTAAGCCTCTGCTAAGTTTCCAACTTCCGTTTTCTAGAAGCCAAACATGGGTAAACTTTGCTACATCGGTAAGATATTCAGGTTTGTCTTTTTCAATGGCATAAAAACGATGTGTTCCCATTTGGATTGCTCCGTATAAAACACCATTCTTTTCTAATGGAAAAACTTGCAAAGAATTTTCAACTAATTCTCTTCTTGGTTTATAGTCTAATTTACAAAGTCCATTTTTGATGCTTGAAATAAAAGCGGACTTTGATAATGTCATTCCTGCTTTGTCATGATAAAATTCAAAGTTATCACTTACTAAATTTTCAAATTGGCTTATATCACAAGTATTAAAGCCGACATTAAACAGCAAACTGTCTCTATCTCTTAATGTCTTGAAAAGTTCTGATGATTTTTCTACTTGAGCATACATGCTAAATATTGTAAGAAAAAGTAAGATTGAAATTATTGTTATTTTCATTTGTTTGTTTTTGTTAGATTGTCTTTACGCTGTCTGTTTTGTAGAAACAGCAATTACATGATGTTTGTTTGCATTTTCTTTTTGTAAAAGCAATAAAAAATTCTCAAATCTATTAAATTTCATACTGAAAAGTAGTAAACCCATTTCCCAACATAAAATTTTAAAACAGCACTCATTATCGAGAATTATTCTTCTTAAACGCCGACTTCGGAGGCGTTTTTGTCCCTGAAAGGGCAAGTCATTTTGAGCTGCTGAAAGAATTTCAAGCAGCTCAAAATACAACTTGCCATTTGCTAAGTGCAAATACGATTAGCTTTATTGATTGTCTGGAAATTTATCGAATTGAGCTTATAAATGATAGTAAAAAATAAGTCTCGGCTTTCAGATTTTGCGAAAGCTGTATGTAGGACAAAGGAAGACAGACTGTGCCAGACTAAGACAGTTTGAAAAAGGGATTGATTTAATGTTTTTATTTGCATTAAATATTGATTAAAAACTTTCTTGTCAACAATAATTTATGATAGATTAGATGGTAATTTTAATTGTTTAAAGATTGGTTTCAAGAAGTATTCTAATCTCGATTACTTTTAATCTGACATACAAATCAACATGAAATTTTGAGAATGTGACAATCAATCAATCAATCAATCAATCAATCAATCAATCAATCAATCAATCAATCTTTAATGGAATAAATCTTTAAAGAAACAAAAAAACTCATATTAAAATACATATAAAAACAACACATCATTTATTTAAAACAACTATGGCAAAGCAAACGAATGTCCCAAAAGTGGATGAAGATTTTATGAGAGAAGTTATTTCTCAAGGTTTCCCTATGAAACGAGATGCTACTATCGAAAATGACCGTACTAGTATCATTAAAGAAAATGAATCGGCAATTGAAACTCAGGATAGCATTGAAGCTCCAAATCAAGAGCAAGTAGAGGAAATGGACTATTGTGAGATCTACTTCGAGAAAGTGGATCTAACCTACCGACAAAGCATCTGTATGTCTAAAGAAACTCACTCAACCCTTTTGAAAGTCGTCAATATGATAGGTGGACGTAAAACCAACCTTAGCAGCTATGTGGAAAATATCATCCTACAGCATCTTGAAAGTTACAAAGAAGAAATCAATGAACTGTATGAAAGTAAATTCAAAAGGCCTATATTGTAGT